>Ga0207866_1000639_pt1 | contig 46368 bp, 41 predicted proteins | sample HigsolmetaAR203D_FD_184835 | JGI IMG/M metagenome (GOLD analysis project Ga0207866, IMG submission 184835) | Ionic liquid and high solid enriched microbial communities from the Joint BioEnergy Institute, USA - AR20-3-D (SPAdes) (version 2) ...
GCCTTGGTCAAAAACGATCCAAGCAGAATGTGTAAAATAACCGTAAATCTGATTAAAAAATCATGGTTTTACGGTTATTTGTAGTACGTACCGTGAAGGTACGTTTATTTTTTTATTTCGGGCTTACTGATTAACAACTTGTTAGCTTTACATTATGGAGTTTATTTGTTTTTTGTCAGAAGCTGATTTAGCAGTCTATTTTTAAATGAATAGACTGCTAAATTAACTTATTACACAATAAGATAATCATGTTTAATAATCCTGTACTTAACTACAAATAGCATAATAAATAGATTGGGAACCTCTAGAATAATTTTAATACCTCAATAGGCTTTTGCTCTTCATTTCATCAATCCAATTTTTTACCTTATCTAATTCGGCATAGTCAATTGGATATTTTTTACTGTCACAAATTCTTTTCCCTTGTGGCTCTAGATATGAAGTTGTTGCAACAATTCCTTTATCTACTTCTTTGTCTATAATATCAAAGTATAGTGCCTTAACAATATTCACACCTACTTTATTTGATTCTTTATGTCGCTTACATTGAATAATAATGGCTTCTGGCTTTTTACTGTCTTTATTTTCCTTTACTGCATATACATCTATGCCTCCATCATTCCGCCCCTTACCCAATGTTACTATATAGCCATTTCTGCGAAAAAACTCAGCTGTGAGTGCTTCAAACTGTCTCCAATGAATGCCGTCAACATCCTGATTTTGTGCATGGAGATAATCAATAAATCTTTGGTCAATAAATTTCTCTTTATTGTCGGGAAGATTTTCACTTTGAAATAAATCACTCAAAGGTATTTCCCCATCCCATTCTTCAATTGTAAATTTATTTGTGACACTATGATCAAGTGTTTGTATCAAGTCTTTAATAAATAATATTGTTATAAATTCACCTGCACCCGACATTTCCTTCAACTTATTATGGAATTCTTGATTAATTAATAACGGTCCCTTATTCTTATTTGTATATTCAGATAAGGCTTTGACTAGTTTTGCCAAGTCATCCTGATATTCAGGAAAGTCCAAAGCTAATTTTAGGAGAAACGGTGCTGGAACACTATCCCTATTTCCTAACTTCACTCTAATTATAGATATAATCTCTTCAAATTCCTCTCCTCTTAAAGTTATTAAATGTTGGTTATCCAGATTTCTAATTGATTCAAATCGATTACTATAAGATGTGTCTCTCATGAGTCTGAAAATATCATCATCTGTAATAAGTAATCCTGTTTTAATTCCTACCATATCTTGGATAGAGCTTAATAAGCTCCCTTTACTCATCCATGCTCTCACTAAAAACCCCCCTATTAATAACATTGGGCTAGGAATTGAAACCTTCACTGTTGTAGTTACAAGTTATTCACTCATGTTTATAATTTCTTCATTTTCATATACAGTTACTTTTAACATTTCAAATTTTATCTCTTCAATTAATTCTGCTATACCCGAAATAATTATAGCAATACTATCAAAAGTTTTAATTAACTCATCACTCTCGGAATTTAAATGCCCAAAACGTTCTTGTTTATATCCGTAAGCTTGACTAGTTGCAATTTCCAAGGTTTTATCCAAATCTTCTCCATCATCTAATTCCCAAAACTTATCCCAAATCATTGATTCCTTCCTAGAATCAATAAATATTGCAAGATCATCTAATTGAAGAACAAAATTTTCTAATTGAACGTTTAGACCATCGACTAATTTATCCGCCTTGGTGCCATTGAAAACTTCGCTATAATTATCTTTTAGCTCTTCGATAATTGAATCAAACTTTTGATGCAATTCTTTAAATTCTTCCCATTTATCTTTTGGAAAGTAAGCTCTCTCAATATCAAATGCCTCAATTTCCGGTATGTAAGGTTCATCCCCAACTATCGTAAATATATTGTATCGAATTTCCTCAATTAATCCGCTCATAACATTAGCTATCTCTTCCATCTTTACAGTATAATCCGATGTTGCATAACGGAAAGATTTACTTTTTATCTTTTCAAATATCTTAGAGTTAATATAGTTAATTGAACTTGGTTCAGATATAATAAATCCCAATTCTATATTCTCAGAACTGGCATCTGAAAAATTTTGAGAACCAATATACGCAATATTATTTGTCATAATTAACTTTGCGAGATTTCTAAAATTAAAGTAAACATTTAAATCTCCAAATTTGTTTCTTTCTAAAGTTTTTAAATAATAATATGTTTGCTCTACTGCTTTAGTTTTTGCTGTGCCAGTTAATTTTTTTCCTTTATACCTTGATGGTATATTTAAAATAATATTGATAGGTGTATGTTTATCGACTTTTCGAATTTCCTGTATTAACTCAGCATCTTCAAACGATGTAATATTATAAGTCACTATATTAATAAAATTCGCATTTTCGAAGTCATCAATAACCGGTTTATATCCATATTCACCTTCTGATAATATCAAATCTCCAGAAATACCATTTATTATAGTAGACATTTACACCACCCCTAAAAAGTTATTTCGCCGTTTTGATAGACTAATACTACTAAAAACCATTTTCTCCTTTTATTATTTTCATAGTATTATAAAAGTGAAAGGAGGACAAATATGGTAACTGAGATACAAAAGGTAGCTATCTACGCTCGCGTAAGTACAGAAGAACAAGCAAAAGAAGGTTTCAGTATCGCCGCGCAACTCCAAACACTTCGGCAATATGCTCAAATCTATAACTGGGAGGTAGTAGATGAATATGTCGATGAAGGAATTAGCGGTAAATCAGTAAAAGGACGTCCGGAAATGAAGAGACTAATTAGAGATGTCGAAGATGAAAGATTTGATGCCGTACTAGTCTGGAAAATTTCTAGACTTTCAAGAAATATGCTAGAAACGCTCATGCTTCTAGATAAGTTTGAAAAGTATAATGTAAAATTTATATCCTACTCAGAAAACTTTGATACCAGTAGTCCTATAGGTCGTTTAGTACTTCAAATCATGGCCTCAATCGCTGAAATGGAGCGAAATACATTAGCAGAAAACGTAAAACTTGGAATGAAACAGAGAGCCTTAGAGGGAAGATGGAACGGCGGAGTTGTATTTGGATATGACACAGTTAAGAAGGAGCTAGTTATCAATAAAAAAGAAGCTGAAGTAGTACAGTTAATCTATCATATGTATGCAGATGGTAAAGGGCTAAGAGCGATTTCTAACTACTTAAATAAAGCTGTGTATAAAACCAAGCGTAATCGTTATTTCTCCATCAATGGAGTAGCGCAAATCCTAGACAATGTAATATATAACGGTAAAATCAGTTGGTTGAAATTTGAAAATTGGGAATCCAAACGAAGAAAGGGGAAAAATCCAAATCCCATCATTGTAGAAGGGAAACATGAAGCTATTATTTCAGATGAATTATGGAACGTTGTACAGGCGCGAAGGAAAAGTAAATCATTTAAGCAACGCCAATCAAACGAACCATTTTTAATAAGTCAGCTTTTACGTTGTCCTGATTGTGGTCAAGGAATGGTGCCATCAATAACAACTTATACACGAAAAGATGGGACGAAACGAAAACATCGTTATTATGTCTGTAGCGATTTTCATAATAAAGGATCTGCTGCTTGTAAAGCTAATTCCATTAAAGCATATGAAGCAGAAGATACAGTTATTAAAAGGATCCAACAATTTTGTTCTAATAAGAAAAAACTTTATAAGACACTAACAGAAATAAGTTCAACTTCTGCCCATGCGATAAAACGGCTTAATATAGAACTAGAAGAGATTGAAAAACAACTAAAGGAAATAGAACAATTACAAGCAAAGTATATGGAAGCCTTTGAGAAAAACACTCTCCCGATAGATATCCTACAAGAAAGATTACAAAAGGTTTCCAATGAAAAAAGAGAATTAGAACAGAAGAAAAATGAGATTGCAGTACATTTGAGTTCTTCTGATTCAAAAGTTATTCAACCGGAGCTTATTGAAATGCTGCTTGAAAAATTTCTATTCGTTTATAAACAGACATCAAGAGAAAATCAAAAACAGCTACTTCAGTTATTGATCGATAAAATTTCAATTAAACAAACAGGAAAATCAAGAACCATTAAAAACATTGAACTTGAATTCGATTTTACAGAAGTCAACATATCTAAAACCTTTATACTTATCCACATGTTGTATCGTGAAGCGGATAATGAATCTGATTATCCACAGCCAATACCCGCTTCCGACAATAAAATTCCACCTTATCTTCAACAATTTTTGCCTCTATTTATGGTACGGTTCCCCTCGATTAATCCGGTAAGCCCGGTATATTTGTTCGAGTAAAATCAGCCTCATTAACTGATGTGGAAATGTCATTTTTGAGAAGGAAAGGGCCAGGTCACTTCGGTTTTGCACTTCTTTACTTAGTCCGAGCGAGCCACCGATAATAAATGCTAATTTACTTTTCCCATATGTACCGAGTTCATCGATTTTTGCGGCAAGTTGTTCGGAGTTTAACATTCTGCCACTTATTTCCAGGGTAATAATGTATGTATCTTCACTAAGATGGGAAAGAATTCGTTCCCCTTCCTTCCGCTTCACTTCTTCCATTTCTGCCTCACTTAAATGTTCCGGTGCTTTTTCATCGGCTACCTCAATGATTTCCACTTTGGCATAGGCGGATAATCGTTTTAAATACTCATCAATACCTTGTTTTAAATATTTCTCTTTCAGTTTTCCTACAGTTATAATCGAAATCTTCATTTTAAATGACCTTTCCAATTTATTCTTTTGTATTTTATCAAATGGCAAAATAACAATTCAATCGAAGGGCTGCGAATAAAAAAGAACCCTAAAAGCTAGGATTCCTTTACAAGTATGATGCTTCGACGGCCTCGATTAATTTTTTCCACCGTAATTTTTAAAGATTACGGATTTTCCCCGGTGACAAGATTGCCGTCCCGTATCGAGTAATCTGTCCATTTCGCACTTCCTTCAAAATTAGCAGTTTCGGACAACTCCTTCTTTCTGGTGGATAAAAATAGATGGAGAAATCCCCATCTTTTTATACAGATACGTCTGTTTCTTCACGATTTACCGAGGAAAGATCAGGTTTTTGTACAAAGGTCAATAATATAAAACCGATGATAAACAAAATGATGAGACTAAAAATGCCCATCGAAGAACTTCCCGTTATTTGCGTTGTTACACCCATGAGAAACGGCCCTGAGACAGCTGCAAATCGGCCATATATGTTGTAAAAACCGAAAAACTCGTTTGATTTTTCCTCAGGCACCATTTGGGCAAAAAAGGAACGGCTCAATGCTTGAATTCCCCCCTGTGATGTAGCAACCAGCATAGCCAATACCCAAAAATCAAAAGCACTGTCCATAAACATCGCATAAACACATATAAAAGTATAAATAAAAATTCCGACATAAAGCATTATTTTTGTTCCATATTTTTTTGCAAGTGTCCCAAAGAGAATAGCAAACGGTGCTGCAACAACTTGGACGGCTAGCAGGGCAATAATCATATCAGTAGCACTCAAGCCTACATCCGTGCCATAAGCGGTTGACATGGAAATAATCGTATCGACCCCATCGATATAAAAGAAATATGCTAATAAAAATAAGAAAATATTCCGATATTGCTTTATATCTTTAAATGTCTTACCCAGTCTTTTAAAACTATTTACAATAATTTTTGGCTCTCTCTCTACATAATAAATCTGTTTTACATTTTTAATGAGCGGGATGGCAAATCCAATCCACCATACAGCTGTTATGAAAAAGGCAATTCGGCTTGCTGCTGTCATTGACAAAGGAATAATGCCGGTTTGCGCTAAAATAATAATCCCGATACTGATCACAAAAGGAATACTACTGCCGATGTACCCTAAAGCAAATCCCCGGGATGAAACATCATCCATTTTATCCTTTGCTGTGACATCAACGATAAAAGCGTCATAAAAAATATTTGCCCCCCTGGCACCAATGGCCGTTAATAAATTCATTACCAGTAAAAGCAGCCATTGATCACTTGGTACGAATACGAGACCCACCGTTGAAAGTGTCCCCAAAAGAAAGAAAAATACAAAAAACTTTTTCTTAAAACCTCGATAATCTGCAATCGTACCAAGTATCGGAGCCAACATTGCCAAAATAAAAGTGGAAATTGAAATCGTATACCCTAAGAAAGCTGTAGATTGACTTGGGTCAACGCCGGCATTCGTTGCAACCGATTTATAATAAATTGGAAAAATCGCCGTCGTTATGACAACCGAATAAGCCGAAGTTGCCCAATCATACATCATCCAGCTCTTTTCCTTTTTACTGTATTTCGCCATGTTTTCACTCCCTCCCCTTATACCCAATATACCATATTTACCTAAAACGAAATATAATTGTTTTGTAAAATTTTTAAAAGACATAACTTTCCATTACGTCATAAATTCCTATATATACCGGTAATTTTAAAATCATTGGGTTTCCGTTATAATAGGTTAGTATAAAAAGAATGATATTTATTTCCCTTGACTATAACGGAAAATGACATAAGCGTTTTTATATTGAAAGGAGGAACATGATTGTCTACTACTGTAGGATCATCTTTCATAACCGAAATCAGACAATTGGATAAAAATGGAGCCGGACAAGCTGTCGTTTGGCATGAGAATGAAAAGGGAAATTCAAAAAAACTCAAATTGACTGTCCCGGAAACACTACCCGGAGAAAAAGTACGCGTTACTGTTGATAAACCTGAACGGAGAAGGAGAAAAGCCGTTCTTGAAGAAATTATTGAAGCTCATCCGGAACGAGTTGGGCCAGCCTGCCCTCATTTCTCTTTATGTGGCGGTTGCGTCTGGCAGCATTGGCAATATGCCGGACAATTGCAAGAAAAAACGAATCACGTAAAACATGCCTTGGAAGCACAAGGCTTTGAACCATATCTTGTCCAAGATACAATGGGTATGGAAGATCCGTGGCATTACCGTAATAAGATGGAATTTACCTTCTCCCCGGATGGCACGCTTGGTTTGCATGAGCAAGGGAATTTCAGAAAAATTATTTCACTTGAAACTTGCCTAATTGCCGGAAAGAAAATGGTTGAAGCGGCAATGGACATAGCAAAGTGGGCTAGTGATCATCATTTATCCGGGTATAATAAAGATACTCATGAAGGGTTACTGCGACACTTAATGGTTCGTGAATCTTTTGCCACAGGGGAAATGATGCTTGCTTTATTTGCCACCGAGGCGCCGGACGGAAATCTTCGTGAAGCTGCATCCGATTTAATTGATCGGATTGAAGCTAAATTTCCCGAAGTAAAAAGTTTATTATGGCTGGAAAACCGAGATTGGGCTGATCGGACCCAATCAGAAAAAACCCATGTTTTATCCGGAAGAGATTTTATTTATGATGAATTATCCGGTTTTCGATACCGTATTTGGTATGATACTTTTTTTCAAACAAACCCGACCCAAGCACAAAAATTAGTCGATCTGGCCATTGAAATGGGACAGCCTAAAAAAAATGAAAAGATGATCGATCTCTTTTGCGGTGTAGGCACATTTTCCCTTCCTTTTGCTAAACAAGTAAAAGAATTAAGCGGCATTGAAATCGTGGAAACATCCATTGAATCAGCAAAGCGAAATGCAAAAGATAACGGAATAACCAACACTCATTTTCTGGCGAGAGATGCACGTCATGGCATAGACGAGGTTATCGATAGCTTTGGAACACCCGAACTATTATTATTAGACCCTCCTCGCTCGGGTGCCGGCGGGAAAGTCATGCGGAAAATCGGTCGTGCGCAACCTGAACGCATTGTCTATGTTTCATGTAATCCGGACACATTTGCCACTGACATTAAAGAATTACTCCCATTCGGTTACCAATTAGAGTTGGTTCAACCGGTCGATCTTTTCCCACATACAGTACATGTGGAGTGCTGCGCATTGTTAATAAAAAAATAGAAGATATATAAAGGGTCCGAGAATCGGTAATGGATTCTCGGACTCCCATCTTCTTTTATCTCAATTCTTTCTATTAGTTTGTGAAGCACTTGTTCTTCAAGAACAGAGTTTTGAACAAACCGTTCAATTTGTTGGATTAGTTTTGTAAAATCAATCATTTGTTTTTATTGAAGTAATCCTTTTTCTAATTTAATCTTTCCTCATTCAGTTTAGCGAGTTGGATACCATTGTTTGAAAAGGTATCCTTTGATTATAGATTATTCAACTTCTAATTCACTTATGAATGCATGTATATTGCCTTCTGTGTCTTTAAAGAAAGTCATCCAAGTTTCGGTGCCGCCCATTTTTGCAACAATATGGGGTTCATCAATAAAGGATACCCCAGCATTTGTGAATTTTTTATAGGTTTCCCATATGTTTTCAACTTGAAAGTAAATAACAGAGCTTGGATGTGAAAACTCATCTTTTTCTGGTAAACTTAATAGAATTCGTATTCCGTCACAATCGAAAAATGCCATTGTATCTGTTGAAAAAAGTAATGGTAGGCTAAGAGCCTTATAAAAACTTACTGCTCTATTAATGTCCTTAACAGGTACTCCTATTTGGTTAATCTTTTGGATGTTCATCATTGCTCTCTCTCCTTTAATTGATGTCTTCTTAATGATAATAAAACATTACATATATTAATTCTTATCCAAAATCACTTTTTTTCTATATTGAAGTGGAGATAAACCTGTAGAAGCCTTAAATATCTTGCTAAAAGATGCAGGGTTATTGAAACCTATTTCATAAGTAATATCAGTCATACTGAGTTCCATATCCTCAAGAAGTTTTTTTGCTTTAAGTATTCTCAATTCAGAAACATGCTGGTGTGGGGTTTTACCATAAATTTTTTTGTAGCTCCTCAACAGATGGTTCTGCGATAAACATGCGACACTTGAAATATCATGTAATTTTATCTGGTGATTAAAATAGGCCCTAATAAAATCATGTGCAACGGATACACGTCTGAATAATTCATCACGGGTTGAACTTTTAATTGTGTTTAGTGATTCCATTTTACTAAGGGTATCAAAATGAGCAAATAACATGATCTGCATAAGATTGTGAAACTGCTCATCGAATCATAAAAAATCATTATGGAATAAGTCGTAGTGTCTTTGAAACTTTTCTAATTGTAACATTAAGGTTGGAGTTATCTGGTAGGTCTTCTCATAGAATTCGACAGTATCCATATCAAAATATGGGTCTGATAGAATAGAGTTTGTTAACTTTAGTATGGAAGGTAAAACTTCTTGGGCAAACCCATCTCTAAAAAAGATACAAAACGATTCTACTTCTGTTTTTTCATCAATTGATATTGTATAGGAGCCTTCATTAAGTAGAAGGTATCTATTTTCCTCAACGGAGTAAAATCCTCTATTAGTTTTGTAAAACGCTTTTCCATTAGCAAATGTTTTGATTGAAAGTTGTCCTTGTCCTTCCCAGAAAAACTGTTTGCTCTGGGCATGAAGAATGTAGTTTTTAGAACCTTTTTTACTCATACTGAAACCTCGGCACTGGCAGATTTTTTATGACTTTAAATATAATTATAAATGAAATAATTGGAAATAGGAATATAAAAGGGGGGGAGATGAGAGAGCTGTTCAATAAAGTGTAGTGTTCTCTAATGCGCAGCTTATGTTCAATTATTAGATATTACAAAGAGATGCTTTGCGCTTTTTTTCGCTCTAATCGTTTTTCTGTTTTTGTAAATTGTGTACTTGATTCATCTTATAAAGTTAAGGTGAATTCCACTACTCGTATTAAACATTGTCTATATTCAGCACTTGGAGTGCTGTTCATTGTTAGCGTTAGTTAAATAATGCATTGAACGGCCAAAGAATCTGATAATCACAGTGTACGGCGCACGATTAAACGGGCCCTCCATTGAGAAGGCCCGTTTTCTTGTGGAAAAATTTTTTCTTGTCTGTTTCCTATAAATTCATCACACCCAATCGTTTTCCCCAGTTTATAAACAGGCTATAAACAGGTTACTGACAGCTTATTAACAAAAGTTATCCACATATCCACATTTATTATCCACATTTTGTGTGAGAATATTAGTTCGACACAATATATTCTGCGAGTTGTCCACAGTATTCACAGGTTACTGTTGGCAACTGTTCTTTTACCTCCTCGAGTTTTGGCGGAACTTCACTTTCATTTATGACTTCTTCTAGTCCATATTCGACATGCTCTTTGCAACAATAAATATTTTTCATTTCCATCACCTGACTTGAAGAGACTGCCACAGTGACTGCCTCTGTGGTTTCATTGATCAATCATTTCCCCTTAAATCTCCGTGAGATAGAGTCGAAACCCACCAGCTTACCATATAAAAATTTACGAGGTGCCTCTGTGACTTACCTTCCTTCCCCGGTTAGTGTAATCGTCTTTTCTTGGTATTTTCCATTTCGGTAAAATCCAACTTTCAACTGATCGCCTATTTCTTTTTTTGTGTATAAATGCTTGCGTAAATCAATAATGTTGTTCACTTCTTGCCCATCCAATTTTACAATAACATCCAATTGTTTTAATCCACCTTGATCTGCCGGACCACCCGGGGCAATTTCTGCAATTAACAATCCCGATTTAATATTATCCGGTAGATGAAGGGTTTGTTGTTGATGATAAATGGGCACTTCATTAATATCCTCCAAGGAAACACCCATATATGGCCGCTTCACCACGCCATTTTTCTCTAAGTCTTCAATGATGGGAATCGCTGTATTAATTGGAATGGAAAATCCTATTCCTTCCACTTGTTCTTGGGCAATTTTCATGGAGTTGATACCAACGACTTGCCCGGCAATATTCACAAGGGCACCTCCGCTATTCCCCGGGTTAATCGCTGCATCTGTTTGTAACACCTCTGCGTTCCAATCCGGTATACCGTCACCGTCGAAGTCAAGCGGCACTGTCCGTTCCAATCCGGAAATAATTCCCTGAGTAATCGAGCCGGCAAATTCCAAACCAAGCGGATTTCCAATGGCAATCACCGGTTCACCTAATTTTAATGCATCTGAGTCACCAAATTCAGCTACCGTTTGAATCTTATTTCCATCTACTTGTAAAACGGCAAGATCGGTCCATAAGTCACTTCCTAATAATTTCGCCTCTATTTTTTCTCCATTGGCTAAAGTGACTTCCAACCGGTTTGCCCTCTCGACTACATGGTGATTGGTAACGATATAGGCTGAGTTGTCTTGTTTTTTATAAATGACCCCTGAACCGGTGCCTGCCTCTTGTGCTTGTGTCCAAACATTGCCTCCTTGGATATTCGTAATTCCGACAACGGAGCCACCTGCCTTATTTACTGCTTTTGTCACGTCTGTTTCTACTTTTACGGATACATTTTGGACAATGCTATCACTGTTATTTTCTTTACCTGTCTTCTCAATAATGGCATCCGATTGATTCTCATTGGTTTGGTTATCCATTAGATAGGGTGAAGTCAGCGATACAACTAAGCCGCCAATGACAGCCCCGATGAAACCGGAGAAAAAATAACCTCGCTTATTATCTTTCGGTTTTTTTCGGCTTCCAAATCCGTTGTCATCTTCATAATAGCCCATTATATTCACACCTTTTATTCAATTTTTATGGATGTATGTATGAGTCAGCTAAAAAATTTTCTACAAACAGTTCTACTCTCAATTAATATGAACAATATTTTACGAAAAAATTCCCAAGATATATGAAAAAAGCCTTTGTTTCAAAATATGAACAAAAGCTTTTTCTTTTCAACCTTTTTGCTTATTTTTAAATTGCCTTTAATACGGTCGGAATTTTCGGATCGGTATCATATAATGAAACTTGCTCACCCACAACAAATCCCCGACTTTCTAAAACTTGGCCAACTGACATTCTCGCCAACTCTTTCATATTATTATCTTTACTTAAGTGTGCCAAATAAATCCCTTTCGTATTGTCACCTATGCATTCGCTCATTGCCATTGCCGCATCTTCATTAGACACATGGCCAATATCGCTTAAGATTCGCCGCTTAATATTCCACGGATATTTTCCCATCCGCAGCATTTCGACATCATGATTACTTTCAAATATGTAGTAATCGGCATTTTCAATTGTGCCGATCATCCGATTGCTAACATATCCGGTATCGGTTATGACTACCAACTTTTTTCCATTATGATGAAAAATATAAAACATCGGTTCTGCCGCATCATGGGAAACGCCAAAAGATTCGATGTCCAACCCTTTGAAAGAACGAACGGATTCTGTGGGAAATATAAATTTTAAATCCGTTGGTATTTCACCGATTAACGGAGACATCGCTTGCCATGTTTTTTCATTTGCGTAAATCGGCAACTTGTATTTTCTTGCCAAAATGCCAACACCTTTTATATGGTCACTATGTTCATGAGTGACAAGAATGCCATCCAGCTGATCGGGTTTTCTTTCAATTTCTTGCAACAATCCTTCCATATGTTTTCCGCTTAAACCTGCATCAACTAAAAAGGCGTGCTCCTCTGTCTCTATGTAGATTGCATTTCCGGTGCTTCCGCTTGCCAAAACACTAAATTTTAATGTCATTCCTTTCACTCCATAAACCGTATATTTATCTACTTAAAAGTTTCTCCTTCTACCATATTTAAAGGCTAGTAGAATGAATTCTACCAGCCTATCAAGTATTTTTATACTTATTATCTTATCATATTTAACGGTTTATCAAAACATCTACCTATTTTAAAATTTCTTCTTCTTCATTTAACACATGACCTTCAACAGCATTTACAAAATAATCCCGTTTATCATCAATAGTAAAACACCATGTAGGCGCAAGTAATTGTGAAGATTTTATCGGTACCAATGTATAGTAGCCGAGCTTAATATTTGTTATATTACTACCGACATCCAACAGTCCTTTATTATAAAGAATAGCCATTGCTTCATGAGCAGTAAGAATCTCTTGTTTCGAAATTTCCTTTATATCATCAAGCATCGTTTGTGAATAGGAAACAATCTCATTTTTATCATTTAACACTAATTGAACTTGTCCGCTTGCATTTTTGTAAAACATTTGATTTTTATACAGTTGATAATAGGTGATCATATTCTTGTCTTTATCATATTGATAATATTTGTATTGGTCACCGTAATAAACATAGTTCTTTAAAAATTGATCCACATCCGCCACTTTCCAATCTTTTTTTAACGGATACGGGCTTGTTAACTGGCTTTTTATTAAAATATTATCGTTTAGGATCTCAATAGACTGTCCCGATAAAGAAGAAATATCATCGGCTTGAAAAACCATGGCATCTGCCTCAACATAGCTTGCCTTTGTTGGTTTTAATGGTAGTTCTGTTTTAATTTGAATATTATCAGCCTTCAATTGTTGATCAATTGGCGTATCTTGAATTAAATCATACGTGTTTTCGGATTTTTGAATAATAAATTGACTGATCAAAAATATATCCAATATAAGAAAAATCATAATAAAGACGTTTTTGGCTCTACTCCAGTCCATTTTCGACCACTCCCAGTTTTTCATCATTAACCCGGATCCATGAATTACCGATTTTATAGAACCAAGAGGGTTGAAATTTTATAACAGCATTCTCATTATCTTTTTCCATATGATACCCAATTAAAATATCTTCAACCGATTCTAAATTTACACCATCCCCTTGTATTTCCGCTAACACATCGGTTCCCTTAGGTAAGGTATACTCCTGTTTGTTTGGGTTATATGGGATAAAGTCTAATCTGAAGTACGGGCGTCTATACTCATGAATTCTATTTTTCCCGACTACTAATGAAAGTTCATTTAATCCGAGTTCATTGAATACAGGATAATTATTTGTATAAAGTTGAAAATTAATTTTTTTCGTGTTTACGAATGCTCCCGAATAATAATATTGATCCGTCCAGCCTCCATGCGCATTTATATAATTAACACTCGTTGTTATCATATTATAAACGGTGTCAGGTGACTCAGTAATGGTTGGATCTACAAAAGTTAACATCTGCTGATCAGATTGAAGCTTCATCAAACTTGAACCGTCCGTATACTCTTCATCATTTATCGTTACCCTGTCCGGATTCGAAAAGAGTGCATCAACAAATATTTTTTCATCGTATAACCGTGGATAGTATTGATCATCCGGAATAACCGTTTCCTTGTCGTTAATAAATAAATAGCCGGAATTCTTCTTGTACGCGTAATAAGGATTGCTATTATTACTCATAATTTCAATTAAGTTTCTAAAATGTGCAGAAGATTTTTGCCGAACATTTGCCTTAATGATCGACCTTAAATCATTGGTAGCAAAATAAACAATTCCTTCGTCATCGTTTAGGTCTTCCTGAAAAATGAACATGTAACGGAAATTTCCGCTCGGTATCTCTTTTACCTCAACCGTATACATCGATTTTAACAATTCAAACGGGACATCACCGGGAAACTGGACAATGAGAACCTGCTTTCCGGGCATTCCTTCAAATTTTTCCACAAATTCATTGACACTTCTTTGAAAACCATAAAAAGTCCATTTCCTAATTTCATTAACAAATGGTGTGATCTGTTCCATATTTTGGATGCCATGGAAACTGTTTTCCCCATTTCGATAAATGATCTTATTCGGAACAACCAGATCTTTTATTGGCTTTTTTATATCATTAATCGTGACTTCTTTTACATATTCTTGATTATTCACTAAGTCATAGTTTCGTTGAAAAGTAACAAGATTCCAAAACAGAACGATGCTAACCAAAACCAAAGTAGTGAGTATTAATGTTTTGATTTGTTCAACTTTCATTAAAAATCATCCCCTTGATCACGGTCATATGGAAGAGTGAAATGGATGGTCGTTCCTTTCCCTTCAATGCTCGTAGCCCAAATATGACCGTTATGGGCTTCAACCATTTCCTTTGCAATTGCAAGTCCGAGTCCCGTGCCGCCAATGTGTCTTGCTCTCGCTTTATCAACACGATAAAAGCGGTCAAAGATACGATGTAAATTTTGTTTTGGTATCCCTACACCTTGGTCGGAAATTTTTACTTCCAATGAATCATGAAAGACAACCAATTTAACGGTGATTATTCCACCGCTTGGCGAATATTTTAAAGCATTGGAGATAATATTATCTAATACTTGGGTAATTTTATCCTGATCAATTTCTACGAGTATTGGTTCATTTAAATAGTCACGTGAAAAATGAACATTTTTTTCTTTCGCCATCTCGAACCGGTCGATAATATGGTCAAGGAACTTCGGAAAGTTAATCCATTCTTTACGTAATTGATAATCTTTACTATCCATTTTTGATAACACGAGGAGATCATTCACTAACCGTATCATCCGTTCCGTTTCATTTTGCGTTACCTTTAAAAATTGAGGAGCAATGTCTCTATCCATCCAGGCACCATCCGTCAAAGCTTCCAAGTAACTTCGCATCGTTGTTAAAGGTGTTCTTAACTCATGAGATACATTGGCAACAAATTCACGGCGTTCCCTTTCAATTTTTTCTTGCTCGGTTATATCATGAAGGACAACAATTAAACCGTTCATAATCCCTGTTTCTTTTTGGATAATGGAAAAATTAACACGGACAATTAGCGGTACCGCATTCGTACTTAAATCGAGAATAACCGAGTTTTGTTCCTGTGTTAAATCCTTTAATGAATATTTATCCCCAAGCTCCAGGACATCAATAATATTTTCAGATATGACTGTTTCACGTGTAACATTCAGCATTTGCTCAGCTGCTTCATTAATAAGAATAATTCGTCCTTTACGATCGGTAGAAATAACCCCGTCTGTCATAAACTTTAAGATTGAGGACAATTTCCGTTTTTCACTATCGGTTTTCGCTTGTTCATCTTGAAGTTTTTTAGATAAATTATTAAAAGTAATGGCTAATTGGCCAATTTCATCATGACCGTATACTTTTACTTTCCGGGAATAATTCCCTCTGGCCATTGCCTGAGCCTGCTTTTTCATATCTGTGATCGGTCTTGTAATTGTTTGAGCAATGATGACTGCAACAATGGCTGTAAAGACTAGCGCAATTATCGTTCCATTTATGAGAACTTGGTTGATGACTTGAATTTGTTCAAAAACCCTTTCAATTTTCCCTTCAATGAATAGGATCCCTTCAATTTCATTATCGACTTTGATTGGGACGTACAATAACCACTTCCGTTCATTCGTTGATTTGTCAATAGACATTTTTTCAATCATTTCTTCCGTAACAAAGGTTCTTGTTACAACGATATCTGTCGTCCTTTGACCAACTTTATCCTGACTTCCCGGATCGGAAGTAGCGATGACCCGTAAATCTTTATCATACACCCGCATTTCTTCTATATCTGAAGATTTATTATCAATTAACAGTTTTTTCACGTCATCTTCAAATTGTAAGGATTCTTCACTATCCCGCTCTTTTAAAAACTCTTCTTCCAAATTATAAGTTAATAAATTTACTCGGTTTAAAATCGAGTCTTTAAAGTTCTGCGTGAGTTCCTTTTCCAACTCCCGGACAAAATAAACGCCAATAATTTCCATGGCAAGTAAGATAAGTAAAACGAAGAAAAGAATAAATTTTAACCGGATCGAAGAAAATATGGAAAATTTTTTCATTTGCCTCGATTACTCCTGTTCTGGGTTTTGTAAATAATATCCGACACCGCGTCTCGTGACAAGCCAACCAGGATGACTTGGATTATCTTCAATTTTCTCCCGTAATCTTCGTACTGTCACATCAACTGTCCGTACATCGCCATAATAGTCATAACCCCAAACAGTTTGAAGTAAATGCTCTCTTGTCATTACTTGACCGAGGTGTTTTGCCAAATAATATAAAAGCTCAAACTCCCTGTGTGTAAGCTCGATCATTTCGCCTCGTTTTGAAACGATATATGCATCCGGGTGAATAACGAGGGATCCGATGGCAATTTCTTTATTCTCATTTTCTTGGTTTGCTGTGTTAACTTGTTGGTGGCGGCGTAAGTTTGCTTTTACACGAGCCAGCAACTCCCTTGTACTGAATGGTTTTGTAACATAATCGTCAGCACCCAGTTCAAGTCCTAGAACTTTATCAATTTCTGAATCCTTTGCGGTTAACATTATAATTGGCATCTCATATTTCTTTCGGATCTCTTTACAAACTTCCATCCCATCCTTTTCCGGAAGCATAATGTCCAGTAAGATAAGATCCGGTTGTACTTCTTCAACTAATTCCAGTGCCTCATCCCCATCGTATGCACAAAAGACCTCATAACCGTCCTTTTTTAAATTAAATTGTAAAATATCTGCAATAGGTTTCTCGTCATCAACGACCAATATTTTTTTAGCCATTTAAACCTCTCCTCTCTGCTTAACGTAATTACATCATCTATTTTCATCTATTCTAGTTTTTAGAGATTTTCAGGAAATTAGGTTCTACTTATGAATAATACAAAATTTTTACAAATAATTCACACTTAGAGTTGCGTAAACATATTTTATCGCAAACTTTAGAAAAGGAAGCCCTACTCTTTACTTTATCATGAAATAGAGGTGAAGTTCACCACATATTCATTAATTTCCTTTATTTTTCAATTGGAGTAATCCCAATCTATACGGCGGGTGAAGATTTATTTCATAAGAAAATTCCCCGGATAACCAGGGAATTATAGCTATTTTATATTTTTTATCCTACTTTTAACAGGAAGTCAAGACTCCCACCTAGAATTGGATAGTCCCCTGATTGTTTACCTGACAATCGGCGGGGATATCGATTCCGTCCATTGATTAATGTTACACTTTATTGCAAATACGTTAATGGATTTTGTAATACGCCATTTTTATACACTTCAAAATGAAGATGGATGCCTGTAGAATTACCTGTACTCCCCATTATACCGATTTGGCTTCCTTTTTCTACCGTTTGCCCAATAGAAACATTGATCGATGAAAGATGTGCATAAACGGTTTGTATGCCATTATTATGATCAATGACGATTTTGTTTCCGTAACCTCCATCCCATCCGGCCGAGACAACTGTGCCATTATCTGCTGATTTAATAATTCTGTCTTCAGGACGAGCGATATCAATTCCTTTATGCTGTTTTCCCCAGCGGTAACCTAAATGACTGGATATATAGCCTCCATTTGTTGGCCAGGCAAATTGCCCGGTTCCTCTTGAAGGAATGACCTTCGTACCTTGATGAATAATTTTGTTTACCGGTTCTTTAATGACTTTTTCATCAGCAATTTCTTCTCCAATTTTTGTCCCGTTTTGTAATGTGATAATGGAACGGACCATCTTTTCTCCTTCGACGCCCTCTTGAACTACTTTTGCGTCCCCTTTATACATTGTTTCATCTTCAACAATTTGAACTTCATATGGAATCTTTTGTAAAGACATGTTTTCTTGTTTCACATTTACTTTCACATATGGCTCATATACGGTTACATTCAGCTCATCGCCAATTTGAATGATGGAATCTTCATTTAAACCCGGATTTAGATCAAGAAGCTGTTTTAGATCCAATCCATGACTTTCCGCGATTGTCCCTAAAACATCTCCCTCTTTTACAATGTATTTTTCCTCTTTCTCGATTCCTTTTTGTAATAAATTTACCGCTTCATCAACTGATGTTACTTGGGCGGGATCAATTTCCTCATGTACATAGGTTAATTTTGTACTCAATGAAATATCTGTAATTCTCGTTTCTCCTTCTTTTAATTCAGGTAAATTTTCGTTCGATTGTGTTTCTAATGCTTTTAGCTGTTCTGGTGGTATATAAGTGAGTTTAAGTTTTTCTATTAATTCATTCACTTTTTCTTCATCTGTTAAATATGTAACAGTTTTACCGTCAATTTGTACAGCAACGGCTTCTACGGCTACATCATAATTCTCCTGTATTTTGCTAATAACATCTTTCTCGTTATCAACAGAAGCTGTAAAAACTTGTTCCGGGACAAAAGCGAGGTCATCTTTTTTATATGCTAATTGGTATCCTTCAAATCGCTTTTGTGTTTCACTCATTTTTTGATTAACGAAACGTTCGACTTTTTCTTTATCAGATACAGTGCCTAAATAATTGTTATTTATATAAACATGATATACTTTTTGTAATTTGGCTGTTTCTTTTGCTGTAGCGATTGACGTACTTGTGGAGATTGTCGATATAACAATGGTTGCTAAAATCGTTCGTTTAAACGTCTGCCTTTGTTGATCCTTCAAGCTCCCTGCCTTTACAGATATTTTCTGCCAACCTTCTTTCAGTTGCATTCTGTACCTCCTATAACCTATTTGTGGATGTCAAATAGATATTGAAGAAAATTATCAAAATTCAATTCTCTATTTACTAATTTATCATAAAAGCTGAATAATTTGCCGGAACGCCCATTTTTGTAATGCAACTGTATAAATGGTGGGAAATAATGGAAAATGGTTTGTGAAGTCGTTTTTCTTTCCTAAAAATTTTTTATGTTTTTTTTGCCTTTATCTATTATGTTTTTTCTTTTGAATCGTTTGGAATTTAATCGGGTTCAAAATTACATTTTTATTACAAAAAAGTTACTTCAGCGAGAAGATAGATCTTTGATTTATTGTGGGGACAGTGAATGGCGAGGTTGCAATGTACTGCTTGAACATCTTTGTGCACTTATTTAAAACATGCTTGACCATTCATTGATCAAGCATGTTTATCCCTTATAGACGCCGGCTGTTCAAAGAGACAGGTATACTATCGATAAACGCCTCGTACTAAATTGGTTTGTGTGCGGTCAGGACCAACAGAAAAAATCGATAGCGGAATCCCGGTTAATTGGGAAACACGTTCCACATAATGACGTGCATTTTCCGGCAGTTCATCCAATGTTCTGCACCCGGTTATATCTTCCGTCCAGCCCGGTAATTCTTCATAAACAGGTTCACATTCGGAAAGAACTTTCAAACTCGCCGGAAATTCCTCAATGATGGTATCTTTATACTTATAGGCAACGCAAATCTTCACGGTTTCAATTCCCGTTAAGACATCAATGGAGTTTAAAGATAGGTCGGTTATGCCACTGACTCTTCTCGCATGACGAACAACAACGCTGTCAAACCAACCGACTCTGCGTGGTCGTCCTGTCGTTGTTCCATACTCACGGCCAACTTCACGAATTTGATCGCCTATCTCATCCAAAAGCTCAGTCGGAAATGGCCCATCGCCGACTCTTGTTGTGTATGCTTTTGCTACACCAACAACATGGTCAATTTTTGTCGGTCCAACACCGGAACCGATAGTCACACCGCCTGCGACCGGATTAGAAGAGGTAACAAAAGGATAGGTGCCTTGATCAATATCAAGCATCACACCTTGTGCGCCTTCAAACAATACACGTCTTCCCTCATCTATTGCATTGTTTAGTACAACAGAGGTATCGCACACATATTGTTTAATCTGTTGCCCATATTCATAGTATTCTTCTAAAATCTCTTCTAATGTAAATCCTTCTGTTTCATATATTTTTTCAAATAGTCGATTTTTCTCTTGGAGATTACGAGATAATTTTTCTTTAAATACATCTTTATCTAATAAATCAACAATCCGGATTCCGACTCTGGCTGCTTTATCCATATAAGCCGGTCCAATTCCCTTTTTCGTCGTTCCGATTTTATTTTCCCCTTTTGCTTCTTCTTCCACCTGATCCAGCTTAATATGATAAGGTAAGATGACATGTGCTCGATTGCTTATATGTAAATTGTCCGTTGAAATATTACGATTATGGAGGTATTTTAATTCCTCTACTAAAGCTTTCGGATCAATGACCATCCCATTCCCGATGACACAAATCTTTTCTTTATAAAAAATCCCGGATGGAATTAAATGCAATTTAAATGTTTCACCATTGAATTTTATTGTATGTCCTGCGTTGTTTCCACCTTGATAGCGTGCAACAACTTCCGCATTTTCCGACAAATAATCAGTTATCTTTCCTTTTCCTTCGTCGCCCCACTGAGAGCCAACGACAACGACTGATGCCATTTGGACACCTCCAAAAATTTTATACGTACCTTACAACAATTTAGTGTATCACTTTTCTGTAAAATGTCAATGTAAAATACGAATAAATTAGTACATATAACTTATTAATGTTCGTAAAAAAGGCGATAATCCTTAAAAAGCGCCGATTGACCCGATCTGGATTATAAAACTTGTTTAAAAGATGATTTCCTGGATTTTTTTGTATAAAAAAGGGAGCCTGAATTTTTAAGCTCCCGGTGGAATGGCTGTTTCATCAAATCGCCTTTCTAAATTAACAAATTTATTAAATTCTTTTGCGAACGCCAATTGTACCGTACCGACCGGACCATTCCGCTGCTTTGCAATAATAATCTCAATTATATTTTTGTTCTCCGATTCTTTATCATAGTAATCTTCACGGTATAAAAAGGCAACGATATCAGCATCCTGCTCAATACTTCCTGATTCCCGAATATCTGACATCATCGGTCGTTTATCTTGGCGTTGTTCAACGCTACGGGACAGCTGTGACAAGGCAATGACCGGTACTTCCAATTCACGGGCGAGAGCTTTCAATGAACGGGATATTTCAGATACTTCTTGTTGTCTGTTATCCGAACGTCTGCCACTTCCTTGAATTAATTGCAAATAGTCAATAACGATCATTCCTAAACCTTGTTCCTGTTTTAGGCGACGGCATTTGGCACGAATTTCTTGAACACGAATTCCGGGCGTATCATCAATATAAATACCGGCATTTGATAAACTTCCCATTGCCATCGTTAGTTTTTTCCAATCCTCATCGGTTAATGCTCCTGTACGCAAATTTTGTGCATTAATATTCCCTTCAGCACACAACATCCGCATGACAAGCTGTTCTGCCCCCATCTCAAGGGAGAAGATCGCCACATTTTCATCTGTTTTAGTCGCCACATTTTGAGCGATATTCAAGGCGAAAGCGGTTTTCCCTACAGATGGACGTGCAGCGACAATGATTAAATCATTGCGTTGAAATCCTGCAGTCATTCGGTCAAGATCATTAAAACCGGTTGGAATTCCGGTAATCTCCCCTTTTCTACTGTGGAGTTGCTCAATATGATCATAGGTCTTTACCAAGACATCTTTAATATTTTGGAAAGCTCCGGTATTTTTGCGGTTCGCTACTTCAAGTATCCGCTTTTCTGCTTCCGATAAAAGAATTTCTACCTCATCTTCACGTGTATAACCTTCTTGCGCGATTTCACTGGCGGTTCGAATAAGACGACGTAATAAAGATTTTTCCTCAACAATGTGAACATAATATTCAATATTGGCAGCAGTCGGTACCGAATTTGCCAATTCCATCAAATAAGAAATACCACCTACATTTTCCAATTGATTGGAAGCTGCTAATTCCTCGGATACCGTTACAACATCTACAGGTTTGCCCAGATCATTTAATTTCAACATAACGGAAAATATTCGTTGGTGAGCACTTCGGTAAAAATCTTCCGGTATTAAATTTTCAGAGGCAAAAATCAAACTCTCAGGTTCTATAAAAATAGCACCTAAGACAGCTTGTTCTGCTTCAATATTTTGAGGAGGAGTTCGATCGATTAACAAATCATTCATTTGCTTTTTCAAACCTCCAAATATTGTTGTTTTTAATTTTGGGAAAGAACGAATTCCTTCCGACCAAGGATGCCAATGGACGACGTTGAAAATTTTAGACTGAAATTATATGTGCACAAAGAAGCTTGTCCATGTTCCTTTTGATACGTACAAAACAACAAGGATACGAACTTATGGCATTCGTCATTTTGAAGTAAACTTACCTCTAATCTTTTTTCATGACCGAATTACTGTTAAATTCTTTTTTCATGATTAAGATCCTGGTTTCAAATAGAAATAGGCTGCTCAATACAACCTCATTGTATAGGTTACTACTTAAAGGTCTGAGTCTTGAGACAGCCGTAATATTTTCTTATATCATTTTATCATGACCGTTTTTTGATTTCGATGGAAAAATTTATTCTGTATGACGTAAATCAATTTATTCTTATATTAATTTTCATCTTTTACATGGACGGTTAATGTACCTTGAACCTCCGGATGTAATTTAACTGGGACTTTGGTAAATCCAAGAGCACGAATGGCATCTTCCAATTCAATTTTCCGTTTATCTAATTTTATACCATGTTGCTTTTGTAGTTGTTCCGCAATTTGTTTTGATGTAACCGAACCAAAAAGTCGACCACCTTCACCAGACTTTGCGCCAATTTCAACAGTTAATTTCCCTAATTTTTCCTTCAGTTGCTTGGCTTCTTCCAACTCTTTCTGTGCTTCTTTTTCTTCCTTCCGTTTTTTCGCTTCAAGAGATTTTATATTTGCCGGCGTCGCTTCGATGGCGTAACCATTTTTGATTAAAAAATTTTGTGCATAACCGTCAGCCACGTTTTTGATATCACCTTTATTGCCTTTCCCTTTTACATCTTTTAGAAAAATAACTTTCATGATTGATTCCCTCCTTCTAAATAACTATCAATCACTGCTTTCAGTTGTATTTCGGCTTCATTTATTGTTATATCCCTCAATTGTGTAGCGGCATTGGTCAGGTGGCCTCCTCCTTCCAGCTGTTCCATAATAATTTGTACATTTATTTTTCCTAAGGAGCGTGCACTAATACCAACCATGTCATCCGGTCTTTTTGAGATAACAAAGGAAGCCTCTACATTTTCCATCGCTAATAATAAATCTGCCGTTTGGGCGATAAGAACATTGTTGTAAGATTCGGATGGTTCTCCTTTTGTAATCGCAATTCCTTCTTTATAAAATTCTACTTTTTCAACAAGTTTTGCCCGCTTGATAAAAGTATCTAAATCTTCACGTAAAAACTTTTGGACTAAAACCGTATCAGCGCCCTTTGCTCTTAAATATGAAGCTGCATCAAATGTTCTTGAACCGGTACGTAGAGTAAAGCTTTTTGTATCGACAATAATTCCCGCAAGTAATGCAGTCGCTTCAAGAATATCAATTTTCCGATTCGGTTGATATTGAAGCAGTTCTGTTACTAATTCAGATGTTGATGAAGCATATGGTTCCATATAGACAAGCAAAGGATTTTGGACAAATTCTTCACTGCGGCGATGATGATCAATGACAACAATTCGCTCGCAACGATTGACTAATTTTTCTTCAATAACTAAGGATGGTTTATGAGTGTCAACTATCACTAGCAAGGCATTTGTCATATTTATTTCTAATGCTTCTTGCGGTGAAATAAAATGACTGTAGATATCCGTCTTTTGCTTCACCTCACTGAGCAATTTCCTTACTCCGGAATCAATTTCTTGCTCATTTAGTATAACATAAGATTCTCTTTGATTCATTTGGGCAATTTTTAATATACCAATCGCTGCACCAACTGCATCCATATCCGGATATTTATGGCCCATAATAAAAATTCTGTCGCTATCCTGAATCAGTTCACTTAATGCATGAGAAATAACTCTCGCCCGTACCCGGGTTCGTTTCTCCATCGGATTTGTTTTTCCACCGTAAAATTTTATTTTTCCGTTTGGGAGTTTTATGGCTGCCTGATCACCACCACGTCCCAACGCCAAATCAAGACTTGATTGTGCATAGCTGCCAAGTTCCGGAAGCGAGGAACTCCCTGCACCGACACCAATACTTAATGTTAGCGGTAAATTATTTTTTGCCGTCATTTCCCGGATATTATCTAGAATTGAAAACTTTCCTTTTTCTAACACTGCTAATATTTTTTCATTAAAAAATGCGATAAATCGATCTCCGGAAACTCTTTTTAAATAAATCCCATACTGACTTGCCCATTCGTTCAACAAAGAAGTAACCCGGCTGTTTAAGCTCCCCCTTGCTAAATCATCCATTCCTTGTGTAACTTCATCATAATTATCTAAAAATATGATGGCAATCACTGGCTGTTCCTCTTCATACTTTTGTTCAATTAATGCTTGTTCCGTAATATCAAAAAAATAAAGTAGTTTTTCTTCTCTTTTATAGAAAACACGATACTTCCGCTCATGGAGTGTAATAATTTTTCTCTCATTTTCTTGGATCATCATTTGTATAAGTTCATCCGCAATATCATAAACCGACGTACCGATCAGAGATTCTTCTTGGAAAACAGATAACATGTAAGGATTTGCCCATTCGATCGTGTATTCTTCATCAACCAGCAAAATTCCAATTGGCATTTGTAATAAAGCCTCTTCGCCAACCTTTTCTACGCGATGGGAAAGAAGTGATATATAGTGATCTACTTCTTTTTGAAATTTTACACTTTGTTTTATTAATAAATAAAAAAAATAAAGCAAGATTATTATTGATATTGCACTTAACCACCAATTATAGATAGCAAGGATTAATAATAACAGGAATATGACAGAAAAAAATCCTATCAATATTTTTTTCATTCCGTTTGTTTGCAAAAAGATTGGCATACGCTCCAACTCCTAAATTTTTAAAAACTAAGTGGAACTTTAAAACTGAATGCTTGAAACTTCTATTATTGTATCCGTTTACGTAATTCAAATCCTAAATCAATAATACCTAATATTTTGGCTAATTGATTAAAGACCGGATTCAGCATAATAAATACTGATACAACAATAGCCCATGCTTTATGTATCCGTTTTTTATAACAATAGTCAAAAATAAATGTAATTGCCTGTAGGACAAATAGTATATCAATCAAATACAATAAATTTATAAATACATTATACAAAAAAGTACCTTTCTCTGCCTCAACTATAAAAGATAAAAAAGTAGTTATTAAAAAATACCATATTAAACTTTTCGGTAATGTGATTTCCCTGAATGGTTTTGCAGCTTTTACATGAATTCCAAACCTTTTTAAAATCGGATAGGAAATGAACTGGATAATCAAAACAATTAAAGCCGATGACAAAATTAATAATGAAGGAAGTAAAGATATGATTAAATCATAAGCCTCGGTCAATTGTTCTTTGATTTGATCCGTATTTTCCCCCATATAATTAAACATAGAAATGGTTTGATCCATCACTTCTTTAAATATAGTTTGTGCTTTCTTTATGAAGTTCATATCGAATAATGTCGCGGATATAATATAAACAACGACAACGCTACATAATAAAGCCAAAGTGGATGTTGAAAAAGTGATCAGTGCTTCTCTTTGATGATAAATATTCCAACCTAACACGAAACCAACAAAACCAAATAGAAAAGGAATCGGTAAAGCAATCCAACTTCCAACTATAAATGTTAAAATGACCGAAGCTGTAAAAAACAGCAAACCGGCTTTCCAATTATATTTTGCCGTATAATAAAGGAAAGGGAACGGCAATACAAAAGTGAATAGTCCACCAAAAAAAGGTAAATATAAAAACATAAGTAAAATAATGATATAAATCGCTAAACTTATTGCCCCTTCAGTTAACTCCTTTGCTTTCACCTAAACACCTCTTTACGAATCGCTGATATAGTAACTCAGTTAGTTGCGGGCTTATCTGATTTCCCTATAAAGCATTATAGCTACATAGGTTAATACCCTAGTCTGACTTGAAGCAAGTGGCGATTTGCTTATTACCTATATAATTTTTAAATTAAAAACAATAATATTTTAGAAAGAACCCGGCTGACTCTCGCACCAACAATTGTATTACTCGTGTTTTTTTACATATTATATAAAAATATATATATTTATTTTAACGATAATTACCTTCTCCTTCAACTAAACTTGTATAAGAAAAGCGGCAAAGGTTCATCTTTGCCGCTTTAAGTATCATTACTTCTATTTTATTTATCTTCCGCAACATAAGGAAGTAATGCAACTTGACGTGCCCGCTTAATTGCTTTTGTAAGCATGCGTTGATATTTTGCACTCGTTCCTGTTACACGACGAGGCAATATTTTTCCACGTTCAGAAATAAATTTTTTCAACAAATCAACATCTTTGTAATCGATGTGAGTGATTCCGTTCGCAGTAAAATAACATACTTTCCGACGTTTACCGCGACCTTTTCTGCCACCAGCAGCCATTTATAACACTCCTTTCATCATTTTTTCGCTCAAATTAACTGCCTTATCAAAACGGCAAATCATCATCAGAAATATCAATAGGTTGTCCGTTATCAAAGAACGGATCGTCATTTCCTGCCGGGCTAGGGTTCTTCGGTTGATTCTGATTGTTAGATCCAAATGGGTTATCATAGCCCGAATATCCTCCCGCCGGAGAACTTTGATATTCCCGATTGGAAGAACTTTTTGGTTCTAAAAACTGAACACTCTCAGCAACTACTTCTGTTACATAAACTTTTCTTCCGTCTTGGGCTTCATAACTTCTTGTTTGGATACGTCCATCGACCCCTGCCAAGCTTCCTTTTTTCAAGTAATTAGCGACATTTTCTGCCGGTTTTCTCCAAACAACACAATTAATAAAATCAGCTTCACGTTCACCTTTTTGATTCGTAAAAGGACGATTACAAGCCAGTGTAAAAGTTGCAACCGGAACTCCAGTTGGTGTATATCTTAAATCCGGATCTCTCGTTAAGCGGCCAACTAATACCACACGATTTAACATCAGAATCAACTCCCCTTGGACAAGAATGTTTCACGTGAAACATTCTCCATTACATATATTAAAACTTATTCGTCTTCTTTAACGATTAAATGACGAATAATATCTTCACTTATTTTTGCTAAACGGTCAAATTCTTGAACGGCAGGTGGTTCAGCTGTAAAATTAATAATTTGGTAATAACCGTCACGATAATCTTCAATTTCATAAGCAAGACGACGTTTACCCCAATCTTTTGTTTCAGTAATTTCAGCACCATTATCTGTCAAAACTTTGTTAAAACGTTCGACAACCGCTTTTTTTGATTCGTCATCAATATTTGGACGGATGATGTACATAACTTCGTACTTTCTCATCACTATTCACCTCCTTTTGGACTTAAACGGCTCAAAAATTTGAGCAAGGAGCAATCTTCATTACTCACGATTCATAATTATAACACAGCCTAGACAATTCTGCAATGAACTGTTGAAAATTTTCATTAATCGAAGGGAAGGGGCTGTCCATTTTGACTTTTATAAATTTAAAACCCAAGAATGTTGAAATAACCGCATTCTTGGGTTTTACTTTTTATCTGTTTAGTCATTGAAAGCTACTTTTTAAACAGCCCAAACCATGGCCTTGGTCAGTACTACTAATGTTCGTATGTTTTTATAAAAGAAGTGAATAAGGTTTTTCTATAAATGAGACGATTCTCCCTAAAAATTCTGCAGCCGGAGCTCCATCAATTAGTTGGTGATCGAAAGTTAAGCTTAGTGGCAATTCTTTTGTTGTTATGACTTGACCGTCGTTATTTAAAGTAAGTTTATCTTGAAGACTTCCCACACCTAAAATACCCGTTTCAGGCGTGTTTAATATTGGTGTAAAATACTCGATGCCACTTTTCCCTAGATTTGTTATTGTAAAAGTGGAACCGGTAACGAGTTCGCCTGCAAGGCTTCCTTCGCGAGCAGCCTGAGTAACTTTTGTAATGGCACCACTTAATTCTTTTAAACTCATTTGATGGGCATTTCTTATAACGGGTACCATTAACCCATCGGATAAAGCGGTCGCTATGCCAAGATGAACTTCATCAAAAGTTTGGAATCCATTTGTATCCGGTTCATACCAACTATTCATTTCAGGATACTCTTTTAAAGCAAGGATGACAGCTTTTGAAACGCAAACAGTGAGACTCAGACTTCCGGCAATTTCTGTATCAGAAAGATGACGCTTTATTTCCTCTTTAAACTTTATAAATGCAGTTAAGTCCGCTTTTCGATGAATGGTCAACTGTGCCGTTTGGTCAAGACTAGTTTTCATTCGTTTAGCAATGACTTTACGCATACCTGTCAGCCCGGCACCCATGTTTTGGCTAGCTGTACTCTTTGATGAAGCAACTACATCGGTGGTAGATGCTACCTCTCTTGTAGCTGAATGCTCATATGCTTCTATATCCCTTTTTGTAATTCGGTTATTCCCACCTGTACCTTTTATAAGAGTGAGATCAATATTTTTTTCCTTGGCTAATATTCTTGCTAGCGGACTTGCGAAAATACGTTCACCATTAGATACCAATGGTTTTTTAGCAGACACCGGAACAAGTTGTTCTTGTACCCTTTGATTTTGTTTTGGTTTTGAGACAGTTTCTTCAGGTTGTTGTGTATCAATTGTTTCTCCTTCTTGAGCCACAATACCGATGGGTTCCTTAACGTCTGCCTCCTCCCCCTCTGCTACAATTATTTTTACTAAGATCCCGTCAGCAGGAGCTTCGACTTCGGCCGTTAACTTTTCTGAGCTAATGGTACAAACGTGTTCTCCCTTTTGAACAGGTTCCCCTTCCTTTTTTATCCATTCATCAACTACTCCACTTGTCATGGTTAACCCTAACTTAGGCATTAAAATTTCTGTAGACAATTTGTTCACCACCTTAAACGAGAGTTCGGTTTTTTAAATCAAAAATAATGTCATCCGCCACTTTTAACACCTTATCTGCATTCGGAATATATAGTTCTTCCAGGTTTTTGGCAAATGGAACAGGTGTATTTGGTGCACAAACGCATTTAACCGGTGCATCCAAATAATCAAAAGCTTTATCAGAAACGACACTTGCAATATCAGTAGCGGTATTATTATGTGGATTAGACTCATCAATTACGATTAAGCGATTTGTCTTTTTAACAGAATGAATAACCGTCTCTTGATCCCACGGAGCTACTGTCAAAAGATCGATTACTTCAACAGAAACTCCCTCCTCTGCTAGTCGATCGGCAACTTCTTCGGCAACATACAACATTTTTCCAATGGATACAATTGTTAAATCTGTACCTTCCCGTTTTACTTTTGCTTTTCCAATTTCAACTGTATAATACCCTTCAGGAACTTCCCCCTTTAGACCATAAAGCGTCTTGTCTTCTGAGAATACAACAATGTTATCATCTTCTATTGCGGACAGAAGAAGTCCTTTTGCATCATATGGATTAGAAGGAACAACAACTTTAATTCCCGGAATCGAGCCAAGAATCCCGTAATATGATCCGGAATGCTGTGCTGCCGCAGATGCACCTGCCCCATGATTTGTACGTATCGTCATCGGTATTGTTGCTTTTCCCCCAAACATGTAACGCATTTTCGAGCCTTGTGCAAGGATGGTGTCAAAACAAAATCCAATAAAATCATTGAACATTAATTCCGGAACTGGTCTTAATCCGGTGGCCGCTGCTCCAACAGCTGCCCCCATGTATCCCATTTCAGAAATTGGCGTATCAATTACTCGTTCTGTTCCGTATTTTTCAACCAAACCTTTTGTTAAACCAAATACACCTCCCCAGGCACCTTTCCCGTTTAAATGCTCAACGGTTGCACCACCAGCTATATCTTCACCAAGAAGGATTACTTTCTCATCTCGTTCCATTGCAATATCCAATGCTTCATTAATTGCTTTCATCATCGTTATTTTTCTTGTCATTTTCCAACACTTCCTTTCTCATTTATTATGCATATACATCTTCATATAAAGCTTCCGGTCTTGGTAGCGGACTTTCTTTGGCAAATTGAATAGCTTCTTGAATTCTTTCCACTGATGCTTTTTCAATTTCATCTGCTTCATTTTCTGTCATGAGGTTAAGTTCAATGGCTTGTTTACGGAAAATCGTAATACAATCTTTATCTGCCAACTCTTTTTCCGTTCCATCCTTTGCTTTATACTTTTGCTCGTCTCCTTCAAAGTGGCCATAATTACGATAGGTAACACATTCAATTAAAGTAGGTCCTTCACCATTTCTTGCTCGCTCGATTGCATTTCCCGCCTCCTCATACACTTCCAACACATTTTTTCCGTCTACCCGTACACCCGGCATATTATAGGCAACGCTTCGTTCAGCTATTGTTTTCGAAGCCGAAGCATACGCTTGTGGGGTCGCCTCACCGAACATATTATTTTCACAGACAAAAATGACCGGCAACTTCCAAATTGAAGCGAGATTTAATCCTTCGTGGAATGTCCCCTCATTAGCCGCACCATCCCCGAAGAAACAAACAACAACATTATCTGTTTTCAAATATTTATTACGAAGCCCGGCGCCTACAGCCAATGGAAATCCACCACCTACCATGCCGTTTGCACCAAGCATCCCTTTGTCGATATCAGCAATATGCATCGAGCCGCCTTTTCCTTTACAAAGCCCGGTTTCTTTGCCAAATATTTCGGCCATCATTCCATTTAAATCACAACCTTTGGCAATACAATGTCCATGACCTCTATGTGTACTTGTAATGTAATCGTTATCATTTAGGTGTGCGCAAACACCAGTTGCAACTGCTTCCTCTCCAGCATATAGGTGAACAAAACCCGGAATTTCCCCGGAAGAAAAAATCTCATGCACTTTGTCTTCAAATAAGCGAATATCGTTCATCTTTTCATAAATCCATAAAGCATCCTTCTTTTCCATAGCATTTCCTCCTCAACCTTATTCGTGTATAGCTTTAAATAAAATACTTTCGGCCGTTTCCCCGATAACTTCAGATAAATTTGGATGTCCATATACGAGTGTAGCCAGTTCTTCAATTCGACCTTCTGAATGTTTTACGGCTAATATTTGGTTAATTAATTCTGTAGCATTTGCCCCAACCACAACGGCTCCTAATATTTCGTGATATTTTTTCTCGGTAATGATTTTCACAAACCCTTCCGTTTCACCCATTGCGATTGCCCTCCCATTCCCTTGAAAGGACATTTTCTTTGTGACAACCTCATAACCCTTTAATTTCGCCTGCTCTTCACTTAGGCCAAAGGAGGCGATTTCCGGGTGGGTGTATACACATCTAGGAATTTCATCCGGATTATATGGTAAATGATTTTCATTAAGGATAGCCGAAACAGCTGTTAATCCTTCTTTGCTGGCTGCATGTGCTAGTTGAAAACCTCCAATCAGATCTCCAATGGCGTACACATGATTTCTACTTGTTAAAAATTTCCCATTTACTTTAATAAATTTTTTCTTCTCATCCAGCTCTAAATTTAAGGCGCTTACAATTTCAATATTAGGTTTTCTTCCAGTTGCTACAAGTAATTCTGTATAAGGGATCTTTTGATTTTGTAAAATTACTTCATTATTTGTTACTTCTTGAATTGTTACTTTCGTATAGTATTGAATTCCTAGTTGATCCATTTTTCTTTTTATTACATTACGAGCTTCATTGTCTTCTGTTAATAGAATGTCATCCGCTACTTCCACAACAGTTACTTTTGTTCCTAATGGCGCCATGGCAAAGGCTAATTCAATTCCAATTACACCTCCGCCAATAATAACAAGTTCTGTCGGCTGTTTTTTTAAATCAAAGAAATTATCTGTCGTGTAATAGGCCACTTTGTCTAAACCTTTAATCGGTGGAACAAATGGTCGACTACCAGTAGCAAGGATAATATCTTTACTCTTAAACTCTTGATTATTTACGACAACAACCAAGTTGTCTTTTACAACCGCTTCCCCCTGAATCAAGGTAATGTTATTTTTTTTCAATAAATATTGAATGCCATTTACTAATGTTCCAACTACTTGATCTTTTCGTTCTACTAATCTCGCATAGTCAATATGCTTTACTTCAGAGAGAATTCCAAACTGATTGGCTGTTTTTATTTTTTCCATCCATTCACTATGTTGTAAAAAGGTTTTGGACGGGATACAGCCAACATTTAAACAAGTGCCACCTAATGATGCTTTTTCAATTAAGGCCACTTGCTTTCCTTTTTGTGCTGCCCGAATAGCTGCCACATATCCACCAGGACCAGCTCCGATGACAATTAGATCAAATTGTTCCATGATCCCTACCCTCCTATCCAATTAAGTTTGTCATTTCTTTTTATAAGGGAAAACATCAAATTTTTCCTTTTATTGATGTTTTCACTGTTTAATATTGCAAAAAGCGTGCCAAAATGAAAAACTACGGATAGAGACGGTTTTATGTATAATAAGAAAAGCGCTAGTCGCTGGCGCTCGGAGCCGGACATTAAAACTAATCCAAAGTTACTTCCTTGTATTTTTATACTTTCTTATTCTCAAAAAAAATAAAAATGCGACAATCGTATCAAATCGTCGCATTTTTTCTCATTTTAATCCAACTTGTATTTTTTTATTTTACGATAAAGGGTACTTTTCGATATCGAGAGTTGTTTTGCCGCCATCGGAATATTTCCGTTATTATTTACTAAAGCATTATAAATGTTTTCTTTTTCTATTTGTTCCTTAAAACTTAATGTATCACTTGTCTCTTGAAACTCGATTAACCCCCCTTTCTGAATCAACTGAATCAACTGCTCCTTCGTTGGGATGCGATCTCTGTAATAAATAAGACATCTTTCCAAGAAATTATTCAGTTCGCGAACATTGCCCTTCCACGGATACTGTTCCGCAACTTCAACCAACATTTCTTCCCAAAACGGATACCAAGAATTAGCGCTTTCAAAATACTTGATAAGCTCTCGTATATCTTCCTTTCTATCTCTTAACGGTGGAATCTGAAGGGGACATACATATATTCGATAAAAGAGATCTGTTCGAAATTTCTTTGCCTTAACAAGTGCCTTTAAATCCTGATTACTCGCTGTAATGAGTCTAAAATTTACATTAATTTCTTTAGTCCCACCAATTCGAGTTAACTTTTTTTCCTGAAGAACACGTAATAAGTCTGATTGCATTGATACAGGCATATCTTCAATTTCATCTAAAAATAATGTACCATTATTCGCTTGCTCGATTTTTCCTATATATCCATTTGGGTTTGCTCCTGTAAAAGCACCCTTTTCATAACCAAATAATTCACTTTCCATCAAGTTTTCCGGTATCGAGCCACAATTGACAGAAACTAGTTTTCCCTCTGCAAAAGGACTGTTTTCATGGATTGTTTTGGCTAACACTTCTTTTCCGCTCCCTGTTTCACCGTATAAATGAATGGGAGCTGAAGTTGGTGCAACAATTTGTACTTCTTCCAATAATTGATGAAAAGTTTTGCTTCGACCTGAAACATAATGAAACTTAAAAGGATGATTAAATATTCTATGTTTAACGTAAACAAAATAGCCGATACAAGTATCTTCTTTTCGAATAGGATCACGTTTTACAATCTCCCATTTTTCATTTGGAAGAGCACTTAGCTTTTTTCCAATATAGGCTTCAGGTTCATCTACTAGTTCAGGAGATATGTGTAAAATGGTCATGGAGGAGTTGCAAAGTATTCCTGGTTGTTTTTTACTAGAAAAATATTGTAACATATACTTCTGTTCTTCAAATACTTTCCTTTGCAATGCTTCTGAAATAAATTCCGCAATCAATTGAACGGTAAATAAAAAATCCTCTTTCTTCGGATAATGTGCAGGCATTGATAAATCGACTACCCCTACAACTTCTCGATTTTCTCCAAAAACGGGAGATGCGACACAGCTCCAGTTGTGCGAGGCTCTGGCAAAATGTTCGTATCCGTGAATAAAATTTGCCTCTTTTGTTCGTAAAGCGATTCCAATTGAATTCGTTCCAACCATCGATTCTGTCCATTGATATCCTTGTGAAAACCGGATTTCACGTGCATGTTCTTTCAAATGCTCATTGCCTGACTGCCATAAAATATAGCCGTCAGCATCTGTCAACACAAGAATAAAATCAATATTTTTCAAAAGAAATTGGAATCGATTTAAACTTTTCTTTGCTAAAGAAACCATCGTCTCATGATCTCTTAATCTTTTTTGAAAATCGCTCGTCGTAAGAAATCGTTTGCCAATTCCATCTTTAGGATTGACTTTGAATTTTTTACTAAGTTGCCAAGAATCGATAATTGTTTTATCAATTATAAATGAATCAAGTGAATTTTCAAGGACATATTTCTCCCAAATTTGCTGCATTTCCATACAACTCATATACCTCCCCCCTAATTCCTAACTATATTATACACTAGAAAAATCCCTGAATTAAACCAAACGGTATTTGGGGATGTAATAAGTTTTCCTTGGTGTATTAACACACCAGTGTAATTAAAAATCCCAGTTTGAATATTCTCTCCAAACTTGCTTTTATTCTGCTTTTTCTGTCTTGGTCGACGGATGCGGGTAGTGAACTGGGCAAAAAAAAGGGCCGGGGCTCGATGTCATTTTTCATTGTTTCGCAACTCCATTTGTCCTCGAGAGCCGGTCTTTTTTCAAGTCAATCGATACTTTTTTTGGCATTGAGAGTGGGTGTCGTGGTCTTTTCTCCATTCTTCAATGCATTATTTAACTCCGAGAGATGGTCTCGTTGCTTTTTTTCATTTTTTCACTGCTTCATTTGGCTTCGAGACCGTTCTCAACTTGCCATTTTATACATTGAACCGAAAATGCATAATGTCTCCGTCTTGGACAATATAATCTTTTCCCTCTAAGCGAACCTTGCCGGCTTCTTTTGCCTTATTAAATGATCCGTTTGCGACTAAATCATCGTAGGATACCGTTTCCGCCCGAATAAAGCCTCTTTCAAAATCACTATGAATGATTCCGGCACATTGAGGCGCCTTCATTCCTTTTTTAAATGTCCAGGCTCGAACCTCTTGAACCCCGGCAGTAAAAAATGTCGCTAATCCTAAAAGATGGTAAGCTTTTCGAATCATTTGATCCAATCCGGACTCTTGAATACCTAATTCTTGAAGAAATGCTGCTTTTTCTTCCGGTTCTAATTCGGCAATTTCTTCTTCAATTCTTGCACAAATAACAACAACTTCCGCATGGTCTTTCTCGGCAAAGTCCTGTACTACTTGGAAATATTTATTTTTATTTGCATTTGCAACATCATCTTCTCCGATATTTGCAACATATAAAACAGGTTTCATCGTTAGAAGTTGAAAACCTTTCACTATTTTTTGTTGTTCTTCATTGAATTCAATCGTTCTTGCGGGAAGTTCATTTTCAAACGTTTCCTTTAACATGGTTAAAATTTCATATTCGGCTTGAGCCTCTTTATTTTTTTGCTTTGCCAATTTCTCAACACGGGCAATCCTTTTCTCCACTGTTTCCATATCAGCAAGAATTAATTCGAGATTGATGGTTTGAATATCATCAAGCGGATCGACCCGGCCTGACACATGGGTAATGTTTTCATCATCAAAACAACGAACAACATGACAAATGGCATCCACTTGGCGAATATTAGCCAAAAATTTATTCCCTAATCCTTCACCTTTACTTGCTCCTTTGACAATACCGGCAATATCGGTGAACTCGAACGTCGTTGGTATCGTTTTTTTCGGTTGATACATTTCTGTCAACTTATCTAAACGGGCATCCGGAACTTCAACGACCCCTACATTCGGATCGATTGTTGCAAATGGATAGTTTGCTGCCTCTGCACCCGCTTGGGTAATTGCATTAAAAAGTGTCGATTTCCCAACATTCGGTAAACCGACAATACCTGCTGTTAAAGCCATTTATTTCACTCCTAATATATGATTTCATCTGATCAAAACTTAATGGTTAGAAAAATCAAGTATCGAACAGAACAAATTATAATGAATACTGGATTTCATGTAAAACCTTTTTGGGTGACAATCAAAAATTACCTTTTCATAATGACAAGAATTGCCGTGGTAATTAACATTTACATCATGAAAATTAATCAGCATGATCAATGACTTTTTTCATTTTCCTTACAAATTCTTTTCTTGGTAAAAGGACACTGTGAGAGCAGCCTAGACATTTAATCCGAATATCCATGCCTAACCGAATGATTTTCCAACGGTTTGTACCACAAGGATGTTGTTTTTTCATTTCAACAATATCATTCAACTGAAATGTCTTCTCTTCCATTTTCAAACTCCTCCACATTTTATTACTCTTTCTCCAAGAAGGATATTCAATCATAAAAACACGCTACATCATATTTAAATAATTATAGCATAATCCTCTCTACAATAAGTAATTTAAACAAATTAATTTCCCAATTTTGTTCCTCCATGTATAAAAAACTTTAAATCTAACTAAACTTATAATACAAATGATTACCGGTAAAGGTGGGAAAATATGTTTAGAACCGGGTTTATAAAAGGAAAAAGTGATTTGAAAATAGATTGGCAGGATCGTTTCGCAGCCAGCAAACTCGCTAATGCATTACTATCATTTTTACCAAATGATTTTTCAGTTCCAATTGTTTTTATTTGTATAGGTACGGACCGATCAACCGGAGATTCACTGGGACCACTGGTCGGCAGTCTTGTTACGGAAAGAAATTTACCAGGAAATTTTTATGTTTTTGGAACTTTGGATGAACCTATTCATGCCATTAATTTGACCGAAAAACTGGATATGATTGAGAGTCGTTTTAACAATCCTTTTATTATCGGTATCGATGCCTGTTTAGGCCATAGTAAAAATGTGGGAACCATTCATATTAAAAACGGTTCATTAAAACCGGGTGCGGGTGTTAATAAAACATTGCCGGCTGTTGGTGATATTCATATGACCGGAATTGTAAATATCAGTGGATTCATGGAGTATTTTGTATTACAAAACACGAGATTACATCTTGTTATGAATTTAGCAAAAACGATGGCAGAAGGAATTTATAAAGCCGGTTTACTTTACCATTTTGAACAAATGTCTAAAGCACAAACACTATCTTTGAACAAAGATACTGTTTAAATGTGCGAATGGAGAAGTTCCGGCATTTAGTAAGAAGGGGAGCTTAGGTGGGAGAATGAAATTATCCATCTACCTATCAGTGGGGATACCGATTCCCCACTGACTAATATTTAAAAAAGCCTACAATTGATACCAATATAGCAATCACGATCAAACCGGGTAACAGATTTGCTACTTTAATTTTCGTTATTTCTAAAATATTTAACCCTATGGCTAGAATCATAATTCCCCCTGTTGCAGTCAGCTCCAAAATGAAAATATCCATTACCTGTTCGGGAATCAACCGATTAATTTGGTTTGCGAATAAAGCGATGAAACCTTGATAAAGAAAGACCGGTATACTGGAAAAAACGACACCTAAACCAAGCGTACTTGTCAACATAATTGCTGTAAAACCATCAATAACCGCCTTTGTATAAAGCACTTGATGATCACCACGAATACCGCTGTCCAACGCACCAACAACCGCCATTGCTCCGATCACAAAAATAAGTGTGGCCGTTACAAAACCTTGGGCGATATTTCCTTTTGATTTCCCTCCAACTTTCTTTTCAATCCAGATTCCAAACTGATTTAATTTTTCCTCTAAACATAACCATTCCCCAATAATAGCGCCTAAAACAATACTAATGATAACATATAGAAAATTACTGCTTTTAATTCCCATTTGAATTCCTAAAACGGAAACAGTTAAACCGATCCCTTTCATAATCGTATTTTTCATCGATTCAGGGATATTTGCTAATAACCGCCCGATCAGTGAACCAATTATTATAAATAGTACATTGACAATTGATCCCCATAATGCCATAATTTCACCCACAAATTTTTTAAAAGAATAAATGTATCTTTTATACTATCATATCTTTTCGTATCTCTACCATCTGTAAAAATAAAATAGTTTTTCCGCTCTATAATAGAATAAAAAAATTCTCAAATGAAGAAACGTATGAATTACCGAAGTTGACAGGGTATTTCTCGGCATCCTTCCGTTCCTAATGTAAAAAAATAAGTCACTATACATGACTTATTCTACGAGTCCGAATTCAAAATTTCTAAAATACGGTTTAAATCGTCTTTAGAAAAAAATTGGATTTCTATTTTCCCCTTGTTTTTTGATTGTTTAATATTAACAGTTGTTCCAAATCTTTCACGTAAATATGTTTCTTGTTCGATTAAAAAGATATCTTTCTTTTCTTTTTGATTTTTTGTTTCACGTGGAACATTTTTATTCAAGTTGTTGACAAGTTGTTCCAATTGCCGAACATTTAATTGTTCTTTTATTACTTTGTCTACAACAGGTTTTATTTTATCCTTTTTCTTTAATCCGAGCAGTGCACGACCATGGCCCATTGACAATTTACCATCAATAATCAACTGCTGAATTTCCTTTGGTAAAGAAAGTAGGCGAACATGATTTGCGATATGCGGTCTACTTTTTCCCAATCTTTTTGCCAATTGTTCTTGAGTGATATGCAGCTGATCCATCAACATTTGGTAAGCTGCCCCTTCTTCAATGGGGGTTAAATCTTCTCTTTGTAAATTTTCTAATACAGCTAATTCCATCATTTGCTGGTCATTTAAATCTCTTACAACAACCGGAACGATGTCCAATCCCGCCATTTTCGCAGCACGGTAGCGACGTTCACCAACAACAATTTCATATCCTTTTATACTTTTGCGAACAATTAAAGGCTGAAGGATACCATGTTCAAGAATGGATTGCTTTAATTCTTCAATCGCTTCATCCGAGAAAATTTTTCGTGGCTGATACGGATTTGGTCGTAATTCTTTAATATTTACTTCTTGAACGATTTCTTCTTCTTCTAATTTAACATTTGAAAACAAAGAATCTAACCCTTTGCCAAGACCTTTAGCCATTCACCACCACTTCCTTTGCTAATTCTAGGTATACTTCTGCACCCCTGGATCTTGGATCATAAATGATTATTGGTTTACCGTAACTCGGTGCCTCACTTAGTCGGACATTTCTTGGAATAATTGTATTAAAAACCTTATTTTGAAAGTATTTCTTTACTTCATCAATCACTTGGATTCCTAAATTTGTTCGGGCATCCAGCATCGTTAAGAGAACACCCTCTATTTTTAAATCACTGTTTAAATGTTTTTGTACGAGACGAACTGTATTCAGTAACTGACTCAGACCTTCCAAGGCATAATATTCACATTGCACCGGGATCAGGACAGAATCTGCTGCCGTCAATGCATTTAAGGTTAATAGTCCTAAAGATGGAGGACAGTCGATAATAATATAATCAAACTGATCCTTTACTTGTAATAGAGCATGTTTCAATCTCATTTCCCTTGAAATCGTTGGTACTAATTCAATTTCCGCTCCCGCTAACTGAATCGTTGCAGGGATGACAAATAAATTTTCAACTTGAGTAGAAAGAACAACATTTTTCGTATCTTCATCATCAATTAAAATATCATATATACATTTAGGAACATCAGCTTTTTCTATACCAATCCCACTTGTTGCGTTACCTTGTGGGTCTACATCGACAAGCAATACTTTTTTTCCAATATAAGCTAAACAGGCAGACAAATTAACAGATGTTGTCGTTTTTCCTACTCCGCCTTTTTGGTTAGCAATTGCAATAATCTTACTCACAGTTTCACCTACCTTAAAACTTAAAACTTATTCTATTTTACCATGAAAATGAGAAAAAAACTTTTCATTTCTATAAATAATCATTGGCATTTAATCATATGAAATTTTACCATTCTAGTAGTTTTATTGGCTAATACTGATATTTTTAAGATTCACAAAAAAATTTTCAATAAAAAAAAAGACTGAACCAAACAGTCTTTTCATATACGTTAAGAAAGTTGTAAATTTCCAACAAAGATGCCCTATGCGGCCCAGTTGGCAATTTTAAGAATTACAGATGAACACACAAGGAAAGCTTCGAAAGCATAAACTCCCTATAAAAAAAGCCATCACTTTATCAATAAATGCATCGCAGCCGAAAACATGGTATCTTTTTTTTTTTGCACTGACGCCCGCGTTTTCCTTCCATAACAAATTCTATTAATCTATGATTTCTTTTTAGGAATGCGAATGGTGATTTGATAAAAATCATCGAGCTCTTCCTCAACCGAGTCAACATTAATTCCACTTTTATGTACCATTTGCAAAGATTGTCTGATTGTATTAACCGCGATTCTGACGTCTTTACTAAAAGAAATCCGCTTTGGTTTCGGCTTCGCATCCTGTGATAATAGTTTATTAATTCTTTCTTCCGTTTGTTTTACGTTTAAATTTTTTTCGATTACCTCGTTAAAAACCTTTAACTGTTTTTCTTCATCTTTTAGTGGCATCAATGCCCGGGCATGTCGTTCAGTAATCGTTTTCGACAATAAAGCTTCTTGAATTGGTTGGGGGAGCTTGAGCAACCGAAGTTTATTCGCAACCGTCGATTGGCTTTTTCCAAGACGTTGAGCTAAAGCTTCTTGCGTTAATTCATGAATTTCAATCAATTGATTGTAGGCAATTGCTTCTTCAATCGGTGTCAGTTCTTCTCTTTGTAAGTTCTCAATTAAAGCAATCGAAGCCGTTTGTTTATCGTTCATATCTTTAATAATGGCAGGAACATATTCCCAACCTAATTTTTTTATGGCCCGATAGCGTCTTTCTCCAGCAATAATTTCATACTGATCATGGTCCAGTTGGCGAATGACAATTGGTTGGATCATCCCATGTGTATGAATCGTCCGTGCTAATTCATCAATTTTTTCTTCATCAAAAATCGTTCGGGGTTGAAACCGATTAGGAATAATTTGTTCGACTGGAACTTTAACGATTTCCTCTCTGTCAACGTCTAATAAAGTTTCTTTTTCTTCATCCATATTTGTCTCCAACTTTTCAGTAACCCCAAATATACGTGATAATGGATGTTTCATTATTCTTCACCATCCTTTTAAAACTCCCTGGCCTTGAAGAAACTTGTTTAATATATCGTCAGCACCCAAAAAGACATGTTTCTACAAAAACTTACTCCCTAGCGAACATTTGTGCTATTCAAATGATTATTCATCTTGTACCTAGTGTAAAGCCTTTTTAGAGTGTTTATCATTAGTCAGAACTGATCCAATCAAAAAATGATATCTCCATCCATAAAATAACCGTAGTATACTTATATACATATTTCTCTATTTCCCGCCAAGTTCCTTCTTATTCGAATCAAATTTTGTAAATTTATGAAAGAACATGTTTTGTCTCTTTTATTATAAAGGATTTTTCGTTGGAACGCCCGGTTTTCTCGGGTATTTTTTTGGTGTTGATTTTGCTTTATGGATATGGATGATGGTCCGTTCACTATTTTCAAAAGGCAAAATGAAAGATTGTACCCCGGAAATATTTCCTCCGAGCGTCATAATTGCCTTTTTCCCCTCTTCCAATTCTTCTTCTCCACTTGCTCCCTTTAAAGCAATGAAATACCCGCCCGGTTTTACTAAAGGTAAGCAAAATTCACTTAGGATTGACATTTTGGCCACTGCCCGAGCGGTTACCAAGTCATACTTTTCCCGGTGTTGCGGATTTTGACCGAATATTTCTGCTCGATCGTGGTATAAATGGACATCTGTTAATTTTAATGTTGTCACTAATTCTTCTAAAAAATTAATTCGCTTATTTAAGGAGTCTACAATGGAAACTTGAATATGAGGAAAGGCGATTTTCAAAGGAATACTCGGAAAACCGGCACCTGCACCTACATCACAAACAGTAAAATTTTCAGCCAGTGACCATGGAAATTCCCTAACGATCGTCAAAGAGTCATAAAAATGTTTTAAGAAAACCTCTCCCTTTTCTGTAATGGCTGTTAAATTCATTTTTTCGTTCCAATGAATTAAAGTTTGATAATATAATTCAAATTGATGAAGCTGCTCATCCGTTAAATGAATATGCAACTTTTCTAATTCTGATAGAAATTGTTCTCTATTCAATTTGCTCACTCTTTCCGAGGAAGTTGTTTTCACTTTAGCCAATGAGCAACATTTTGTTACTCATTGGCGACGCGGGCAATTTTTCCTTGTTCCAAATATATGAGTAAAATGGATATATCAGCCGGATTGACTCCTGATATTCTTGATGCTTGAGCCAACGTTAATGGATGAACTTTTTTTAAGTTTTCTCTAGCTTCATTCGCCAACCCTTGAATCGCATCGTAATCAATATTGAGCGGGATTTTTTTATCTTCCATTTTCTTGAGCCGCTCAACTTGTTGTAAAGCTTTACTAATATAACCTTCATATTTGATTTGAATTTCGACTTGTTCTTCAATCTCAGGTGATAATTCTTCTTCTGCCGGGATTAATTTTTTTAGATAATCATACTTCATTTCCGGTCTTTTTAATAAATCACTTGCCAAAATCCCGTCTTTCAATTCACTTCCGCCGATACTTTTGATTAATTCTTGCGTTTTTGCATTTGGTTTGATTCTGGTTGCATGTAACCTTTTTATTTCCCGGTCAATTTTTTCTTTTTTCTCAAGGAATCGTTGGAACCGTTCTTCACTAATTAACCCAAGCTTATATCCAAGATCCGTAAGACGTAAATCAGCGTTATCGTGACGTAGTAATAATCGATATTCTGCTCTTGACGTTAACAGACGATAAGGCTCAACCGTACCTTTTGTCACCAGGTCATCGATTAATACACCGATATAGGCTTCCGACCGTTTTAAAATCACTTCTTCTGTTTTGCCGAGCGCACGTAAGCCTGCATTAATTCCTGCCATTAATCCTTGTCCGGCCGCTTCTTCATAACCGCTTGTTCCATTAATTTGTCCCGCTGTATACAGATTTTTAACTGCTTTTGTTTCCAAAGTCGGCCATAACTGTGTTGGAATGATTGCATCATATTCAATCGCATAACCGGTTCGCATCATTTTTGCATTTTCTAATCCCGGTATCGTTTTTAATAATTCGTGTTGCACCTCTTCCGGAAGGCTTGTAGAAAGGCCTTGTACATAGACTTCTTCTGTATTTCTCCCTTCAGGTTCCAAAAAGATTTGATGACGCGGTTTATCGTGGAAGCGAACAACTTTATCTTCAATGGATGGACAATATCTTGGTCCTCTGCCTTTGATCATCCCGGAAAACATTGGGCTGCGGTGTAAATTAGCATCAATTAATTTATGACTTTCTTCTGTTGTATACGTTAGCCAACAAGGCAATTGATTGGTAATCTCCTCCATTGTTTCATAAGAGAATGTTCGCGGATGTTCATCACCCGGTTGGATTTCCGTTTTTGAATAATCGATTGTATTTCCATTTACCCGTGGCGGCGTACCCGTTTTAAAGCGAACTAAATCAAAACCGAGTTGTTCTAAATGCTCGGAAAGTTTTATGGAAGGTTGTTGATTATTCGGTCCGCTCGAATATTTTAATTCACCAATAATTATTTCTCCGCGTAAAAACGTTCCTGTTGTGACAACGACCGTTTTTGCACGGTAAATGGCTCCTGTTTTTGTTATAACACCTTGACATTCACCATCTTCAATAATTAATTGTTCAACCATTCCTTGGATTAATTCCAGATTCTCTTGATTTTCTAACATTTTTTTCATTTCTTGTTGATACAATACTTTATCTGCTTGAGCCCGTAATGCCCGGACTGCAGGACCTTTCCCGGTATTGAGCATGCGCATTTGAATGGCTGTTTTATCAATGACTTTTCCCATTGCTCCGCCTAAAGCATCAATTTCCCGAACAACAATACCTTTTGCCGGACCGCCGATGGACGGATTACAATACATGAAAGCGATCATATCAAGGCTGATCGTAATTAAAGCTGTTTTTGCACCCATTTTCGCTGTTGCTAGAGCCGCTTCACATCCGGCATGTCCGGCTCCTACAACAACGACATCATATTCTCCCGCTTCATATGTTTGCATTTTCTAACCTCCATTCCCCTACTTTCCTAAACAAAATTGGGAAAATAATTTATTAATTAATTCATCGTGGACACTTTCACCAATAATTTCGCCCAACAGTTCCCACGTTTTTGTCATATCAATTTGGACAATATCAATTGGAACTTCCATCCCAATTCCATCTAATGCATCATTTATTGATTGCAACGCTTGATTCAGTAACCCAATGTGGCGTGCATTCGATACATATGTTAAGTCATCCGCTTCCAGATTACCGGCCATATACATGTTTGAAATCATTGTTTCCAATTCTTCAATTCCTTTATCATCTTTGACCGAGATTTTGACAATTTTCCGACCGCGAGCCATCCTCTTTATCTCATTAAAATCGATTTTTTGAGGCAAGTCTACTTTATTGACAACAATAATCGCATCCATTCCCTCGATTGTGTCAAATAAATGAATGTCCTCCTCTGTCAACGGTTCATTATTATTCAGCAAAAATAAAATTAAGTCCGCTTCCCGCAACACTTGCCGGGACCGTTCGACACCGATTTTTTCAACCACATCCTCCGTGTCACGAATTCCGGCTGTGTCAATTAACTTTAATGGGACGCCATGAATATTTACATATTCTTCAATCACATCTCTTGTTGTCCCCGGTATATCTGTAACGATCGCTTTATTTTCATGGACAAAGCTGTTTAATAACGAAGATTTGCCGACATTTGGCCGCCCGATAATTACGGTTTTTATTCCCTCCCGTAAAATTTTTCCCTGCTTCGCTGTCTCAAGCAACTTCTCAATTTCTGATTTGACATATAACGCCTTTTCTTTAAAAAGTTTATGTGTCATTTCTTCTACATCATCATATTCCGGATAATCAATATTTACTTCAACCTGGGCTAAAACTTCCAACAGTTCTTGCCGCAATCTCTTAATTTTTTTCGATAACCGACCTTCCAATTGTCCAATCGCATTCGTCATTGCTTTATCGGTTTTTGCTCTGATTAAATCCATAATTGCTTCCGCTTGTGATAAATCAATCCGCCCATTTAAAAATGCCCTTTTTGTGAATTCACCCGGTTCAGCTATACGGGCACCGTGGGTTAATACTAATTGCAGGACGCGATTTACGGACAATAAACCACCATGGCAGTTGATTTCAACTACATCCTCACGTGTAAATGTTTTCGGAGCTCGCATTACCGAAACCATTACTTCCTCAATGGTCTTTTGTTCTTTAGGATCATAAATATGACCATAATGGATCGTATGAGACGCTACCTCTTGCAATTTTTTTTCTGATGGACTTTGGAATATTTGATCAATAATATTTATTGCCTCCGGACCCGAAATCCGAACAATCCCAATCGCTCCCTCACCAAGCGGAGTCGATATCGCTGCAATTGTATCTATATCCATGCTTTCCTCACCTTTTACTAAATCTATTTTATTATACTCTCCCGGTCGCACCAATCTCTATACTATATTAACGAAAATATTTCTTATATATCATCCAATTTATGTTTTATCTCATTCATTTTAACTTATCCACATGTTGATAACAATTATTATACTGTTTGATTAAAATTTGTGCACATGTGGATGATTAATTTTTTTGGTCAACAAGTAGAATTCGTATGCTTCAAAGAAACTTTTCCTTTCTTAACGTATAAGAAAAGCGCAGAGCGCCCGCTTAGCGACGTACAAACTGGAGCGCCCCGCAATGAGAACAGATTTGCTTCCTCGAATAGACATCGCACGAAGAAAAAGCGATTAGCTTTTTCGAGGAAAAGGAAAC
>Ga0207866_1000641_pt1 | contig 46336 bp, 45 predicted proteins | sample HigsolmetaAR203D_FD_184835 | JGI IMG/M metagenome (GOLD analysis project Ga0207866, IMG submission 184835) | Ionic liquid and high solid enriched microbial communities from the Joint BioEnergy Institute, USA - AR20-3-D (SPAdes) (version 2) ...
TTACCTCCTGGTGGTTAGATGATTGACTGGCACTGGGAGGTCTTTTTTTATTATAAACTGAAAAGATGGGGTTGTGAACTAACTGTTTCACAAACCCCAACATTTATTATAGAGCCGAAAATTTAACCTGAAAGATATATTGTTGGAAATGATATAACATAGATTTATGTTATATCATTTTTATTATGTATTAGATTGATTTTCAAATACCCTTTAGTATAATAATAAACATATGAATATAGTCGTTTTACCTTTATTTACAAGCAACTATTATAAAAAAGTTAAGTATTAACAAAAGGCATATAAAGAAATATTTAAAAAGGTGGTAAAATTGGCGGAATATATCCTTACCGTAGATGAACAGGACAGAGAAACAGGTTACATGGAAAAAATGGAGGTGCACAAAAAAGGTGTATTACATCGGGCTTTTTCCGTTATGATTTTTAATAATAAAGGTGAAGTATTGCTGCAAAAGAGGGCAATAATAAAGTATCATTCACCCGGGTTATGGACCAACAGCTGCTGCAGCCACCAAAGACAAGGAGAAACTTTGACTGAGGCAGTATCAAGGAGAATTAAAGAGGAGCTTGGAATTACATGTGATTTTAAAGAAGCATTCAAATTTAAATATAGGGTAGAATTTGACAATGGCCTAATAGAGCATGAACTAGATCATGTTTTTATCGGTTATTACAATGAAAAAGTATTTCCAAACGAGGACGAAGTGGAAGAAATTCGCTGGGTTCCTTTAGACGAGCTTAAAAATGAAATGAGTGAACATCCGGAGGAGTTTACCTATTGGTTTAAAATTTTAATGGAGCAACCTAAAATGCAGTTAATAATACAGCAAATATCAGGGGTTAAATAATGAAAGTAAAAGACAAACAAGGTACCGCTAAAGAGAATAAAGCATATGCAATACATTGTATAGAAGCAGCAATTAACGGAGGGGCAAACTGGAATATCTTATGTGATATAAATGGGGGTGCTTACTAAATGATATTTTAATAAACAAAAGATGTTATATCCAGATTCAAAGTTGATGTCGGAGTTCATTGACATAATGATTTTGGGTTGGCTGTTGCCAACTCAATGAATGCGGTTATGGCAGGAGCCAGGCAGGTACAAGGAACTTTTATAAACTCAGGTTATACCTATTATGCTAAATATATATTTGTAAATGATTTAAAAATATATTATTATTAATACAAAAAAGGAAGATTTAGAAATGAATATGTATTGGAATAGCAAGTTTAAAGAAAAAAAGTTTGTATGGGGTACTGAAGAGAGTCTGGCTTTTTATACATTTATTTTTAGAAGATCAAAGAAAAATAATAATTGATAAAATATATGGAATGCTGAATAAAAATGGAGTAGCGTATTTTATTACATCTTCGGACCAGGACGAGGATTACAGGAAAGGAAAAGCTATTGGCGATCACTTAATCGTTAATGAAAGAGGCGTCATGAAATATTACTACAATGAAGACAGTATCAAAAAAGAATTTCAGATATTTGACAGAATAGAGATAAATACTTTTTCTGAAATGCACACCCATGATTATTTACATGAGCATATCAATTATGTAATAAAATGTATAAAACAGGGGGATAAGATCCAGCGATGTTAAAAGAAATGAATGTCGGAGCCATTGTAGCAAATGATTTTGCTAGGATATTTTACCGTAATGTAATTAATTTGGGAATTTTGGTCCAACAAATAGAAGCAGCATGCGCTAAAGAACAAAGCAAAAAGATTTTCTAATTGCAATACTAGAGATTAAGGAGTTATAGAGATGAATGTAAGTATAATTGAAGTAAAAGATTCTATTATGAAATCTCAGTTTGCCAAGGAAATTTTGAGGAGTTTGCCGGAGTGGTTCGGTAATGAGAAAGCTCTGAATGATTACGCAGAGGGAGTCGCAAGCCTGCCCTTTTGGATTGCATTAAATAGTGATGAAAAGTGCATAGGTTTTATTTCAATAAAGACACAATATGGACGTACCGGTGATATTTATGTTTTGGGAGTATTACCTGAGTATCACAGAAGAGGCATAGGAAGATTACTGGTGTCTAAAGCAGAAGAATATTTAAGAGCTAATAATTACAAATACATAATTGTAAAAACTTTAAGTGACATCGTGGAATATGAACCATACGAGAAAACAAGAAAATTTTATAAAGGTATTGGTTTTGAAGAATTAATAACCTTAACTGAAATGTGGGATTCTGAAAATCCATGCCTGATAATGATTAAAGTATTATGAAAAATATAGATTATAATCATTCAGACCATGTAAAACTTAAGGCAGTACGCTGATTTTAGCAATATGATATTACATTTGAGCTACAATATTTTTTATAATTAACATATAGTTTTAAGCAAAAGAGAAAAATACTTTGAACTATAAGAATTTCGGAAGTTAACCTGAATTTGAAGGTTACTGCCGGAATTTTTTTATTGACAGTTTTAAGATGGATGAAAATGACTAAAGACAAAAACATCCGATTAAAATTTAATTGTATTATTAAACACCTCAAAACAAAACCGGATATTTAGTTAGATGTATATAAAAATATATTGACAAAAATTATTTTTATGATAATATATAAGCATAATTGTTTAGATGAATATAAAAATAAATATATATGAAAGAGGGAAACCCGATGGAAAAAAGAATTATTGAGAAGATGGTAAAAGCAATGAATTTTGAGAAGAACGAAGTGGTTTTCATCAACTTCTGGGGTACGGCTGATGAGCTTTCATATCTTTATGATTTCGAAAATGCTATGAAGAATGAAGGGGTTACAGTAAAGGCATTAGCAATTACAGATGAATTTATTCTAGAAGAGGTTGGTGGAAAAGAGGCACCGCTTCCTGAGAGCTGGTTTGATAGGTATGATGAAGCTGAATCGGTTGTGGATATAATTTCGCGCCCTCCGGGTATGCCGCCACAGGGACTTGCAAAGGAAAAGATACCGCTTTTTGGTGAATTCTTAAGAGGCATATTTAAAAAAGCTTCCTCAAAGAAAAAATTTATTCAGGTTACCATGCCTTCAAGAACAAACGCTATGATGGCAGGTATGGATTATGAAAAATACCGTGACAGAATTGTTAAAGCACTTGACATTGATTATGATGAACTAAGAAAGAATTGCGAGAAGAAAATCTCGGAATTTAAAGGGGATAAAAGAATAATCAAAACAGGGGAAAATTGCATACTTGCCCTGGAAACAACCGGACGAAAATGGTATATTGATGCCGGTGATGGATCTTTCCCTTGCGGCGAAATATTTATCGCACCTCTTGAAGATAAAAGCAACGGCTCAATTTTCTTTGAAACATTTGCTGCAGAGGGTGTGGGTGTATTTAAGAATGTCACTCTTTTTGTAGAGGCGGGCCGTGTTGTATCATCCGACTGTGATAAGTTCAATGAATTTTTAAAGACACTGCCTGAGGGAGGCAATGTAGTTGCAGAGCTTGGTATAGGTATGAATCCGAATGTTGACTGTATAGAAGGAGATTCAGCCCTTGATGAAAATGCTTCAGGTACATTTCATATAGCAATCGGAATGAACCATCTTTTTGGCGGTGTAAATGAGTGCCCGTTTCACATGGACTTTGTTACAACCGGCGAGATATTGTAATTGCTTACAGTTGAAAAATCAGATGTATAAATTAAAATAGAAGAAAGAAGGTAATTACATGAAATCAGTTATAGAAAATATGAATAAGTTTTTGGAGCAGAGAAAGTCGGAAGTTCTTGAAGAAGCTGCGAGGCTTATTGCTGACGAAAGAAAAGATGAGAGCAACTTTTTAAAAGCTAAGGCTAACATATACGATGTTTTCAAGGCTTTGCTTGGTGCTTCTTATAAAGCAGCCTGTAATGACAAGAATGCATTTTATGCTGATTTTAAAAAGAGGGCACAAACAGTACCTGCAGCCTGGAGAAAATCCTTTGAGGAAGCATCAAGATACGGAGATACTCAAAAGGCTATTATTGAAGAAGCAAAGCTGTCTGCAGCAGACGAGATTATTGCAAAGTTTGATGAACTTATTAAGATGTAATTAAAATTTCAGATTCATTTGCTTTTATATTAATGATACAACTGGAATATGCGCATGCGCAGGAATGGAGATGATAATTATGACAGAGACAGAAGCTATTAGCTTATTTAAATGCCTTGCCGATAAATCAAGATTACAAATTCTTAAGTCCCTAATTCAGGAGGAAATGTATGTAGAGAGGCTGGCCGAAAGACTTAATCTTTCGCCTGCGACGATTTCGTTTCATCTAAAAAAACTTGAAGCAGCAGGGGCGGTTAAGTCGCGAAAAGATCAATATTATACAATGTATTCAATCAATGAAGACATCTTTAAGCTGCCTATAATTGAAATACTGAAGGAAAAATCGGAAGAACTTGATATACAGGCTGAACGTGATGCACAATATCGTAAGAAGGTTATCGATTCATTTTTCCAGTACGGAAAATTAAAGAGTATTCCAAGCCAGAGGAAAAAAAAGCGTATTGTCCTTGAAGAGATAGCAAAGTCTTTTGAAGCAGGAAAAGAATACACAGAGCGTGAGGTAAATCTCATAATAGCGGATTACCATGATGATTTCTGCACAATCAGGCGTGATATGATTTCAGAAGGAATTCTGGAAAGAGAAAACATGATATACAAGAAGGTACTTTAATTATTTGCAAAGGTAACTGTTCATAAGGTAATAAAGTTTATTAATTATCTTAATATTAAAGGCTTCCTGACTATCTTTCAATTAATAATAGTTGGAAGCTTTTATATTTTTAATCTATATTTTCTGAATTTTTCTCTTGTTAATTTATTTATAAATGTTCTATTATTTTGTTAACCATGAAATTTTATAATCTATTTATTTTTATGTAATACCTTATATTGTCAATATTAAAATGTTTGGATTCACTTATATTGTCATTATATAAATGTTTGCTATAAAAAAGAATGGTAAGTTTGTTGAATATATTATTAAATTTAAAGTATATGAAATACATCAATGTAATTAGCAGAAAAAATAATACGTTGTGGGAGAGCGAGTATGAAAACAGTGGGTATTGTTGCCTGCTCCAACGGACTAAAGGCTGAATTTATTAATCAAAATGAAGAATTAATCAAATATTTGCAATCGATTGGAAGCAAGGTTGTCATAAGCAATTGCATCTATGAAAAATGCGGAGTCTTTTCAGGTACTGCAAAAGAACGTGCCTATGAGCTGATGAAAATGTTCAATAACCCGGATGTTGAAGAAATATATGATATTTCAGGTGGCGATCTGGCAAATCAGATACTGGATGAACTGGATTACACAGAAATTAAGAAAAGTAAAGCAATTTTTTGGGGTTACAGTGACCTTACAACTGTAATTAATGCAATATTTTCACAGACAGGTAAATGCAGCGTGTTGTATCAGGTTAAGCATTTGGTATGTGGTAAATTTACTGAAAAGCAAAGGTATAGATTTGAAAACAGAAAAGAACTGTTTAATTCTTCTTTTTTCATGATCCGGGGACAATCAATGGAAGGGGTTGTAGTAGGAGGAAACATCCGATGTTTTTTGAAACTGGCAGGAACTAAGTATTTTCCTGATCTAAAAAACAAGCTTTTATTTTTGGAGGCATACAGAGGAAAAGTGCCTCAGATAACTACCTACTTAGCTCAGCTAAAGCAAATGGGAGCTTTTGAACAGATAAAAGGTATTATACTCGGAACATTTACTGAGATGGAAGAAAATAATTGTGTTCCGGATATTGTTACTCTTGTTAAAGAGTTTGCTGGTGGTGAAATTCCGATTGCCAAAACGCAGGATATTGGTCATGGAAGTGACTCAAAAGCAATAATAATCGGAGAAAGACTAATAATAAAGAGTTAAACTGACTGTATTATTTCAGAAATACATGATTGCAGGTCAATTTCATGACATTATATCAATGGATAACTCTTAGTATATTAATCGGACACCTGTACTTTCACAAGACAGTTACTCTTAAAATCAATAAAGTGAAGATTAATTTATCAGTTAATCTTCACTTTAATTTATATCAGTAAATTATAAACCAGATAAGGAAACCTATTATTTTTTATTCTTGTTTACAGATTTGGTATCGTTAGTGTTAGCTGATGATGTAGTATTTTTTTTAGGGTATTCATGATTGTCAATGACTGTATTACCGTTTCCATCGCCTTTCTTTTTGTTACTGGTATTCATTTCTCTGTTGCTCATAGGCATACTCCTTTCTCAATTTATTACAAAATTATTGTTTACAAAAAATAATGGAGTATGCATAGCACCTGTAAGTTGCGAAAAAGCACTTAAAAATTGGTGGAAAATAAATGATTTATTACCTATTATTAATTAAAAATATGGAGGTGATAATTATGAAACTGTCTGAGAAAATAGTGGAACTTCGCAAAGCAAATGGTATGACCCAGGAGCAACTTGCTGAATTATGTAATGTAAGCAGGCAGTCCATATCAAAATGGGAAGCTGATATAGCTTTACCGGAAGTAGATAAATTATTAATTTTAGGAAAAATCTTTCATGTATCAATGGATGTTTTATTAAAAGACGAATTAACGTTAGGTGAGGTCAAAGAGGCGAGTTCCTGCGGCAACTCTGCTGTAAAAGCAAAGAAACATGAAGTGTATGAAGGTATATTGATAAAAGAAAGCATAACCGATGACAGCATCATTGATCTTCTTAATATTCATCAAATTGAACTTTGGAATACAGGAGGAAAACCAAAATATTGGACTGCTCTTTTTTTCACAACTGATATAAAAGGCTTTCCTGAAAAAATATCAAAAGTAATGATTTCAGATCCGGATAAAGGCGGAAACTGGTTTGTAGATTTTAAGGAAGGAAACGTAAAGTATATTGTGTTCAAAGATAAGATATTAAAATATAAAATCGGAAATCAGGCAGAAAAAGATTATGTATGTAATGAATGCCGAAAAATGGGTATACCGGATGAAGAGATGAAATGGCCCGAATAAGTGAAGAGGATATAAAATTATTGGAGTAATGCCTGATGCAAACGGAAAAGGAAAACCGGATATTTATTTGGGCAAACGTCTATGGCAGCAGTAAGCAGAAATGAAGCAGGCTGTTATTTGTATGATTATATTTTATATATGGAATACTATTCTAAAAAAAGAAAGGATAGTAAACCATGAACGAAAAGGATATGTATACAGCAGAAGAAATAAAAGCCCAAAAACAGCCTGTACCTGGAAAAGAAAGCAGGATGGACCCTGAACCGATTTATGATAATCCTGAAAAGAAAGGCACGGGCAGATTAAAAAATAAGACTGCCATCATCACGGGAGGGGACAGCGGAATTGGCAGGGCTGTTGCCGTTGCATATGCTAAAGAAGGCTGCAATGTAGTTATTGTATACAATATTGCTGATGATGATGCCAATGAAACAAAGAAAACAGTGGAAACTTATGGTGCAAAAGCATTATTGATTAAAGGCGATATTGGGGTTAGCAGCTTTTGTAATGAAATAGTTGATAGAACTCTGGAAGAGTTTAAAAGTATTGATATATTGGTAAACAATGCTGCTGAACAACATATTCAAAAATCCATAGAGGATATTACAGATGAACAACTGTTAAGAACGTTTAAGACCAATATCTTTTCAATGTTCTACTTAACCAGAGCAGCATTGCCACATATGAAAGAGGGCAGTGTAATCATTAATACAGGTTCGGTAACAGCATTTAAAGGAAATCCGGAATTACTGGATTATTCCGCCACAAAAGGAGCTGTAACGGCATTTACAAGATCATTGGCTTTGAATTTAGCAGACAGAAAAATCAGAGTAAATCAAGTTGCACCCGGTCCAATCTGGACACCTCTTATTGTATCTACTCTTGATAAGAGTGCTGTAAAAACCTTTGGCAAAGATACGCCGCTTCAAAGGCCGGGACAACCGGTTGAACTGGCAGAAGCTTACGTTTATCTGGCATCCTCCGATTCATCTTATATGACAGGGCAGACTATTCATATCAACGGAGGAACGATTATTAACGGATAAGATTATACTAAACATCAAAAAAGATTTTACAAATCGGACCAACTTTACTAACAGGATCTTCTTACTTTGGCATAGCACAATATGATATTTGGAGTATACATTTAAAACCTTAAGAGTGTAAAAATAATAATTGGATTAATATAAGATGGTGCTGTAGAAGAATTATATTCTTCTGTAGCACTATTTTTTTATTAGCACTTTGCGTGATATGAAAAAAATGATATTATGATATGGTCAAATGATTAGTATCGCAATACATACAAAACTTAGTGTGATGACAATAGTCTATATAAAAAGTAATTTTTAATTAAACCAGATGAATATACCGGTAATAATATATTAGCAAGAGGAGGATAAAAATTGAAAATTTCAAAAAAAGATGCGCTTTTATGGTTTGAATTTTTTTCAATGCTGCCGGAAGATGAGGAGCTTATGGTAAAGCAGCAGGAAATAGTATACGCTACCTTTGCCCAAATCGAAGCAGCAGTTGAGCATAGAATTAATAAGCTGATGTCGGAAATTAAGGGCCTTAAGACTTTGGAAAACAGAACGTATTTTGTGGGAGATGAAAGTAAATTCTCAAATGGATGCCGTTCATGCCTTTTGGGAACCGGTTTAAGTGCCATCAGAAAAACAAATAAATGCAACTTAAGGTGTAAGTTCTGCTATAACTATGGTGAACTGGATGACATTCCTCCGGTTGGAGAAGGTATGTGGGAGATTGGCGGTACAAGGTTTTACGAGAAGGATATTGATTTATTGCTTTCCATTTACCTAAAACCGTCAGGCGTTTCCTATGTTTATTTAGAGCCGTTTATGGAAATTGAAGAATATTATCCGGTGATTAGGAAATTTAACAAGGCAAATGTTCATCAGCATCTGTATACGAACGGACTATTGGCTACGGAGGAATCACTGAAAGCATTGGGAGAAGCAGGCCTTGATGAAATACGTTTCAACCTGGCTGCTTCAGGATGTTCCGATAAGGTTATAGAAAATATCGGGATAGCCAAGAAATATATTAAAAGTGTTGGCATTGAATCTCCGATGAGTCCTGAGTTTTTTGAAAGCTTTTTAAATAAAAAGCAGGCTATTCTTGATGCAAAACCGGACTTTATAAACCTTGCTGAACTGCATCTGAATGAAAACAACATTGGAAACTATTTTGGTGAAAACATGTATATTTCAAGGCATGGCTATATCTCTCCGGTTTGGAGCAGGGAGTTATCTTTAAAGTTAATGAAAATTGCCGATGAAGAAAAGTGGGATTTAGCAGTACATGACTGCTCTAATTATACAAAATTTGCCCGGGGATTAAATCTGGGCAGCAAAGAAGGCAAGTGGTTCGGAGCAAGCAATTACGGCTGCGAATTTTCCAGAATACCATATGAGGTATTTCTTCCGATACTGCGTGATGACAGTTTTGAATTTTTATGTGAAGAAGAATTACCGGATGGCTACAAGCCGGGAGAAATGTTTTTTTAGACAGTTCCCTGACTATCGGAATTTAAGATCGAGGCTTAAATAGCAATTTTTCATTCTTTTATTAGAATGATTTCGGATTTTTTGAAAAATTATTTTGGTATTAAGATACAATTATCACTAAAATTAAAGATAGCAAATTTACATAACACTACCTTTTGATGTATAATTAGGATATCAGTAAAAATATTACTGAAATACATAATATTAGGAGGGTGTACATGAAAAACTTATATGAAAGACTTAAGGGCAAGTTAAGTAAAATTTTTGCTCTTGTTTTAGCTTTATTGCTTGTCCTGGGTCTACGGGGGACTATTGTTTTGGCTGAAGAAGTAACTGAAGATTTAAGCGGCAAATTGGTTATCCTTCATACTAACGATACCCATGGCGGTGACGTAGCTGAGGAAGGTGTATCAATCGGAACAGCAGGCGTTGCCCAGCTTGTTAAGGACTTCGAGGCAAGAGGAGCCGAAGTTTTATTGGTATCAGCCGGTGATGCCATACAGGGGGATCCTTTAGTTAACCTCAATATGGGGCTTAACGCTATCATGTTTATGAATGAGGCAGGTTATGACCTTATGGTTCCCGGCAATCATGAATTTGACTTCGGTTTTGACAATCTTAAGGAACTTGAACAGAAAGCCAAATTCCCGATTATTTCAGCCAATATACTGGATAAGGAAACCGGAGAGCCTGTATTTAAAGAAAATATGATTATTGAAACCAAAGCAGGCAAAATCGGTATATTCGGATTAACTACACCGGAAACTTATACCAAGGCTAATCCGAAAAACGTTGCTTCTCTTAAATTCCTTGCAGATGAGGAACTTTATGAATGCGCAAGGCAACAGGTTAAGAAATTAACTGAAGCAGGAGCAGATTATATTATTTGTGTAGCCCACCTTGGAATTGACGATGAAAGTGAACCTAACAGATCAATTGACGTAATTAAGAATGTTGACGGAATAGATGTTGTTATAGACGGACACAGCCATAGCGTCATTGAAGGGGACAAGTATGGCAAAACATTATTAGTGTCAGCAGGAACCAAACTTAGCCATGTCGGCGTTGTTACAATTGACAAAGACGGAATTACAGCAAAACTTATATCGGCAAGCGAGTACAGCAGCGTTGACAGTTCGGTATATAAATCAATCGTTATAGAAGCTGCAAGAATTAATGAAATGCTTTCCGATAAATTTGCCACAACAGAAGTATTTTTAGACGGCAACAGAGAACCCGGTGTAAGAACAAAGGAAACAAACCTGGGTGACTTTGCAGCAGATGCTATCCTTTGGGCTGCAAACAATGCAGTCGGAGGTGGGGTAGACCTTGCTATAACAAATGGTGGCGGAATACGTGCTTCAATAGAAATCGGTGATGTAACGATGAAAGATATGAAGACAGTATTCCCGTTCGGCAATACTGTTGCTATAGTAAAGGTTACCGGAGCACAGTTGTTAGAATTACTGGAAGCTTCAACCTGCAGTACCCCTGTAGCCATTGGAGCATTCCCTCAGGTATCCGGAATTGAATTTACAATTGATACCACTGTACCTTATGTAAACGGTAAACAGTATCCGGATTCAACTTATTTTGCACCTGCTAATCCGGGAGCCCGTATTAAGAATGTAAAGGTGAACGGTAAAGACCTTGATCTTGATAAGACTTACACCTTAGCAACTAATGACTTCCTTGCAGCAGGCGGAGATACATACTATCTGTTAAAGAATCTGAGCAGCTACAATACAGGTGTAGCACTGGAAGATGCACTGATTAATTATACATCTGAAGTTCTTAATGGCGTAATCAGCAAAGAGATGTACGGAGCTCCTAAGGGACGCATCACCATTCTGACCGAATCTGTTGCAGACGAACCTAAAGCAGAAGAGAAAGAAGAAGTTATCGAAGAAGAACTTAAGGAAGAAGGCGCTGAAAAGCCTGAAACTGCAGATAAAGCCGAAGCTGCAAAAGAGGTTAAAGAAAAATATATTTATTATACCGTAGTTAAAGGTGATTGCCTCTGGAAGATTGCAAGAAAGCATCTTGGAAGCGGTGCCAGATATACGGAAATTTATGAGCTTAATAAGGATATTATAAAATCACCTGACAGAATTTACATAGGACAGGTTATTAAGATACCTGCATAATTGAATAGCGATTTACATTTAGTTCTATAAAAGTTAAAAACGCACCTTTGCACCAAATGCAAAGGTGTGTTTTTAATTTGCAATGTTTGCACTTTTGGATAAAATTATGAAGCCTAGATTTTCTGCTTAATATTATTATCGCTGATATACAGCTAGCAATATAGCTGCATCTATAGCTTTATTTTTATTGTTTTGATATATTACGATGTGTAATGACTACAAAAAAGTATTCGTAAATTAAATCATCTAATTCACACCTTAAGCGCAAGCCCCTATATTTATCACCACTTAAATTAGATTCGTAAATTTCAGCCGAAGTTGAGCCTAAAGTAAAAGAATAGATGTTATTATTTTCATCAACAGTTACTAATTCTTTAGCGTCAGCAGCACCATATAAATTTCTTCCATCAGTAGGATTAATATAATGATCATACAGAGTGACTTTATTTGGTTTTAAGCCACCTAAGTTAATATCAATTGATTCATCTTTTGTCATTACTATAAGGTCTGCTTCTTTATCTATAAGAGTTTTGAAAACTTCAGCAATCTGATCAGATTCTAAATCTTTTTCTCGATCTATTTCTCTATCTATGCTTATGCATTTGTAATTAATTGATTTATCTCCACTTAATATAGTTATTTTTTCAAAAGATTCATTTATATTTTTTTCCATGAACATCCGTTAGTTATTATAAGCATAAGAAGAATAAGATAAACGGCAAATTTCTTTTTATTAAAATCAATCACCTCTCATTTAAGAAAGTCATATCTATTATATCATAACTGTAAGATTTTGAAAATCCAGACTTTAGCCAATTAATCTGATAAAACATATATGAATAGTGTAAAATTTTTCTTGACTGTAGCGCATATTTATATATAATTATTTATAATTAAACATATATGATATATATGATTTATTTGATAAGTATGCAATAAGTCGAGGTGTTCATATGAATTATTTAAGAAAAATCATGTATCACCATAGCCATTTTGACGGGCCAGGCAGTCATCATGGGATAAATACTTTTAATGACTATAACGAAGCCGTAAACGAATATAAGAAAAGCTTTCCATCAAAAGCCGATGTAATGGAAAATACACCTGACTACGCAGTCAGGGAAATGCTTGGGTATATGGAGAAAATGGGGTGTGAAACCTGTTTTGACCGTTTTGACAGTCAAAAGCCCCACTGCAATTTTGGAATAGCAGGTGTCTGCTGCAGGAATTGCAACATTGGCCCCTGCAGGATTACAAAAAAAAGTCCCAGGGGAGTTTGCGGTGCCGATGCAGACCTGATTGTTGCAAGAAATCTTTTAAGATGGGTAGCGGCAGGTGTGGCAGCCCATGGGGCAAGAGGCCGTGAAATTATGCTGGCTCTTAAGGCAGCAGGAGAAGGAGTTTTAAATATACCCATTGCAGGAACAGAAAAGCTGAAAAAATCAGCAGCTCAGCTTGGCATTGACACAGAAGGAAAGTCTGCCAATGAATTGGCGGTGGAAGTGGCTGATATTCTTCTTGAAGATTTATCAAGAACTGTTCCGGGAAAGCATAAAACCCTGAATGCTTTTGCGACAAGAGAAAGAATTGAAAAGTGGAAGGACCTGGACATTCTCCCTATCGGAGCTTATCATGAAGTGTTTGAAGCACTACACAGGACAACTACTGGAACCGATGGGGACTGGAAAAATATAATGAAGCAATTTCTTAGATGCGGATTGGCTTTTGCCTGGAGCAGTGTATTAGGGTCATCAATAGCTATGGACAGTTTATTTGGCTTACCTGCAAGAAGTACAGTAAAAGCAAACCTGGGTGCCCTTAAGGAGGGTTATGTCAATATAGCCGTTCATGGGCACTCACCCTTATTGGTAAGCGAAATTGTAAAGCAAGGAAGAAGCAAAAAATACATAGAACTGGCAAAGAAAAAAGGAGCTCTAGGTATACAGTTTTACGGAATATGCTGTTCCGGCCTTTCGGCTATGTACAGGTACGGGGGAGTTATTCCGTTATCAAATGCAATCGGGGCTGAAATTGTTTTGGGAACAGGAGCACTTGATCTGTGGGTTGCGGATGTTCAGGATGTGTTCCCTTCAATTATGGATGTGGCAAAATGTTTTAAAACGACTGTTGTGACTACCAGTGATTCCGGAAGATTACCGGGGGCAGAATTCTACGGCTATGACCATCATCATTCAAATATAAGCCAGACTGAAGAATTAGCAAAGAAAATTATTGAAAGAGCCATTGAAAGTTTTGAAGACAGAAGAGATGTTCCGGTTTTCATCCCGCAGTATGAAGTAGATGCGGAAATTGGATTTTCCCTGGAATATGCCATCCACCGTTTCGGCAGTATAAATGTAATTGCAGATGCATTAAAAAGCGGAAAAATCCGGGGTGTTGTAAATTTAGTCGGATGCAACAATCCCAGAGTCATGTATGAAAAAGCAATTATAGACGTAGCCCAAAAACTGATTGAAAACAATATTTTAGTTTTAACAAACGGTTGTGCCTCTTTCCCTCTTTTGAAACTGGGATACTGTAGCAAGCGGGTGCTTGAAAAAACCGGCAGTAAACTGAAGAAATTTTTAGAGCCTGATTTGCCGCCTGTATGGCATATGGGTGAATGCCTGGACAACGCCAGGGCGTCTGCTTTCTTTAAAGCTCTTTCCGATGCCGCAGGAAAAGATATAAAGAATATGCCGTTTGCTTTTGCCAGCCCCGAATGGTCCAATGAAAAAGGGGTTGCGGCAGCGTTAGGTTTCAGGCTCCTTGGCATAAACTCCTACCACTGCGTATATCCGCCGGTACAGGGATCTCAAAATGTAATGAAGTTTTTATTTGAAGATACGAATAAAACGCTGGGATCAGTAATGGTAGTAGAATTAGACCCTATTAAGCTTGCAGACAGGATAATATCCGATATTGACAGCAAAAGGAAAGCTCTCTTGTGGGACTAACTTGGTTAACTAAAAGGAGGAAATGAAATGGGCAAATATAAATATATTTTGATTATTTTAACTTTTATTATTATAGCTTTTTCCGGATGCGGCAGAAAGGAAAATTTTACTGAAACATCTCAAAATGTGGTAAAAAAAGAGTCAGAGATTAAAACAATAAAGATTGCTTATATACCTATTACTCATGCACTTCCCCTTTACATAGAAAATGAAGTGGTAAATAAAAATCCCGGCAATTTTAAGCTTGAACTTGTTAAATTCGGCTCATGGCCTGAGTTGGCGGAAGCATTGAATGCAGGCAAGGTTGACGGAGCTTCCATGCTGATAGAATTGGCTGTAAAGGCAAAGGAGCAGGGAATTGATTTAAAGGCAGTTGCATTGGGGCATAGAGACGGGAATGTGGTGGTTGTATCAAAAGACATAAGCAAAGCGGAAGACTTGAGAGGAAAAAACTTTGCTATTCCAAGCAAGCTTTCCACCCATAATATTCTCTTACATATCATGCTTAAAAACAGCGGCTTGACATACGCTGATGTGAATGTTGTTGAACTGCCGCCTCCGGAAATGCCTGCAGCCTTGGCCGAAGGCAGAATATCCGGGTATTCTGTTGCAGAGCCTTTTGGGGCTCAGGCTGTGGCTGCCGGAAAAGGAAAGACATTGTTTGAATCCCATGAACTTTGGGAAGGTTCCCTTTGCTGTGGCCTTGTACTTAGAAATGACTTTATACAAAACTATCCGGACCTAGCACAGGATTTCATTAAGGAATATGTGAATGCCGGGCTAAAAGCTGAGTTAAATGACGAGGAAGTCAAAGAAATTATATCAAAGTTTCTGAAAGCAGAATCCGAGGTTCTTGATTTGTCTCTTCAGTGGATATCATATGAGAATCTTAGACTGGAAGAAGAGGAATATAATGAGCTTGCACAGTATATGGTGGAAACGGAGCAGTCCCAAAATCCTCCTAAGTACAGCGACTTTGTAGACAATTCGTTAATAGACAGGGTGAAATAATGATGAATATATTAAAAAAAGCAGTAAAAGCAGTCGTAAGTATATCGGTACTTATACTAATTTGGGAACTTTTTGTCCTTACAGGAAGATTTGAAAAATCTCTTCTTCCTTCTCCTGCAGTAGTGTTTACAGGAATAGCGAAAATGATTATGGACGGTACATTATTTACCAATCTTAAAGTCAGTATTGCCCGGTTTTTAGCCGGATACCTGGCGGCAGCATTGGCTGGAGTGGCTTTTGGTCTGCTGCTTGGATGGAACAAAAAAGTTTGGGCATTTATTGATCCTGTAATTCAGGTTTTAAGGCCGATTTCACCTATTGCATGGTTTCCTTTTATAGTTTTGTGGTTTGGAATAGGAGATGCCCCGGCTGTTGTAATCATATTTATAGCAGCATTTTTTCCGATTCTTCTTTCCACTGTTTCGGGAGTCGGAAATGTGGATGCTATTTATATGAAAGTAGCAGATAATTTCGGTATAAAACAGCCCGGTCTGTTATTTAAAATTGTATTTCCGTCAGCGTTTCCCCATATTGCAAACGGCCTGCATCTTGCTTTAGGATCAGCCTGGGTGTTTCTTGTGGCAGGTGAAATGGTGGGAGCGCAGTCCGGTTTGGGATTTATGATTATTGACGCTAGAAACTCCTTAAGATCTGATTTGGTGCTGGCCGGAATAATCATTATAGGAGTTTTGGGGCTTTTACTGGATCGTTTGATAAGGCTGCTTGAAAACAGAATAAAAAGACAATGGGGAGTAATATCGGAGGAGAGAAATTAGTATGTTTATTTCAGTCAGTGACGCGTCCAGGGAATATTTCTTTAAAGACAAGGGAAAGACAACGGCCCTTCATAAAGTAAACCTGGAAATAGAAAAAGGTGAATTTATCTGCCTTTTGGGGCCAAGCGGATGCGGAAAATCAACATTGTTAAATCTCATAGCAGGTTTTGACAAACCTACTTCGGGTCAAGTAAGTATTAACGGAGAGGTTGTTTTAAAACCGTCGGAAGACAGGATTACAATTTTTCAGAATTACGGTCTGCTTCCCTGGAGGAATGTTTTAAGGAATGTTGAATTGGGACTTGAAGCCAAGAAAATTCCAAAGAAGGAAAGAAGGCGTATAGCCGAAGAATATATTGAACTGGTCGGACTTTCTGCATATAAAAACCATTATCCTGCACAACTTTCAGGGGGAATGCAGCAGAGAGTTGCACTGGCAAGGGCATTGGCAGTAGACCCTGATATACTTCTTATGGATGAGCCGTTTGGTGCTCTTGATGCTATGACCAGGATGAGCATGCAGGATGAGATAGAAAGGCTATGGCAGGAAAAGAAGAAAACCATAATCTTTGTTACCCATGATATTGAAGAGGCGGTTTTCCTTGCCGACAGGATTGTGATTATGACTCCGTCGCCCGGCAGAATAAAAAGCATCATTAAAGTGCCGCTTGCAAGAAAAAGGGACAGAACCGGAGTTGATTTTTTTAAAATCAGGGACAAGGTTTTTGCGGAATTTGGACTAAAAGATACCGTTGAACCAGATTACTATTTGTAAGTACTTAAGCGATTAAGATATTAATTATTAATTTTCTCATATAAGAGTGTCTTAAATTTTGCACATTATTATAAAATTGTTTAAATATATAAAGATATAAATTATATCGTATATTTTTGTAGTATTGATTATCTAATATTGAAGTTTTATTCCCTGATGGAAATTTACAAGTACATCGGGGAATTTTTTTTATATGTATGATGAATTAAAATAAAAATGTATTTCCTTGCTGTGTATGAGTTAAAATATTACAAATTATTTGCATATGGAAGTATATGTATGTATAATTGTAGATAACTTATATTATATTTTCCGGCTTAAAAGTATAGATTTTTTAAATGACAATAACAGATAGCAGAAGTTTTATTTTTCTCTTTAGCCTATAAAAGCCTCTAAAAACAACATCCTTAGATTTAGCTCCTTATAAACTCATTTATATTTAAATTATATTTAATTTTAATTAAGTGAAATGATTTATATCTAACCAAGGAGGAATAAATGTCAAAAGAAAATCAGGATGTCATCAAAAATGATATTTTTACATGGATAGAAGAAGAGCTTAAACCGGAATTTTGCACATCTGAAAATTTCATTTATAACGAAATGGAATCACAGTCGGATTATAGCTTACCTGTAATATATCAGGACTTCGATGATAATGTCAGTTTTATAAGCTATAAAGCCGGCAGTAAATTGCCGTTCGAAGATAACAGCTTTGACGGAATTTTAGCAGCATCCAGCATAGAGCAGACTCCGGACCCGAAGGCTACATTATATGAGTTATATAGAATTTTAAAACCTGGCGGAAAAATCAGGATTTTTTACGAAGCATTAAGTAATTATAAGGACGGATATGAAAATGATATTTGGATAGTAGGACTTACTGAAAACAGATGTAAATTAGTTCTTTTTGACAGGAATATAGAAAATGAGTTTGCCCTGCAATATGGATTGACAATTGCCATGGCAGAAAAAGACTTAAAAACAAGATTGGTAAGCAACAGCAAATCAAACAGTGAAAATGATGATAATGTCAGATTTGAACAGGTATCTGTATCATTTTTGGTAAGTATTAAAGAGCTTATAATTAAAGCCCAGGTATGTAAAACCGTTCATCCTTCAGGAAAAACATGGTCATCTTGGTTAAAAGAAGCTGGATTTAGAAAAGTATTACCTACATATAGCGGAGGAAGTGTTGCTTATAAACTGTTTGATACATATACAGAATATGACAGACCATCAGATCTGAAATCTGTAGATGATGCAATAAAAAAGGTTGTAAAGATAGTGACAGAATTAGAAGCACCTATTGAACTTGATCCTATGATAACTGCTGTTAAGTAAATTAGTAAAAATATTTAATCATTTGAATTTAGCAATTTCGGTCGAGTGGATTTTATACTTTTTTGCTATATTGGATATCGGAGGTGGAAAATGGAGTTTTCGGAGAAAATTAAAGCTGTGGTGGATGATATTGCTGACGTAGCAGGCTACAGTAAATATCATGCATTGCGGATTTTTAAAGAACTGACCGGTCGTACGCTCTATGAAACCATCCGTGCTCTTAAGCTAACTAAAGCAGCGCAGACTTTGCAATCTAATAATGAAAAAGTAGTAGATGTTGCAATGAGCAATGGCTTTGATTCTCATGACGGATTTACGAGGGCATTTTACCGTCAGTTTGGGATTACCCCACAAAAGTACCGCAATGAAACCCCTCCGATAAACTGGTTTATCCACCATTTATCCTTTTGAACGGTTCGGATGGGAAATATCTGATGAAGGCCCATTTCTGGGTATGGGTGCGAAACCTGAAACAGGAGCGCGGGCAGCTGTCCCGGTCAGAAAAATTGTAAAAGATTAAGAAAAGAAAGGTGCTACATATGGAAAAACTTTTAAACTTAAAAAATACTTTAATAGACGAGTTTAATTCGCTTGATAGAAGGCTTACATTTAACAGACTTAAATTTACTTGATGGTTCATATATTAATTTGGAATATACGCTTCCTAACGGGCAAAAGGTTAAACTTCTGGAAGATGATAAGATGTATTTAGGAAATCAGATAGAAATTGACGGCAAAGAGCGCTGCTATGGTGTGGCAGCGGATGAAAAGTATCTGCTTGTTTGCGAGTATGGATGTAACGGCTCAGATCCGGAGATAGTTATTTATAAAAGAAGATAAAAATGCTGGAATAACTATATGATTTGATTAACCCTCGATGTTTTTGAAAGAGAGCATTCGGGGGTTTTAGTCTAAGTTTTGATTAAACAGGTAAAAATGATTTTTATATCATCATTGTTATCATATCTAACCGGATACAATTATAGATAGGATTGACGAAAAAATCAAAATAGCATAAAAGAAACGATGGGTAAGACCAAAGAAGCAACTTTAGGAAATTACTTAATCATGAGATTACAAGGACATATAACTTATAATTTAGAATATACATGAGGCATATATGAGAAATAATACAGGTTTTTCGGATACGGCACTATAACAATGTAACAGCATATGGACATGGAAATTTAGGGGATTGAAAGTAAAAATTTAAATATGGTAAAATTATCATAACTGTTTATGGGAATAGTGTTAAATCGGATTTTATTTATAAGTTCAAATTGCTGCTGTAGATCATTTTCTGAGTCTTATAACAGTCGAAAGTATTTTGCAAAAATAAGCTAATGAGTGAAAGGAAACACAATAGATGAAAAAATTACTGAAATATATTTGGTATGGTATTTTTATTTTAGTGCAATGTACCTGGGGGATTTGTCAGACACTGGTCGGGTTGGTTTTTTTCCTGATTAATATAAAAAAACAGCATAACTTCTTTAGAGGATGTATTAATACAAAATGGAACTCTTATAGCGGATTTAGCCTTGGTTTATTTGTTTTTACACCTGATGAAAATAGTGATGATCTACTGAAATATGCCAATAATTCAAAAGAAGAACTGGCAAGAAGAAGTAAAATGATTTTGGTGCATGAGTACGGACATTCTATTCAATCTTTTGTTTTAGGACCTTTTTTTATAATTCCGGGAATATGCTCTATATGTTGGGGAAGAATGAAACGTTATGAAGAGCTTCGGAAAAAATATAAAGTGCCCTACAGTTTCTTTTGGGTAGAACACTGGGCAAATTGCTGGGGTGAAAAGATAACCAAACTTCCTTCAATAGGGCAGATTGATTAAAAAATATATACATAAATTTGATCTATGCGCAAAACATGAAAAAGGTTCCTTTAACAGAGGCAAATAAGATAACTATGTAAAGAAAATAAACCTGCAAGATTAAAACACAAGGTAAAGCACTCTAAAATATTAAAGTTGGGGGAAATGCACATATGTCCATTATGGATATTGAGCTAAATTATGAGGAAAAAGGTACAGGCTTTCCTATGATTTTACTCCATGGAAACGGAGAAAATCTCGAATACTTCAGAAATCAAATAGAATATTTCGGCAGGTTTTATCGGGTAATAGCCATTGATACGAGAGGGCATGGAAAGTCGCCACGGGGAGAAAAACCGTTTACAATTACCCAGTTTGCAGAAGATTTATATGATTTTATGGTGTTAAAGGGTATTCAAAAAGCGATTATTTTAGGGTTTTCAGACGGTGGCAATATTGCTTTGAACTTTGCATTGAAACATTTGGATATGGTAGAAAAATTGATTCTTAACGGTGCGAATTTGACGCCTGAGGGTGTAAAACGTTACGTACAGATTCCGATTGAAATAGGATATAAAATTGCATCAGTTTTTGCCAAAAGATCAATTAATGCAAAGAAAAATGCCGAAATACTTGGGCTTATGGTTAACGAACCCAATATTAAACCTGAAGAACTTAAAAAGATAAATGTCCCTACATTGGTTATAGCTGGATCAAAAGATATGATTAAAACCTCTCATACAAAACTGATATATGAAAGCCTGCCGAACGCCCGTCTTGAAATTTTGGAAGGAGATCATTTTATAGCAAATAAACGGGCAGAAGAGTTCAACAAAGTGGTCCATGATTTTTTAGTTTATAATAGCCATGTTATATAATATTTCGAAAGTGGGGAGTAAATTTGCAATACAGATTAGCAGCCGAATCGGATTTAGATGAAATATGCAACTTGGTTAAAAAAGCCATTGATCGTATGGAACAACAGGGAATATACCAGTGGGACGATCTTTATCCCACCAGAAAAGACTTTTTGGAGGATATAAATAAAAATACATTATATGTAGCGGTTGAGGATGGCAGGATAGCAGCAATTTATGTTATTAATCGGGAATGTGATGAAGAATATCATGCATGCCAATGGAGCAATTCGGATGAAAGTGCGTGTATTATTCACAGACTATGTGTTTTACCGGATTTTCAGAATAAGGGTATAGGCTCTAAGATGCTTTCTCATATAGAAGAGCAAATTAAGAACATGGGGTATTCATCAGTCAGATTAGATGTATTTTCCAAAAATCCGTATGCTATCAGGTTATATGAGAAAAATGGCTATAAAAAACGCGGATATGCAGACTGGCGGAAAGGACGTTTTTTCCTGATGGAAAAAACACTTAATTAATTTAGAACAATGGGGAACGTTTAAGATGACAACAGATACTGTAAATAATAATATCTATGAAGCAGTTCAATATTTAATAAAAACAGCTGGTACTCTGATTAAGAAAAAGGGATTTAGTATAAAGTTACTTATAATGATAGAAAGGTATAAAAATGAAAATAGACCGTCTTATCGGAATTATTACTGTTTTACAGCAGAAAAAGAAAGTTACGGCCCCGTATCTTGCCAAAAAATTTGAGGTGTCACGAAGGACTATTAATCGTGATATAGAGGATATTTGCCGGGCAGGCATTCCTATAGTTACGACGCAAGGCAAGGGCGGGGGCATTTCTATAATGGAAGGCTTCAACCTTGATACCAAAATTTTTACATCCGAAGAATTGCAGGCGATTTTTACAGGACTTAAATCTATTGACAGTATTTCCAGTACATCTTATGCAGATAAGCTTAAAAGCAAGTTTTCTGGTAAGGATTCGGTAATCCCTGTTTCCGATAATATCATAATTGACTTATCAACATATTACAAAGACAGTCTTGCAAAAAAGATAGAGTTGTTAAAAAAGGCCATAAACCAAAAACGGCTTGTAAGTTTCCGTTATTATTACAGCAAAGGAGAAGCGGACAAACTGATAGAACCGTATTTAATTATGTTTAAATGGTCGAGCTGGTATTTGTTCGGTTATTGTACCGAACGGCATGATTTCCGCTTATACAAGCTTAACCGCCTATGGAATTTGCATATCACCGAAACGGAGTATGTTTTCCGAAAGATTCCGGAGCATATATCCGATTTCGACGGCCATTTTCCCGACTATTATGTAATAACGGCTGTTTTTGACAGCAGTGAGAAATATCGCCTTATTGAAGAATATGGAGTAGGCTGTTATACAGAAACAGAGGAAGGACAACTATTATTTAAGCGCGGATTTACCAACAGGGATGTTTTAATAAGCTGGCTGCTTAGTTTTGGCGATAAAGTTGAGGTTTTAGAGCCGGCAGAGGTAAGAGAAGAGATAAAAAAAATTGCAGAAAATATAATTAGAAAATACAAATAAACATGACATACAGGTGTCATGTTTTTGGTGGTATTATAGATATGTAAACGAAACAAACGATTACAAACGGTTGCCGGTTATATTAATATGTGAGCAGAAATTATTTCTTACAAAAAAAGATGAAAGGAAAAGATGCTATGAAAAAAGAGTTTTCTGTAATGCCCGAAACATTTACCGAGGCATATCCCGGAGAATTTACCGGATTTTCGTGGATGGATTTTATTACTGCCATTCCTTCACCTCTGTTTGTTGTAACCACATACAAATCAAACGGCAAAGAAAATGCCTGCCTGCAGTCCTGGTCTACTTTTGTGGGTGATGATGGCCAATTTATATGCATTATCGGCTCGGTATCAAAACGGGGACATTTATATCAGACTTTAAAGGAAACGAAATGCTGCGTACTTAATTTCCCGTCGCGGGATATTTATGTTAAATGCCAAAAAACCGTTGTATACAACAACTTTGATGATGATGAAATTACCATGGCAGGACTTACCTCGGAAAAAGCAAAAACCGTAAATGCCCCGCGAATTGCAGAATGTTTTCTTAATATCGAATGTGAATTACTGTGGGAACATGAACATTTTGAAGGCAGTCGTGATGTAACGGTTGCTTTGAGAGCCACGCATATTTGCATGGACAGTGACCATTATGATGAGAACAAGCTTGGAAGGTACGGAAAAACCGGATACATGTATAATATACACAATCCCAGAAATCCTGAAACCGGGGAAATGATACCGGAATGTTTCGGTGCTTTGGAAATGTATAAATAAATTAGTTTAAACTGCTTTCATTATGAAGTTATTAATAGGGCATTTCCATATAAGTAATTTATATTGCATATAATAATTAATCAATTTGAGTATAAGAAGAATGTATAATCAAATACAGGCAAGGAGTTTATGAAAAATGAAATACGAGATTTCATGTGGCGGAGTAGTATTCACCCGCATAGAAGGAAAGATTCTATATGTAATTATTAAATCGTTGGAGGGCTATTACGGTTTTCCGAAAGGGCATATGGAGGGCAATGAAACTGAAGAGCAAACAGCCTTACGGGAGATTTTTGAGGAAACCGGCCTAAAGGTTAAATTATTACCCGGTTTTAAAACTATAGTAGAGTATCCTCTTCCTAAAAAAGAAGGTGTGACAAAAAGGGTAATATATTTTGCAGCAGAATATGAGAACCAGGAAATTACATATCAAAAAGAAGAATTGCATGGGGCTTATTTGATGACTTATGAAGAAGCTATGGATGTCTTTCAATTTGAAAACAACAGGAGAGTACTAAAAAAAGTAAATGAATTTATTAATAATATAAAGTATTAAAACTCAGTCAGTGCCAGTACTTGCACTGACTGAGTTTTTTATCAAAAAATAAAACCACCTTTTATGTATGAAGGTGGTTTTAAGTGGTATTTTTAAGTTAAAGGTCCTAGTTTTAAAGGTTTTGCAAACAGCAAGAATAACATAGGAGGTTATACGAAATGGATATGAATAGTTTCACATATTCTAAACTTAAATAATTTAATTAAGTTTTATATTTTCAGCCGGTTCAGCAAACGGACCGGGTATAACATGAATGCCACGATGGTTTCCGAAATAGTCCGAATCAAAACGAATAGGAGTTGCGTCAGGGTTTTCAAAGTATTGCTCAGGCTCAAATGCTTTGCCAAGAATTTCGGTATTTATCATACGAGGATAAAAATCCTTGATGTAATCATAAATATTGGTATCAAGATAATATTGGCCGTCTTTTTCTACAAGTTCTATCTTAAGTTCCGGATGTTTTCTATCATCTACATATCCGTTTACTTCCTTTTTCCAAGCCTTAGCACCGTTTAAATATACGTTTCCTTCGCTCCAGATTGGAAGATGACCGAAATGAACAGGTTCTAAAGCTCTCATGTTAGGAAACTTGGTAAAGTCAAACTGGGAAATCCATTCATCATAAGTCGGGTATTCATCGAAAACGTGAGTACCGACCTGTCTGTTTTCATAGAATACTTTTTCTTTTTCATGATGATCCAATATTACGAAATCATCTGCCGGCCATTTCTGAACAAAAATGTTGTTGTAAAAACGGTTGTCACCATGAAGGATAGTCATAAAGCCCATCACTTCCGTACGGTGAGGTATGTGGTAAGGTGTATAACGCCAGGTGGTCCCTTCACCGACACTGGTAAATGAACCGCAAATCAGATTGTGAACCAAAGCCACACCTTGGGTTGCAAAACGAAGGCTTACGTCCGACAAGAGGATATTGTTATCTATCAGAGTAGGGCCGTGGCTTACTTCCACAAATAAATCCTGTGACATCATACTTCCGGGAAGTTGTTTTGCGTACGGCGGCCTTTGGTTATCATGAAGCAGGTTTTGTGTAATACGGGTACCTTGTGCTTCCCAGTCGCACCAAATTCCCATTGTGCAATGGTGGACATGGTTGCGGCGCATAATCACATCTATAGCCGCATGCAGCTTGATACCTGCAATTTCTGCTCCGCCCAGTTCCATCATATTGTTGATATGGTGGATATGGTTGTCCTCTATGATACTGAAAACACCACCCATACGGCCGATAATACCACCCTGTTCACAGTGGTGAATATTACAACGGCGAATTATATGACTGCCGATATTTTCTTTAAGCCAGCCGTGGTATTGGCCGCGGCAAACTGCATCGCGTTCCATCTGGGTAGGGCTTTTAACTTGCTTATAGGTAAAGTAATGCTCATTATCAGGATCAAGATATTTTCCGAGGGAAATTCCGGCACATTTGCTGTTTGAGATTTCGCAGTCTTCAATAATCCAGCCTTTGCTCCAGTGAGGACCTATCATTCCGTCTTGGTAGGCTGCGGGCGGAGCCCAGGTTGTGGCGGCTTTATCTATTTTAAATCCCCTAACTGTAATGTAATTAACGCCGGTTTTAGAAGGCATAAAGCATCTGCGGCGTACTGTAATTTCTACATTTTCTTTATTGGGATCAAGGCCCTGGAAGTTGGCATAAATAATTGTTTCGTCCGTTTCTTTATCCTGTTCTGTGTACCATTTATATATGGAATCTTCCGGTACCCAGCTGTATTCGTAAACTTCGCCTTTGATGCATTCTTCCAAACTTGTGGCTTCATACATAGCTTTGTCATTTAAGAATACACATCCGGTATGCTTGTTTGGTGTTGCAAAATACCAGTCCCCGTAAACCAAAGTAGTGTAAGGATTGTAATCACCGAATACACTGTTTGGAATACGGCAAACCCAAACGTTTTCTTTATAATGATGCCAGTTTTTAACCAGTTCGGCACCGGTTATAACAGCTCCTAGCGGAGTAGTACTGATATAAGTGATACGGGCATCTTCTGTACCGGCATGAATCGGATCAACATATTCACGGTAAACCCCTGGTGCTACAAGCACTTCATCTCCCGGGAGTGCTATCTTAGCAGCGTCACTTATCCTGCGAAACGGTCTATCTTGGGAGCCGTTTCCGTCATTTTTGGCATTTACATCTACATAGTATTTCATGATACTCCTCCTATTTATGAAAAAAGTAATTTATGTAACTCCTTCCATATGTAATTATATCATGGTAAACAAGTAATATCTATTATTTAAAATTTTATTTAGTAATATGTATTTCCTTATTTGTAAATGATAAAAGATGAATTATCATTATAAATTTTCCGAAGTAAAATTAAAATTTAACAATAACCGGTATTGGCAGAAAGAGAATCCAATAAATTAAAGGTGGAAACATGGGAGTGCATCATTAGTATTAGTATAGGCTTATTTCCGGTCTAATTAACTGAAGCTAAACTATTGCTGTTATTGTGGCTGATTTTTGAATAACGCTTGGCAGTTTGAAAGGTATAAAAGCAACTAGGTTTTAAAGTGTTTCATAGATTTAAGCCCGATATGAGTTTGGAGGAACATATCGGGATGGTTTTATGTTTAAAAATAAGCAGAATGTTTTAAGTTATTTAAATATCTTGTATTACCACATGAATACCGGCACTATATTCTGTATATGCAAGTCTGGACTATATTCAGCCTTTATGGTAAAATGTTTCTCGTCGTTAAATTTACATTGGAGGAAAATATATGAATCAACCATCAACCGACGGCGTATTTGGCAAAATAAAAAATACTTTCATTGGTGACCGTAAATTTTACACCAAGGTATTTATGCTTGTTCTTCCTCTTATTGTGCAGAACGCTATTTCAAATTTCGTTAATCTTCTTGACAACATCATGATCGGGCAGGTAGGAACAGCTCAGATGTCGGGTGTTGCTATAGCAAACCAGCTTTTTTTTGTATTTATTATTACGGTTTTTGGCGGACTTTCAGGTGCGGGAATATTCGGTGCACAATTTTTTGGAGCAGGAGATCATGAAGGCTTACGAAATACGGTAAGGTTTAAACTGTGGACTGTTACTGTAATTTTAGCTATTGCAATAACTGTATTTATGACCGGTGGTGACCGGTTAATATCCTTGTATCTTACAGGTGAAGGTGACCCTGCCGAAAGAGCAGCCATGTTCGAATACGGCAGAAATTATCTTCGTATAATGCTATGGGGGCTTTTCCCTTTCGCTCTGTCACAGGTATACAGCGGAACACTTAGGGAAACGGGAGAGACCTTTATCCCGATGGTAGCAAGTCTGGCAGGTGTGTTTACAAATCTCTGTCTGAATTACGTATTGATATTCGGAAAATTTGGATTTCCGGCGTTAGGTGTTGAAGGTGCAGCCATAGCAACTGTAATTTCTCGGTTTGTTGAACTTGCTATAATTATTGTGTATGTTCATAAAAATCCAGAAAAATTCAAGTTTGTCCGAGGGCTATATCGGACTATGAGAATTCCGAAAAATCTGTCATTAAATATTATAAAAAAGGGAATACCTCTTTTGATAAATGAGCTTTTATGGTCACTTGGCATGACCACTTTGACACAAATATTCTCAACCAAGGGATTAAATGTTGTCGCGGCCCTTAACATAACAAGCACATTAACTAATATGTTCAATGTTGTTTATATTTCCATGGGGTCTGCAGTAGCTGTTATGGTAGGACAAGCTCTAGGAGCCAATGATATACCCCGTGCAAAACAAACAGCATGGAGGCTTATATTTTTCAATGTTTGTGTATGCATAGTGATTGGGAGTATACTTGTAGTCTTGTCTCCGGTGTTACCACATATTTATAATACTACAGATGATGTATATAATCTGGCTACCCGCTTTATGCAGACAAGTGCTGTGTATATGGCGATTAATGCAGTTACGCACTGTTCATATTTTACAATACGATCCGGAGGAAAAACGTTTGCTACATTCCTTTTCGACAGCGCCTATACATGGGTAATATTCGTTCCTTATGCCTACCTTCTTACGCACTTTACAAGTTTAAACATTTATGTACTTTATCCGGTTTGTTATTTGGCAGATGTTATTAAGTGCATAATAGGAATAACTGTTGTAAAGAGTGGTTATTGGGCTCAGAATATGGTTTCGGATACTGCCTCGAAAGAGTGTATTGAATCAAATACAGAAACATTGTAAAGGGACGGGAAAAATCATATTATTTTGAAAACATTTTATATAACATGATCAGGATATATGAAATTTTAAATATTATATAAGGAGTGGCCGATATGAAAGATGTAGAGGGAAAAAAACCGTGGGATTCAGATCAAATAACAAGAGATTACTTTGACTCATTATTGGTAGAAATGAGGCATATTGATTCTGAAATACCTTCAACTAAATTCGAATTATACGGAGAAACATTTGATACACCAATTATGATGGCAGCCCTGTCTCATTTAGGCAATATTCGTGAAAACGGAATGGTTGAGATGGCCAAAGGTGCCTTGGAAGCTAATGCAGTTAACTGGGTAGGTATGTGTGATGAAGCGGAGTTAGAAGCTATTACGGCTACCGGAGCCCGCACCATAAGTATAATTAAACCATATGCCGATAATGACTATATTTTCCGCAGAATTGAGCATGCGGAACGGTGTGGGGTTATGGCTGTAGGCATGGATATAGACCATTCTTTCGGATCGAACGGCAAATATGATGTGGTGTTGGGCGAGAAGATGAAATCTAAGACTCTTTCGGAATTAAAGGAGTTTATTAAGTCAACTAAACTGCCCTTTATTATAAAAGGCGTTTTAAGCGAGCAGGATGCCTATAAAGCTCTGGAAGCCGGAGCTAAAGGAATTGTTGTATCTCATCATCATGGAATAATGAATTATGCAGTTCCCCCTTTATACGTATTGCCAAAGATAGCTAAAGTAATCAATCGTCAAATACCTATATTCGTTGACTGTGGAATTATAAGCGGTATGGACGCATTCAAAGCACTAGCCTTGGGTGCGGATGCTGTTTCAGTCGGAAGAGCTATTATGGAGCCGTTAAAAAAGAACGGCTGGGAGGGTGTAAAGAATCAGATTATTAAGATGACAGAAGAACTGGCCGGTGTAATGGCAAGAACCTGCTCCAGGGATATAAAGAATATAGACCCGTCCGTAATCTGGCACAGAAACGGATGGTAAAGAAAATAATAAGAGTTTAAAACGGGAGAATCTCAACTGTGAGATTCTCTTATTTTTTAATGCACCGGCTTGGTACCATCTAACGGGTGAAAATGTATAACTATTTTAATTTTTATTGTTTTTATATAAGCATGTTATTAAAACATATCCTAATAATATTTGAAAAACAGGTATATAATTTGTGCCATGGAATATTTTCGTAAAAAATTTAATGTTAAGCAGTGCAATGTAATGAGACAATGAAAAGAACAGAGAAGGTAAACCTAATATAATTAACCTGAATAAATTGATTTTCCATTTACCGGATTTTTTACTTTCGGCAGATAAATGGTCCAAACCCAAAAGAATACCGATAATAATATTGAAAATAAAAGGTATTGTAATTAAGTAAATATAACTGTTTCCGGAGCCCCATGTTCTACTATTGTATATAAATTCAAGCTTCTCAATAACATACTCCTTTAGAAATACGATTAAGGTAAATATAAGAATGAAAATACAATACTTTAGTAATGCTTTTTTTCTCATTATCTATCTCCTGCTTGTAAATACTAACCTGATAAACATAACTTGATAAAAAATATATTAATTAATAAAATAAAAATAGCACTTTGCTTATTATGTTCCTCGAATTATTTTCTCTTGCATATGCTTTTAATGTTTTGAAGAATATATCAAAAGTTTTATGGGTAATTGTAAGAATTATACACATTTTACATCAAATGGGCAAATATGTCAATTAATAGTGAAATCTGATAGCTTTATTTAATAGGCAGATTGTCGTTGAATGCTTACAATATTTTATTTTACGGTATGCGAATTGATGTTCAACCAAATTTACATACTGGTTTTAAATTAATTCGGTAAAGAAAATATAGTTTATTAAAGCAAAAATAAAATATCATAATCAGAAATGGGGTGGGCCATGAATCTATACGAAAAAGCAAGTACCGGTTTGAAGGGATTAGATCAGGTAATTGACTACCTGCGGTTTGGAGATAACGTAGTTTGGCAAGTGGATTCGGTTTCGGACTATAAGAAGATGGTTAATTATTTTGCAGAAAGGGCAAAAGAAGAAAACATAAAACTAATTTATATCCGTTTTGCAAAACATGAGCCTGTATTCGAAAACGATAAGGATATTAAGATATATCATATTAATGCAAAAAAAGGCTTCGAAAGCTTCGCCACTGAAATACATAATATCATAAAAGAGGAAGGTAAAAGGGTATATTACGTTTTCGATTGCCTCACTGATTTATTGGAATATTGGCATTCGGATTTGATGATCGGTAATTTTTTTAAGGCTACCTGTCCTTATTTATATGATCTATATACGGTTGCATATTTTGCTATAATACGAAATTGTCATACCTACAGTACCATAGCCGGCATTCGTGAAACAACTCAGTTACTCCTCGATCTATATCATATCAATGATAAAATCTATATTCATCCTCTTAAAGTATGGCAGCGCTATTCACCTACCATGTTTTTCCCGCATTTGATACAAGGACAGGAGGCTGTCTGCATAACTTCAAGTTCAGACGCAGCCGAACTTTTTAATAACATAAACCGTGGAGATATAAGGCTGGATCACTGGAATACTATCTTTAACGATGCGAAAAAAGTGCTTGGCGCTTCCCAAAGAAGGCAGGAAGCAGTTAAGAAGCGGCTTATGAAAATGATTATCGGCAATGACTCAAGGATGTTTAAGTTATGCGACCGGTATTTTACCCTAAAAGATATACTTGCCATTGCATCCAGAGAAATCGGCACAGGCTTTATCGGGGGTAAAAGTGTCGGAATGCTTTTGGCAAGAAAAATTTTAGAAACTGAAGGCGGTGACTTTGTTTCATCATATTTGGAGCCCCATGATTCATTCTATATCGGCTCCGATGTTTTTTACACATATATAGTTCAAAACGGCTGGTGGAGGCTAAGGGTCAAGCAAAAAACACCGGAGGGCTATTACAAATATGCCAAAGAACTTAAGGAAAAACTATTGCACGGAACATTTCCTAAAGAAATTCAGGAGCAATTTGTTCAAATGCTGGAATATTTTGGCCAGTCACCTATTATAGTACGATCAAGTTCGTTGCTGGAAGATAACTTTGGCAATGCCTTTGCCGGGAAATATGAGAGCGTTTTCTGCGTAAATCAGGGGACACCTCAGGAAAGATATGAGGCTTTTGAACAGGCAGTACGTATAGTTTATGCAAGTACCATGAACGAAGACGCATTAAACTATCGGATGAATCGGGGACTGGCATGGCAGGATGAGCAAATGGCTATATTGGTGCAAAGGGTATCGGGAGACAGGTATGGGGATTACTTTTTCCCTCATATCGCCGGTGTCGGATATTCTTCCAACCTTTATGTATGGGATGAAAGTATTGACATGAATGCAGGGATGTTAAGGCTTGTATTCGGATTGGGTACCAGAGCAGTGGACCGGACCGACGGTGACTATGTAAAAGTAGTATGCCTGGATAATCCCCTTAGAATTCCTCCGATGAATTTGGAAGACCAGAAGAAATTCTCGCAACACCGTCTGGACCTACTTTCATTTAAAGACAATATCATGGAAAGCAAAGATGTGGATGAGGTCTTATCCATACCATTAAAAACAGACAAGAATCTGTTTGTAAGCCCAGACTATGCAACTTTAGCCCGATTACGCGAACTGGGTTATAAAGATTATAAGACTCCTTATCTTTTGGATTTTAAAAAAGTTTTTACGGATACACAATTTGCCGCAATAATGAGTAAGATGCTAAAAGTTTTGTCACAAGCATACGATTATCCGGTTGATATTGAGTTTACGGCTAATTTTAATAAAGATAACGGTTTTAAAATAAATCTCTTACAGTGCCGTCCGCTGCAAACCAAAGGACTGGGAAAGACTGTTATGATACCGGAAATAAAGGATATAAAGGATTGCTTCTTCTCAAGCAAGGGTAATTTTATGGGCGGAAGTATACGCCTGCCTGTTGATTATGTAATTTTTATAAAGGCTGAAACTTATTTAAACTTGAGTGAACAGGATAAATACGAGGTGGCAAGGCAAATAGGTATTATTAACAGGGAAATGAAAGGGAAAAATACTATGCTTATAGGGCCCGGCAGGTGGGGAAGTACCACACCATCCCTTGGGATTCCGGTACATTTTTCTGAAATCTGTAACATGAAAGTCCTTTGTGAATACTCATCAAAAAAAGAAGGTTTTATGCCGGAATTGTCTTACGGCAGCCATTTCTTTCAGGATATTGTTGAATCGGAAATTTTTTATGTGGCTATATTTGACGGATATCAGGATGTGATTTTCAATCCGGACCGTATTTTACGCAAGGAAAATTTGATTGCATCTTTCCTGCCTGAAAGCAGTAGTTTTAAAGATGTAATTCATATTGCAAATACAAGCGGAATGGAGATTTATTCTGATATTGTTACCCAAAGGCTTTTGTGCAGATAAAAGTTTTCTACGCATATTAATTGATAAAAATTAAAACTGTAGAAACAATGTGATTTAATTATAAATTTGCTAAACTTGCTTAGAATATATTAGAAAGATTAAATGTTAACTTTATTTAATTAACGGAGGACATTTATTATGATAAACAGTAGTTCAGGCAGGCAAATTATAATTATCGGTACCGGGGTTGCAGGGCTTTCGGCAGCAAAAGCGGCGCGAACTCAGGACCCTGAAGCTGAAATAATTATGTTTGGTGAGGAAAATCTGGTACCGTATTATAGGCTCCGTTTATGTGAATTTATTGGCAAGAGTGCGGATTTTGATGGACTTAAAATAAATGATGAAGAATGGTTTAAGAAAAATAAAATTCGGTTGGAATTATCCTCAAAAGTTACATTAATAGATACCGGTGCAAAGAAAATTAGGGCAAACGGTAAAGAATATAGTTTTGACAGCTTAGTACTGGCTACCGGAAGTACACCCATTATGCCTCCATTTAAGGGTAAGGAGCTTTCGAAAGTTCATACCTTATGGACCTGGGCGGATGTTGCCGAAATAAATAAGAGCCTTAATGGGGCTAAAAAGGCGGTTGTTATAGGCGGCGGATTACTTGGGCTTGAAACGGCACATAAAATTTCGGAAATGGGTATAAATGTGACTTTAATAGAAGGAATGCCAAGATTATTGCCTAAGCAGTTGGATGAAGAGGGATCGCAAATATTTAATGACAAGGTACAAAGTTTGGGCATATCGGTTTTGTGTGGTAAAACCGTAACAGGGTTTGAAGGGGACAGTCTCGGAAATGTTAATAAGGTGCATATGACTGACGGAACAGTAATTGATGCCGATGTAGTTATAGTGTCGGTCGGTGTTGCACCTAACACTTCTGTTATTAAAGATACTGGTATTAGTATGGACCGGTTTGTGAGTGTTAACGAGAAAATGGAAACCAGCATTAAGGATATATACGCAGCAGGAGATGTGGCCGGTATCAAGGGCAGATGGTTTGGACAATGGGCTGTGGCAAGCAAACAAGGACAGGTTGCAGGTATAAATGCCGCGAAAGGAAATGCCGAGTACAAAATAACGGATGTTCCTTATATACTAGCCACTATGGGAACAAGAGTAGTCTGTTCGGGTGATACAGGTGTTATAAAACCGGAGAATTCTAATGAAACTTATGAAATTGACCAAAGGATTGACAAAGAAAAATTTAATTATTCCAGACTTGTATTCCGGAAGGGAGTGTTTGTCGGATATATGCTAATCGGTGAACCGGCAAAAGCTTTTAATAAACTCCAGTCATTGCTTCAGACCGACGTAAGCATTGAAAACTTATATAATGTTTTATTTAATGACTAAAATATCGTTTTCATCGATATTTTAGCCAGTGTTACTAATATAAGATTATAAAATGAAGATAAAGGTACAGATATGACTGCTTATTTTATAACAGCTTTATTGATTTGACCAGGTAAAAACATACTTAATTTCGTCGGCTCCCATTTATAGGGGAGCTTATTATTTTACGAAACATACATTCGTATAAAGAGGATATTCTGCAAGAATTTTTGAAATTTTAAAAACTTGTGATATATGGCTTACCGGCAAGTGTAGCAGAATAATCTTAAGATTTCCTGTAGAAAAATCTCAAATTTTAGGTTATAAATGATTTAGATACATCTATTTTTACTTTTTTAGATGGAGGAGTCAGGATGAATTTTTCAAAACTTAAGAAAAATATAATTGATGTTATAAAAGAACAGCAAATAAAACTTGGTTACAGAAAAGAATCTGTGCGTTTGTACTATCCGTTACAGTCACTTAACCGGCTTTTAGGCACAGATTTAAATGAAAGTGAAATGAAATCGGTTTTAAACGCATTTGCAGAATGTGTTAAAGAAGAACTGGGATCAATCGGTATTTCTTGCGAAAATAAAAGGTTTTGCTTTTTCCTACCGGAAGAAGCATCTGAATTCATTTATAGTCACACAGACCAGAATGGATTTTTATATGATTTTATATCTACGGTATCAAAACACAATGTTTCGGTTGATGAAATTATTGGGGTATTTAAAAAATACTCGGACTGTGTTCATGTTGAAAAAATTAATAACGGAGAATTTGATTACCTGATATATTTTGAAAACGGCGAGCCTGATGATTACAGGTACTGTCTGACTGTTGAAGGGGAGCATATTATTTATCATCGGTTTACTTTAGAAGACTATAAGGATTTTTATACAGACAATTAACTTAAGATTGCTTTATTAAACCGTCACTTTTGACGGTTTTTATTATTATTTTTTTGATGTCTAAATTTCTACAAATATGGATTTTAGATAAATGATATGGTTGATTGAAGTATTATAATATGGTTTTATTAACCAAATTTTAATAATATAATCAAAATATAATTTTAAATGCTTTTATCTATGATATAATTATTTATGTTGATTAAGAAAGAACGTTATTCATGTTTTATACAAGTATTTATTCCGGGATTTAGATGGTATATTGTTTGATACATACCCTGCAATAGCTACCACATATAAGGAAGTATTAAAGAAAGAATATGGTATCGACTGAGATTTTAATGAAATTTTGGACTTGGCAATAATGCAAGAAAAATCAAATGGCTGATTTTAATATAAAAGATTAGATGGACCTAAAAGAAATAATAGGTTTAAAATAAACCGGTTGGTTTAAGAAACATATATCCGTAATAAAGGGAAACCATCTATAGAGGTTTATTATGGTTTTTATTCAAACTTAAATAGAAAGGAAAGTAGTCTATGAAAAGTATAAAACCTGGAAGAGGACCGTCAAAAAAGGGTATGGTAAGTAGCATTGCTGCCATTTTATTTATTATATTTTGGTGTATAAGTGCCGCATCTATGGGAGCATATATAATGATTCCGTTTGGACTTATTGCAATCGGTGTGTCTGTTTATAATTTGATATACAACTATCATAATTTAACAAAAGAGAACCGTTACTCTATTGTTGATATAGTAGATGAAGATGAGGAGTCAGATCCGCTGAATGAGATATACGGCAGAAAAACATCTGCCAATCAATCTATCCATGAAAAAAACGGCACAAGTGTTTCATTTTGTCCTTATTGCGGAACATCTGTTTCTTCAGAATTTGATTTCTGTCCCAAGTGTGGGAAGAATCTGCCTGACTGATTTACGGGTTTAATTTATATTGAGCAGGATTTTCTGAAAGGGCAATAAAGTTTTTTAAAACGGCTTTATTAAAGACTAAAATTACAGTAAATATGACAGCATAATGGAATATTTTCCTTGCAAAGAGAGAAAATTTGTTTTATTATGTTAGATACAATTAAATATTGTGAGTAATCATGAGTGAGGAGTGAGATTATGCTTAAAATGAAACCGGCCAAAGTATTGCTTCTTATTTTTGTATTTACTCTTGCACTCTACGGATGTAGTGGCAAGAAGGAAGATACAAATAAGAGTAAAACTCCCGCGAATGAGAACTCGTCTTTCACGGAACCTACGGAGGCGACAGAATCGGAGCCTACCTATGGGGGTTCAATCACAGTAGGTATAACCCAGGATTTGGACGGTCTTGACCCGCACAAGGCATTATCGGCAGGAACCAAAGAAGTTTTATTCAATATTTTTGAAGGATTGGTGAAGTTTGATCCTGACGGAAATTTAGTTCCGGCTGTGGCAGAAAGCTATCAGATTTCAGAAGACGGAATGGTATATACTTTTACCCTTAGGGAAAATGTGAAATTTCATGATGGCAGACTTGTTACAGCTGATGATGTCGTATATTCGATAAAGAGAAGCGCCGGTATGCTAGAACCGCAAGATCCAACGGTTATAGTTGAATCGGCGCTTTCTGTTATTTCTGATGTGATTGCAACCGGTGAAAGAACGGTCGAAATTCGCTTAAAACAGGCAGAAACGGAACTGCTTCCATATTTAACATGTTCAATTGTACCTAAGGATTATGAGGGTCTGAATACCAAACCGATCGGTACGGGGCCTTTTAAGTTTGTATCCTATACCCCGCTACAGAGTATCGTCATGGAAAAGAATGAGGAATATTATCTTAAAGGGGTTCCGTATCTTGACCGGGTTACTTTCAAGATATCATCCAATACGGATGCAGCATTTATGGAACTTCAGGCAGGAAATATAGATATCCTTCCTTATATTACCGATTCACAGGCGTCATCGCTTCCTAAAGGATATCATCTTGAATCGGGACCCATGAATCTGATTCAAGGGCTCTTTATAAATAACAAAGTTGCACCTTTTGACAATAAACTGGTAAGACAAGCCTTATGCTACGCTATAGACCGGCAGGCAGTTATAGATATGGTTGCCGGAGGGCGGGGAAACGTCATAGGTACCAATATGTATCCTGGTTTTAAGAAATATTATGACGAAAGCCTTGTTAATGTATATCCGTATAACCCGGAAAAAGCTAAGGAATTACTGAATGAAGCTGGATATCCAAACGGTTTTAAATTTACTATAATCGTTCCATCAAACTATCAGTATCATGTCGATACCGCCCAGGTTATTGTTGAACAGTTAAAACAGGTTGGAATTACAGCTCAAATTCAGCTGATTGAATGGTCCAGCTGGAAGTCTGACGTATATCAAGGACGAAATTACGAGACAACCCTTGTAGGCCTTGCTGCCGAACTGGCACCAAGAAAGGCACTATCAAGATTCTGTTCGGATGCGAATAATAATTTTATGAACTATATTAATCCTGAATTTGATGCCCTTTACAAACAAGGAGAATTAGAAACCGAAGAAGAAAAAAAGATTCAGTTGTATAAAAAGATGCAGGCTATGCTTACCAATGATGCTGTTGCCGTATTTATTCAGGATCCGCATCAGATGACTGCTGTAAATGATAAATTGGGCGGATATACTTACTATCCGATTTATGTTCAGGATATGGCACGGGTATATTATAAAAAGTAATATTATCGATTATTCTTATAATGGTCTAATAAATGGTTATATAAAAGCAGATCTGCTTATATGTCAGCAAAGAAGATAATCCACAGGAAATTCTTTTAAAGTTTCCTGTGGATTAAACCTGTAATTTAGAAAATAATATCCTATTATATTTAGAAATTAATAAATCCTACTATAAAGATAAAATTATAAATACAATTTAAAAAGTAAAATTATATTTAAATTAAGGAGGTGAAGGTACGGATGAAGTATACTTTAAAAAAATTAGCTACTCTCATAGTGTCACTGCTTATTACTTCCGTTCTGACCTTCACAGCTTTTCAGATAATTCCGGGTGACAGTGCTTTAAATGCCCTTGGTATGGATGCAACAAAAGAGCAATTGGAAAGATACCGGGAAGAGATGGGGCTTAATAAAAGCCTTCCCATTCGATACATTAACTGGCTAAAAGGAGCCTTGAAAGGAGATTTCGGTTATTCAACCCAGTACCAGATGCAAATGAAAGCAGGTACACTAATCAAAGAACGTTTGATTGTAACTATTTGGCTTGCAGTAATGTCGTTTTTGCTTATAGTTGTTATCTCCATACCCCTTGGAATTTTTTCTGCCGGAAAAAAGAACGGTATATTGGATTCTTTTATTACCTTGATTACGCAGTTTTTTATGTCGGTACCCCCATTTTTTTTGGGTATGTTAATTACTTTGATATTTGGGATTATATTAAAATGGTTTACTCCGGGAAGTTACATAAATCCATGGGAGAACTTCGGACAGTTCTTAAGATTTATGATATTTCCTGCCATTGCTGTGGCAGTACCAAAGATTGCTATGACTGTGAAATTTTTACGAAGCTCTTTGCTTAGGGAAATGGAACTTGATTATGTCAGAACGGCTAAAAGCAAAGGGATGACAAAGACAAGAATTCTTATCAGGCATATACTTAAAAATGCGTTAATTCCTGTAGTAACTTTTTTAGCCATGATGTTAGCTGACATATTGGCAGGAGCCATTCTTGTGGAACAGGTTTTTAACCTTCCCGGTCTTGGCCGCTTGCTGGTATCATCTATAGCAAACAGGGATTATGCAGTTGTACAGGCCATTATCCTTTATATCGTATCCGTAGTAATAATTATAAATTTTCTTGTTGATCTTATTTATCAATGGATTGACCCCAGAGTCAAAAGAGATTAGAGCAGGGTAGAGTGAAGAAGATGGTAAAAATAAAAGGGAAGACCTACCATTTAAATTATATATTGGGCTTGGTTATAACATCTTTAGTGCTTTTAATTGTTATTATAGGCTTTTTTTATACTCCTTATGACCCAAATACAATGAATGCAGCCTTGAAAAATTCTCCTCCGAGCCTTATGCATCCGCTTGGAACCGATAATTTTGGCAGAGATATTTTAAGCCGTGTTATGGTTGGAGCAGGAACCACATATGTAATAGCCGTTTCAATAGTACTTATAGGGGCATTCTTTGGAACCGTAGTCGGAGCCCTGACAGGATATTTCGGCGGATGGTTAGATGAAGTAATAATGAGGTTTAATGATGTTTTAACCGCAATTCCGAGTATTTTGCTTGCACTGGTATTTGTAAGTATCTTCGGACCGGGAACATATAATATTATCTTTGCTCTGGGAATTTTATTTGTCCCCAGTTATGCCCGTGTGATAAGAAGTGAGTTTATTGTCCTAAGGGAAAGGGATTTTGTAAATAACGCAAAACTTATGGGGGCGGGTAGCCTGCGGATTATGTTTATTCACATACTGCCCAATACCAGGAATGTTTTGATACCTGCTCTTTTAATCGGATTTAATAATGCCGTGCTAGCCGAAGCAGGCCTAAGTTATCTGGGGCTTGGTGTACAACCCCCTCAGGCAAGCCTTGGACGTATGCTCTCCGAAGCTCAAAGTTATCTTTTGGATTCTCCGTGGTATGCATTGGCTCCGGGATTAATGATAATCCTGACAGTCCTCGGTTTTAGCCTCATCAGTGGAGGAATGGGAAATGACTAATTATGAAACACTTTTAAGCGTGGAAAATTTGTCCGTTGGAGTTTCAGATAAAAGAAAAATTAATACCGTAATAGATAATATTTCATTTGAGGTTAAAAAGGGAGAAATAATTGGAATTGTAGGAGAATCGGGGTCGGGTAAAACTATGACTGCCCTGTCGGTAATAGGGCTTCTTCCTCCGTCTGTCAAAATACTAAGCGGAAAAGTAAATTTTCACGGAAAAAATCTTCTTACCATAGAAGATAAGGAATTTCGCAGGCTTAGGGGAAGCGAAATATCAATGGTTTTTCAGGATTCTATGACATCCTTTAATCCGCTTTTAACCATAGGTGCTCAGGTAGAGGAAATGCTAAGGCTACATTCCAAATATGAAAAAGAAGAATATAAAGCTTTAACTATTGAAGCTTTAGCTGAAGTGGGTTTATCAAAACCACAGGAAATATATCAAAAATATCCCCATCAGCTATCCGGCGGAATGCGCCAGAGAGCAATGATAGCTATGGCCATGATTACCCGGCCGAAACTGGTTATTGCGGATGAACCTACGACTGCCCTTGACGTTACGACACAGAGCAAAATTCTTGGGCTGCTGAAAAAAATGAACGAAAAACATGGTACAAGTATTATCCTGATTTCGCATGATCTTAGGGTAATTCAAAGCATTTGCGACAGAGCTATTGTTATGAAAGACGGTAAGATAGTAGAAGCAGGACCGACCCAGGAGTTATTTTCTGATCCCGAAAATGAGTATACAAAAAAGCTTCTTGCCGCAATTCCCGTACCGTTTTCCAAAAACAGTATCATGTCAAACGATATTCAAAATGAAATCTTTATCAGGAATTTGGAAAGAAGTGGGAATACGTTAAAAAAAGATATACCTGACCCGGCAGAGCAGAAAAACAGACAAGATGACATACTTATGATTAAGAATCTTAATGTATTTTACAGCGAAAATGGCAAAAGACTGCTTGGCAAAAGAAGCAGGAAACAGGTAATTCATAATATGACTTTTTCGGTGAAACAGGGAGAAACTCTAGGTATAGTAGGGGAAAGCGGAAGCGGAAAATCAACGCTGGCAAAGGCTATTGTCGGACTTAATAAAGAAATTGAAGGTATTATTAATATCAATGATGGGGCTACCGAAGGGTTGGTATCTTTTTTGTCAAAGCCGCAGATGGTTTTTCAGGACCCATACGGAAGTTTAAATCCGACAAAAAAAATCGGATGGATTTTGGAAGAACCTTTAAAACTTCAGACGAAGCTTAAGAAAAAAGAACGTTTAGCAAAAGTTAATGAAATTATCCGTGAAGTAGGGCTTTCAACGGAGCATTTAAAACGGTACCCTTCTCAGTTAAGCGGCGGACAAAGGCAAAGAGTAGCCATTGCTGCATCCCTTATTGTTAATCCAAAGCTGGTTATCCTGGATGAGCCTGTATCATCACTGGATGTTACTATTCAGGCACAAATACTGCGTTTGCTTAAAGACCTGCAAAAAAAATATAATCTGACTTATGTTTTTATTTCTCATGATTTAAATGTTATTTTTCAGATTTGCGACCGGGTTTGTGTCATATATCAGGGAGAAATAGTGGAGATGAAGGAAGCAAAAGAGCTATTTTTCCGGCCTGACCATGAGTACACGAAAGAACTGCTCAAATCGGCAATGCTGATATCAAAAAATTGCTGTCATATATAGAAACTAAAGATAAATTATTAGAAACGGAAAAAAATAAAATAATATGGAAAACAATAGAAATAACGCTGAATTATGTAATATCATTAAAGATAAAATAGGGAGTTGGTCAAGTGTAAGCTGTTAATGAAACTGACTTGCTAAACTTATTAGTATTTATGCTTATGAGTGATTACCCATAATATTTTAATCTAATCCGGATATTCCGGAATCCGGCACAGCATGGTCCAACTGCAATCGCCGCATATTTCTTCTCTTTTTCCGGGAAGGATTATGTTATGCAATATCAGGTTGCGAAGTTCCTGATAGGGTAAGATATCTCCGTCGGATAAATTGCACCTTAATAATACCTGGCTGTCGTAATATGAAACTTTTTCCTCGGTAGTACATCTATTATTTATATTATTCGGACATTTAAAGCAGATTGCATCAGCTTTGCCTGTAATTAGGATATGGGGATTGTTGTCCAGTATATTTTTAAAATCAGTCATATTTTTTACAAATTCGCTGCTATAACCTTTCCCTTTAAAATAGAACATGCAAAGTCCATGATGGGCTCTTATTTTGCATATATTATCTTTTTGAAATGAATTTTGGCAAAATTCGCAGTTTATATTTTTTGACCTAATAGATATCACCTCTAAAGGGAAATTTTAATTGTTAAAAATGATATTTCAAACAGGAAAATACCATATGCAAAACAGACTGTCAACTGATATAATGAAATAGGTTGACATTTTTTTATGTAAGGAAGGCTGGTTTGATGAAAGCACGTGAATTTCTTGAAATATTACATATAGCAGAACGATTGAAAGATACGCTCCGACATTGCACAACATCAAAAGGCAGGGTTGAAAGTGTTGCGGAGCATAGCTGGAGAACCGCACTGATGGCTTTTTTATTAAGAAATGAGTTTCCCGAACTGGATATGGATAAGGTTGTAGGAATGTGTCTTATTCATGATTTGGGTGAATGTTTTACCGGTGATATTCCGGTTTTTGAAAAAACGGAAAACGACCGTGAGGAGGAAGAAGCGTCATTAAATGAATGGATTAAATCTCTTCCGGATGATATTTCGACTCAGCTATCAGAACTTTTTATTGAAATGAATGCTCAAGTAACCAAAGAAGCCAAACTATATAAAGCACTTGATAAATTGGAAGCACTGATTCAGCACAATGAAGCTCCGATAAGTAGCTGGTCTGAAAATGAGTATGAATTAAATAAAACATATGCTTTTGATATTGTTAAATTTTCAGATTGGCTTATGACACTGAGAAAAGAGATATTGAATGATACAATGAAAAAGATTGAAACGGATAAATCTTAAATTATCTTTCTTATACAACGGATAATTGACTATTTGCAGAACGAAAGAAGTGGCAGAAAGCCAATAGGTATTTTAAAAGGATTAACAAAGGATGAAAAGTTTAAACTTATAATTGCAGCTTGGAACTTAAATTAAATACCCTTGATGTGTAATTGCGGTTACATATCAAGGGTATTTATATATTATTCAATTAAAATCATACTTAATAAAATATCTGTTTAATTATCAACACTGAATGAGCAACATCGTCACAATATTTCCATTTTTCAATTTGATTATTGAAAAAGTTACCCATAATAGGGGAATATCTTTATTTTTGACACATTTACGAAAGACGTCCTTTAAAATCTTCATACCCGAATGTCTTTATTATTTTTAAGCCATCTTCGTCATTATAAGTTGCAATAGCCGGAAGATTTACACCGTTGAAGGTGTTGTTTTTTACCATGGTGTAGATAGCCATGTCGGTAAATAGGAGGATATCGCCTTCTTTAAGAGGGGCCTTAAAGGAGTAGTCTCCGATAATATCGCCTGCCAGGCAGGTCAGTCCGCCAAGCCTATATGTATGAGGATAGTCGCCCGGTTCACCGGCACCGACAATCTTAGGCTTATAAGGCATTTCTATTACATCTGGCATATGGCAGGCTGCTGAGGTATCAAGGATTGCAATGTCAATATTGTTTTTTACAAAATCCAGAACTCTGGCCGCAAGGTATCCGGCATTTAAAGCTATTGCTTCACCGGGTTCTAAGTATACTTCTACATTGTATTTATTTTTAATATACATTATACATTCAATAAGTGTATCTATATCATAATCAGGCCGGGTTATATGGTGGCCTCCGCCGAAGTTAATCCACTTCATTTTCTTTATATAATTCCCGAACTTCCGGTCCACAACTTCAATCGTACGTTTTAAGACATCCGAGTTTTGCTCGCACATGGTATGAAAATGCAGGCCGTCTATACCGTCCAGGTCCTCATCATTAAAGTTGTCAATTGTAATACCGAGCCTTGAACCGGAAGCGCAGGGATTATATATTTCGGTTTCAATTTCCGAATACTCCGGATTTATTCTAAGCCCGCATTCAATTTTTCTTTCGGCGTCTTTTATTTTGTCTTTGTATTTTTGCCATTGGGAAAATGAATTAAAGATTATATGGTCGCATATTTTTATTATTTCATCAAATTCATCTTCCCTGTAAGCCGGGGCATATATATGGACTTCTTTACCTTTCATTTCCTCAAAACCCAGCCTTGCTTCAAAAAGAGAACTGGCTGCGGTACCGCTAAGGTACCGGCCGATCATGGGATATAATGAGAACATGGAGAAGGCTTTCTGGGCAAGTAATATTTTGCAGCCTGTCTTATCCATTACATCTTTTAAAATACTAAGGTTTTTTTCAAGCAGCCTTTCATCAACTATGTAAATGGGCGTAGGAAGTTTTGATATATCAATACTTAAATCTATTGTCCTTAAAGTTTCAATATTTCTGTCCATTTTAAACCTCACCTTAATCCAAAATCTCCGGTGAGAAATCTTCCTTCCAGGGCAGGCCGTTTTTGTTTAAAGCATCCATAAAAGGATCGGGATCAAATTCTTCCACATTAAATACGCCCGGTTTTTTCCACTTGCCGGTTAAAACCATCATAGCGCCAATCATGGCAGGCACCCCAGCGGTATAGGATACGGCCTGGGCACCGACTTCCTTGAAGCATTCCTGATGGTCGCAGACATTATATACATAATAATTTCTCGGTTTACCGTCTTTAATCCCTCTGAAAATACATCCGATATTAGTTTTACCTTTGGTTCTGGGGCCCAAGGTAGCAGGGTCGGGAAGTACGGCTTTTAAAAACTGGAGGGGCTGTATCATCTTGCCTTCAAATTCTATAGGTTCTATCGATGTCATTCCGACATTTTGAAGAACCTGAAGGTGAGTCAGGTATTTTTGTGAGAAAGTCATCCAAAATCTTATTCTTTTTACGTTCTTTATATTTTTAGCCAGGGACTCTATCTCTTCATGGTGAAGAAGATAAATATCCATGTTGCCAATTTCGGGGAAATTGAAAGTCCGTTTTATTTCCAGAGGTTTTGTTTCAATCCATTTGCCGTTTTCCCAGTAGCTTCCGAGAGCAGTTATTTCACGGATATTGATTTCGGGATTGAAGTTGGTGGCAAAAGGATAACCGTGGTCCCCTGCATTGGCATCCAGAATATCTATGTAGTGTATTTCGTCAAAGTAATGCTTCTGGGCATATGCGGTAAATACTCCGGTCACCCCCGGATCAAAACCGCTTCCCAAAAGGGCAGTAATACCTGCCTTTTCAAATTTTTCCTTGTATGCCCACTGCCATTTGTATTCGAATTTTGGCACCTCAGGCGGCTCGTAATTGGCGGTATCCACATAATCCGTCTTTGTTGCAAGGCAGGCTTCCATAATGGAAAGATCCTGATAAGGCAAAGCAACATTTATGACTATATCGGGTTTATAACGGTTAATTAAATTAATTACTTCTTCGGTCTTATCGGCATCGACCTGGGCAGTATGTACTTTGGTCTTTCCTCCATCCAATTCTTTTTTTAGCTCATCACATTTTGACAAAGTCCTGCTGGCTATTATAATTTCTTCAAATACATCAGGATTTTGCGCACATTTGTGAGCAACGACTCTGCCGACTCCACCGGCTCCGATAATTAATGCTTTTCCCATATCAAAAACCTCCATTTCATAATGTATTTTGATAAACACTATAATATATTAGTGCTGTATATCTTAATCATTTATTAATTGGCACTAATGTAGTGGACTAACTAATTAATTATTGATAGAAGGCATTACAATTAACTTATAAGTTACAGGCTAAGATATCTTGCCAATTATATAACAAAATGAAATTACATTTATGTATTAGTAAGCCTTTATAAGTACTTCAAAAAATGATTGATATACTGAGGTATAAATATTTTAAGTATCAAACAGATACTTAGTAAAAACTGATTTTAATTAATTACTTACCTATAAACGTATAAAAGAATTTCCCTTAAAAGTTTGCATGCCAGGGCGGTTGATGCTCCCGTAGGATCAAGGGGTGGGGAAAGTTCTGTCATATCGAGGGCAACTATATTCAGGTTAGATAATTTTTTTACTGCATTAAGAAGCTCATTAAAAGTAACACCGCCTGCTTCCGGTGTTCCGGTACCGGGAAATACGGATGTGTCAAGAACATCCAAATCAATGGTTAAATAAACCGGCTTATCCTTTAAAAGTTCTACTGTATGATCCAAATCGTTGAAATTATAAAAGCAGGTATGGACATGTTTTCTGCCCCAGTATATTTCTTCTTTTGAGCCGCTTCTTATACCGAACTGAAAAATCCTGTTGTCCCCGACTATTTCCCAGCAGCGCCTGATGACC
>Ga0207866_1000642_pt1 | contig 46266 bp, 30 predicted proteins | sample HigsolmetaAR203D_FD_184835 | JGI IMG/M metagenome (GOLD analysis project Ga0207866, IMG submission 184835) | Ionic liquid and high solid enriched microbial communities from the Joint BioEnergy Institute, USA - AR20-3-D (SPAdes) (version 2) ...
TCCTGTGCAACGCGCGGGCGATGGGCGAATTCGGCGCCGTGTCCGTCGTCTCGGGCCACATCCGCGGACAGACGAACACGCTGCCGCTGCACGTCGAGATCCTGTACAACGAGTACCAGTTCACCGCGTCGTTCGCCGTCGCTTCGCTGCTCGTGCTGCTCGCGCTGGTCACGCTGATCGTCAAGGCGATCGTCGAGTGGAAGTCCGGACAGCGGACGGTCGAATCGGAAGGAGGAGCCGGTTGACATGCGGATCGAAGTGCGGAATGTGACGAAGCGGTTCGGCAGCCTGAAGGCGGTCGACAACGTCAGCTTCACGATCGAAGAAGGCAAACTGATCGGGCTGCTCGGCCCGAGCGGCGGCGGCAAGTCGACGCTGCTGCGGATGCTCGCCGGGCTCGAGACGCCGGACGAGGGCGACATCATCCTGGACGGCAAGCGGGTCAACGACGTGCCGCCGCAGAAGCGGGGGATCGGCTTCGTCTTCCAGAACTACGCGCTGTTCCGGCACATGACCGTGTACGACAACATCGCGTTCGGGCTGGAAGTGAAGAAGGCGAAGAAGCACGAGATCCGCGAGCGCGTCGAGGAACTGCTGGAACTGATCGGACTCCAGGGCCTCGCAAGCCGTTACCCGCATCAACTGTCGGGCGGCCAGCGGCAGCGCGTCGCGTTCGCCCGGGCGCTGGCGCCGCGGCCGAGCCTGCTCCTGCTCGACGAGCCGTTCGCCGCGATCGACGCGAAGGTGCGCAAGGAGCTCCGCACCTGGCTGAAGGAAATGATCGAGCGCATCGGCATCACCTCGATCTTCGTGACGCACGACCAGGACGAGGCGGTCGAGGTGGCCGACGAAATGCTCATTTTCTCGAACGGCCGATTGGAGCAGCAGGGCTCTCCGGTCGAAATCTACCGCCATCCGAAGACGCCGTTCGTCGCCTCGTTCATCGGCGAGTCGCGGGTGCTGCAGCATCCCGAGCGGCTGATCGGATTCGAGGCGGCCGTCGGCGGGAACGGCAAGTCGGCCATCATTCGCCCGGAATTCGTCGAAGTCGGCAAGCAGCGGGAGCTCTCCTATCCGCTTTCCGCGCAGCGGGGTGTCGTCCGGCAGTCGTTCTTCCGCGGGGCGCATCTGGAACTGGAAGTGGAAGTCGAAGGCAACCGGCTGATCGCGTACCGGTCGCTCGACCGGGAGCCGATCGAGCCGGGCGCCGAGGTGCTGGTGTTCATTCATCGTCTGTATGTGCTTGACGGATCATCGGCGGTGCTCGTCGAGAATCCGCTCAAGACGGATCCGATGCCGGTCCACATTTAATCCATAACGAATGGATGGAGGGTTCACGATGGCGAAACCGGTAGAGGTGGATGCCGTATGGCTGCAGCGGATAGCCGAAGTGGTGAACGGCCTGGAATACGGCTCGGTGGTCATTACGGTTCATGACGGCCGCATCGTGCAGATCGACCGCACGGAGCGCAAGCGGTTCGACGCGGCGGCCGCGGCGCGCAGGGAATCCGGCGCATCGCCCCAGCCTGCCCCCGGGAAGCCGATAGCGAAGACCGGCGAAGCAAAACGCTGAGCATACGATCGAACGGCCGCAAGGGCCGTTCGTTGCGCAAACCAGACAAGCCCCGCGCCGTCCGGAAGGACGGAAGCGGGGCTTCGGCTTTGTCGGTCTCGATTGCGGCGGGCCGTACGGTTCGATGCGCTTCAGGCCGGCCGTTTTTTTACGAAATGAGGAACTTGATGACGACGGCCGCGACGAACACGACCACCATGAAGGCGAACATACCGGCGAAACCGACCGCCACGTCGTTGAAGTCGTTGCGCGGTTCCTCATTGATATGTTGACGCGGATCCTGCACGTTCTCCATCAGTCTGTCCTCCCGTCGGGCCGGCGGTTGCCCGCAGCACGCGCCCTAACTAAAGTCATCCATGGCTTCCCCTAGTATACCCAACTTGCGGAAGGCTTGTAAAGCGAACGAATGTGACAAAAATAAGGCGGCGCGCCGGTGGCCGGGCGGCGGACCGCGCGGCGCTCCATGTGCTACAATACGTGTAGCGATGAAAGGGGCGAACGCAGGCAATGGCACGGAAGGAATCGGCCGGCCGGACCGCGGCCGGGGAACTGACGCGCGTTCCGGAACCGATCCGCTCGAAGCTGGCGCTGCTTCCGGACAAGCCGGGCTGCTATCTGATGAAGAACGCGGCCGGGCAGGTCATCTACGTCGGCAAGGCGAAGGTGCTGAAGAACCGCGTCCGGTCGTATTTCACGGGCAGCCACAACATCAAGACGCAGCGGCTCGTGTCAGAGATCCGGGACTTCGAATACATCGTCACGTCGAACAACATGGAGGCGCTCATCCTCGAGTGCAACCTGATCAAGCAATATCACCCGCGCTACAACGTGCTGCTCAAGGACGACAAGTCGTTCCCGTACATCAAGATCACGGGCGACCGGCATCCGCGGCTCGAGGTGACGCGGCGGGTCGTGAAGGACGGCGGGAAATATTTCGGCCCGTATCCGAACGCCTATGACGCGCGGGAGACGAAGCGGCTGCTCGACCGGCTCTATCCGCTGCGCAAGTGCGCGACGATCCCCGACAAGGTGTGCCTGTACTACCACATCGGGCAATGCCTCGCGCCGTGCGAATATCCGGTCGAGCCGGGCAAGTACGAGGAGATGGTGCAGCAGATCACGCGCTTCTTGAGCGGCGGCTACCAGGACGTGAAGGCGCAGCTTCGGGAGAAAATGATGGCCGCCGCCGAGGCGCTCGAGTTCGAACGGGCGAAGGAGTACCGAGACCAGATCCAGAGCATCGAGACGGTCATGGAGCGGCAGAAGATCCAGATTCCCGACGCGGTGGACCGGGACATTTTCGGGTTCGCCGTCGACAAGGGGTGGATGTGCGTGCAGATTCTGTACATGCGCCAGGGGAAAATGATCGAGCGCCGCGCGACCACGTTTCCGTTCCATGGCGAGCCGTACGAGGACTTCATGACGTTCGTGGCGCAGTATTACAGCGAGAATCCGGCGCTGCCGAAGGAGATCCTGCTGCCGACGGAGGAGGATGCCGGCGGGACGGCGGACGGTGAGCGGGACGGGGACGGCGGGGACCGGAGCGACGACGACATGCGCGAATCGCTGCAGCGCTGGCTGAAGATCAAGGTGCTCGTGCCCCGGCGGGGCAAGAAGCGCGACATCGTGAAGATGGCGCTGCAGAACGCCCGGATGACGCTGGAGGAGAAGTTCCGCCTGATCGAGCGCGACGAGGCGCGCAGCGTGAAGGCGTGCGAGGGGCTGGCGCGCCGGCTCGGCCTGCCGAAGCTGCGCCGGATCGAGGCGTTCGACAACTCGAACATTCAGGGCGCCGACGCCGTCTCGGCGATGGTCGTCTTCACGGAGGGCAAGCCGGACAAGTCGGAATATCGGAAATACAAGGTCAAGACGGTCGAGGGGGCCGACGACTACGCGACGATGCGCGAAGTGATCCGGCGGCGCTACGAGCGGGTGCTGAAGGAAGGGCTCGAGCTGCCCGACCTGGTCGTCGTCGACGGCGGCCGGGGGCAGATCAGCGCGGCGCTTGACGTGCTGGAGAACGAGCTCGGGCTCTCCGTTCCCGTCTGCGGGCTCGTGAAGGACGCGAAGCACCGGACCGCGCAGCTCATGACCGGCGATCCGCCGGAGATCGTGCCGCTGCCGCGCGACAGCCAGGAGTTCTACCTGCTGCAGCGCATCCAGGACGAGGTGCACCGGTTCGCGATCGCGTTCCACCGCAACGTGCGCGCGAAATCGATGATCGCCTCGCGGCTCGACGCGATTCCCGGCGTTGGCGAGAAGCGGCGCAAGGCGCTGCTCCGCCATTTCGGCTCGCTGAAGAAGATCCGCGAGGCGTCGGTTGAAGACTTCCGCCCGCTCGGCATCGGCGAGAAGCTCGCCGCGCAGATTCTGGAGGCGCTGCGCGAGGATGAAGCGGGCCGGGAGGCGGAAGGGCCGACGGACGGGGAGCGGTCCGGCGGGCGACGGGAAGACGCGGGCGCGCCGGGGCTGCAGGATCAATAGTCCGGCGAGGCGACCCCCGGCCAACCGGTCTCGGACGCGCCGTCTTCTTGCGCGCCGTCTCCGGATGCGCCGGTCCCGGGCGCAGCGCGTTCCGGCCCGCCGCCCGCCGGAGCGGCGGGCTTCGCCGGCCGGCGCCGGTCCCACCAACGGATCAGCCAGGCGATGCCGATCGGATGGACGATGTAGAAGACGCCGGCCAGGATTGCGTCGGCCCCGCCCAGGAACATCAGCGCAATCGCCATCAGGACGAGGTCGAAAACGGCATGCGCAAACAGCGCGGCCGCAAATCCGTACCGGACGAACAGCCAGCAGAACAGTAGACCGAGAATCGCCGTTTCGATCAGCCGCGTGCTCCACGGATAGATCGGATACGTGACGTGGCCGAGCGCCCAGATGAGGGTCGGAATGACGCTGGCCGCCGCCGTGTTCCGGAACCATTTCCGGAACAGGCCGACGCCGAACAGCCGGTACATCGCTTCCTCGGAGATGGCCGCGCACCAGCCGACCAGCGGGAACAGCCAGGCCCAGCGGAAGTTGAGCAGCGACTGGGTGACATCGGCCGAGGACCATATGCCGAAGCCCCGCTCCATCACGAGGAACATGACCGCCTGCAGGCCCAGCAGCGCGAACGCCGCGCAGTACCCGATCTTGGCGGATTGCCACACGTTGTCGCCGAAGCCCGGCTCCCCGCGCCGCGGCCATTTGTTGTAACCCATCGACCGCCACAGCCCGTCGCCGCCGACGAAGGCGAACCAGACCGAAACGGCGACGCCGATCGTGAACACCGCCTGGAATGCCGTCACAAACACCGCCGCCGGGAAGCTGTTCTCGATCTCGCCGGCGGAGGCGCGCAAGCCGTCGAACATATTGAAGTTGTTGAGCTGGTAGAACACGAGGAAGATGCCGCTCAGCAGCAGGCCGCGCCTGAACGATGTCCACCCGCGCTTCAATGCGGCATAGACGGTCGCAAGCACGAACAGGACGAACGACAGCCCCATGTAGCCGGCGAGGTTCAGGATCGAGGAGATCCGGTCCTGCCGGTCCACATAGCGCGTGAACGCGTCCGGCAGTTCGAATTCCGGACGGAACGAAGCGATGCGGAGGCTGCCGCCGTCCCCATCCTCCCGGACCGCGACGCGGAGCGTGAGCTGCGCCTCGCCGATCCGGCTGTCCGCGACGTCGAACACGATCGCGCCGTCCTCCGGCGCATCGCGCAGCCGAAGCTCCCGTTCCCCGTAGCCTTGCTCGATCGCGAACGCGCGCGCCGCGAGGGACGCCTCGCCGAATTCCGGCTCGAAGCCGGCGTCCGTCGCATCGTGCCAGGCGACGACCTCGCCCGACCGCATGTGGACGTGAACAAACAGAACGTCCCCGTCGCCGCCGTGCAGTTCCACCTGCCAGGTCTCCAGCGGATACCGCGCATCGAAGCGCTCGCCGTACGCCTTGCCAAGCTTCTCCCGCGACACATACCCGTACAGCTCCGTCCGGATCTGGTGGACGGTGCCCGCCGGTTCGAACGCGCCGCCGAACCGCTCTTCCGCGAACCGCACGGCCGCCGACGCGGCTTCCGCCTTCGCGATGTACGATTCGGCCCCGTCGCCGCGGGCGACGCGAACCGCTTCCGGGACAAGCTGGAACACGAGATAGAGCAGCAGACCCGCAGCTCCTGCCAAGAGCAGCAGGCGCCAATTCGGCTGCCGTGTCGTTTGCCGCAATGCCAACACCTCGTTCGGTCCAATCGATTTCCGCGGATGTCATTCCGAAGCGTACCACAATATACGAAAATCTTCCAATCCGGTGTCGAAACAGCGCTTGGTCTTCCCGGCCCCGCGGGGCTATAATCGAACCATCCGGCATGCTTTGCCATCAGGCCATGACGGCCAACCCGGGAGTGATCCGTACTTGCCATGAACAAGAACTTTGCCGCGCGCCTCTGGTCTCCGCCCCGCGTGCTCGCGCTCGGCTTCCTGCTGATCATCCTGCTCGGCGCCTGCCTGCTGTCGCTGCCCGCCTTCACGGCCGGCGGCGAGCCGATGCGGTTCATCGACGCGCTGTTCACCGCCACGTCCGCCGTCACCCTGACCGGGCTCGCGGTGAAGGATACGGGAACCTTCTTCAACACGGGCGGCCAGCTTATCCTCCTGGCGCTGATCCAGGTCGGCGGGCTCGGCTTCATGTCGGTGGCGACGCTGTTCGCGCTCGTCCTGAAGCGGCGCATCACGCTGCGCGAGCGGCTCATCCTGCAGGAGGCGATGAACCAGACGAGCATGGAGGGCATCGTCCGGCTCATCCGCAGGGTCATCCTCTATTCGCTGACGATCGAAGCGGCGGGAACCGTCTTCCTCGCGGCCCGCTTCGCGGCCGAGATGCCCGTCGGCAGGGCGGTCTGGATGGGGCTGTTCCACGCCGTGTCGCTGTTCAACAGCGCCGGTTTCGACCTGTTCGGCGGCTTCCGGAGCTACATGCCGTACGTTGCGGATCCGGTCGTGAACCTGGTGGCCATCCTGCTGGTGACGCTCGGCGGACTCGGCTTCGTCGTCCTGTCGGACCTGGTCGAGTACCGGAAGCGCCGGCGCCTGTCGCTCCACACCAAGGTCGTGCTCGCGACGAGCGGCGCGCTTCTCGCCATCGGCACGGTGGTCATCTTCATCTTCGAGTTCACGAACGCGCTCGAGCCGCTCGGCTGGAGCGGCAAGATCTGGGCGTCGCTGTTCCAGTCGGCCGCGCCGCGCTCGATCGGGGCGAGCACGCTCGAAATCGGCTCGCTCCGCCAGGCGACGCAGTTCTTCCTCATCCTGCTCATGTTCATCGGCGCGGCGCCGGGATCGACGGGCGGCGGCATCAAGGTGACGACGTTCGCGACGCTGCTCGGCGCCGTCATCGCGATGATGCGGGGCAAGGACGAAGTCGTCCTGTTCCGCTACCGGCTCGCGCGCGAGCGGATCTTCAAGGCGCTCACGATCACGATGATCTCGCTGGCGGCTGTCGTCGCCGTCACGATGGCGCTCTGCACGACCGAGGACCGGGCGTTCCTGCGCATCCTGTTCGAGACGGTGTCCGCCTTCGGCACGTGCGGGCTCTCGACCGGCATCACGCCGCAGCTCACGGACTTCGGCAAGCTGCTGCTCAGCCTGACGATGCTCGCCGGCCGCCTCGGACCGCTCACGTTCGCCTACGCGCTCCGGCCGAAGGACGAGAAGGAATTGTACCGCTACCCGGAGGGAAGAATCATCATCGGTTGATCCTGCTGAAATACGCCGCGATCTCGTCGACCCACAGCCGGATCGACGGGCTCATGACGGCGGGATCGGGATGGATGAGCGAAGTCGTCCGCTTCGTCTCCTCGAGCTCGGGCACCGGCACCGCGATCAGGTCGTTGTCCTTGAGCAACTGCTCGCGCAGGTACGAGCGGGGCAGCAGCGCGCCGGCCCGGCACGGGTGCATGAGCCGGAGAATCGCCTCGAACGAGTCGATCTCCATCCGGACGTCCGGCCGCAGCCCGTACTTTTCGAAAAGCTGGTCGATCAGCGTCCGGTACCAGGTGCCCCGCGCGAACAGGATCATCGGCAGCCCGTCCAGATCCGCGACGCGCAGGGAAGGATCCGGCGCAGCGTCGGAGACGTACAGGCCGCGCGGCAGCACCAGCTCGAGATGGTCGTCGAACAGCGGCACGCAGCGGATCTGGGCGTCCTCCTCGATCGTGGACGCGACGAGGCCGAAATCCGCCTTGCGCTCGCGGACCAGCGAGACGATCTCGTGCGTCATGCCCGTCACCGCCTTGATGTCCGCCTCCGGATGGGCGCCGGTCATCATCCGGATCAGCTCCGGCAGCGTCGTCTGCAGCGTCGTCAGGCTGGCCCCGATCAGCACGGTCGTCCGGCCGCCTTCGCGCTGGCCGCTGATCGTCTGCAGATAGCGGAAGTGGCGCTGCCGCACCTCGACCGCGTATTCGTAGGTCGTCTGCCCGATGCGCGTCAGCTCGAGCCGCTTGCCCGTCCGGCGGAACAACTGCACGCCCAGCTCCGCCTCGAGCTTCGCGATCTTGCGCGACAGGGCCGGCTGCGACAGATTGAGCGCGGACGAAGCCCGGTTGAGACTGGAATGCTCGACGACGGCGGCGAACACGAGCAGCTCGTCCAGCATGGGCGGAACCTCCTTCTCCTGCATATAAAAGGAAACCGCCGATCCGAAACGGCACGCGTCCGCCCGGCTGCATTTCCTTATGCACAACGGTTATTATAACTTATAAATAATCGGCAATTCCATTATAAGCGCAATCGGAGTACCATAGAGTGTGGCAAAACGGTGACGCCGGAGGCGGAGGCGCTGCCATGCCGGCTTGCATGCGGCCGGCCCGCACGGGGCATGTTCGCCTTCCGTTGACGCTCCGCGGCGCCGGGGGTACAATGGGGATGGTTTTGGAAGCAGTCCCAAGTCCGGAAAGGAGAACGCTTACGTCATGAGAAGCAATTCGTTCTACACGCGCAGGCTGCACTCGCTGCTCGGGGTGATTCCGCTCTGCCTGTTCTTCGTCTCGCACGCGCTGACGAACTTCCAGGCGGCCGAGGGCGGTCCCGAGCGCTTCCAGAGCGCGGTGAACTTCATCAACAACCTGCCGATCCTGCCCGTGCTCGAGTTCGTGCTGATCTGGGCGCCGCTCGTGTTCCACGGCGTGTACGGCCTGTATGTCGCGTACCAGTCGAACATCAACACCGGACGGTTCGGCTACGGGCGCAACTGGGCGTTCGCGCTGCAGCGGATCTCCGGCGTGATCACCCTGGTGTTCGTCTCCTGGCACGTCTACGAGACGCGGCTCCAACTGATGTTCGGCAACATCACGCACCATGATTTCGGACAGGTCATGCACGACATCGCAACGAGCGGCCTGGGCTTCACGCTCTACACGATCGGCGTGCTGGCGTCGGCGTTCCACTTCGCCAACGGGCTGTGGGCTTTCTGCGTGAGCTGGGGCATTACGGTCGGCCCGCGCGCGCAGCGGGTATCGTCTTACTTCTGGATGGGCGTGTTCGTCATCGTGGCCGGCCTGTTCCTTGCCGCGCTGATCGCCTTCCGTTCGGAAGCCTTTGCGGAAACGGCGTCTGTCCTCGCGCAGACCGCCATCGGATAACGACAGATAAGGAGCGATCGAGTCATGGCCAAGAACAAAATCATCGTCGTTGGCGGCGGCCTCGCCGGTCTGATGGCGACCATCAAGGCGGCCGAGGCGGGCGTGCACGTCGAGCTGTTCTCGCTGGTGCCGGTCAAGCGTTCCCACTCCGTGTGCGCGCAGGGCGGCATCAACGGCGCGGTCAACACGAAGGGCGAAGGCGACTCCCCCTGGGAGCACTTCGACGATACGATCTACGGCGGCGACTTCCTGGCGCATCAGCCGCCGGTCAAGGCGATGTGCGAAGCGGCGCCGGGCATCATCCACCTGATGGACCGGATGGGCGTCATGTTCAACCGGACGCCGGAAGGTCTGCTGGATTTCCGCCGGTTCGGCGGCACGAAGCATCACCGGACGGCCTACGCGGGCGCGACGACCGGCCAGCAGCTCTTGTACGCGCTGGACGAGCAGGTGCGCCGCTGGGAGACGGCCGGCCTCGTCACGAAGTACGAGAACTGGGAGTTCCTCGGCGCGGTGCTGGACGACGAACGGCGGTGCCGCGGCATCGTGGCGCAGGATCTGCGCTCGATGGAAATCCACGTCTTCCGTTCGGACGCCGTCATCCTGGCGACGGGCGGACCGGGGATCATCTTCGGCAAGTCGACGAACTCGGTCATCAACACCGGCACGGCGGCGAGCGCCGTCTACCAGCAGGGCGCCATCTACGCGAACGGCGAGTTCATCCAGATTCACCCGACGGCGATCCCGGGCGACGACAAGCTGCGGCTCATGTCCGAGTCGGCGCGCGGCGAAGGCGGCCGGATCTGGACGTACAAGGACGGCAAGCCGTGGTACTTCCTCGAGGAGAAATATCCGGCCTACGGCAACCTCGTGCCGCGGGACATCGCGACGCGCGAGATCTTCCACGTCTGCGTCGACCTGAAGCTCGGCATCAACGGCGAGAACATGGTCTATCTCGATCTGTCGCACAAGGATCCGAAGGAGCTTGACGTCAAGCTCGGCGGCATCATCGAGATCTACGAGAAGTTCATGGGGGACGACCCGCGCAAGATCCCGATGAAGATCTTCCCGGCCGTCCACTACTCGATGGGCGGGCTGTGGGTCGACTACAACCAGATGACGAACATCCCCGGCCTGTTCGCGGCGGGCGAGTGCGATTTCCAATACCACGGCGCGAACCGGCTCGGCGCGAACTCGCTGCTGTCGGCGATCTACGGCGGCATGGTGGCCGGTCCGAAGGCGGTCGAGTACATCCGCGGGCTGGAGAAGGCGGCGGAGGATCTCCCGTCCAGCCTGTTCGACGCCGAGCTGAAGAAGCATCAGGACAAGTACGAATCGATCCTGAAGCTGGACGGCGACGAGAACGCGTATGCGCTCCACAAGGAGCTCGGCGAGTGGATGACGAACAACATGACGGTCGTCCGCTACAACGACAAGCTTCGCGAGACGATAAACAAGATCAAGGAACTGAAGGAGCGCTACAAGCGCATCAACATCAACGACACTTCGCGCTGGAACAACGCGGGCGTCGCCTTCACGCGCCAGCTCTGGAACATGTTCGAGCTGGCCGAGGCGATGACGCTCGGCGCGCTGCTCCGCGACGAAAGCCGCGGCGCGCACTACAAGCCGGAGTTCCCCGAACGGAATGACGAGAAGTTCATGAAATCCACGCTGGCGTTCTGGACGCCGGACGGTCCGAGGATCGACTACGAAGACGTCGACGCTTCCCTCATTCCGCCGCGGAAACGCGACTACACCACCGACAAGAAGAAGGGGGCGTGACGGACGATGGCGCAAACGACGGCGGCACAGAAGACGGTACGGTTCATCATCACGCGGCAGGACCGGCCGGACGCGAAGCCATATACGGAGACGTTCGACATTCCGTACCGGCCGAACATGAACGTGATCAGCGCGCTCATGGAGATCCAGCGCAATCCGGTCAACGCCGAGGGCAAGAAGACGACGCCGGTCGTCTGGGAATCGAACTGCCTGGAAGAAGTGTGCGGCGCCTGCTCGATGGTGATCAACGGCAAGCCGCGCCAGGCGTGCACCGCGCTGGTCGACAAGCTGGAGCAGCCGATCCGGCTGGAGCCGATGCGCACCTTCCCGGTCGTGCGCGACCTCATCGTCGACCGCTCGCGGATGTTCAACGCGCTGAAGCGCGTGAAGGCCTGGATTCCGATCGACGGCACGTACGATCTCGGTCCCGGCCCGCGCATGGCGGAATCGAAGCGCCAATGGGCCTACGAGCTGTCGCGCTGCATGACGTGCGGCGTATGCCTCGAGGCGTGCCCGAACGTCAACGACCGGTCGAGCTTCATCGGGCCGGCGGCCATCTCGCAGGTGCGCCTGTTCAACGCCCATCCGACGGGCGAGATGAACAAGGAGGAGCGGCTCGAGGCGCTCATGGAAGACGGCGGCATCGAAGGCTGCGGCAACTCGCAGAACTGCGTCCGCGTCTGCCCGAAGGGCATCCCGCTGACGACCTCGATCGCGGCGATCAACCGCGACGTGACGAAGCACATGTTCAAGAAATGGCTCAACGCCTGATGAAAAGCCGAACGCCCGGACGATTCGTCCGGGCGTTCGCGCGTGATCGGGACTCTTTACATCCATTCGTGGCTCCAGCGTTGGATCGACTGGATGACCGGTTCCAGAGCCTTGCCTTTGGCCGTCAGCTCGTATTCAATCCGCACGGGCATCTCGGGATAAACGCTGCGCTTCACGATGTCCTGCGCCTCGAGCTCCTTCATGCGGTCCGTCAGCATTTTGTCGCTCATATCCGGTATGAGTTCCTTGATTTCCTTGAACCGTTTCGGTCCGCCGAGCAGCACATAGATGATGAGGCTGGTCCACTTCTTCCCCAGAATCTCCGCTGCCGACTCGTATTTCGGACACATCCGAGAGTAATCCACCGGATTCACCCCGCTTTGCATCCTATTGTACCACGACAGCCTGCAAAAAGTAAGGGAATCCGGCGCATGCGGCGCGTACACCGCCGCATCAGTTCGCGCGGACCTCGGCGGGCGAACGGCGCGGATCGAAGGGCGTGCCGGACGCGGCCGACGCTTCGGGGAACCGGCCGCGCATCCGGCAATATTCGCGAAGATCGCCCCGCCAGACGAGCTCGAGCCGCGTCGACGATTCGAGATCCTGCGGCGTCGTCAGCGCCGGCGGCTTGTGCGCCAGCGGCGCCCCCGCGGCGGCGAACAAATGCGCGACGAACTGCGAGCAGAAGAACTTGTCCGGCCGCCGCCATTCGACGCCCGCAGCGACCGCCAGGAGGCCGGCCAGGTTGTAGCCGTAACGCGGCGGTTCGAGACGGAACCGCTCGAGCTCGGCCAGAAGCCTGGCATAAGCGGTGCGCCCGAGACGGCACCGGTAGATCGCGCACGGCGTGGGGCGTTCGGGGCGCCGGATCAGGCTGCCCCAGACCCGTTCGCGGACGAATCCGGCCCGGAGCGGATGGTTCGGATGAAGCCGTCCGAAGCTGTACACTTCGTCGAGATCGGGATCAAGCGCAATGGAGGCGTGGTTCAGGGGTTTCCCGGTCCAGCAGCGGATGGAGCGGGAAAACAGCGTTCCGGTATCCGTGAGCAAGACATAGAGGTGGGGCATCGTCTCATCACCGCGTCCGTCTTTTCGGATGCGCCGGATCGGAAGCGTGGCGCAAGCCGTTTTACTTGCATTCTAGACGAAACGCGGACGGCGGATAACGGCCCCGGGCACGGATTCGGACCGTACCGCGGTCCGGTCCGCAGGCCGGACCAAGGTCGGAGCCGGACAAGCCGGGGAGCAAATCTTACGGATTTGTTACAAAATTGAAATGATCCTGTCACGGACCTTTTACATTCGGGGGTTATGATAATGGCAAGACCCCCTTTTCAATATACCCTATTTGGGACCGGCCGATCGCGGCAGGTCTCCTTTTTTTCTGTCTCCGCCCATGCGGCATCAGAGCGGCACGGCGACGCGCTCCTTGCGGCGGAAGAACACCCATTCCCTGAAGCCGATCTCCTTCAGCCGTGTTCGGACGCGTTCCCAGTCTTCGGCGATCCGTCGCGGGGTGTGCGAGTCGGAACCGAACGTCACGTCGACGCCGAAATGGCAGGCGCGCTCGAGGATCTCGTCCGACGGATACCAGCCGCCGCACAGCTTCGTGCCGCCCGAGGTGTTCACCTCGATCGCGACGCCGCAGCGCGCGATCGTCTTCAGCGCCTCGTCGATCGCGTCATGGGCCGGGATATCGGCGAATTCCGGGTAGTTGCCCTTCATCGCGTCGATGTGGCCGAGAATCTGGAACATGCCGGACTCCGCGGAGAGGGCGATCATTTCGTAATAGTGGGCCTTCTCCTCGATCCGGCGCTCGGGCGGCAGCCCTTTCCACCGGTTCTTGTTGAAGATGCTGACGCCGCGCGTGAAGTGGACGGAGCCGATGATGTAGTCGAACGGGTAAGGTTCGTAGGCCTTCCGGTAGATGTCCGCGTATTCGGGGAAAAAATCGGATTCGACGCCGAGCAGCACTTCGATCCTGCCCCGGTACTTTTCCTTCAGGCGCAGCACTTCTTCCACGTAGCTCGCGAATTCGCTGCGGGCCATCGCGACCCGCGGGTTCGGCTGGTCTTCCGCGTGGGCGAAGTACGGCGAATGGTCGGATATGCCGATCGCGTCCATGCCGGCGTCCAGCGCCGCCCGGATGTAGTCCTCGATCTCGCCTTCCGCGTGGCCGCAGCGTCTGTGGTGGGTATGCAGGTCGAAACGCACTCGCGCAATCTCCTCCTCCATGATGGCGTGTGAATCGTCATTCGCTGCCGATGAACTGGTCTTCCGGCATGCCCTTCAGGTCGCTCAGGAATTGCCGCATGGCCGAGCTCAGATACCGGCCCGCCTTGTACACGACGCCGACCGGATGGGTCGTCTCGAGCTCGCTTACCTTGATCAGGCGGAGCGTGCCCCGCTTCAGCTCCTCCGTGACGGACAGCCGGGACACGATTGCGGCGCCCATGTTGATTTCGGCCATCCGCTTCACTTCTTCGCTGGAGGACAGCTCCATGACGATGCGCGGCTCGATGTCGTACTTGCGGAACATCTGGTCGACGAACCGGCGGATCAGGGTGTCCGGCGTCAGCATGACGAACGTGACATCCTTCAGTTTGTCCACCGTCGTGTACTTCACGTCCGCAAGCGGATGGCTCGGCGAGACGACGAGCTCGAACGTGTCATAATACAGCACCGACGTCTCCAGGTTCGGATTCCGCTCCGCCAAATACGTGATGCCGATGTCGATCGTGCCGTTCTCGACGCTCGCCATCACCTGGGCGGACGGCATCGAGTAGATCGTGGTCTTGATGCGCGGGAACTGGTTCTGGAAATAGGACAGGACGCGGGGAAGGATCTGCATCGCGATGGATGAGGTGGTGCCAAGCACGATGTTGCCCTGCGGCGTCTCGTTCAGATCGGCCAGCCGCTGCTTCAGCTCTTCGACGATCGCGAGAATCCGCTCGGCGTGCTCGAGGAACACCTTCCCCTGATCGGTCAGCGTCACCGGCTGGTTGCGGTCGATCAGAACGGTCCGGAACTCGTCTTCCAGGCTCTTGATCTGGGCGGACACGGCCGGCTGCGTCAGGTTGAGCAGTTCGCCCGCCTTGCGGAAGCTCATCGTCTTGGATATCGTCAGCAGCGTCTCCAATTGGCTGATGTTCATGCGCAGTTCCCCCCTTCGCGCGGATGATGCCGTTGCATCGACGCTCATCTTTTTATTATAGGGGATCGCGCATCGTCGGGCAATTTATGCCGGCGGGGATCGAAACGGACGCAATCTGCGGCGCCTGGCAGGATTGGGGGCCGGCGTGTCGAAGTACAGTCAAATCAGCGGTCTGCGCACGCCAGAAGGCCGCGGGAAAGGGGATGCCATGAACCAGCGTCAAGTCCGGGCCTGGGTCACCTACGACTGGGCCAATTCCGCATTCGCCACCACGATGATGGCCGCCGTCATGCCGGTGTTCTATGAAAGCGTTGCCGGCGCCGGTCTGGGGGAAGGGGTGGCCCTCTCCTACTGGGGATACACACAGACGATCGCCATGCTGTGTGTCGCGATTCTCTCGCCCGTCCTCGGCGCGATCGCGGACTTCCGCGGCTCGAAGGTCCGATTCCTGTCCGTCTTCGCCTTCCTCGGCGCGCTGTCCTGCCTCGTGTCCTTCTTCATCGGGGAAGGCGACTGGCTGCTCGCGTCGCTGCTCGTCATCCTTGGCACGATCGGCTTCTCGGGCGGCAATACGTTCTACGACGCGCTGTTGCCGGATCTCGTGCCGGAGCGGAATCGGGACGTCGTGAGCGCCCGGGGATTCGCGGCCGGCTATCTGGGCGGCGGCCTGCTGCTCGCGCTCAACATCGCGATGATCGAAGGCTGGGAGATGTTCGGCTTTCCGGACAAGACGACGGCCACCCAGACCGTCTTCGTCACCGTCGGGATCTGGTGGATCGTGTTCTCGATCCCGCTGTTGCGCGCGGTGAAGGACCGGCCGGCGAATCGCGCGGTGCCGCTGCTCCGGGTCGTCCGCACCGGCTTCGCGCGCAATCTGGCGACGCTGCGCCGCATCCGGCAATACCCCGAGCTGGCGAAGTACATGCTGGCCTACTGGTTCTTCAACGACGGGATCAACACGATCATCATCATGGCGACGATCTACGGGGCGACGATCGGCATCGGCACAACCCATTTGATCATCGCGCTGCTCATCACGCAGTTCGTCGGTTATCCGTGCACGCTCCTGTTCGGCCGCCTCGCGGCGCGGCTCGGTTCGAAGCCGTCTTTGTACCTGTCGCTGTTCATCTACGTCCTGATCGTCATATTGGGCTACTTCATGTCGACGGAATGGCATTTCTACGCGCTCGCGATCCTGGTCGGGCTCGTGCAGGGCGGCAGCCAGGCGATCGCGCGCTCGATCTACGCGAACCTGACGCCGCCGTCCCGGCGCGCCGAGTTCTTCGGCTTCCTGAGCCTGTCGAGCAAGTTCTCGGCCAGCGCCGGCCCGTTCCTGTTCGGGCTCGTCGGCACGCTGACGGGTTCGGCCCGGCTCGGCATCCTGGCTGTGCTCGCGTTCTTCGTCATCGGCATCCTGCTGCTCATGCTGGTCAATCTGGTCAAGGGGCGGGATGAAGCGCTGGCCGGCGAGGGCGGGAACGCGGGAACGGCGGTTACGGCATGAGGCGCGAAAGACCAGGCCTGAAAAAAGGGCTTGCGCGGACGATCCGTTCGTCCGGACAAGCCCTTTTTCCGTGCCGTTTTCACAGCCATTTTTTTCTCCGGAACAGGTAGAACATGCCGATGCCGACCACGAGCATCAGGCCAAGCAGCCCGTACGCCGCCCACCGGTAATGCGCGCCCGGCAGATTGTCGACGTTCATCCCGTAGATGCCCGTGATGAACGTGAGCGGCATGAAGATCGTCGTCAGCGCCGTGAACACGCGCATGATCTCGTTCGCCCGGCCCGCGAGGCTCGACTGGTACGCCTCGCGCAGGTTGCCGATCAGATCGCGGTAGGTGTCGAACGCTTCGGTGATTTTCACCGCGTTCTCGTAGATGTCCCCGAAGTAATGCTGCAACTGGTTGTCGATCAGCTTCAGGTCGCGCTTGTTGAGCATGTTCAGCACGTCCTTCTGCGGACCGAGCGCCTTGCGCAGCCACAGGATTTCGCTTCGCAGGCTGATGATCTCCTCGAGGTGGCTCTTCTTTGTGTGCATCAGGATGTCTTCCTCGAGCCGGTCGATCCGCGTCTCGATCCGGTCGCCCACAAGGAAGTAGTTGTCCACGACCCGGTCGATCAGATGATAGAGGAACACATCCGGCCGGTCGACTTCCTCCTCGAGCAGGATCGGCTTGACCGACCGCAGTTCGTTGATTTTCTGGCGCGTGACGGTAATGATGTAGTGCCGCCCGAGAAAAATGTTCAGCGCCCGCAGAAAAATCTCTTCGTCGTCGAAACGGATGCTGTTGATGACGATGAAATAATGCCCTTCGTGCACTTCCAGCTTCGGCCGCTGCTCCTCCTCGCTGAGGCAGTCCTCCACCTCGAGGTCGTGCAGCCCGAACAGCGGCTGCAGCGCGGCCAGCTCGTCGACGTCGGCATCGATCCAGTAGAACCCTTCTTCCGGCGGATTCACCGCTTTGGCGACGTCGTCGATCAGCGTGAAGACGCCTTTGCGCACCAGACGCGTTTTCATTCCGCTCGCTCCTTTCCGCAATTTTTCGGCATCCCGAAGGTACGCCGTTTGCCGCCGGAAACGCGCGGAAGAACCGTCAGTCCGGAGCGTCAAGCGTCCGGACTAACGCTTGCGCGCCGCGGATGCGGATCCGGCGGCACAGCCATGACGGCGAATCTGTCGTATATCCGGTCCCTCACTGCCCATCCTGCCGATTCCGCCTCCTTCGCGCGCAGTTCATGCCATCCGGACTGCGCGTCCGGATGTCAATCCTTGTCTAGTATACTCCCGGCCAAGCTCCCGATACAAGCGGAATTCGCGGATCGGGCGGCGCCGTGCGGACCGTTTTTCTTGACGCCGCAACCCGAATACGCTAAAGTATAGGTAATCCACAAGCGAACACAACCGAATAGACCACTTTCTTATCAAGAGCAGGCGGAGGGACTGGCCCGATGAAGCCCGGCAACCGGCGAACAGCACGGTGCTAATTCTTGCGGAAAATGTCATGTTTTCCGAGAGATGAGGAAGGCGGGTGACCATGCGACATTCGGCCCTTTCTCGATCGGGAAAGGGCCTTACGTTTGCCGTCGAGACGCGCTCCGCACAGTGGTCGAACCGAACGGAGGAGTGACCAGCCATGCCGATCAAGGTGCCCGACAATCTGCCGGCGAAGGAGATTCTGGAAGAAGAGAATATATTTTTCATGGACGAGACGAGGGCGTTCCATCAGGATATCCGTCCGCTCCGCATCGCGATCCTGAACCTGATGCCGACGAAGGAGACGACGGAGACGCAGCTCCTCCGCCTGATCGGCAATACGCCGCTGCAGGTCGAGGTGGTGCTGCTGCATCCGAAAACGCACGTGTCGAAGAACACGTCGGCGGAACATCTCGCGACGTTCTACAAGACGTTCGACGAGATTTCGAACCAGTACTACGACGGCCTGATCATCACCGGCGCGCCGGTCGAGCATCTGCCGTTCGAGGAAGTCGATTACTGGGAAGAATTGAAGTCGATCATGACCTGGTCGCGCCGGCACGTCACCTCGACGTTCCACATCTGCTGGGGCGCCCAGGCGGGACTGTACCATCATTACGGCATTCCGAAGTATCCCCTTCCCGAGAAAATGTTCGGCGTCTTCCCGCACGTCGTCACGAAGCGGAACGTTCCGCTTCTGCGCGGATTCGACGAACTGTTCTACGTGCCGCAGTCGCGCCACACGGAGGTGCGGGCGGAGGACATCGAGAAGATCGGGGATCTCGAGATTCTGTCGGTCTCGGAGGAGGCCGGCGTCTACATCGTCGCTTCGAAGGACGGCCGGCAGATCTTCGTGACCGGGCATTCGGAGTACGATCCGCTGACGCTCAAGTTCGAGTACGAGCGCGACAAGGCGAAGGGCCTCCGGATCAACGTGCCGAAGAACTACTTCCCGAACGACGATCCGACGCGCATGCCGCTGTCCTCGTGGCGCGCGCACGCGAATCTGCTGTTCTCGAACTGGCTCAACTACTACGTGTATCAACAGACGCCGTACGAGCTCGGAGCGGGCATCTGAGTCCGTCGCAACCCTGTCGTACCGCCGCCGCGGCTTGTCATGTGATGAACGTTGCGGGTCCGCGCGGCTTCTTTTTCACCAAATACACGATCAAGGAGATCCGAATGATGAGAATTGAAAGTCGTTTGGCCCAAATCGGCTCGGTTCAGGAACCCGTCACCGGCGCGGTCAGCTATCCGATCTACCAGGCCACCGTGTTCCGCCATCCGCGGCTCGGCCAGAGCACCGGATTCGACTACGCCCGCACGAAGAGCCCGACCCGCAAGGTGCTCGAGGAGGCGGCCGCCGAACTGGAATCCGGCGACGCCGGCTTCGCCTGCAGTTCCGGCATGGCGGCATTGCAGACCATCTTCGCGCTGCTTGAGCAGGGCGACCATCTGCTCGTGTCGCTCGACCTGTACGGCGGCACCTACCGGCTGATCGAGCAGGTCATGTCCCGCTTCGGCGTGACGGCGTCCTACGTCGACACGAACGACATCGAGGCGCTCGAGGCGAACTTGCGCCCCGGCAGCACGAAGGCGGTGCTGATCGAGACGCCGACGAATCCGCTCATGATGGTCACCGACCTCAAGCGGGTCAGCGAATGGGCGAAGGCGCGCGGGCTGCTCGTGATCGTCGACAACACGCTGCTGACCCCGTTCTTCCAGCGGCCGATCGAGCTCGGCGCGGACATCGTCATCCACAGCGCGACGAAATATCTGGCCGGCCACAACGACGTGCTCGCCGGGCTGATCGTCACGAAGGGCAAGGAGCTGTCCGAGCGGATGGCGTTCCTGCACAACTCGATCGGCGCGGTGCTCGGACCGCAGGATTCGTGGCTGCTCATGCGCGGCATGAAGACGCTCGCGCTGCGGATGGAGCGGCACCAGGCGAACGCAATGCGCATCGCCGAATTCCTGCTGGAGCATCCGCTTGTCGAGGACGTATACTATCCGGCGCTGCCGCACCATCCGGGTCATGAGATCCAGAAGAAGCAGTCGTCGGGGAACACGGGCATCTTCTCGTTCCGGCTCAAGGACGCGCGGCTCGTCGAGCCGGTGCTGCGCCACGTGAAGCTGATCGCGTTCGCGGAGAGCCTCGGCGGCGTCGAATCACTGATGACCTATCCGGCGGTGCAGACGCACGCGGACATTCCGGAGGAGATCCGGCGCGCGGTCGGCGTGGACGACCGGCTGCTCCGGCTGTCGGTCGGCATCGAACACCCGGACGACCTGATCGAAGACCTCGGACAAGCATTGGAACAGGCAGCAAGAGAGACGGGAGCATGAACAACATGGCGGATGGACGCGGATATGATTTTGACAGGGTGCTGAATCGGCGGGGCACGTCGTCCCTGAAGTGGGACCAGCTTGAGAAGCTGTTCGGTTCGGAGGACGTGCTGCCGCTGTTCGTCGCGGACATGGACTTCGAGGCCCCGCCGGAAGTCGTCGAGGCGATCGTCGGGCGGGCGAAGCACGGCGTCTACGGCTACACGATCCGGACCGACGGGTACTTCGAGGCGGTGACCGGCTGGCTCGAGCGGCGGCACGGCTGGAAGATCGAGCGCGAATGGCTCGTGAGCTCGCCCGGCGTCGTGCCGGCGCTGGCCGCGGCGATCCACACGTTCACGGAGCCGGGCGACGGCGTCATCCTGCAGTCGCCGGTCTACTATCCGTTCTACGATGTGATCCGCGCCAACGGCCGGGTCGTCGTGGACAACCCGCTGCGCATCGAGGACGGCGTATTTCGGATTGATTATGATTTGCTGGAGGAGCAGGCGAAGGGCGCGAAGCTGATGCTGCTGTGCAGCCCGCACAATCCGGGCGGCCGCGTCTGGACCGCGGACGAGCTCAGGCGGGTCGGGGAGATTTGCTTCCGGCACGGTGTCATCGTCGTGTCCGACGAGATCCATCACGATCTCGTCTTCGCGCCGCACAAGCACGTGCCGTTCGCGTCGCTGGGGCCCGAGTATGCGGCGCGGTCGATCACCTGCATTGCGCCGAGCAAGACGTTCAATCTCGCCGGGCTGCAGGCCGCCGCGTCGATCGTGCCGGACGGCGAGCTGCGGCGGAAGTTTCTGCATACGGCCCGTCTGGGCTTGTCGATCCACATGGACAGCTATTTCGGCGTAACCGGCCTGGAGGCAAGCTATCGCTACGGCGAGCCGTGGCTGGAGCAATTGCTCGTGTATCTGCGGGAGAACCGGGATGCGCTGGTCGCGTTTTTCGCGGAGCGGCTGCCGGAGCTTCGCGTCATGGTGCCGGAGGCGACCTACCTCGCTTGGGTCGACTGCCGCGCGATCTCGGAAGACCCCGCCGAGCTGAAGAAGCTGATGTTCCGCGAGGCGCGCGTCGCGTTCAGCGAAGGCTCGGTGTTCGGCGGGCAGGGCGCGGGCTGGCTGCGCATCAATTTCGGGTGCCCGCGTTCGGTGCTGCTCGAGGCGCTTGAGCGGTTCGCGGCGGCGGCGCGGCGCCGGCTGGACGCGCGGCAGGAAATGTAATGCAATTTTGCAGTATATTCGGGCGTCTCTCCTCCATTTCGGCGAATGTAGTGCATATTTGCAGTATATGAGGCCACTTCGGCATTTTCGGGCCAAATGTAATGCATTTATGCAGTAGGTTGCAACGGGTCTGTCAGTCGACGCGGCAGACCCGTTTGTGTTACGATGAAGGAGACAACGCATGCGGCCGGATCGGCCGGCCGGGATGAGGAGGGTCCGGGAAATGAGCCAAGTGGACCGCATACTGGACAAAGCGCTGAATGGCGGAAGACTCGGCCTCGAGGAGATCGTGACGCTGTTCGAGAGCGACGAAATCGAGAAAATGGGCGCGGCGGCGGACACGATCATGAAGCGATTCCATCCGGAACCGATCACGACGTTCGTCATCGGCCGGAACATCAACTATTCCAATGTCTGCGACACGTATTGCCGGTTCTGCGCGTTCTACCGGCCGCCGGGATCGCCGGAAGGCTACCTGCTCTCCAATGAGGAGATCTTCCGGAAGATCCAGGAGACGGTGGACGTCGGCGGAACCGAGATTTTGATGCAGGGCGGCACCCATCCGGATCTGCCGTTCTCGTACTACCTCGACCTGCTGCGCGAGATCAAGAAGCGGTTCCCCGGCATCACGATGCACTCGTTCTCGCCGGCGGAGATCCGCAAGATGCAGCAGGTGTCGGGCCTGCCGCTGGAGGAGGTCGTGCGGCAGCTCCACGAAGCCGGCCTCGATTCGCTGCCGGGCGGCGGCGCCGAGATTCTCGACGACCGGACGCGCCTCAAGATCAGCCGGCTCAAGGGTTCGTGGACCGAGTGGATGGAAGTGATGAAGACGGCCCACCGGATCGGCATGAACACGACGGCCACGATGGTCATCGGGTTCGGCGAATCGCTGGAGGAGCGGGCGCTCCACCTGCTGCGCGTGCGCGACGCGCAGGACGAGTGCATCCGGAACGGCTACAAGTCGGAAGGTTTCCTCGCGTTCATCCCGTGGACGTTCCAGCCGGACAACACGAACCTGAAGCGGGAAAAGGCGACGCCCGAAGAGTACCTGAAGACGCTCGCGATCAGCCGCATCGCCCTCGACAACATCAAGAACTTCCAGTCCTCCTGGGTCACGATGGGGCCGGAGATCGGCAAGCTGACGCTCAGCTACGGCTGCAACGATTTCGGCAGCACGATGATCGAGGAGAACGTCGTCTCGGCGGCCGGCACGACGCACAAGGTGAACATTCAGCTCATCCTCGATCTGATCCGCCAGGCGGGCAAAATTCCGGCCCAGCGCAACACGCGCTACGAGATTCTGAAGGTGTACGGCGAGTCCGAAGGCGTCAACCGCGATTTCGTCATGCAGAACTGAATACGCGCCATGCGGCATTCTTCGGTCCCGCGTCCGGCTTCGTCCGGCGCGGGACGCCGCTTTTGTACGCCCAGCATGGGCGTCATCTATACGGTGAGAGTCCGGAATGGGGGCTGGCGAGCGCCTACCATTAGCCAAGGGCAAGGGTGTCGGTCGCGAGGCCGAATCTGAAGGAAGCCGGAGGCAAACGCACGGGTCAAGGTACACGAACTGGATTTGAGGCAGTGTTAGCCGGATGAGTTGCCAAAGCACAACGAAATCCAAAGCCGCCAAGGGCTAACGCTGTAAACTCCAGTGATCGCGGGCGGAAAGATGACGCTCTTATCTGGGGAGGCCTGCGGAATACGCGAAGTCACTTCGTAACCAGAGCCGAAAGGCTCTGCTGAATCCGCAGGAGTCAGCAGAGGCCATAGTACGCAAGTACGGGACGCCGGAAAGCGGAAGGGCCGAACCGAAAGGAGAGAGGAAGCCGATGCGTTCGCGTGAAGAGCAGAGACAGCCGAATATCCCGCAAGGGAGCTGCCAGCAGAGAGCAGCGGTGAAGCCGCAAGGGTACGCTGGAGCGCCGAGCTCATCACCGGCACAAGTCGCCCCTTCCTCTCGCGAAGACCATAGCGGCTTGCTGGAGAAGATGCTGGAGAGGGAAAACCTGCGGCTCGCTTACAGGCGGGTCGTCCAGAACGGAGGAGCGCCCGGTGTGGACGGCGTAACGGCAGCTGAGCTGCAAGCTTACCTGAAAACACACTGGGAACGGGTCAAAGCCGAACTTCTGGCGGGAACCTACAAGCCTGCGCCCGTCAGGCGGGTGGAAATCCCCAAACCCGGAGGCGGGGTCAGGCTGCTCGGAATCCCGACCGTTTTGGACCGGCTTCTCCAGCAAGCCCTCCTGCAAGTGATGAACCCGATCTTTAATGCTCATTTCTCGTGGTACAGCTACGGCTTTCGGCCGGGGAAGAGAGCGCATGACGCCGTCTTGCAGGCGCAACGCTACATTCGGGAAGGCTACAGATGGGTCGTGGACATTGATCTGGAGAAGTTCTTTGACCGGGTGAACCACGACATGCTCATGGCAAGGGTGGCGAGGAAAGTAAAGGACAAGCGTGTCCTGAAACTGATCCGGTCTTACCTGAGTGCCGGGGTAATGGTGAACGGGGTATGCCAGAGAACGGAGGAAGGGACCCCACAAGGCGGCCCGCTGAGTCCGCTCTTGGCAAACATCCTGCTGGATGATCTGGACAAGGAACTGACCAGACGCGGTCTAAGGTTTGTCCGCTATGCGGACGACAGTAACATCTTTGTGGCCAGCAAGCGCGCGGGACAGCGTGTTATGGAATCGGTGATTCGCTTTCTGGAGGGGAAACTGAAGCTGAGAGTGAACCGTGACAAAAGCGCGGTGGACCGGCCATGGAACCGCAAATTCCTGGGGTTTAGCTTTCTGCCGGATAAGCAGGCGACGATTCGGCTAGCTCCCAAGACGATCTCCCGATTCAAGGAGAAGGTCAGGGAGATCACGAGCCGCTCGCGTCCAATGCCAATGGAAGAAAGAATCCGGATGTTGAACCGGTATATGGTGGGATGGGTGGGCTACTTTCGGCTTGCATCCATGAAGAGCCACTGTGAACGGTTTGACCAATGGATTCGGCGGAGGCTGAGGATGTGCCTGTGGAAGCAGTGGAAACGAGTGAGAACCCGATTGCGTGAGCTTCGGGCACTGGGGGTCGTCGAATGGGCCTGTTTCGTTCTGGCCAATTCACGACGCGGACCTTGGGAAATGTCCCGGAGCATAAATAATGCCCTTCCGACTTCCTACTGGGAAGCGAAAGGGCTGAAAAGCATGCTTTCTCGCTATCTGGAACTTCGTCAACCTTTTGGAACCGCCTAGTGCGGACCCGCATGCTAGGTGGTGTGAGAGGACGGGGGTTAGCCGCCCCCTCCTACTCGATTTTGACGCTGAGTTGATGTATTGGACAATACGTGGGCGCTCATCCGTCTCGTCTGATGACGCTCCGCTTCCTGATCAATGGCTGGAGACTTTTTGAAATGCTGGCGGGCCGCTGACCGTCACCCCGCCCGGCTTGCTTCCGCGTTCAGGTTGCGCAGAATCCGGTCGATCTCCGCCATCTGCTCCGGCGCGAGCGGGCCGAACGCCATCGCCCCCGCCGCTTCCTCGGCCTGCGCGGGATTCTTGATGCCCGGAATCGGCACCGTGACCGCGCTGCGGCCCCAGATCCACGCGAGCGCCCCCTGCACGAGCGACCGCCCGCCGGAGGTCAGCACCTCGCGGATCGCGTCCAGCGCGTCCAGATACGCGGGCACCGGCCGGCCGTCCTTGAAATACCGGACCCAGGCGTGCACGCTGCCGCGCACATCGTCGGCGGGCAGCTTCGACGAGCGGCCATACTTGCCGCTGAGCAGCCCCATCGCGAGCGGCATGTGGTTGATGCTCGTCACGCCGTGCTGCTCGCAGAACTCCACCATCGGCGAGTCGGCCAGCACGTTGAGCGGGTGCTGGAACGCCGCAACCGCGGACTTGCGCGCGAACGTTTCGGCCATTTCGCGGTCATCCGTGCTCCAGCCGTATGCGCGGATCCAGCCTTTCTTCTTGAGCTGCTCCAGCGAATGGATGACGGAATCGATCCTCTCCTCCGGAATCCGGCCGGGATGGATTTGATACAGGTCGATGTAGTCCGTGCCGAGCCGGCGCAGCGACCGTTCGCACGCCAGGGCGATATAGTTCGGCGACACGTCGATCCTCGTGTACACGTTCCGGCTCGCCTCGTCGTAGGTGAACCCGAACTTGGTCGCGATGACCGCCTCGTACCGGCGCCCCTTCAGCGCGCGCCCCAGCACTTCCTCGCTGTGTCCGGTGCCGTACACGTCCGCCGTGTCGAAGAAATTGATGCCGAGCTCGAGCGCCCGTTCGATCGCCCGGACCGACACACTGTCGTCCGCCTCGCCGTAGCCGTCCGGATGGCCGTCCAGCAGGAATTGCCCGCCGATCGGCCAGCAGCCGAAGCCGACCGCGCTCACCTCGATATCCGTTGGTCCCAGTCGTTTCTTCTCCATCATCTTTGTCTTTCTCCTTTCCACGTCGATCTGCCCCCAGTATAATGAGGATAAGTGGTCGGATACAGTGCCACTTTTCTTCAAGTTGATTGGATCCATTTTATCCATGGAAAAAGGAGTGGCAGCCGTTGTTCGGCATCACGATCGACCGGTCGGCGGACCGGCCCGTCACAGCGCAGCTCTGCGACCGGATCCGGCGCAAGATCGAGGACGGCGACATCCCGCCGGGCACGCGCCTGCCTTCCACCCGCAGGCTGGCGGGAGAGCTGGGCATCGCGCGGAATGTCGCCATCGAAGCGTATGAGCAATTGATCGCGGAGGGGTACCTCGTCGGCCGGCACGGCTCCGGAACCTACGTGGCCGAAGGCATTTCGCCGTTCGTCGGCCTGCGCCCGACCGGAGGCGGCATGGCCTTTACCCGGCCGCAAGCCGGGCACGCGGCCGCGCCCGGCGCTTCCCGCCCCGGAGCCGGGCGGGACGGCGTCATCCGCTTCGCCACCGGCGTGCCGGACCTCGAGCGCTTCCCGCGCGCGAAGTGGGCCCGCTATTTGAAGGAAGCGGCGCTGGACGACCCCTGCGAATACGGCGACGTCCGGGGCGAGGAGGCGCTGCGCGTCGAGATCGCCGCCTTCCTGCTCCGCTCGCGCGGCATGCGGGTCGATCCGGACCGCATCATGATCACGGGCGGTTCGTCGGAAGGCTTCGAACTGGCGGCCCGGGCGCTCAAGCCCCGGTTCCATGCCGTCTGCCTCGAAGACCCGACGATCGAGATCACGGGCCATATTTTCGGCCGGGCGGGGTACCGGATCGAGACGGTGCCCGTCGACGAGTCCGGCATGCGGGTGCACGAGATCGGGGCGCTGCCGCCCGGCACGCTGATGGTGCTGACGCCGTCCCACCAATATCCGACCGGCGGCATCCTGTCGATCCAGCGCCGGCTCCACGCGGTCCGGCTCGCCGCGGAAGCCGGCGGCTACATCGTCGAGGACGATTACGACGGCGACTTTCGGCTGAAAGGGGTGCCGATTCCGCCGCTCCACACGCTCGGGCCGGAGCGTGTCATTTACGCGGGCACGTTCAGCAAGACGCTCGCGCCCGGTCTGCGCATCGGCTTCCTCGTGCTGCCGGGCGAACTGACGGACATGTTCGCCGCTTTCCGGGAAACGGCGAACCTGCGCCCGCCGACCGCGCCGCAGCTCGCCCTGGCCCGGTTCATCCGGGACGGGCATCTGGAGCGGCACATCCACCGGATGCGGGCCGTCTACCGCAACCGCCGCGCGCTGCTCATCGAGGCGCTGCGCCGGCATTTCGGGGATCGCGCGGTCATCCGGGGAGACGAGGCCGGGATGCATCTGCTCGTGGATTTTCCGGACATGGCGGAGGCTCCGGACTGGACCGGGACGGCGGCTTATGGCGTCGCGGTCGATCCGGTCGAGGACTACTGCGTGCGGAGGGGGCGGCGTACCCGGCAGATCGTGCTCGGGTACGGCAACATCCGCGACCGGGACATCGAGCCCGGCATCGAGCGGCTGAGCCGGTTCGTGCGGGAACGGGGATAAGGAAGCATGCGGGTCCAGCGGACGGCTTTTCCTGCGGCCGGACGTGGACAACCCCGCCACCGGATGGTACGATGGCGATGGGAGATTAAGGAGACAGCCGGAGGGAGACATGGTCACAAAATACGAAGCTTTCAGACGCGGTATTGCCATCTGCACCGCGGCCCTGCTGATCGCATGGCCGCTCACGGGAGCTTGGGCACAGCCCGCGGCCGCGGCCGAATCGGTCTCCGCGGCGGCGCAGCAGACCGGAATCCGGGTCGTCATCGACGGCGAGCCGTACGCGTTCCATCCCGCGCCGATCCAGGAAAACGGCGTGACGCTCGTGCCGATGCGGCAATTATTCTCGGCGCTCGGCGCCCAGGTCACGTGGGTTCCCTCGACGAAGACGGTCAATGCGGTCAAGGGCGGCCTGAACGTCACCCTGCAGGTCGGCTCGCGGCAGGCCGTCGTGAACGGCAAGCCGGTCGCGCTGGACGTGCCCGCCCGGGCGGTGAACGGCACGACGATGGTGCCGCTCCGTCTCGTCGGCGACGCGTTCGGCGCGCGGACGACGTGGAACGCGGCGGAACGGACGATCGTCATCGAGACCGCGGAATATCGCGAAGAACAGGAGCGGAAGGCGGCGGACGAGGCCCGCGTGCCGCTTTCGCCCGCCGAGATCGTCGAGCTGAACGATGACCGGGTCGTCATGATCACGACCGACGGCGCCCAGGGGAGCGGCGTCATCGTCGGCGGACGCTGGGTGCTCACGAACTGGCACGTGATCGAGGGCGCGTCTTCCGGGAGCGTCGTGCTGAACGATGGCACCACGGTCGGCATTCTCGGCGTGGCCGCCGCCGACGAGGACGCGGATCTCGCGATCGTGCAGACCGCGCGCTCGCTGAACATCCCGGCGGTCAAGTTCGCGGATCCGGACACGGTGCGCAAGGGCGACCGCATCATCGCGATCGGCAGCCCGCTCGGCTACCGGAACACCGTGTCCGAAGGGCTGATCAGCAACTTCATCGAAGACGGCGACATCACCTATTACCAGATCAACGCGCCGGTGGACCGGGGCAGCTCCGGCGGCGCGGTGTTCAACGAGTACGGCGAGCTGGTCGGCATCACGACGGCCGTCATCCGCGACACGCTGGCCGTGCTCAACTTCGCGGTGCCTTCGTTCTATGCCGAATGGCTGCTCGAGGAACTGGCGGCCGATCCGCCCGCGATCTACGAGATCGGGTTTCCCGGCAGAAGTCTTCCGGACAGTCTGGCGGGCGCGTCGAACGAGGAAATCCGCAAGCTGCTGGAACGGGAGTTCAGCAGCACCTATACGGACAAGGGCACGGCCACGTTCAGCGACTGGTCCGTCATGCGCGACGCGGAGGGGTGGCTCGTCATCACCGCCAACATCAGCCCGACGTTCTACATGCTGTATGCCAGCGAATCGCGGGGATATCTGCGCAACTGGGCGATCAACATGGCCGCCGAACTGCGCCGCATGCTGCCGGACCAGAACCTGGAAATCATCATCTATTATTCCCGGACGTTCAACGCCCTGCCGCGCGGCTTCGGGCCGGGCGTCGTGACGTATCTCGGAGACGGCGAATGGCTCGTGAGATACGAAGTCATGCATCTGCAGTACATGGACAAAATTCATCTCAGCGACAATCTGTAAATCCGCAGAATTCCGACAGCATCGACAACCGCGGCCTGCCGCTTCCGTCCGCGGGAGCAGGCGGGCCCATCCTTTCTTTGCGCGAGGTCATGCCATGAAAATCGTGCTCGCCACGCTCAACGCGAAATACATCCATACCTCGCTCGCCCTGCGCTGCCTGAAGGCGTACAGCGGGCGCGAGTTCGACATCGAGATCGCCGAGTACACGATCAAGGACCCGGCCATGCACATCGCCGCCGATCTGTACCGGAGGAAGCCGGACGTCGTCGGCCTCTCGTGCTACATCTGGAACATCGAGGAGACGGTCACGGTCATCGACCTGCTGCGCAAGGTGATGCCCGAAGTCCGCATCGTGCTCGGCGGCCCCGAGGTCAGCTACGACACGGCCTGCTGGATGGAGCGGCTGGAGCAGGTCGACTTCATCGTCATGGGCGAGGGCGAGGAGACGTTTCACCACTTGCTGTGCGAACTGCGCGGCGACGGGAAGTTCCACTTCGTCTTCGGCCTCGCGTACCGCAAGGCGCTGCCCGACGGCTCGCGCGAGATCGTGATCAACCCGCCGCGCCCGAAGGCGGACCTTGCGAAGATGCCGTCGCCGCACCGTTTCCCGGAAGACGTGCCGCATCTGCCGAACCGCATCGTCTACTTCGAGACGAGCCGCGGCTGTCCGTTCAGTTGCCAGTTCTGCCTGTCCAGCATCGAGACCGGGGTGCGCTACTACGATCTCGAACAGACGAAGGCGGATTTGCTCTACCTGATCGAAAACGGCGCCCGCGTCATCAAGTTCGTCGACCGGACGTTCAACATCCGCCGCGACTACGCGCTCGAGCTGTTCCGCTTCCTGATCGAGAACCACGGGGGCTGCGTGTTTCAGTTCGAGATTACCGCCGACATCATGCGGCCGGAGGTGCTCGAGTTCCTCGCGGAGCACGCGCCGCCCGGCATCTTCCGGTTCGAGATCGGCGTGCAGTCGACGAACGACCCGACGAACGAAGCGGTCATGCGCCGGCAGAACTTCACGAAGCTGGCCCGCACGGTGACGGCGATCCGGGACAGCGGCAAAATCGCCCAGCATCTCGATCTGATCGCGGGACTTCCGCACGAGGACTACCAGACCTTCCGCAAGACGTTCAACGACGTGTTCGCGCTGCGCCCCGAGGAGCTGCAGCTTGGTTTCCTCAAGATGCTGCGCGGCACCGGACTCCGGCGGGACGCGGCGAAGTACGGGTACGTGTTCATGGAGCGGGCGCCGTACGAGATTTTGTCGAACGACGTGCTGTCCTTCGGCGACATCGTGCGCATCAAGCGCGTCGAGGATGTGCTGGAGAAGTACTGGAACGCCCACCGGATGGACCGCACCGTGCTGTACCTCGCCTTCCGGGTGTTCGAGTCGCCGTTCGATTTTTTTCAGGCGTTCGGGGACTACTGGGAGGAGCGGGGCTGGCAGCGGATCGGGCACCAGCTCGAGGACCTGTTCATCCGGCTGCGGTCGTTCCTCGAGGACTGCGGTCCTCCGGCGCTGGAGCCGGATCTGGCGCTCGGTCTGATGAAGTACGACTACTTCCTGAACCATCGGTACAGGCCGCGCGCCGTCTGGTGGGAGTTCCGGATGGACCGGCGCGAGCATGCGGGGTGGATGCGCCGGCTGGCCGAGCGGCCGGAGGACGTGTCGCCGGCGTTCGCCGCGCTCGGGGCGGACGAGCAAGCGCTGCGGAAGCACGCGGTGATCGAGCGGCTGCCGTTCGACCTCGCGGCCTGGCTGGAGCGGGGCGAATTCAGGCGGGATGCGGAGACGCTGCTCATCGTCTGCTACGGCCTCGGCGCGGACGGGGCGTCGGCCCATCTGCTTCGCATTCCGCCCGGAACCGAACCTTGACGCAACGTGATAGAGGATAAAGAAGGAAATTCCGCGCGAATGTCGAATGAATGCTGATACAATCGAATCATGCGCACCAAGCTGATAAAGGCAAACCATATGAAAATATGGGACGCAAAGCCACGGGTCTACGGCATCATGCTATGACGGCCGGGCTGCCGGAGTTGTGCATCGTCAGACGCAGAACTGCCTTCATGAGCTTGGAGGCAGTTTTTGCGGTCCGGCGTTTATGCGTTCCCGCCAGCGGGGGAGGAACATGTCGGATAGAACGATCGGGAAACGATCATCGCCGTGGAAGGAGGGAATTGATGTCTTGCTCGCGGCGGCGGCTGCCGCCGTCATGATCCTGCCGGCTCCGCCGGTGTTCTCGTCCGGCTCGGGATGGGCCGGATGCTTCCTGCTCCTGCTCCTCAGGCGGACGGGCTTCCTGATCGCGGGAACGGGCGCCCTGGCGGCGGCGGCCGCAGGCGTGTTCATCGGGGATCGGCCGTGGACCGCGTTCCTGGCCGTCGTCGAAATGGCGCTGCTCGCCGCGTGGCTGAAGCGAGGCCGCGAAGATCTGCTGCCCGCGGAGCTGGCCTATCAGCTCGCCGTCGCCGCGCCGACGGCGATGTTCGCGGGGCTGGCGGACGGGGGCACGGCCGGCACGGCTGCGACGATGGCCGCCGGAAGCCTCGTTACCGGCGCGGCGTCCGCGCTGCTGGCCGACCTGGCGCATCATTACCGGCCGTTCGCCCGTCTGGCCGGCAGGCTCGCGGGGGCGGGGGAGGCCGCGCGCGTTCCGCTGCGGCGGATGATCGCGCATCTGGCCGCCGGCGCGGTCGTCGTGCCCGGACTGTTCATCGTCCTGCTCGCCGGATTTCCCGGCGTGACGGAGAAGGGCGCGGAGCCGGATCCGGCCGGGCTTCCGGCCCCGGCGACGCTGATGGTCGCCGCGGCGGCGGCCGTACTGTCCTCCGCGTACGGCGCGCATTGGCTGTCCGGCCGGATATCGGGCGCGTTCGAGCGCCTCGCGGCGGCGACGGAAAGCCTGCACCAGAAGCTGCGGCGGGGCGCGGACGTTTCGTGGCCGGACGGCGGAGCGGCGGAGGCGGCCGAGATCGCCGAGAACTGCCGGATGATCGCGGACCGTCTCGCCGTCCAGTACGATACGAACGAGCGGCTGACGGAGTCGCTCCGGGAGAAAGCCGCCAGGCTCCGCGCCTCCGAGGCGGCGCTCGAGCGGCTGTCGTATCACGACACGCTCACGTCGCTGCCGAACCGGTTCTATTTCTACGAACGGCTGCGGTCGATGATGGGCGAACACGGGGATCGCGGCGTCGGCGTCATGATGCTGGACATCGACCGTTTCAAGCAGGTGAACGATTCGCTCGGCCACGCCTCCGGCGATGAAATGCTGCGCATCGTCGCGGACCGGCTGCGCCGGGTGTGCGACGAAAACGCGGTCATCTGCCGTCTGGGCGGCGACGAATTCGCGATCCTGGTGCCCGGCGCTTCGCGCGAGTCGCTGAGCCGGCTCGGCGACGCCGTGATCGGGGCGACGGCGGAACCGGTGCGTGTGGGCGAGCGGGAACTCTACGCCGGCGTGAGCATCGGCATCAGCCTGTACCCCGAAGACGCGGCCCGGGTGGAGGAGCTGGTGCGGAACGCGGACACCGCGATGTACACGGCGAAGGAAGCCGGCGGACGGCGGTACGAGTTTTATTACAGCTCGATGAAGGAACAGGTGTCCGAGCGGCTGGAAATGGAGACGAGCCTGCACAAAGCGCTGGAGCTGGACCAGTTCGAGCTGTTCTACCAGCCCCGGATGGACGCGGACGGCAAGCGGACCCTCGGCTTCGAGGCGCTGATCCGCTGGAATCGTCCGGGACGCGGCTATGTGCCGCCCGATCTGTTCATCCCGCTCGCGGAGGAGACGGGCGTCATCCACGCGATCGGCGACTGGGTGCTGCGCACGGCCTGCCGGCAGTGCGTAGCGTGGGTCGGGGCCGGCTATTCGCCCGCGGTCGTGGCGGTCAATGTCTCGCCCCGCCAGTTCGAGGACCCGGCGTTCGTCGAGCGGGTGGACGCGATGTTGCGAGAGACGGGCATGCGGCCGGAATGGCTGGAGCTCGAGATTACCGAGAGCTTTCTGCACCGGGACCGGAACGCCGTCGTCGATACGCTCCGGCGGCTGAAGGAGCGCGGCATCCGCATCTCGATCGACGATTTCGGCACGGGCTACTCGTCGCTGTCCCAGCTCAAGAGTCTGCCGATCCACGCCGTGAAAATCGACCGCACGTTCATCCGCCACATCGACACCGACCGCAAGAACGCCTCGATCGTGTCGGCCATCATGGCGCTGGCCCACAGCATGAACCTGCGCGTCGTCGCGGAGGGCGTCGAGACGGAGGACGAGCTGCGCCAACTGCGCCTGATGCAATGCGACGAGCTGCAGGGCTACTACTTCAGCGCGCCGGTGCGGGCGGAGGACGCGAAGGCCTTCCTGCGGATGCCGGAGCCGTCCGGCGGGCGGCGGCGCGGCGACGGCGGCGGGGCCGCGCCGGTTTGACGGAGCATCCCGGGTTTGAACCGACTTGGATTTCAAGGAACCATTCCGCCAGGGATGGTTCTTTTTATTTGCGGCGGGCCGCCGCGCACCGCTGTAACGTGGTATCCACGCTGCAGCGCGCCCGACCGAATCTCTCCCGCCTCCACCCGCCAATCCGCGAACCTCGCTATCCGGGGAAAAAACCGCGCCACCCGCCGACCGGTCCGACGGAACCTCCCCCTTTTCGCCTCCCGGTCATAAAAACCGTCCATCGTGGGAATATTTAACTTCGTGACTTTGACGAGACCACGACTTCAACCACGGGAGGACTCATGATTCTGAACGAAGAGCAGCTCCGGCGCAAGGCGCGGGAGCTGGCTTTGACCCATACGCTGTCCCGCGGCGGTCTGCGTGCGTCCTATGCCCTGATTCGCGGATTCGAACGCGACGCCGCGGAGCTTCGGGAGTACGCGCTGAGACTCCGCCGGGAGGGACAGGAAGGCACGCGGCCGGCCGAGGAGTGGCTGCTCGATCACGCCGATTTCATCGCCGAGCAGACCCTGCACATCCGCAAAATGATCCGCATGGGCGAAACGCGCCGCCTGCCCGCGCTGGCCGGCGACCGGGAGTTGCGGGCGCTCGCGCTTTGCGCGGACTACCTGGAGCACGCGGACGGCCTGTTCGACGTCGACCTGCTCGCCGCCTATGCGGAGGCGTATCAGGAGATCGCCGTCCTGACGATCGGCGAGGTCGCGATGATCCCGCTGTTCGTCCGCATCGCGGTCATCCGGCGGCTGGCTGCCCTGTGCCGCACGCTGAAGGAGCGCCGCGAGGCGGGGGAACGGATCGACCGGATTCTGAAGCCGTTCACGGAAGCGGACAAGGCGCCGTCGGCGGCCGCCATCCGGGACGCGCTCGACGCGGCCGGCGAGACGCTGCCGTTGTCCGGCCCGACGATCGTCCATCTGGTCGACCGTCTCGGCGAGATGGCCGAATACGCCGGCGACGTGCGGGAATGGCTCGCCTGCCGGCTCGATCCCGAGCAGGAAAGTCTGGAAAAAATCATCGCGCACGAACACGGGCTGCAGGCGTCGTACGAAGTGTCGGCCAGCCACACGATCCAATCGCTCCGAAAGTTGGACCGCCTCGACTGGAGCGGCATGTTCGAGCGGCTTTGCCATGTCGACCGGGTGCTCCGGACGGAGGCGGCGGGCACGTATCCGCTGCTCGATTCGTCCAGCCGGCAGGTGCTGCTCGGCCGGGTGCAGGAGCTGGCCGGACGAATGCGCCTGCCCGAGACGCTGGTCGCGAAGCAGGCGGTGGAGCTTGCCGCCCGTTACGGCGAGCGGACGAAAAGCGCCGGCCAAGAGATATGCGGACAGGCCGGCGCGCAGCCGCAACAGGCCGGGCGGGAACAGCACGGAGCGGACGGGACGCCGGCTCATGAGGCCGATCGGGAACAGCGCATGCACGCCGGCGCGCAGCCGGACCGGGAACAGCCCGCGCCGGACGGAACGCGGCCGGGAGGCGCGGCCGGCGCCGTCCTGCCGCGCCCGGCTTACGCGGCCTATTATCTGCTCGACCCGCGCGGCGTCCGGGCGCTCTGGCGCGCGCTGAAACTGTGCGCGAAGCCGCGCGCGATGCCGCGGGCCGCGCTCAAGCAAGTGCGCCTGCCCGCCTACTTCGGCGCACTGGCCGGCGCGTTCGCCGTCCTCTGGGCGGTCGCCGTCCGGCTCGCCGCGCCCGCGTTCGGCGCCGGCGGCGGACAGGCGTGGCTGGCCGCCGCGGCGGCGGTGCTGCTCGCGTTTCCGGCGAGCGAGTGGGCGGTGCAAATCGTGCACCAGGCCATCTGCATGTATTGCCGCTCGCGGCCGCTGCTGCGCTACGACTATTCCTCGGGCATACCGGACGACGCCGCCACGATGGTCGTCGTGCCGGTCATCTGGACCAGCCCCTCGCAGGTGCGCGAGAGCGCCGAACGCCTGGAGCTGCATTACCTCGCCAACCGCGACCCGAATCTCCACTTCGCGCTGCTCGGCGATTTTGCCGACGCGGACGAGGAGACGAAGGAGGAGGACCGGGCAATCGCCGACGAGGCGGTCCGCGCGATTGAGGCGCTCAACCGGGCGTACGGCTCGGAGGGCGGCTCGACGTTTCACGTCTACATCCGCCGCCGGACCTGGAACGAGGCGGACAAGGTCTGGATGGGCTGGGAGCGCAAGCGCGGCAAACTGGTAGAATTCGCGGATCTGCTGCGCGGCGCGGCGGACACGTCGTACGCCGTCCGCGTCGGCGATCCGTCGGTCCTGCCCGGCATCCGCTACCTGATCACGCTGGATGCCGACACCCAGCTTCCGATCGGCGCGGCGCAGCGGATGATCGGGACGATGCACTATCCGTACAACCGGCCGAGGCTCAACGAGGCGGGCACGCGCGTCGCGGAAGGCTACGGCGTCCTGCAGCCGCGCATCGGCGTCAGCCACGAGTCGGCGATGCGCTCCCGCTTCGCCCGCCTCTGGTCCGGCGAGCCCGGTATCGATCCGTACGCCTTCGCGATGTCGGACCCGTACCAGGACGGTCTGGATGTCGGCATTTTCACGGGAAAAGGCATCCTCGACGTCGACACGTTCCGCGCGGTTCTCCGGGAGCGCATTCCCGACAACCGGGTGCTCAGCCACGATCTGCTCGAGGGCGGGTTCCTGCGCGGCGGGCTCCTGCCCGACATCGAACTGGTGGACGGCCATCCGGCGACGTTCAGCTCGTACCAGCACCGGCAGCACCGCTGGATCCGGGGCGACTGGCAGCTTCTCGGCTGGCTGCGCCGCACCGCGCCGGACCGCGGCGGACGGAGGCGGCGTGTCGACCTGTCGCCGCTCACGCGCTGGCAGATCGTCGACAACCTGCGCCGCAGCCTGATGCTCCCCGCGCAGCTTGCGCTGCTCGGACTCGCCATGTTGTTGCCCGCCGGAAGCGGCACGGCCGTCATGCTCATCGCGCTCGCGACGCTGGCGATGCCGGTGTGGCGGGCGCTCGCCGCACCCGGCCGGCTCATCCGCCGGCCCGGCGTCCTCGCCGTCGCCGCCGGGCAGGCGCTGTCCGCGCTCGCAACGCTGCCGTATCAGGCCGTCATGACCGTCGATGCGATCGCGCGGGCGCTCTACCGGATGGCGGTTTCCCGACGCAAGCTGCTGGAATGGATCAGCTCGGCGGAGGTCGAGCGCCTTGCTCCGCGCCGCCTGATGGGACTCGAATGGGGGCTGGCGCTTGCCGCCACGGTCGGGGTTCTGGCGGTTTTCGCCGCGTCGCCGGCGCAGATCGCCGTCGGCCTCTCGCTCGCCGCGATCTGGGTGTGCGCGCCGGTCGTCATCGGCTGGCTGGACGGGGCCGCGCCGGCAGAGGAGGACGGACTGACGGCGGCGGAGAAGGACGAGCTGCGGAGGCTGGCCGCGGACATCTGGCGATTCTATGAGGATTACGCGACGGAGCGGGACAACTGGCTGCCGCCGGACAATGTGCAGATCGATCCGCCGGTCGGCGTCGCCCGCCGCACGTCGCCGACGAACATCGGCATGCTCGTCGCGTGCACCGTGACGGCCCGGGATTTCGGCTTTCTCGACACGCCCGGCATGATCGAGCGCCTCGAGCGGACGATCGGCACCATCGAGCGGATGGAAAAATGGAACGGCCACCTCTACAACTGGTACAGCACCGAGACGCTCCGACCGCTTCCGCCGCAGTACGTCTCGACCGTCGACTCGGGCAACCTGGTCGGCTGCCTGATCGCCGCGAAGGAGGGGCTTGCGGAGTGGCTCCGGCGGGACTTCCCGGACGGCGCGGCGGATGGCCGCCGGGACGCGGCGCGCGGGGGCGGCGATGCGGCCGGCTCCGGCCGTCCTTCGGCGCGCGCGGGCGCGGCGGACGGACCGGGCCCGGGACGGCTGCAACCGGTGACGGCGGAGCTGGAGGCGTCGGCGGAACCGCTCGGCGCGCGCCACCCCGCAGACCGTCCGTCCGGGACAGCATGGGCGGAGCGCGGATGGCGGCTGGTCGAACGGATGGAGGCGCTCATCGCGGGCACGGATTTCCGGCCGTTGTTCGACCCGTCGGCCAAGCTGTTCAGCCTTGGCTTCCACACCGCGACCGGCGAGAAGGAGGCGATCCTCTACGACCTGCTCGCATCCGAAGCCCGGCAGGCCAGCTTCATCGCGATCGCGCTCGGCCAGGTGCCCGTCTCGCACTGGTTCAAGCTCGGCCGCGCGATGACGCGGGCCGGCGGCGGCAAAGCGCTCGTCTCCTGGTCGGGCACAATGTTCGAATATTTGATGCCGCCGCTGCTCATGCGCACGTACGCCGGGACGGTCTGGGACGCCACCTATCGCGCCGTCATCCGCAAGCAGGCCGAATACGCGCGGCTGCGCGGCGTGCCGATGGGCATTTCCGAGTCGGGCTATTACGCGTTCGACTTCCAGATGAACTACCAGTACCGGGCGTTCGGCGTGCCCGGCCTCGGCTTCAAACGCGGCCTCGAGACGGATCTCGTCGTCGCGCCCTACGCCACGGTCATGGCGCTGCCCTACGAGCCCCGGCTGGCGATGGACGAGCTGCGCAAAATGGACGCGTTCGGGGCGCGGGGCGAGTACGGCTACTACGAGGCGATCGACTGCACCCGGGAACGTCTGCCCGAGGGCAAGACGAGCATCGTGATCCGCAGCTTCATGGCGCATCATCAGGGCATGATGCTGCTCACCCTCGGCAATCTGCTAACGGACAGGAGCATGGTCGACCGCTTCCATGCCGACAAGCGGGTCCGCTCCGCCGAGCTGCTGCTGCAGGAGCGGGTGCCCGAGCGTCCGGCGCTCGTCCTGCATGCGGCCGCCGCGCCGCTGCGCATGCAGGATCCGGACCAGCGGCTGAAGGCGCCGCAGCGGACGTTCCGCGCGCCGCATCCGCCGCAGCCGGAAGTGTGTGTGCTGTCGAACGGCACGTTCACGTCCGTCGTCACCGCTTCCGGGAACGGCTTTCTGCGCTGCGACGGGCTGGCGGTGACGCGCTGGCGCGAGGACGCCTGCGACGACGCGTGGGGGATCGGCGTCTACATCCGCGACGTCGAGCGGGAGGCGTTCTGGTCGGCCGCGTGGCATCCGACCGGCGCGGCCGGCGATGATTACGCGGCCGAGTTCTCGCTGGATCAGGCGCGGTTCGTGCGCCGGGACGGCGACATCCGGACGGCGATGGACATCTGCGCCGCGGTGGAGGGCAATGCGGAAATCCGCCGGATCACGATCACGAACCGCGGCGCGACCGCCCGGCTGCTCGAAGCGACGACCTACGTCGAGCTTGCCCTGGCCGATCCGGCGGCGGACGAGGCGCATCCCGCGTTCAGCAAGCTGTTCATCGAGACGTCGTTCGACGGGGAGCGGGAGGCGCTGCTGGCCCGGCGGAGGCCGCGCAGCCCGGGCGACCGGCCGGTCTGGGCGGTGCACGGGCTCATCGCCTGCGGCGACCCCGCCGGTCCGGTCGAATTCGAGACCGACCGCGCCCGCTTCATCGGCCGCGGCGGATCGATGCGGGAGCCGGCGGCGCTCCGCGCGCGGCTGACCGGCACGACCGGCGCGGTCGTCGATCCGATCTTCGCCGTGCGCCGGCGGTTCATCGTGCCGCCGGGCGGACAGGCGAAGCTGATCGTTGTCACGGGGACGGCCGAATCGCGCGAGGACGCGCTCGAAATGTATGGCCGATTCGGCACGGCGCAGCAGGTCGAGCGCGCCTTCCAGCTTGCCTGGACGCGCAGCCGGATCGAGCTGCATCATTTGCATATGCAGACGGCCGAAGCTTCGCTCTGCCACGTCCTGGCGGGGCGCGTGCTGTATGCGCCGCCGATGCGGCCGGAGCGCGCCAAGGCGCTCGACGCCGGCCCGTACGGCCAGTCCGGGCTCTGGCCGCTCGGCATTTCCGGCGACCTGCCGATCGTGCTCGTGCAGGCGTACGACTCGGCGGGCGCGGGAACGGCGGCGGAGCTGGTCCGGTGCCACGAGTGGCTGCGGCGCGCGGGCATCGTGTTCGACCTGGTGTTCCTGATCGAGTCGCCGGGCGGCTACCAGCAGGAGCTGCGTGACCGGATCACGCGCCTGATCGGGCAGTCCGTGCCGCGCATGTACGACCACCGCCCGGGCAAGGCGTACGCGCTCAGCGCCGATCAGCTCCGCGAGGAGGAGAAGCGGCAGCTTGTCGCCTGCGCCCGCGTCGTTCTCCGGCTGGACGGCTCCAGCCTGCGCGCGCAGCTTCGCGTCATGTCCGCGGTCGGCAAGACGGCCGCGCCGGCGTTCAAGGCTTCGGCCGCGGCGGCGGAGCCCGAGGAGACCGATGCGGGTTTCGCGGACAGGGCGCGGGAAGGGCTCGTGCTTTGGAACGGCTGGGGCGGTTTTGTCCCGGACGGCTCCGAATACCGCATCGTGCTGCCCGAAGGCCGGCATCTCCCCGCCCCCTGGTCCAACGTCGCCGCGAACCCGGACTTCGGCTTCCTGATCACCGAACGCGGAACGGGCTATACGTGGTTCCGGAACAGCCGCGAGTTCAAGCTGACGCCCTGGTCGAACGACCCGGTGCTCGATCCGCCCGGGGAGGCGTGCTACATTCGCGACGAGGAGACGGGGCGGTTCTGGTCGGTCGCGCCGGCGCCGGCCGGCGGGCCGGGGACGGTGGCGGTGTCGCACGGCCGCGGATATTCGCGGTTCGAGCGGAGCTGCTTCGGGATCCGGCAGACGATGACGGTGTTCGCCGCGCGGCACGACCCCGTGAAAATCACCGAGATCCGCCTCGTGAACACGAGCGGCCGCAGACGGCGCCTGTCCGTGACCGGCTACGTCTCCTGGGTGCTCGGCGTCAGCCGGGAAAACGGCGCGTCGTCCATCGGGACGGAATGGGACGGCCGGGCGTTGTACGCGCGGAACGCGTTCCAGGAGACGTTCCGGGACGAAACGGCGTTTCTGGCGATCGCGGCGGACGGCGGCGAGACCGGGCCGGCCGTCTGCACGGCCGACCGCCGGGAATTCATCGGCCGGGGCGGCAGCCTGGCCGCGCCGGCGGCGATGAAGCGCCGGAGCCTGTCAGGCGCGGCAGGCCGGTTCGCGGACGGCTGCGGCGCCGTGCAGCTTGCGGTCGAGCTGGAGCCGGGCGCCGAGCGGACGGTATGCATCCTGCTCGGCTGCGGACGCAGCGGGGAGGAAGCGCGGGCGTTGGCGTCTTCCTATGCGGATCCGGGGCGGTGCGCGGAAGCCTTTGCCGAGGCGAGGGACTTCTGGGCGGAGACGCTCGGACAGCTCCGGGTCGAGACGCCCGATCCGGCGATGAACATGCTGCTGAACGGCTGGCTGCTCTACCAGACGCTCTCCTGCCGGATGTGGGCGCGCTCCGCGTTCTACCAGTCCGGCGGGGCGTACGGCTTCCGCGACCAGCTTCAGGATTCGCTCGCGCTGCTGCACACCCGGCCGGATCTGACGCGGCGGCAAATTCTGATCCACGCCGCGCACCAGTACCGCGAAGGCGACGTGCAACACTGGTGGCACGAGGAGACGGAGCGGGGCGTGCGGACGCGCTATACCGACGATCTGCTCTGGCTGCCCTACGCGGTCGCGCGCTATGTGCTGCATACGGGCGACATGAGCGTGCTGGACGAGACGCGGCCGTTCCTCGCAAGCGGGGAGCTGGGCGAGGGCGAGCACGAGCGCTACGAGCGGACGGTCGAATCGGACGAGGTCGGCACGGTCTATGAGCACTGCCTGCGCGCGATCGGCCGGGCGCTCCGCTTCGGCGCCCACGGCCTGCCGCTCATGGGCATCGGCGACTGGAACGATGGCATGAACCTCATCGGCAGCGAGGGACGGGGTGAAAGCGTGTGGCTCGGGTGGTTCCTGATGACGGTGCTCGGCCTGTTCGCCGAGGTGTGCGAGCGGCGGGATGACGGGGTCCGGGCCGCCGAGCTGAGGCGCGCGCGGGAGTCGCTCGAGGAGGCGCTGAACCGGCACGCGTGGGACGGCGAGTGGTACCGGCGGGCATACACGGACGGCGGCGAATGGCTCGGCACGAGCGGCGGGCGCGAATGCCGCATCGACGCGATCGCCCAGTCGTGGTCCGTCATCTCCGGCGGCGCGACGCCCGAGCGGGCGGTTCGGGCGATGCAGGCGTTCGACCGCGAACTGGTCGACCGGACGATGGCGGTCGCGCGGCTGCTCACGCCGCCGTTCGATACGACCGAACCTTCGCCCGGCTATATCCAGGGCTACCCGCCCGGCATCCGCGAGAATGGCGGCCAATATACGCACGGGGTCATTTGGAGCATCGTCGCGTGGGCAATGCTGGGCGACGGGGACCGGGCGCACGAGCTGTTCGACATGCTGAACCCGATCCGGCACACCGCATCGCCGCGCGACATCGCGGTGTACCTCGCCGAGCCGTACGTCATGGCGGCGGACGTGTACATGTCGAACCCGTACCGCGGCCGGGCGGGGTGGACGTGGTACACGGGCGCGGCCGGCTGGATGTACCAGGCCGGGGTCGAGTGGATTCTCGGCATTCGCCGCGAAGGCGGCCGGCTGCGGCTCGAACCGCGCATTCCCGCGGGATGGCCGGGCTTTCGGGCGGAGTACCGGTTCGGCGGCAGCGTGTACGCGATCGAGGTGCGGAACCGGCGGGCCGGCGGAGGCGGCGGTGTCGAGCCGGGCCTCACGATAGACGGCAAGCCGCTCCCGGCGTGGAGCGGACAAGCGGGCGAAGCGGTGCCGGCGCTGAGTGCGTCGAAACAGGCGGCGGCCGAGGGAGCGCCGGCGTCGAATGCGCCGAAGCAGTCGGCAGCCGAGAGAGCGCCGGCGCCGGATGCCCCGAAACAGGCGGCTGCCGACGGCGCCCCGCCAACCCCGACCGCTTCTGCGGGCGGCTGGTTCATTGACCTCGTCGACGACGGCGCGCGCCATGAAGTGGTGCTGCAGTTGTAGAGAAGCGGTCTGCAGCGTGGTATCCACGCTGCAGCGGGGACCATGGCGTCGCGGACGGTTCTGCAGCGTGGTATCCACGCTGCAGCAGCGGGCGAAAGGCGGGCCGACAGGTCGGTCCCCCTGCTGGAAAACCGCCCGCCGTAGCCTCATAATGGGGGATATACGGGGCACTCGCATGGACCATTCGGGATTTCGCATCACGGCACCAGGACGACGGAAAGGGGCGGAGACAGCATGAATGGCGTCATGGGCGGCAGCGTCGAAGGCATCGAAGGCGCCACAGGCGTCAACGGCGTCGACGGCGCCGAAGGCATCGAGGACGTCACAGTCGTCGATGGCACCGAGGGCATCGATCTCTATCTGCTCGCCGGCGTCAAAACCTGGCCGTCATATTTTCTGGAACCGGCCAGGCGGCTCAGGCAAATGAGTCTGGAGGCGGGGTACGCGGTCGCCGAAGTTCAGGTGCTGTATCCATACGGCGACCATACGTTTCCGATGCTGCGCCAGGTGCGGCAGGTGGCGCGCGATGTGGCGAGACGGCTCGCGCTCGGGGCGGACCGGTTGCCGCTGACGGACATCGGCGGCTTTGGCGCGGACGAGGAAAGCGGCGGCGCATTCATCGCAGATCGGCCGGCAGACGGCTCGGGTCTGAATATCGACGCCATCGAAAGTCGGTCGGCCGACAGATCGGGCGCGAACGGAGCCGCCGTCGAAAGCCGCCCGGCATACGGTTCGCACCAGACGACGGAACGCGAAACTGGCGTCTTGAGAGCTCCCGAACCGCAGCCGGAGAGGGCGCACGCCGCGCCCGCGCCGCCGCAGCCGTCGCGGATGCGCGGCGCGGCTGCGGCAGCGCCGGCGGATAAGATCGCCGAGGTGATCCGCGCGCGCTCGGCGGGCCGCGCCGTCGTGCTGATCGGCCACAGCGGCGGCGGCGTCGCCGCGTACCACGCGGGCAGGCGGCTGCTGGCCGAGGGGGCCGTGCGCGACCTCAGGATCGTCCAGATCGGCTCGCCGAAGGTGCGCATCCATCCTGCCCTGCGGCACCGGACGGCGTATTTCTACGCGGCGGACGAGCGCGGCCGCATCCGCGATCCGATCACGCGGCTCGGCACCTGGGGCGGCATCCGGAGAGCGGCCGCCGGCATCCCGGTCTGGGATTCGCGCCGGTGGGCGCCGGGGCACATCGCCCCGATCGCAATCGACGGCGGGCACAAGGACTACTTCGTTCACGGTCCGTCCGCCGCTCCGGAACGGCCCACGAATATGGAGCGGACGGCCGCGGCCGTGATGGATTGGCTGGTCCGCTCGCTCCGCCCGGCGAACCTGCGGGCGCATCCCGCCGTCCCGCCGGCGGAGCAGGCGGATCCGCAGCCGCGGCCCGCTCCCGCTCAATACCCTTTGTCATAGTCGACCAGATTGATCAGCCGGTCCGGCTCGCCGCGCAGCCATATTTCCAGGTTGGCGGCGAACAGATCGGCGACCCGCTCCTTCAGCCGGTTCGTGTTGCCGGCGATGTGCGGCGTCAGGATGACATTGTCGAGCGACCATAGCGGATGCCCGGCCGGCAGCGGCTCCTCCTCGAACACGTCGAGCCCGGCGCCGGCGATCCGGCGCTCGCGCAGCGCCGCGACCAGCGCCTCCGTCACGACGCTCGAGCCGCGCCCGACGTTGATGAAGAACGCGGTCGGCTTCATCAGGCGGAACCGCGCCTCGTCGAAGATCCCGCGCGTCTCGGGCGTGCCCGGCAGCACGTTCACGATATAGTCGCTTTCGGCGATCGCCGCGTCGAGCCGGTCCATCCCGTCGACCTGGTCGAAGCCGGGCTGCGGAGCGGGCGTGCGGCGGATGCCGGTCACGCGCATGCCGAAGGCGCGCGCAAGCTCCGCAATCCGCGCGCCGATGGCGCCTGCGCCGACGATGAGCGCCGTCTTGCCGTACAGTTCGGGCAGCGCGGGCGGCCGCGTCCATTCGCCGGCGGTCTGGCTGCGCACGGCGAGATGGATGCCGCGCGTCAGGCCGAGCATGAGCGCGAGGGCCGTCTCCGCGACCGCGACCGAGTGCACGCCGGCGGCATCGGTGATCCGCACGCCGAGCCGGCGCAGCCGCTCGAGCGGCAGCGAGTCGATGCCGGCCGACCACGTCTGCACCCACCGCAGCTTCGACCCTTCCCGCAGGCACAGTTCCTCGACTTGCGCGTTCCAGCCGCAGACCACTTCCGCTTCCAGGTAGACATCGGGCTCAATTTCGGACGAGCGTCCGAACACCAACTTCACACCGGGCGCAACCCGGCGGATCTTCTCCTGCTCGTCCGGGCCAAACCCGTGCAGGCACAGGACGGTTCCCATCGCGCTTCTCCTCCGCTTCTCCTGATGCATTCCCGAACATTATAGCACATCCGCGGTCCCCGCAAGGAAAAAGGGAGCAACCGCCCGTCTTTTTCGCTTACATCGGGCCATACCCGCAAAAATCAAGTTGCTTCCGATTTTTCCGATCGTACGGGATGGACTATAATGATCCCGAAGGAAACGTCCGCCCACCGGCGGCAACAACACGCAAAGGATGTGAAACGATGATCGGATTGGAGACGCCGTTTGAACTGAAAGGACTGAAGCTCCGCAACCGCATCGTCATGCCGCCCATGTGCCAATACTCGGCGCACGCGGAGGACGGCATGCCGACGGATTGGCATTATGTGCACTATGTTTCGCGCGCGATCGGCGGCACCGGTCTGATCATCATCGAGATGACGAACGTCGAGCCGGACGGCCGCATCTCGAACCGCTGCCTCGGGCTCTGGTCGGACGACCACGTGCCGGCGTTCCGCCGGATCATCCGCGCGTGCCAGGAGCACGGCGCGAAAGTCGCGATCCAGATCGCGCACGCCGGCCGCAAGGCGCAGGACGCGCCGGTGCCCGTCGCCCCGACGGCCGAAGCCTACAGCGGGCAATACCGAACGCCGCGCGCGCTGACGACGGAGGAAGTGAAGGGGCTCGTGGTCAAATATGCCGAAGCGGCGCGGCGCGCGGTGGAGGCGGGCGTCGACGCCGTCGAGCTGCACGGCGCGCACGGCTACCTGATCCACCAGTTCCTCTCGCCGTACACGAACAAGCGCGATGACGAATACGGCCGCGACCGCGTCCTGTTCGCCGAAGAGGTCGTCCGGGCCGTCAAGGCGGTGCTGCCGCCCGACATGCCGCTCATTTTCCGGCTGTCGGCCATCGAATACGTTGACGGCGGCTACGATCTCGACTACTCGCTTGCGTTCGGCAAGCGGCTCAGGGAGGCGGGCGTCGACATGTTCGACGTCTCGACGGGCGGGGAAGGGACGCCCGGCAAGCGGAAGCCGTCGAACACGCCGGGGTTCCAGGTGCCCTATGCCCGCGCGTTCCGGGAGGCGCTCGGCGTTCCGGTCATCGCCGTCGGCCGGCTGGAAAATCCGCAGGTCGCGCAGATGGTGCTGCGGAACGGCGATGCCGATCTCGTCGGCGTCGCGCGCGGCATGCTGTACGATCCGTACTGGTCGCTGCACGCGATCCGGGAGACGACGGGGCTGTCGAAGGAAATCGCGCCGAAGCCGTACGAGCGGGGATTTTGAGCACATTACGGGCGGGGATTTTGAGCACATTCGGGACAAACGTTTCGACCGGAGAGGGACGTTCGCGCAGCCTGCGGAGGTCCCTTTTTCCAGTTAGAGTAAAATTTGCGTTGGGGAAAAGATTGGAAGAAGCGGACATAGAAAGAGAGCCTCTCCTTTGGTAAAGTGAGAATTGGTAAACACACACACCGAAAGGAAGAGGCTCCTGT
>Ga0207866_1000644_pt1 | contig 46129 bp, 46 predicted proteins | sample HigsolmetaAR203D_FD_184835 | JGI IMG/M metagenome (GOLD analysis project Ga0207866, IMG submission 184835) | Ionic liquid and high solid enriched microbial communities from the Joint BioEnergy Institute, USA - AR20-3-D (SPAdes) (version 2) ...
TTATTTAACAATTAAATCATAAAAAATGGTTGTCTGTTTTACGCATGGAAGATCCATTTATAAGCATTTTACATTGGGGAATCAGTATGATTGACTGATTTTTTACTTTGAAATGAAAGGAGTTTGAACGAATGTGGTGACTTTAAAAAAAATGGTCAATTTACCTGATTTTCAAATGCTTAAGTTGGTTGCCGGAGAAAAAGGGATGGATCGTATGATCACAGGAGTAAACGTAACGGAAAGTGTAGATTGGGTGGATTTTTTCAGACCAAATGAACTAATCGTGACAACCGGAATTAATATGGAAAATAATCCGGAGAAAGTGGTGGAAATGGTTCGATCTGCCTATCGGCGCAAGGCTGTTGGCATTGTGTTAAATACGGGGCCATATATCCCCGATATTCCTGAAGAAGTTTTGCATTTTGCTGAAAAATATCAGTTTCCTGTTTTTCAAATGCCTTGGGAATATCGTGTTGCCGATTTTATAAAAATGACCGTTCAATTTTTAATTTCGGAACAACACAAACAAACGAAAGCTGAACAACTTCTTTCGGATCTGTTATTTAACCATGATATTCATGAAGGAACAGTGGCGAAAGAACTGGCCCAACTCGGATTTAAAGAAGATGCCGATTTCGGAATCATCGTATGTACACCATCCCAACGCTCTAATAAATCTTCTTCTTTCGTTCAAATTATTGAACATGCCTTTACAAATAGATATGAAAATTTTCTTTCGATTATTTATCAAGATGAAATGATCTATCTTGTAGATCGTTCAAAAGTTCGTACACCGGAAGTTCCTTTTATCAAAACGGTAGAACATATACAAATGATGATTAACAAACAAGAAGCGAATGTAAAACTGTTAGTTGGGATGGGGAATTTTTATAGAAATATTTTCGATATTCCTAAAAGTTATTTTGAAGCCAAAAAGGTTATTCATCTTGCCCGGCGTCATTCTGCTCCATTCATTTGTAAGTACAAAGATATTGGCGCTTATAAAATTATTATGGCCGTGAAAGATCGCAACATGATTGAGATGTTTCATCAAGATATGTTAGGTCTTCTTTATCGTTATGACAAGCTGCATAAAACGGATTATGTACATTTTCTTCGTGTATTTCTTGAAGAGGACGGCCAGACGACCAATATCAGTCGAAGAGAGTTCATTCATCGCAACACGGTGCTTTATAAAATGAAAAAAATAGAGTCAATATTAGATGTGGATTTATCACACTCTTATACAAAAACGAATTTATTACTCGCGTTTATGATTGAAGATATTTTGAGATAATATTCTCCTTGTCATATGTGCAAATGCACAATTTATTTTGTTTGAATATTCATTGTTTTCTGAATGATAAATAATGTATTCTTTATATGTAAGAATTAATAACATTGAATGGAGTTGCGAATCAAATGAAAACGATGGATGTGATTCAAACAAAAAAAGAAGATCAACAGTATGTCTTGCATTCATGGTCCAAACAAAAGAATATTCATCCGAAAGTCATCACGAAAGCTGAAGGCATTTTTTTCTGGGATGATGAAAACCGAAAATACTATGATATGTGTTCACAACTCGTTTACTTGAATGTTGGACATCAGCATCCTAAATTGTTGGAAGAATTTAAGCATATGGATGAAATTCCTATCGCTGCACCATCATTTGCGACACCATCAAAATCAGAACTCGCTCGCAAAATTATTGAAGTTGCGCCGGACAACATGGCGAAAGTATTTTTTGCAAACGGTGGAGCAGATTCAAATGATCATGCTATTAAAATCGCAAGGATGGTCACAGGACGTTATAAAATTTTTTCAAGGTATCGTTCGTACCACGGTGCCACATTCGGCGCCGGCAATTTAACCGGTGAAAATCGTCGATTTGCTGTTGAACCTGGGATGCCGGGTTTTATTAAATTTGATACACCTTATTTGTACCGGGAGTCTATTAATTTTGAAAATGAAGAAGCGGCAGCAAAGTTTTACCTTGATCGGTTGCACAATCAAATGCTATATGAAGGACCGGAATCCATTGCTGCTGTATTTCTTGAACCCATTCCGGGCAGCAATGGTGTTCTCATTCCGCCAAAAGGATATCTTGAAGGGGTGCGTGAATTATGTGACCGCTACGGAATTCTTATGGTTTGTGATGAAGTGATGTCGGGATTTGGAAGAACGGGAAAAATGTTCGCGGTCGATCATTTTAACTTCCAACCAGATATGATGACGTTTGCTAAAGGGGTAACAAGTGGTTATAGCCCGCTTGGCGGTGTGATTGTCAGCCGAAAAGTGGCGGAGTTTTTCGATGACCATGTATTAATGACAGGTTTAACATACAGCGGACATACCGTTTCAACCCAAATCGGGTGTGCAACGCTTGATATTTATAAAGAAGAAGGTCTCATTGAAAATGCTTCTGAAGTAGGTGAAGTGCTAGGAGCAAGATTGGAAAAACTAAGAGCGTTTAACTCAGTTGGTGATGTTCGTCATATCGGTTTATTCGCAGCCGTTGAACTTGTTAGAGACAAAAAGACAAAGGAACCGATTATATCGTATGGGATGGATTATGGAAAAGATGAAGCGGGATTAATGAAAACATTCATTCATTTATTGAATGAAAAGGGATTTTATACGTACTCGCATGAATCCAGTGTGATCATTGCACCTCCATTAATCATTACAGAACAACAGATAAATGAGGCGATGGATCTTTTCGAAGAAGCATTGACCAAGTTTGAAAAGGAGCATTTATTCTCTGCTGGAACATTGGTAACTAAATAAATGAAAGGAATTCACGGAATGGAAAAATTTTTTTATAAACAACCAGTACCGATTGATTTTGGCCCAGGCAAAATAAACTTATTACCACAAATCATAAAACGATTAAATAGGAAGCGCGGGATATTAATTAGTGCCCCGTCGATGGTTCGCAACGGTACGGCACAAAAAATTATGGATCAAGCGGAGGGGCGTATTGTAACGATATTTTCGGATATTCAAACAAACCCGACTGTGTATAACACGGATGCCTGCGCCCGCATCATTCGCGAATACAAATGTGATTTTGCCGTGGCTTTAGGAGGAGGGAGCATTTTAGACTGTGCAAAGGTTGCTTGTTTTGTGGCCGAAACGCCCTATAGTTCTGCTGACTTTTTATCTCGTGAACGTTCAGTGACGAAGCCTGGAATTCCTTTAATCGCTGTACCGACAACGGCTGGAACGGCGAGTGAAGTGACATCTGTTTCAGTGCTGACAGACACGGAAAGAAATGTGAAGGCTCCTCTCTCAAGCGATTATTTCTATCCGGCCTATGCGTTAATAGATCCTGAACTAACGGTCACTTGTCCGCCCGATGTGACTGCATCGAGCGGTCTGGATGTCCTGGCCCATTCACTGGAGGCATACTACGGAAAAAAGCATCAGCCTTTCACCGATATGGCGGCGGAAAGAGCAGCGTCGATTGTTTTCAAATATTTATTAACCGCCTATCATGAGCCTGAAAATATGGAGGCAAGAGCAAAAATGAGTGAAGCTTCCGTTACGGCAGGTCTGGCATTTAATATGACACAAACGGCTGCTGCGCATGCATGTTCTTATCCACTGACACAAGAGTTTCATATTCCTCATGGCGAGGCTTGTGCTTTTACTCTTCCTTCCTTTTGGAAAATCAATAGCCGGCTTGGGTTCGAATCGGAACGTCTTCAAGCGTTCAGTAGGAGGCTGGGTTTCAAAGATTCGGAAGACTTGGCGGATCGAATAGACGAAATGAAAAAGGAAATGGGGTTAAGAATGACATTGGAAGAAATAGGGGTGTTGACAGAAGGAGATTTAGATAAACTTGTATCTCATAGTTTTTTTCCTAATATGATGAATAATCCAGTTTTGATGACGAAAGAAAGTTTAAAAGAAATGTATAATGCTTTGCGGAAAAAAACTAAAAAAATTGTGTGATGAAATATGACATTAATTCAGCAGAATGGAAGTTTTCTTGGTTTGAATTATCGTAATTTTCTTTAAATGATTTTAGGCTGGCTATTTCTTCAATGAAGGAATAAGGAAATAGATAAAATAAGGCGATCAATACGACAATTTGAAATTGTAAATAAGGAGGACTGCCAAATGCAACAACAAAAGATCTTAATTCATTCGGACAGATTGAAAAAGACGTTAGAAACGTTTGCGGAATTTGGTCGTACAAAAAATAATGGGGTCACACGATTATCTCTTTCAAAGGAAGATATAGCGGCTAGAGATTATTTTGTTTCGTGTTGTAAAGAAATAGGAATGACAGTAAAAATGGATGATATGGCTAACATTTATGCAACGATGGCAGGTGTTGAAGACAAACCTCCTCTTGTGATGGGTTCACATTTAGATTCGGTAACGAAAGGCGGAAGGTTTGACGGTGTTCTTGGCGTGGTTGCTGCATTAGAAATTGCTCGTACGCTTCATGATCATCATATTCAACCAAAGATTCCATTTACGATTGTCAATTTTACAAATGAAGAAGGAGCAAGATTTGAACCGGCCATGATGTCTTCAGGTGTACTTTCCGGGAAGTTTGAGAAAACGGAAATGATGAAGAGCCGAGATACTGACGGGATAACATTTGGTGAAGCCTTAGCTGCTAGTGGATATAAAGGTGATATTGAAAATCGTTTGAAGGAAGCTACCGCTTTTTTAGAAATGCATATTGAACAAGGGCCGGTATTAGAAAGTGAAAATGTGAAGATTGGCATCGTAGAAGGTGTAGTTGGAATGGTGAATTATGAAATGGAAGTAACCGGTGAATCAGATCATGCCGGCACAACACCAATGAACATGAGAAAAGATGCCCTCTTTACAGCAACGGATATTATGACTGATTTGCGTAAAAAACTAAATCAATTAGACAGTGATTTAGTGTACACGGTGGGAAGAATGAACGTTCTTCCCAATATACACACGGTGATTCCGAATAAAACTATTTTTACGCTTGAAGCAAGACACAAAGATCCGAAAGTCATCCATCAAGTTGAAGAAGCCATTCAAGATTTACCGAAATCGCTAAAAGGCTGCGCTATATCCGCAAGAAAACTATGGGGGCGTGATACGGTAGTGTTCGATCAAAAACTATGTGATCGACTGGAAAAATCAGCTCAATCGCTCGGTTATTCAAGTAAAAGAATGTACAGCGGAGCGGGGCATGATGCCCAATTTATTGCCAGTTATCTGCCTACAGCTATGATATTTGTACCTAGCGTCAATGGAAAGAGCCATTGTGAAGAAGAGTTTACATCTTATGAAGAATGTGCGAATGGAGTGAATGTCGCTTTGGATACGGTTCTTTCCATTTTGGATTATTGATTCGTACCGTTGAAAAATATGTATAAATCATTGAGTGTTGATTTTTAAATCTGAATATTACGTTTATTCAAAAAACAATTTATTGATCATCATAAATTGATTAAAGGGTGAAGTCTATGAAATCGCAAATAGAAGAAAATGGCATAGTCACTTTAACCAATGAAGCAATGGATAGTATAAAAGGGAGCAACTTATGGAATGAAGACTTAAGGCCGACAACGAAAGAAGAACATTCATGGTCGGGCATGAATTTTGCTACTTTGTGGATGGGGATGTGCCTTATCATTCCTTCTTATACAATGGCCAGTGGCATGATTTCGCTGGGAATGAACTGGTGGCAGGCATTGCTCACTATTTTTCTTGGGAATTGTATCGTCTTGATTCCCATTTTATTAAATGCACATGCTGGAGCAAAATTCGGTATCCCATATCCGGTGTTTGCCAGATTATGGTTTGGTTCCAAAGGAACTCACATCCCCACCTTGGCACGTGCCATTGTTGCGGCTGGTTGGTTTGGAATTAACACATGGATTGGCACAACAAGTATAGACGCTCTTTTTGCCCGTGTTTTTTCGGGATGGGTGAATTTTCCTTATCATACAGCGATTGTATTTATGATTTTTTGGGCGCTGAATGTTGGCATAGGAGTGAAAGGGCCTGAAGCGATCAAATGGCTAACGATCATTGCAAGTCCGATTGTCGGTCTTTCTTCCATCATCTTATTCATTTGGGCAATGACCCATATTCATGGTTGGGGGCCGATTTTAACAGCACCAAGTAAATTTCATTCTCTTGGAGAATTTTTGTCCACTTTCTTCCCTGCTTTAACGGGTGTTATAGCTTTTTGGGCAACCTTAGCCCTAAATATTCCTGATTTTGCTCGTTATGCCCGACAACAAAAATCGATGATGGTTGCACAAAGCTTGGCTCTACCCATAACTATGACGGTATTTTCTTTTATTGGGATATTTGTCACATCCGCAACCGTTGTGATTTTTGGAAAGGCTATTTGGGAACCCGTTGAATTATTAGCAAAATTTCCGACATTCATTGTTTTCCTTGGAGCCATTGTCATTGTTATTTCATCCATAACCGTAAATGTAGGGGCAAATCTTGTCGCTCCTGCCCGAGCTGCAGAAAACTTGTGGCCAAGGAGAATTACATTTTCCATTGGTGCTATACTGACCGGTTTATTTGCTATAGCGATGCAGCCATGGTATCTCATGTCGAATTTTCAAAACTTGATTTTTGGTTTTCTTGGAGGATACGGCGCTCTTCTCGGACCTATCGACGGTATTGCCATCGCAGATTATTGGATTGTTCGTCGACGCCGTTTGGCGTTGAGAGAATTATATCAAGTGAATGGACGTTATAGTTATTCTTCAGGAGTGAATAAAAACGGCATTTACGCTTTAATCATTGGAATTGTGATTCCGCTGGCAGGTTTAGTTATTCCGAGTTTGTCTTTCCTATGGAGCAATGCTTGGACGATAGGTTTGCTCGTGGCAATGGCGGTTTACAGTTATCTTATGCGCGACGATAAAAGTCTTCTATCATTAAAAGAGTATGAGGAAATAACCCTTTTTATGAACAACGATGAAACAAGTCAGAATCAATCAGCTGCGGTGAATGAGCTAAATTAAGTGACAGAGAATGAGGTCAAGGTAACAATAGATTATCAGATATTATGAAAGTTAGGAAAGGATTTAAAAAACCAGATAAAAGGGGTGTTCGAATGCAATCTTCAGTGACGTTGGATGATTTGCCATTGAATTTTCAAGAAGTAAAAAAAGATTTAAGTCCTAAAGAAGCGGTTGATGAAGCAAACCGATGTTTATATTGTTACGATGCCCCATGTACGAAGGCCTGTCCGACTGGTATTAACATTCCTGCTTTTATCAAAAAGATCGCTTCTGAAAATTTAAAAGGGTCTGCTCGTGTTATATTAGATGCTAATCCATTGGGAGCGACGTGTGCAAGGGTCTGCCCGACAGAGGAATTATGCGAAGGAGCTTGCGTTTTAAATGATATTTCAGTTCCTGTTATGATTGGGCAGTTGCAAAGGCATGCAACGAATTGGGCAATCCATCATCATCAACCGCTTTTTAAAAAAGGAAATCCTAATGGTAAGAAAGTGGCCATCATCGGAAGCGGTCCGGCGGGATTGTCTGGTGCCAGGGAACTTGCCCGATTAGGATACGAAGTAACGATTTTTGAGGCAAAAGAAAAAGCCGGGGGCTTGAACACTTATGGTATCGTGCCGTTTCGATTGCCGCAAGAAATTTCACTTTGGGAGGTAGAACAAGTAAAACAGCTGGGGGTAGAAATTCTGACTAATACAATTTTTGGTGAAGATATTATGGTAAACGAGGTGATGGAAGATTATGATGCAGTATTGCTGGCTATTGGAATGGGAAAGGTTCCGATGCTCGGCATCCCGGGAGAAGAGCTGCATGGAGTGTATGATGCGATTCAATTAATTGAAGAAATTAAAGATGGTGATATCACTGATCGTTTTATTGGAAAGCGTGCAGCAGTGATTGGAGCGGGAAATACAGCTATCGATGCGGCTACTTGTTTAAAACGTATGGGAGCATCTAATGTAAAGATCGTTTATCGAAGAAGTGAATCTGAGATGACGGCTTATGCCAGTGAGTATGAATTTGCCAAGCAAGAAGGAGTGGAGTTTAGATGGTTGACCCAACCGACAGAGATCATTGACGACGGGAACGGAAATGTGGGGAAATTGAAATGTTCTCGAACGAAATTAGGAGAACTTGATCATTCGGGAAGACGTTCCGTTAAAATAATTGAAAATTCCGATTTTTCTATGGATGTAGATATTGTCGTGAAAGCCATTGGTCAAACCCGTCATAAAAAATTGATTGAAGAACTTGGTTTAGAACATGATCAAGGCATCGTCAAAATTGATCCCGTAACCCATCAAACCTCTAATAAAAAATTATTTGCCGCCGGGGATGTCGTTTTTGGGAAGGGACAAGGTGATGCAATGGTTGTCAGTGCCGTTGAACAAGGAAAAAAAGCAGCACGCGCCATTCATAGGCACATACAAAGCAGCTTGTAAAAAAGGGGGAAAACGAATTGGCAGATTTACGAATTCATTTTGCCGGAATTCAATCAATGAATCCTTTTTGGTTGGCATCCGCGCCGCCAACCAATTCAGGATATCAAGTTCAGAGGGCTTTTGAATCAGGTTGGGGCGGAGTCGTTTGGAAAACGTTGGGCGATCCGATTCTGAATGTTTCTTCACGTTTTGCTGCATTCAATTATAACGGTCAAGTGATGGCGGGCTTTAATAACATTGAATTAATCACTGACAGACCGTTGGAAGTCAACTTAAAAGAAATTTATGAAACAAAAAAGAAGTTTCCTAAACATGTGATCGTTGCTTCTTTAATGGTAGAACCAAATCAAGAAAAGTGGCATGAGATTGTAAAAAGGGTGGAAGACGTTGGCGTTGACGGACTTGAATTAAATTTTGGCTGTCCGCATGGCATGGCAGAAAGAGGGATGGGAGCTGCCTCGGGGCAAGTCCCTGAATTGGTTGAAAAACAAACGTATTGGGTAAAAGAAGTAGCTCAAACCCCCGTGATAGTGAAATTGACCCCCAATATTACGGATATTACAGCAACGGCCTATGCTGCTGTTCAAGGCGGCGCTGATGCCATCAGCTTGATAAACACTATTAATAGTTTGATGGGGGTTGATTTGAATACATGGAACACGATTCCGAATGTAGCGGGAAAAGGAACGCACGGCGGTTATTGCGGTCCGGCTGTTAAACCTATTGCATTAAATATGGTGGCTGAATGTGCGCGTCATCCGGATATTTCTGTACCCATTTCGGGGATCGGAGGCATATCTACTTGGAAAGACGCAGCGGAATTTATGTTGATGGGAGCGACAAATATACAGGTATGTACAGCTGTCATGCAGCATGGATTTAGTATAGTGGAAGACATGATTGATGGGATGAATAACTATCTTGAAGAAAAAGGCTTACATTCAGTTATGGATCTTATCGGCCAATCTGTACCGAAGTACACAGATTGGGGCGATCTGGATCTCAATTATAAAGTAGTTGCCCACATTAATAATGAATCATGCATTCATTGCAATAAATGTTACATTGCCTGCGAAGACGCTTCACATCAATGTATTGAAATGCTATCAGATGAAAATGGTGAAAACATCTTAAAGGTAAGAGAGGAAGATTGTGTCGGTTGTAATCTTTGCTCCATCGTTTGCCCGGCAGAGGGGGCTATTGATATGGTGGAAAAACCAAGTCCAATCCCTCTCACATGGAATGAACGGCAGAAATTAATTGACCGTTTCTTATCCAATCAAAAGATGATTAGTTAAAAGATATGGAGGGAAAAAGATGAAAAAATTAATTAAAAATGGAACTATTGTAACGGCTGTTGATACGTATCAAGCGGATATTCTCATTGAAGGAGAAAAAATTGTTCAAATAGGTTCTGACTTGCTTGCCGATGGTGCAGAAGTAATCGATGCAGAAGGCGCATACGTATTTCCTGGGGGCGTAGATCCACATACACATTTGGATATGCCGTTTAATAACACGGTGACTGATGATGATTGGGAAACGGGAACGATTGCTGCCGCGTTCGGCGGAACCACTACGATTCTTGATTTTTGTCTTTCAACGGAAGATGACACTTTGAAAAAAGCCGTTCAAAGATGGCATGAAAAGGCGAAAGGAAAAGCGGCCATTGACTATGGATTTCACTTAATGCTATCCAATTTAGATGAACAAGTCGTTCAAGAATTGCCTGAAGTGCTTGAAAGTGAAGGAATCTCTTCTATAAAAATTTTTATGGCATATGCCAAGGAATTCCAAGCAGATGATCGGACGTTGTTTCGAACTTTTCAAATAGCTAAAGAAGCAGGAGCATTAGTGATGGTTCATTGTGAAAACGGAACAGTCATTGATGAACTTGTTAATCAAGCCTTGTCGGAAGGACACACTGAACCTATCTACCATGCTCTAACCAGGCCGCCTGAAGTTGAGGGAGAAGCAACTCACCGAGCCATTGAATTGGCTAAAATCGCCGATTCACAATTGTATGTGGTCCATGTTACATGCCTGGAAGCAGTCAAACAAATTGCTGAAGCACGCGCTAAAGGATATAAAGTATGGGGAGAAACGTGCCCGCAATATTTGGTTCTTGATCAATCTTATTTAGAGAAACCGGATTTCCAAGGGGCAAAATACATTTGGTCGCCGCCTCTTCGTGAAAAATGGAATCAAGATGTTTTATGGAATGCATTAAAGTCAGGCGTGTTGCAAACAGTGGGTTCTGACCATTGCTCTTTTAATTTTAATGGGAAAAAACAACTTGGTCGCCATGATTTTTCGAAGATTCCAAATGGCGGACCCTTTATTGAGGATCGATTCAGTATTTTATTTTCTGAAGGCGTGAAAAAAGGTATTTTGACATTAAATCAATTTGTTGATATTGTTTCCACTCAAGCCGCTAAATTATTTGGAATATTCCCTCAAAAAGGCACGATCGCTGTAGGAAGTGATGCGGATATTGTCATTTTTGATCCTAATGCAAAACGCTCGATTTCCGCTAATACCCATCATATGAACGTTGATTATAGTGCGTTTGAGGATATGAAAATTGTAGGAGAACCGATTTCGGTGCTTTGTCGCGGTCATTTTATTATTAAAGATAAGCAATTTGTAGGCACATTAGGAAGCGGTAAATATTTAAAACGCAGAAAATTCAACCAGGAAATAACGCCGACGGTATCTCAAGCAAAGATATAAAAAACGTATTGATTAAAAGCTACAGTTGGTCTTACCTGTTAAACAGGAGGTGTTCGAGATGTTTGATTCTGAATTATTCAGGGATGAAAAAAGAGAGATTGATACATTATTAGAAAAAGGGTATCAAATTGTAGCTGTGACGGAAAATTTAAGCGGTGCTTTTGTCGATTTTCGAATAACAGACAATCACAAACAAACTGAAGAAATAAAAACATTGCATATTATGACACCGAATGGTAGAAAATACTACTCAACAAAAATGCTTTTAAGAAAAAAGTTTTCTGAAACGATATAAATAACTATAAAAAATAAGAAAGAAATAAATTCCCTTATAGCAGATAACTATTATTTGTTATGCTATGCAGGGAATTTTTTTATGCTCTTCAAAATATAAGAGATTCCTAGTGAAGACGAACTTCGTTTACGGTTGTTTTTCAATGTTTGAGTTTGTTTTATCGCAGTGTTCCCGCCAGCAAATCCTGTATAAGCGTATCCTTGATCTGAAACAGGATTAGTTGTTTATCTTCTCTGTTGGATCGTATTGTAAAGTGCTTATGTTGCTTTTCCAAGAAGAGAGGAATCGACTGCAACGTTGTTGAAATATTTAGCGATAGAAGGAGTTGATTGGAGTGGAGAAAAATCGCCAAATACAAACGGACAATTGGAAAACTTTTTGGCAGTTAATCCGGAGCACGGATCCTCCCAAATGGATTTTGTTTTTGGCTGTAGCTCTCAGTTTGATCGAGACAGCGGTTGGACTCATAGTACCGTGGTTTACTAAATCTCTTGTTGACCAGATTTCTGAATCCGCGTTAAAGCCATCCATCATTCTTATACTTGCTGCTTCATTTATCGTTCAAACGATCACTTCCGGTTTTTCTTACTACTTCCTTACCTATATCGGAGAATATGTGGTGGCGGCGATTCGTAAAAAGCTTTGGAATCAAGTTTTATTACTGCCTGTTCCTTTTTTTGACAATCACGAATCAGGAGAAACGATGAGTCGAATTACTCAAGACACCAATACGGTGAAAATGCTGATCACCCAACATTTCGTGACGTTTCTGACCGGATTCATTTCGGTGGGAGGGGCAGTCTGTATTCTCCTTATTATCGACTGGAAAATGACCCTTATGATGGTGACGGCAGTTCCGGTTTCGCTTCTTATCCTTTGGCCGCTTGGACAAAAAATGTATAAAATTTCAAAAGCCACCCAGGATGAAATGGCCTTTTTTTCCGCTCATCTTGGCAGAGTTTTGTCCGACATTCGTCTTGTCAAAGCTTACAGTGCAGAGAAAGAGGAACAAAAAAACGGGGAACAAGGGATTCATCATTTATTTCAATTCGGTCTAAAAGAAGCGAGAATACAGTCTGTCATTTCCCCTTTTATGACATTTGTGATGATGCTTGTTTTAGTTCTATTAATCGGCTATGGCGGCGTTCGTGTAGCCTCGGGCACGCTTTCATCCGGCTCGCTTGTCGCCATCATTATTTATATGGTTCAAATCGTTGTTCCTTTTAGCCAGATGGCTGTATTTTTCACCTCATTTCAAAAAGCGATGGGCGCAACAGAACGAATCCAAAGCATTTTGTCCTTTGAGAAAGAACCGATCGGCAGATTGCCGGCAGTACAAAACTACGATCAAGACATCCATTTTCGCCATGTTTCCTTTTCTTATAAAAAGGGAGAGCCCGTGCTCAAACAAGTAACGCTCACCATTCCTTCAGGGAAAACAACGGCCATTGTAGGTCCGAGCGGCGGTGGAAAAACGACTTTGTTTGCTTTGTTAGAGCGATTTTACACCCCCGACGAAGGAAAAATATTGCTGGGGAAAACCAATATTGAAGAATTTCACTTGCATTCGTGGCGCCGCAATATCAGTTATGTCTCACAAGAAAGCCCGATGATGTCTGGAACGATACGAGACAATATTTGTTATGGGCTAAATAGAGACGTTTCCGATCAAGAAATCATACACGCGGCCAAACTGGCAAACGCAGCGGAATTTATCGATCGGCTTCCAAAAGGATATTGGACTGAAGTGGGGGAACGGGGAATCAAATTATCAGGTGGACAGCGGCAGAGAATCGCCATTGCCCGCGCTCTTATACGCAATCCTAAAATCCTTCTTCTGGATGAAGCGACCTCAAACTTAGACAGTTCATCGGAAGTTCTTGTTCAAAAGGCCTTGCAGCGGTTGATGGAGGGAAGAACAACCATTGTTATTGCTCATCGTCTCTCAACGGTTATCGACGCAGACCAAATGGTTGTATTAGAGAAAGGGGTTATCACCGGGATCGGCACACATAGAGAATTGCTGCAAACCCATCCGCTCTACAGAGAACTTGCCGAACAACAACTACAGACTAGCTCGGAGAAATCATAAATGATATTTTTTCAGACCGCAGTGTTCTATGAGGAAAATATTTGTGGTGAAAGAGGTCAACAAGCGGATGAGGTAGAAACGATACTTGCGATTCCTTTATCAGTTGACTCCTTTTCCAATTTCATTTTATAGTGAAACAAAGTAGCTGCATAATGGGGGAAATCATGTGAATTCGTTACTCGAGAGAATTAAGAAAGAATGGCATAAACTTACGGATGCAGAGCGGAAAATAGGTGAGTATATTTTAGAGCATCCTGAATTGGTTCCGCATATGACGACGAAAGATTTATCGGAGAAAACGGGAGTCAGTGAATCAAGTGTAGTGAGGTTTTGCAAATCCATTGGTATGACGAGTTTTAAAACGTTTAAGATGGAGCTAGTCAAACATTTAACATTATCTGAAACGAATATTTCTGATTTCTCCATTTTACAGAAAAAAGATTTACCTTATGATTTATTTCAAAAAGTGACGTATGTGAACAAGTTAGCGATTGAATCCGTACTGACATCGTTGGATCGGAGAGAATTAGACAAAGCAGTAGATGTGATGCAAAAGGCAAGAAAACTCGTTTTTTACGGTGTCGGCGGCTCAGCAACGGCTGCTTTTGATGCTCAGTACAAATTTACAAAACTGGGATTTCAATCGATCATGGCTCATGATTTTCACTACTTGCTTTCTCTTATTCCTTATTTAGATGAACGGGATGTTTTTGTGGCGATCAGTATGTCGGGGAAAACGAAGGATGTCCTTGAATTAGCTCAATTTGCCAAAAGAAAAGGCGCAACAGTGATCGCTATAACCAATATGGATAAATCTCCTCTTTATAAGAAAGCAGATATTCGGCTTTGTACACCGGTTGTCGAACAAGATTTTCGGATAGGAACCATTTCTTCAAGGATGGCACAACTTGATATTGTGGATGCCCTGTATGTCAGTGTGTTTAATCGAATTGGAGAGAAAGTAGTGGATCGATACTATGAGGCAAGAAATGAAGCAGTGAAATTGCGTAGATAACTTTGAATCCAAAAAACATCCTTGGAAACGAAGGATGTTTTTTAATTTCTGACAAATGAAACAAAATTTCAAAAATAAAAATCAAATTATTGACATTTTGTTTCAGTCATATACAATTAAATCAAAAAATAAGTTTTAAAAAGGATGATTAGATGCTTGAAAAATTGACAACAGAACAAAGAAATGCCAGCACGATGGACTTAGATTTAATGTCAACAAGAGAAATATTGGAGGTGATGAACCGAGAAGACCAAACGGTTCCGCAAGCAGTTGCAACGCAAATCCCTTTGATTGAAAAAGCTGTTCAGTTGGTGATCCGATCTTTTCAAAATGGAGGCCGACTTATTTATGTAGGGGCTGGTACAAGCGGCAGATTAGGGGTTCTCGATGCAGTAGAGTGTATGCCTACATTTAGTGCACCTAAAAACATGGTAACAGGTATTTTAGCAGGAGGTTTGGAAGCGCTTACTAAAGCGGTGGAAGGAGCTGAGGATAACGAATCTTTAGGAAAAGATGATTTGAAATCGATTTTCTTAAATGAAAACGATACGGTCATCGGATTAGCTGCGAGTGGAAGAACGCCCTATGTAAAAGGAGCGCTGTCATATGCAAAAGAACAAAAAGCGAATACGGTGAGCATTAGCTGCAATAAACAGGCAGAGATTAGTCAGTTGGCTGATGTGGCTATTGAAGTCGAAACAGGACCGGAGGTGTTAACGGGTTCTACAAGACTTAAAGCAGGAACCGCGCAAAAACTCGTACTGAATATGATTTCAACAGCTTCCATGATCGGAATAGGGAAAACCTATCAAAATTTAATGGTAGACGTACAACCGACGAATCAGAAGCTAGTAGAAAGATCAAAGCGAATCATTATGGAAGCGACGGATGTTGATTATGAAACAGCCAGCCAATATTTTGAAAAAGCCAATCATCATGTAAAAGCAGCCATTATTATGATCTTACTTAAATGTTCATATGAGGAAGCCATAAAAAAACTGGAGAAGGCAAAAGGGTTTATTCGCAAAGCACTTTAGATCGGCTTGGAGGGAGAAGTATGACAAAAGAAGAACAGATTGCAAAGAAGATTCTCCAATACACGGGCGGTAAAGAGAATATCCGCAAATTGGCACACTGTATGACGAGAGTACGTCTTGAATTGAAAAACGAAGAAAAAGCGGATATAGAGGCATTACGGCAAATAGAAGGTGTCATGGGGGTCGTGGATGACGGCACTTTACAAATTATTGTAGGTCCGGGAACCGTTAATAAAGTAGCCGATGCCATTAGCCGTTCGACAGGGATTAAAATAGGAGAAGAAACGGCGGAACCAGATGAATTGACTTTTGAGGAAAGAGCGGCACTTAAAAAAGCCAATATAAAATCGAAAAATCAGACGCCTTTTAAAAATTTCTTGAGGAAAATAGGGAATATTTTTATACCTTTAATCCCTGGTCTTGTAGCTTCAGGGATTATCAATGGAGCAGCGAACTTTGCAAAAAATGTTGGTGTAGATGACAAGACGACTTGGATGCAAATTTTATTGCTAGTTGGTAGTTGTATTTTTACGTATTTAGCTGTTTTAGTAGGTTGGAATACAGCAAAGGAGTTTAATGGCACTCCGGTTCTTGGAGCCATTGCCGGCATGCTGTTGTTTAATCCGGGTCTTGCTGAAATTCATATTTATGGAGATGCTCTTATCCCTGGGCGAGGCGGTTTATTCGGAGTCATTTTTGCTGCTTGGTTGATGACGGTTGTAGAAAAACAAATCAGAAAGATCATGCCGAATTCAATTGATATTATTTTTACTCCGCTGATTACGGTATTGATCGTTAGTATTTTAAGTCTTTATGCGATACAACCTGTTGCAGGAGTCGTGGCCGATGGCATTACGACCGGAATCAAAGCCATTTTAGATGTCGGTGGCGTTATAGCGGGTGCGATATTAGCCGGATTCTTCTTGCCGCTTGTCATGCTTGGATTGCATCAAGGATTAACGCCTATTCATCTTGAATTAATTCATGCTACAGGGAGCACGCCGTTATTGCCTGTTTTAGCAATGGCAGGCGCCGGTCAAGTTGGTGCTGCGATTGCCATATTTGTCAAAACTAAAAATAAAAAATTAAGAAGTATTATTAAAGGGGGATTACCTGCAGGCTTTCTTGGAATAGGGGAGCCGTTATTGTACGGGGTTACTTTGCCGTTGGGAAGACCGTTTGTTACTGCTTGTTTAGGCGCGGCGGTTGGCGGGGCCTTTCAAGCTTTTATGAAAACAGCTGCTTCTGCCATAGGAGTATCAGGTTTGTCGCTTACACCACTGATCGTTGATAATAAATATTTTTATTATCTAATAGGCATTGTGATCGCTTATGCGTGTGGCTTTATTTTCACTTACCTATTTGGTTATAAAGAAGAAATGTCGGAAAACATAAAATAATAGAAATATATTTTTGTTTAATGGAGAGAGAAGTGTCTGACAGTCAATCCATCTTGTATATAGGATTTTTCTATAAGAATGGCAACCTATATAGATCGATGTCTGACACTTTTCTTTTTTATTAATAAGATTTTGAAAAGGAGCAATAGTGATGCGCGGAATATCCATTTATTTATCAGATTCAATCTCTCGTCATGAAGGATATATTGCCAAAATGAAGTCAGCGGGCTTTACTTCGATCTTTACTTCTTTGCAGATTCCTGAAGAAAATCCGGATCTTTCTGTAAAACGTTTAAAAGAGCTGGGGGAATTGGCTAAAAAATATGGGATGGAATTAACGGTGGATATATCTCCGAAATCGCTCAAGCGTTTAGGCTGCACATGGGAATCAATAGACCGGCTTACGTCTTGGGGATTAACGGGTTTGCGCATCGATTACGGAATCAGTGAAGAGATCATCGTTGAATTATCTCGTAAAATGAAGATTGCTTTAAATGCAAGCACGTTAACAAAGGAGGGGATGAGACGCTTAAAGTCGTTAGGGCTAAGCATTGAAAATACGGAAGCATGGCATAATTATTATCCTCGACCTGAAACGGGATTGGATAGAAAGGATTTTTCGCTGCAAAATGACTGGCTGCAAAAGGAAGGAATTCTTGTTGCAGCCTTTATTCCCGGAGATGAGGAAAAGAGAGGCCCATTGTATTCAGGATTGCCGACATTGGAAGATCATCGCCGTTCTTCACCCTTTTTAGCGTATCTCGATTTAAAAATAAATGAGAGCGTTGATAAAATCTTGATCGGTGACGTTCGGATCAGCGAGAAATCATTGGAGCAGTTTTCTGCATTCAATCAAAATATTTTTTTGCTGCGAGCGAAACCCTTTGTTCAAAATGATATCCTTCAAAAAGACATTTCTGTGGTGCAAACGAATCGAGTAGATGCAGCAAGAGATGTGATCCGTTCTCAAGAATCACGCGAAAATGGGTTAGTTGGTAAACCATTATTGGAGCCTATCCATACAATCGAGCGAAAAAAAGGGTCCATTACAGTAGATAATCTTCTGTATGGACGTTATCGAGGAGAGATTCAAATCGTAAAACGCGATTTGACGGCAGATGAGAAAGTAAATGTAATCGGAAAGGTCATCGATGAGGATTTGCCCCTTTTGCCATTTATAAAAGGCGGAACAAAGTTTAAGATCAAATGGATGGACATCGAATAGACAATTTTTTTTGCGTGAATGAAATTTATAAGTATTTTATAATTTCGTAAAAGGCCCTTAATAATTCTTTTTTAATATAGAAAGTGCAAGGAAACCAATTGATCGATTGATTTGAACCTCGAATCACTCAATCGCCCCCTTACAACAGCGTTAAATTCTTTTCATCGTCCAAGAAGGTGATTCAAAAAATGGCGGATTCGAAAGGCATATCGGAAAGAAAAATCGAGTACATATGATGAAGAAATGTTAATTGAATGGTTCCCGTTTATTTAAACATTTTTTTAAGCATTGGAACCTGCTGGTAAGAAAAAATTCGAAAGGAGATTCATGAACAAAGGAGAAAAAGAAGATGGAGGACAATTTGAAAAAGATCACCGAATATAAGCGAAGAAAGGTGTGGACCTCATGATTCGATGCATTGCATCTGATATGGACGGGACCTTATTAAACTCCAAACAACAAATTAGTCCGGCAAATCGTGACGCGATTCAATTAGCTCAAGAGCAAGGAGTCGAATTTGTGATTGCAACGGGGCGTTCTTATCAAGAAGCAAAAGAGGTTTTAGACGAAGCAGGGATCCGTTGTACAGTGATTGGGTTAAACGGTGCGGAAGTAAGAAATGAAGCAGGTGAAATTACTCATAGATCTGTCATTAGCGCCAAAACTGCCTCTCAAGTGGCGGATTATCTTGAAAAATTCGGGCTTTATTATGAATTTTTTACCAATAAAGGCATTTTTACAGAAGACTATGAAACAAGCATCGAAATGTTGGTGGATATTTTCCAATCGGCTAATCCCGAAGTTTCAGAAGAAGAAATCCGCATCCATCTTAAAAATCGCGGTGATATTCGACATATCCAAAACGTATACGACTCAAAAGAAATTTTCAATGATCCTTCCATTCGTTTTTTTAAAATATTGGCATTCGATAAAAAAGAGTCGCTGTTTGAAGAGCTCAGCACCAAGCTGGAGTATGAACTGGACGATATTCACGTGACGTCGTCAGGGTTTCGCAACATTGAAATCAACCATATCTCCGCACAAAAAGGTATTGCCTTGGAACGCTTTGTGAAAGAAAAAGGAATTTCTTTACAACATACGATGGCGGTGGGAGATAATTTGAATGACCTTTCGATGTTAGAAAGAGTCGGTTTTCCGATTGCGATGGGAAACGCGGTACAAGCAGTGAAAAATCTTTGTCCGTATGAGACAAGTAAAAACGATGAAGATGGCGTAGCCAAAGCGATACATAAGATTTTAGAAATCTGTAAATAACCAAGAATGGACCAGATATCTTTCATCCATGGAAAAAGAGGCTTTATGGAAGATGGCTGATCCTTTATATTGGCGTGATTGTATTTCCAATCTTATGGCTGAAAACATTTTTATGTAGCCGTTTGTTGATCCGATTATTCAATGCACACCTACCTGATTGCTGACATCATCCAGCGGCTAAAATCAAAGATAATAACAAACATCCTAGGAAATGAAAAAAGGCATGCAGGGTTATAACATGCCTTTTTTCATCATGCATTTCTATGTGCTGGTTTAGCATTTCATACGGTTGCTTTAGAAACAAATCGGGTATAAGCACCGTGCATAACCGGGCCAACATACTGATTCAATTTAAAGCCGTGTTCAATTGCTGCATGAACAAAATCTTTTGCAAAACGGACGGCTTCTTCAACTGAGCTGCCTTTTGCAAGTTGAGCCGTGATGGCGGCGGCAAAAGTACAGCCTGCACCGTGATTATAAGTGGTATCAATTTTTTCCGATTCAAATACACGGAAGTTTTGACCATCGTAGAATAAGTCAACGGCTTTTTCGTGCTGCAGCTGTTTTCCGCCTTTGATCACGACATTTTTGGCCCCTAATTCATGGATTTTCACAGCCGCTTTTTTCATATCCTCAATCGTTTTAATAGGGCCGGTTTGTGCTAATTGCCATGCTTCAAAAAGGTTTGGAGTGACAATCGTTGCACGCGGCAGCAATAATTCGCGCATCGCGTCTGTATTTTCAGGTTGAAGAACTTCATCTTCTCCTTTACATACCATCACCGGATCAATCACGACTTTATCTAAATGATATTCATCAATTTTACGGGCGGCGAGTTCAATAATGTCGACAGATCCGAGCATACCCGTTTTCATGGCGTCAATCCCGACGGAAAGAATGGTTTCTAATTGCGGTTCAACCGTTTTTACATCCACCGGAAAAACGTTATGATGCCAGTTGTTTTTTGGATCCATGGCAACAATGGAAGTAATGGCTGTCATTCCATAGACGCCCAGCTCTTGGAATGTTTTCAAATCAGCTTGAAGACCGGCTCCACCACTGGAATCCGAACCAGCAAGCGTAAAGGTTTTCTTTAAACTCATAACCCACATCTCCTTCATAGCAACGATTATGAATAGGACTAGTCTATCTTTAGAATATATTTTTCGATTAGAAAAGACAAATATGAGATACTTTTTTTGTTTATGAAGGCATATAGGAAAAAAGAATCTCCAATCGTTAAGCAGGATTTCATTATTGAATCATTTTTATTTAAAGATTTTAGAAAACAAGCCATTCTTTTTCTTTTTTTGTTCTGTAGAGGCTGGCTTCTTTTTGGATGCCCAAATCATTTCTTTGTCGACCGCGTGTTTATGAGCGACTACCAAGCCGATATCCGTTTCTGCTTCATGATTTTGGATGATGGTATAAGAAATATTTTGGTCGTTGGCCAGCCTGACATATTTGCTAATATGAGAATAGTCTATTTTTCCGTTTAAAAGCAGGCGGACGCCGGGTTTTCGGATCCATTCTTTCACTTCCGGATAGATGTCCGGCTCTTGTACTTGGCTAATCGTCAAGGCACCTTCCACGCGCTCTCGAAACGTTCCTAAAAATCGTTTTCGCTCTTCAGGTTTCAGTTCTTTTTTTCCGTATAATCCTTCTTTTAACACGTCATCGATCTTTTTTCCAACCACTGGAACCGCCTCCTAAGCTAATATTTTCAAGCCTATATTATGTTGGCTGGTTTAGTTACACCTATTCGGGATGGCTGAAAAAGGTTCAAATATCGGTCAAGATGGCCGTTTTTTCCTAAAGATAATGGATCATGAAAAGAGTCCATTTTCATCAATAAAAGAAATTTGACGATCAAGGCAAAACCCCGATGAATCTAAACGGATAGATAGGCAGGAAGTTCCAGGCGAAATGGGGATGACGAAACATGATTACCAAAAAAAGAACAGCCTGTGAAGCGCACAAGCTGCTCTTTTTCATCGCATTTCTTTATTTCCAATTATCCAGCAAAAGAACTCGGGCTGGAGAGGCATCCGTTCCTTGAATATTTAAAGGGGCCGCAATCATAAAATAGGACCCTTCTTCCACGTCCGCCAATTGAAGTCCTTCGATGACCACGATGTCTTTGTCCATCAGAGCACGATGAGTGGGGTGCTCCGGCTGAGCACGTTCTATGCCTAAGGAATCGATGCCGACACCGGCGATTCCGATTTCCGCCAAGTAGCGGGCTGCATCTTCAGCAAGATAAATGAAATCAAAATTAAATTCTTTATCAAACGAGTTTTTCGTTTTCAATAAAATAAAGTCGTCTTTTTGAATATCCGCATTTTCTACATCTGATTTCGTAATTTTTTCATGGACATGTGTCAAATCGATCACTTTGCAAGGACGAACGAGTTTTTCGATCGAGATCGTTTCAATCGTTTTTCCGTCGTTCATCATATGGAGCGGAGCATCGACATGTGTACCGGTATGTACGTCCATGCAAATTCGTGACTCCGTTACATGGCCATTTGTTTGAGTGGTAATCGATGGCTGTTTTTCCGGCTTATTTTTATAAACCGGCATTCCTTCATAAATTGGAGCAGTTATGTCAATAATTTTCAATTTTATAACCTCCTTTTCTTTTTGCACGGTTCGGTTTGACTCGTTCGGATTCCCGCTTGAAAGAGTCTTTGACGTAAAATGCCTAAGTATTGGATGGCAGTGAACGGTGGCAGTACGTGTATCCAATGGATAGGCATGACGGCAATCATCAGCGGAAAGAAAATGACCGCTGATGATTGGATTTTTATTGACAATTGTCTACATCAAGCCGATCAATAGGCCACCAGAAGAATCCGTCTTTTTCAAGCAGTTGGTCAGCTTCTTTCGGTCCCATAGAACCAGCTTCATAATTAGGGAAATGGGCGGAAGTGTTGGCCCATACTTCAGAAATTTCATCGACAAAACGCCATGAGAGGGAAACTTCATCCCAGTGGGTAAAGTTGGTCGCATCTCCCCGAATGGCATCGTATAAAAGCTTTTCGTAGGCTTCAGGCGTGTTGATGGCGTCAAAACTGTTATTTCCAAAGCTTAGTTTGATTGGAATCATGCCCGTGCTCTGACCGCTTTGTTTTGTGTTTAAATGAAGGGTGATTCCTTCCTCAGGCTGAATATGGATCACAAGCAGATTAGGGGACAATGGTTGATCCATCTTGTAATAAAGATTCATCGGGACATCTTTAAATTGGACGACAATTTTCGTTGATTTCGTAGCCATCCTTTTTCCTGTTCGAATGTAAAAAGGTACGCCGGCCCAGCGGAAATTGTCTATCATGACTTTCCCGGCTACAAACGTTTCAGTATTGGAATGAGGATCGACGTTCGGTTCTTCCCGATAAGCGACCACTTCTTTGCCATTAATGACTCCTTTTCCGTATTGGCCGCGGACGAAGTACTCGTGCACTTGATCTCCTTTTATCGGCCGAAGCGCGCGCAAAACTTTTACTTTTTCGCTGCGGATTTCATCTGTTGTCAATTTAATCGGTGGTTCCATGGCAAGCAGCGCCACCATTTGCAGCATATGGTTTTGAAACATATCGCGCAGTGCACCGCTGTTTTCGTAATACCGTCCCCGTTCTTCTACTCCCAGCGTTTCGCTGGAAGTCACTTGGATGTTTGAAATGTAGCGGTTGTTCCATAATGGTTCAAACAGGGCATTAGCAAAGCGGATCGCTTCAATATTTTGCACCATAACTTTTCCTAAATAGTGGTCAATCCGATAGATCTCAGATTCGGAAAAGGCCGTTCGAATTCGTTTATTCAATTCGATGGCTGATTCTAAATCATGGCCAAACGGTTTTTCGATGACGAGACGGGTGAATCCATTAGTGTCTGTCAATCCGTCTTTTTTCAAATGTTCGGCGATCGTTCCAAAAAATTCCGGAGCCATTGCCAGATAAAAGATCCGGTTCCCTTCAAGGTTGTATTGTTCATCCAACGTTTGTGCCAACTTTTTCAAAGCAACATACGACTCTGAGTCTGACACATCATGAGGCTGATAATAAAAATGGGAAATAAACTCATCGATATTGTCCACTTTTCCGATTGAAGCAATAACGGAGTCTTTTACATGGGATTGGAAGGTTTCTTTTGACCATTCTCTTCTGGCTACGCCAATGACGGCAAATCGCTCTGATAATTTCTTTTTTCGAAATAGATGGTAAAGAGAAGGAAACAGCTTTCTCTTCGCTAAATCCCCTGTTGCACCGAAAATCATAATTAAAGTTGCTGGAGATTCTGATTGTTTCACTGTATATGACCTCACTTTTTACATCTTTTATGTAACAAAAGTTTGCTGCTGTTTAAAGGATGTTCTATGCTCTGTTAGTTTTCGCCAAACAGGCTAAAACCAAACACCTCTTTTCTATTTCCAAAGCATGAACATTTTTTCCTATACAGGTATTTAATTTTAGACGTTCTGACGCCTTTAGGCAACTATTATGCGCAAGGCTTGCCGTGAAAAAGGAGATGGATGACGATGTTTTAGATGGCAAAATTCATGTTTTGTTGGAAAAAGGCGTGCATTTATGACAGAATGGAAGAACGGGAAACAGGTAGTTTGTTAAAAGGGTGTGAGTTGTTTGGAATTGTTGTTTTTAGGAACAGGAGCGGGTGTACCGGCCAAAGCAAGAAACGTCAGTGCCTTGGCTTTAAAACTCCTCGCTGAACGAGGAACGGTGTGGTTGTTCGATTGTGGAGAAGGAACACAGCATCAGATTCTTCGCACATCGTTAAAACCGAGAAAAATTGAAAAAATTTTTATTACCCACTTGCACGGTGATCATATTTTCGGTCTTCCGGGGCTTTTGGGAAGCCGTTCGTTTCAGGCAGGGGAGACTCCTTTGACGGTATACGGACCTAAGGGAATTGCCGATTTCTTGCGCGTCAGCTTGGAGGTCAGCGAAACGAGGCTGCGCTATCCGCTCATCATTGAAGAAATTGAAGAGGGAATCGTTTTTGAAGATGAGCAAATGATCGTGGAAACACGGCTTTTGGAACACGGGATTCCATCGTACGGGTATCGGATTACAGAAAAGGATAAACCCGGTGTTTTGCTTGTAGATAAATTAAAAGAAATGGGAATTATGCCGGGGCCTCTTTATAAAAAAATAAAAAATGGCGAAACAGTTGTGCTCGAAGACGGCCGCGTCATCGACGGAAAAGAATTTGTCGGACCTTCCAAGAAAGGAAAGGTCGTCGCCATTCTTGGCGATACCCGTCCTTGCCAAGCTGCTGTAGATCTGGCTAAGGATGCGGATATGCTTGTTCATGAAGGCACATTTTCCGCTGAAAGTGCAGAGATGGCGTATGAATATTTTCATTCGACCACGGCTCAAGCAGCTGAAATTGCCAAAAAAGCGAATGCAAAAGCGTTGTGCTTAAATCATGTCAGCTCCCGTTATCCTGTGGAGGAATGGGATCACTTGCAGAAAGAAGCGGAATCGATTTTTCAGCCGACTGTATTGGTTCATGATTTTATGGAAGTCAAAATCGAAGACATCACAAAAAAGGAAGGCTGATCTTTTAGCCTTCCTTTTTTGTTGGATAAAAGAGGATGAGATCTTTTTACCAGCCTCGGCTGTATTGAACCGGTGCTTCGATCGCGGCATTTAATTCTTTTGCGGCTTTGCGTGGCCAATAAGGATCGCGAAGCAATTCGCGTGCGAGGAAAACGAGATCGGCGCGATCATTTTGCAAGATTTCTTCGGCTTGAATGCTGGAAGTAATCAAGCCTACTGTTCCAACCGGTATTCCGGCTCCGTGTTTAATTTTTTCCGCAAATGGCACTTGATAGCCCGGATAAGCATGGATTTTGGCCGGAACGACTGCTCCAGAGCTGACATCGATTAAGTCCACGCCTTGTTCTTTTAATTGTTTAGCAATTTCCACGTAGTCGTCAGGGGTTAATCCTTTTTCGTGGTAGTCGTTAGCCGATACCCTTACAAACAAAGGACCATCCCAGACTTCTTTCACCGCTTTGATCGTTTCTATTAGAAAACGCAAGCGGTTTTCCGCTGAACCACCATATTCGTCCGTCCGCTTGTTGGACAGCGGGGAAAGAAATTGGTTGATTAAGTATCCGTGCGCCGCATGGATTTCAATTACGTCAAAACCGGCTTCTTTGGCCCGTCTTGCTCCTTCTTGAAAGGCGCGAATCGTTTTTTGTATATCTTCTTTTGTCATTTCTTTCGGCGTTTTGGATGTTTCGTTAAAGGCAATCGCTGACGGCGCATAAATATCGCCTTCCAAATCGGCTTTTCTGCCCGCGTGCCCTAATTGAATGCCGATTTTGGCTCCATGTTTTTGGACCATGGAAACAAGTTTGACAAAGCCTTCAATATGGTCGTCGCTCCATATGCCCAAATCTTTAGGAGAAATTCTTCCTTCCGGCAACACGGCAGTCGATTCTACTATGATTAATCCGACTTGGCCGACTGCCCGAGTTGTGTAATGGACATAATGCCAGTCTTCCAAAAAACCTTGTTGATTTTCAGCCGAATACATGCACATCGGTGACATGACGATCCGGTTTTTGAAGGTTACATTTTTCACCGTATACGGTTCAAAAAGTTTTACTGCCATTTTATCTCCTCCTTTTTGACGCACTTTTCATTATAACAATTTTTTTCATTGATTATAAATAATCTGATTTTCCCGATCGACATAATCCAATAAGCCTAAAAGAAAAGGGCGTAATCCTTTTTTGAAAGGATCAGCCCTTTAAGAGAAAACATCCTCAGTATTGCAAGAATGAAAGGCAGCAGTGACTTTACCGGTTGGATATTTGTTTTAGAAAAGGAAGTCCCAGTTTTTTGGATTGAGCAGTCGCGGCTTTGATGCAATCGATCACAGCTTCTCTCATTTGTCTTTCTTCCAAGACGCGCAGGCCGGCTTCAGTGGTGCCGCCGGGACTGGTCACTGCTTTGCGCAAATCTTCTGCTTTTTGTCCGGTTGTCGAAAGCATTTTCGCTGCTCCTAATAACGTTTGGACGATCAACGGTTTGGCGGTGTCTTCATCCAAGCCGATTTCAGCGGCTGCTTTTTCCATCGCTTCTACCAGATAATAAATATAAGCAGGGCCGCTTCCTGATAAACCGGTAACGGCATCAATCTGGTCTTCTTCTACGATGGCCGTTAAGCCAATGGCCGAGAAAAGATTCAAGGCGTATTTTTGCTGCTGCTCCGTTACATGGCGGTTCAATACGATTCCAGTCGCTGATTGCCCGATTGCAGCTGAAGTATTAGGCATGGCACGGACGACGGCGCAAGGGATTTCCAACGTTTCCTCAATAAAAGAGATGGATACACCGGCAAGCACGGAAATAACAAGTACAGCGGGAGGAACGTGAGGCTTGATCGCTTCCAACGCCTCTTTGGCGTCTTTTGGTTTCATAGCCAAGATGACGACATCGGCTTCCCGTAAAGCCTCGTCAAGGCGGTCACGGCCACAAGAGGAAATGCCGTACTTTTCCTCTAATTCTTGCAAACGTTTTTGGTTGGATCGATTTGTCACAATTACTTCTTCTTTTGTCAGTGCCTTTTGGCTGAGTCCGCCGGCAATGATGGCTTCTGCCATAGAACCGGCGCCGATAAAGACGACTTTCATGTTGTTTTCCTCCTTTAGAACGTTTTTAGTCAAGAGCAGATGATGGGAATATTTTTTGCTTTTTTCTATTTCAAATAAAAAAACCTTTCATCCTTTAAAAGGACGAAAGGGAATCTTCCGTGGTACCACCTTTATTTGCAAATGGAATCACTTGCACGCTCGTTTCCGTTAACGCGGGATAAACGGTCAAGTATCTTGACAGCTCATAAGGTAGGTTCAATAGAAAAGAGGATGATGAAGCTTCGCAGCCCAGGAGCTTCACTCTCTTACATCATTTTCTATTTACTGGCCTTATTCATTGCTTTTTGCTTCACACGATTATTACAAAATTATGCAAAAAAAAGACCTCATTGTCAAGGGCTATTTTCGGAAAAAACTGACGATTAGAAGCGCTTTTGAATGAAGAAAACAGCACTTTTGCCACGGTTCCCAGCCAATGATTATGTATGAAAAGTTGTTTCCAACGCCCTTAGACATTCTAAACATTTTGTGTTTTATTGAGCGGAAAAATGGTATGATGATGGGTAGCAATCCTGCCATATTTCCTTATGGAGGTGAAGTATTTTATGAATCCGCGGATTTACGGAAAAAACGTGGTGATAACCGGCGCTTCAAGCGGGATCGGCGAACAGATGGCGATCAAAGCGGCAGAAAGCGGGGCTAATCTTGTGCTGCTTGCTCGTCGGGTAGAAAAGCTGGAGGAACTGAAGTCTTTTCTTGAATCCCGCTATTCCAATAAAGTGTGGATCCATTCTTTGGACGTCTCTGAACGGGAAAATGTTAAAGCGGTTTTTTCGGCTATTTTTGCAGAGACCGGAAAGATAGATGTTTTAGTCAATAACGCTGGTTTCGGGATTTTTGAAGAAGCCCATCTTGCCAAATGGGGAGACATTGAAAGGATGTTTGCTGTCAATGTGCTCGGATTAATTTCCTGTACACAGATGGTGATTGAGCATATGCAAAAGAATCGTTCCGGACATATTGTCAATATCGCCTCTCAGGCCGGGAAAATCGCAACACCCAAATCGAGCATTTACGCGGCGACAAAACATGCCGTTCTAGGATTTTCCAACAGTTTGCGAATGGAGCTTTCTACATACGGCGTCTTTGTGACAACGGTTAACCCCGGGCCGATTGCGACCAACTTTTTTGAAATTGCTGATCGTTCCGGCACTTATGTGCAAAATATCCAACGCTTTATGTTGAAGCCGGAAAAAGTGGCCGAAAAAGTGGTGGCTGCCATGCTCACGAATACCCGCGAAATTAATCTTCCAAGATGGATGAACGCCGGAAGCGTTTTTTATACGCTGTTTCCTCGGCTTGTAGAAAAGGTTGGCAAAAACGCCTTTTTTAAAAAATAGTTTCTTCAAAGGCTGGCTCTAGAAAGAGCTGCCTTTTTCTTTTTGAAAATATTAGAAGCGGATTGCGGTTGAAAGCCTCTTGAATTAGGGGAGGATCGCTTTTACTTGGTTATATATTCGTAAACCACATCTTCCGTGATTTCATGCAGTTCTCCTTTCTCGGATTTCTGCCTGATCATCACTTCTTTTGCAAGATCTTTCAGTTCCTTATCGGTCAATTCCGGACTTTTATATTGCTGCAGTTTTTTTTGAATCATAAGGATAATCATCTTTTCCATCTATCTATCACCTGCCTTTATCCCGTATCCGACGGATCAATTCCTTTGATTATTATAAACCGAATTGGCAATTATTAAGTGGTTTTCCATTGAAAATAAATTGATGCAGAACGTATATTCCCCTAGAATAAAGAATATATTAGAACAAACGTTCGCTAACAAAGGGGTGGCAAAAGCGAATGAATGATTTGGCGCTTCCAAAGGAAAATATTCTTTGTATCGATATTAAAAGCTTCTATGCCAGCTGTGCGGCTGTCATGCACGGCTTGAATCCGCTGGAGTGCTACTTGGCGGTCATTAGCGATAAAGAAAGGAAGGGAAGCCTCGTTCTGGCCGCTTCTCCAAAACTGAAAAAAGAATTTGGCATCCGCACCGGTTCCAGGTTGTTTGAAATTCCGGATGATCCGAGGATTGTGCTGGTTGAGCCGAATATGGAAACGTATTTACGCATTTCAACGGAAATTACGAAAGTCTTTTATCGATATGTTCCGAAAGAATCGATTCAAACGTATAGCGTGGACGAAAGTTTTTTAAAAGTGGATGGAGCTTTTCATTTGTGGGGAGACAGCGAGACGATCGCCAGAAAAATAAAGGATGACCTTGAAAGGGAGTTTCAATTGCCTGCTGCGATTGGAATCGGCTCCAATATGCTTTTGGCAAAGCTGGCTTTGGATTTGGAAGCGAAAAAAACGGGAATTGCCAGATGGACATATGAGGATGTTCCCGAAAAATTGTGGCCGGTTTCCCCTTTGAGCAGTATGTGGGGAATCGGGAAACGACTGGAGAAAACGCTCAATCGCATGGGCATCTTTACGGTCGGACAGCTGGCGAACTACCCATTAGATGTACTGAAAGCCAAATTTGGCATCATGGGAGTTCAGCTTTACTACCATGCTTGGGGAATTGATTTGTCCCATATTGGCGCTCTTGTTTCTGAAAATCAGAAAAGTTTCGGAAACAGTCAAATTTTGTTGAAAGATTATACAAGAGAGGAAGACATTCAGCACGTGTTGTTGGAGATGTGTGAAGAAGTAGCCAGAAGAGCAAGGGAACATAAAAAAGTCGGAAAAACGATCAGTCTTAGCATTGGGTTTAGCCATAAAGAAAACGGAGGAGGCTTTGCCCGTTCTCGGACGAGGGAAGAGCCGACGAATTCCACAATGGAACTGTACGAAACGTGCTTGGCATTATTCCGCGAACATTACAACGGCCAGACCGTAAGGCAAATTTCTGTTTCACTCTCTCATTTGTCCGATGACGGCGAATTACAATTAAGTTTATTTGAGCCAAATCGTTGGCGACAAAAACGGCTGGGCTATGTTGTCGACCGTTTGCGCCGCAAATACGGGTCCCATATTTTGCTTAGGGCCGTTTCTTATACAGAAGCAGGAACATCAAGAAGGCGCGCTCGATTAATGGGCGGACACAAAATATAGAAAGAAGGGTTGTCATGATCAAGGACAGAGGAAATATAAAATGGACATCCATGATGCTTCCCGAACATGTGGAAATGCTGCGTCAATGGGTAAAAGAAGATCAAGCGGAACCGGAGAAAGAACTGGATGAGCAGCAGCTTGAATTTTTAAACGAAGCGCTGCTTGAAGCGATGGAATTTCATCATACTGTTACGATCACCTATTACTCCCACCGCCGCTATCAACAAATAACCGGCATAATCCATTCCTGCAACGAACAGGAACAAACCCTTCATTTGGCAGATCACACCGGAAAAGTTCACTCTATCCCACTCAACACGATTATTGATATATACTGATAAGAGAAGTCCTCCATCCAAATGCTCTTTCAGCAGAAAACGGTTATGGATTTTCGTGAAAGATCATTTTGCAAATGAGTTGAAAGCGGAGGTTGAATGGATCCGAAACGGGAGCACGCCTCCACTTGAAAGAAAGGGGAAAAAACGATGAACATCACCATAACGGAAAAAGCTGCAGAAGCTTTAAAACAAAAAATGAAAACACCATCCAGTTACATCAAATTGCATTATGACACAGAAGGGTGCGGCTGCTCTGTCGACGGTGTGCCCGTTTTATGGCTGGTCGATTCCAAGAATCAAGAAGATGAAGTAGTCGAAACCAATAAATATCCTATTTTAGTGGAAAAATCCAAAAAAATCTTTTTTGATGATCGCTTAACGCTTGATTGGAATCCGAACGGCACATTTCAATTAAAAAGTGCGAACGAGATTTTAAATGGTTGGATGACGTTAGTGGATAAGACAGGTCGAGATTAACGGGAAAAGAGGGCCTTGCAGTCAAGATGAAAGAGTTAAAGCGGGAGGCCGACAGTATCGTGCAAAAACTCCCGAACCACGTTTTCATATTCTTCCGGATTTTCGAGATAGGAACGGGCGTGGGCTCCATTTTTAGCCAAATACAATTTTTTAGGCCCTTTTTTCCGTTCATATAATTCTTTTGACATATCCGGAAGAATATAATCGTCTTCTTCGCTATGGATAAATAAGACCGGATGGCGAATAGCACTGACCGCGGCAAGGGGAGAAATCGATTTTAAAGAAAAACCATCCCGCCATAATACCGACCATTCCGCAAGTTGAACAAGCGGCTTAGGGGCAAATCCTAATTCTTGTTTCATTTGGCGGGCGATTTGTTTGCGAAAATCAGAGAAAGGGCAGTCAGCGATATAAAAATCGGCGCGGTCTTCAATCTCGCCTGCGTATAAAAGCGCGGTCGCGGCGCCCATCGATTCGCCGTGGATCCCGAAAAAGACGCCGTCGCCTTCCCGTTTGATCAGCTCGTCTACTACGGCTTTTAAATCGTGCTTTTCATAAAATCCATAGCTAGTCGTTTTGCCGCCCGATTCTCCATGGCGGCGGTGGTCGTAAATCACGCCGTTGAAACCCAGTTTTAAAAATAAATTCAAATATTTGATTGAACTGATTTTATTTTCTGTCACACCGTGGCAAAAGATCATAAATTTTTTATGAGGATACGGGCGGATCAAGACTGCTTTTAGCGAATAACCAAATGGCGACGAAATCCAAAACTCTTCTTTTGGCAGCCGGTTAAATTCCTCAGGGTGAAACTGTTTTGCATCCATTTCCCGTTTTAAAATGAACGGATCATCCTTTTTCTTTATGTATAAAAGGCGATTGGAAAAATAATATCCAACACCTGCAGCCGCAGCCAAACAAGCAGTTAATCCCGATTTCCATTTCTTCATTTTTCATCCCTCCCTAAGGTTGAACTAAGTATAGCAGATTCCCTGCGCTGCCGGAAGTGATGTTGTCGGGAAAGAAAATCGATATAGCAAAGTGAAAATCTTTTGTTTGAAAGCCGAATTCGGTATGATGAAAAGAAAGAACATAGGAAAGGAAGTTCGTCATGAGAAAGGCAAAGGAAAAGAAGGTCGATCAAGAATCCCAGCTAACATTGAAAGACGCACTCAACGAAGAAATATTAAAGCAGCTAAAGATGACGCAAAAAGAACTTGAAAAGCAGGAAGAAATGAAGAAAAAAGCAGAAGCAGAAAAAAAGCGCGAAGAAAGAAAAAGAAGAGAAAAAAATAAAAGTTTTGAAGAATTGCTGAATGAAAGCCGGTTAGATTGGAAGGATTTTAAATAAAATTCCCGCCTGCACACGGCTGGCAGGCCGATCATTCCTCAACGGAAAGGAAGCGGGAATCTGCGAGATTGGCCGTTGCTTCCTTTCTTGCTGAAAAGTACATAACATGAATCAAATCAGGATATTGAAAGGGATTAAAGAGAGGCCGCGCAAAAATCTTCCACGCCTCCCATGAATCCTTTGAGGTTTAGCGGTGCTGTTCGTACAGGTCAGTTTTGGTCGTCTTCTTTAAGAAAAAGTATTCTTCTTCAGAAAGCGGCGGACGATTAACAGCCCGAACATTTTCTTTCAGTTGTTCAACAGAGCTGGCTCCGACAACGACAGCAGCCACTGCGGGATGGGATAAGTTGAATTGAAGAGCAACCTCCGTTAGAGTCCGAGTGTTTTGAAAATAGTCTTCGATTGACGATAGGAGGTTTTTCAATTCCGGATAGGAATAATTCAAGTATCCGGAGTCATCTGCTTTTTTGCGCCAGCGTGTGCTCAGCAGTCCTTTGGCAACAGGGCCGCGCGTGACGACGCTGATTTGATGTTCGTGCAGAAGCGGAAGAGCTTCTTCTTCCGGTCTCCGGTCTAAAAGATTGTATTGCATCATGACGCTGACAATGTCAGAGTGTTTGGCGTATGCGCGAATCACATTCGGACGGATGGAGGAAATGCCGTAATACCGGATGATTCCTTCTGCTTTCAGCTCCTCAAAAGCTTCAATGGTCTCTTCTATCGGATCGTCGATCGTTCCTCCGTGCAATTGATAAAGGTCGATATAATCGGTGCCTAAACGGCGAAGGCTGTCTTTCACTGCTTCTTTGATATAAGATTTGCTGGGGTCCCAATGCCAGCCGTCTTTTTTATCATTCCAGCGGTTTCCCACTTTTGTTGCGATGATCACTTGATCTCGCACACTTTTTAACGTTTGTCCGACTATTTTTTCGTTTTCGCCGTAATCATATAAATCGGCCGTGTCAAAATAATTGACTCCTTCATCAAGAGCTGCTTCTATAATCGTTCTTGCTTGTTTTGCATCGGTGCCTAAAGACATGCATCCCAGCCCTAATTTGCTGACCATAAGAGCGGAACGGCCCAGCTGTCTTTTTTCCATGGTATAAAACACCACCTTTTTCTTTTATAATATCGAATCGAGAAAAGAGAAGACAATGTTCTTTTTAGAGTCGCTTTTTCAGCAATTCTGTTACCCATATATGATGTTTGGCGTATTGTTTTAGCATAGAGCAAATTTCCCGCGCTTTTCCTGTCAGTATGAGTCTTTCTTCTCCTATGTACACTCTCATTTTCTATCCTCCCGGTACCGCTTATTTCCGCAAAATGTGGAACAGCAGCAGCCAAATCCTCCACACCGTTTTTATTTAATTAGAGAAATGTGTTTGTTTCCATAGTGATGTCATTACCGATATCAAGAAAACACCACAGATCGATAATCGCTTTATGGTACACTTTATGATGGGAAAAGCAGAATAGAACAAAGGGGTCCATGAAAAGAGGAGTGGTGAAAATGTCGCGTTTGGAAGAAAAAACATTGTCAACGGAACCCATTTTTGAAGGAAAGATTATTAAAGTTCAAGTAGACGAAGTGGAACTGCCGGATGGAAAACGATCGAAGCGGGAAATTGTCAAGCATCCCGGAGCCGTAGCCATCCTTCCTATTACACAAGATGGAAAGATTGTGATGGTGGAACAATACCGAAAGCCGTTGGAACGGACGCTTGTGGAAATTCCGGCGGGAAAACTGGAACCGGGGGAAGACCCGGAACAAACTGCTCACCGGGAATTGGAAGAAGAGACCGGCTATGTATGCGAAAAATTAACCCATATTATTTCATTCTACACGTCACCGGGATTTGCAAATGAAATCGTTCATCTGTATTTGGCAGAAGGATTAAGCAAAAAAGAGAATGCCAAAGCCGCTGATGAAGATGAATTTGTGGAATTGATGGAAATGACTTTGGAGGAAGCAGAACAATATATAAAAGAAAACAAAATAGCAGATGCGAAAACGGTTTATGCGATACAGTATTTGAAATTAAAAAAAGGCCATCGTCTCTGAACCTATCGCGAATCTTCCATAAGAAATAATAAAAAAGCAAACACCATCGAGAAGCTGGCCGAAAGTTAGGTGAGCTTCTTTTTAAACTTTTTCTTAAAGATATGGACGTTGTCGGACGTTTTTTAGCTTCTGATGACTCAGGACGCTTTTGGGGTATAAAACAGAATGGGACAGCATACAGTGTAGTAACTAAATTTAGGAGGAAAACATATGCAGAAAAAGACCACGTCCCATTCTATCGTTCAACATGTACAAGCCAATTCCTCAATTTATTTGTTTATCATGACGCTTTTTCTGATGGGGATCGTATTTGGCGCGGTGATTGTCAACAGCCTTTCGTACGTCCAAAAAGAAGATTTGTTTTATTATTTGCAGCGGTTTTTTGGACAAGTTTCCAAAGGAAATATCGCTGCGAGCGAAGACCTTTTTCAGCAAAGTTTTTGGCATAATTTAAAATATTTAGGGCTTATATGGGTGCTTGGCATTTCCATTATCGGCTTGCCGTTGATTTTTATATTCTTGTTTATGAAAGGAATTGTCGTCGGCTTTTCCGTCGGTTTCTTAGTGAATCAGATGGGCTGGAAGGGATTCTTAGTTAGTATTGCGGCGGTGCTTCCTCAAAATTTGTTTATCATACCCGCTTTTATTTTAATAGCGGCATCCGCTGTCGCGTTTTCTTTGCAATTGATCAAAAAAATCTTCGTCCATCAGTCAGGGCATTTTCCTATTTTGCCGATGTTTTCGCGATATGTGATCTATTTTATCATTGCGGTTGGGATCGTGACCATCGCGGCAAGTGTCGAAGCTTACTTATCGCCTAGCTTAATGAAAATGGTATTAAAATAATGATTCTTAAAAAAGAATATCTTTTGCTATCAAATGAAAATGATTTTATTTTGCTTATTCCTCCCTTTTTGTTATAATAAGAAAGACATCGGCTAGGGAGGGAAAACATAAATGGAAAGCCGAATTGAACGAATCAAAAAACAATTACATTCCGCAAGTTATAAACTAACACCTCAGCGGGAAGCGACGGTTCGGGTGCTATTGGAAAATGAAGCCGACCATTTAAGCGCTGAAGATGTTTACCTCCTAGTGAAAGAGAAATCACCAGAAATAGGGCTTGCGACTGTTTACCGAACGCTGGAACTTTTAACGGAATTAAAAGTGGTAGACAAAATCAATTTTGGCGATGGCGTCTCCCGATACGATCTTCGGCAAGAAGGGGCAGCCCATTTCCATCATCACCTTGTCTGTATTGAATGTGGAGCAGTGGATGAAATCCAAGAAGATTTACTGGAAGAAGTAGAAGCGATCGTTGAAAAACGCTGGAAATTTAAGATTAAAGACCATAGGCTTACTTTTCACGGCATTTGCCATCGTTGCCAAGAAAAAGCGGAAAAAGAAAATCGTGAAAAACAGCATGCCAACTAAAAACCTTCGTTATTTGGAAGGTTTTTTTATTTTCTCCTTAAAATTTCAAGAATGATGTATAAACCTCCGTAAAATCGTCATAGCCTGTAATAAAAACGATTTGTTTTTTTGGGGCAAGACAAGCTATGGTTTGGGAGGCATGTGAATGTTTCGAACGATTTGGCAGACAATTAAAGTGTTTCTACTTTTTACAGGATGCACGATTTTCTTTTACTATGGTATTATATGGATAAGTCAAGAGTATCAAACGAATCATCGATACGAAAAGCCAAAAGGTTCCGCGGTCAAAGTTTTTCAATCCGTGGAAGACAATCATGTTCATTGGCAAGATCGATTGCTACTTTTTTATCATGATGGGGAGTAATGGGCTGTGAATGACTATTTACAAGATTTTCTTCACTTTTTAATTGTGGAAAAAGGATTGGCCAAAAACACAATCGTTTCTTATGAACGGGATTTGAAAAGCTATTTGCATTACTTGCAAACGGTGGAGCAAATCACCGATGTGAATCAGATCACTAGAATTCATATCATTCAATTTCTTAACCACTTGAGAAAAGAAGGGAAATCCGCCAAAACATTGGCAAGGCATGTTGCTTCTCTTCGCTCCTTTCATCAATTTTTATTAAGAGAAAAAATGGCGGATCAAGATCCTTCTGTTCATATAGAATCCCCTCATCTTGAACGTTCCCTGCCGAAAGTGCTGACATTGTCAGAAGTAGAGGCGCTTCTAGAGGCTCCGGATAGATCTAAGCCCTCGGGATTGAGAGACGCGGCCATGCTGGAGCTGCTTTATGCTACCGGGATACGCGTGAGCGAGCTGGTAAACTTGAATTTAGACGACCTTCATCTCACAATGGGATTTTTGCGCTGCATCGGAAAGGGAAATAAAGAAAGAATTATTCCGGTCGGAAAAACGGCTCTTCATGTACTGGATCAATATTTGCAATACGGCCGTCCAAATATGCAATCCAAAAAATATCGGACAGATGCCCTATTTTTGAATCATCATGGAAACAGGCTGACAAGGCAAGGGTTTTGGAAAATATTAAAAGGTCTGGCCAAAAAAGCGAATATTGAAAAAGAATTAACCCCCCATACGCTAAGGCACTCTTTTGCCACTCATTTGCTGGAAAACGGAGCCGATTTAAGAGCTGTACAGGAAATGCTGGGGCATGCGGATATTTCCACTACTCAAATCTATACCCATGTCACCAAAACGCGTTTGCGGGAAGTGTATTCCAAATTCCATCCGAGAGCGTAAATAACCGGTCAACCTCCATTACAAGTTGTTTTTGAAAACGGGCATAGGTTAAAATGTAAGTAGACTTGGTGGCAATGAGAGAAAATCAAGAAAGCCGGTCTTTAATTAACAAGGAAGAAACTGCTGGATAAAGAAATGAAATCGTTTTAAAAAAAGGGGGCTCTTGATCCGAAAACGAATGATCAAAACGGGTGGAAACCTGATCGACCGGTTTGCGATCAAGTCATGACATCGATGGATAAGGAGGTTGTACAGGTGGAAAAAGGTACATATAAACGTGTTCATTTAATCGTGATGGATTCTGTAGGAATAGGGGAAGCTCCCGATGCTGAAAAATTTAACGATAAAGGCGCAGATACGCTTGGACACATCGCAGAGCGTATGAATGGCTTGAACATGCCGAATATGGCGAAGTTGGGCTTAAGTAATATAAGACCGTTAAAAGGAATTCCAAAAGCAGAAAAACCGCTGGCTTATTATACAAAGATGCAAGAAGCATCAAAAGGAAAAGATACGATGACAGGGCATTGGGAAATCATGGGACTCCGAGTTGACAAGCCTTTTAAGGTGTTTCCGAATGGATTTCCCGAGGAATTAATTCGCCAATTGGAAGAAAAAACAGGCCGGAAAGTGATTGGAAACAAACCGGCTAGCGGTACGGCCATTATAGAAGAACTGGGAAAAGAACATATGGAAACCGGGGCTTTGATTGTTTATACGTCTGCCGATCCGGTTTTACAAATTGCCGCCCATGAAGAGATTGTACCGTTGGATGAGTTATATAAAATTTGCGAAATTGCCCGAGAGTTGACGTTAGATGAAAAATATAAAGTGGGACGGGTGATTGCACGCCCATTCATCGGTGAACCGGGCCATTTTACTAGAACGTCCAATCGCCATGACTATGCGTTAAAGCCATTTGGCCGTACTGTTATGAATGAATTGAAAGACAGCGGCTTCGATGTCATCGCGATTGGGAAAATTTCTGATATTTATAATGGCGAAGGGGTGACCGAAGCCATTCGGACCAAATCCAATATGGATGGAATGGATAAATTCATTTCGGTCTTTGATCAAGATTTTACCGGTTTGAGTTTTATCAACTTGGTAGACTTTGATGCTTTATACGGTCATCGCAGGGATCCGATAGGATACGGGAAAGCACTTGAAGAATTTGACGCCAGATTGCCTGAAGTATTCGACAAAATGACGGATGAAGACTTGTTGATTATCACGGCGGACCACGGCAATGATCCAATTCACCACGGAACGGATCATACACGCGAATTTGTGCCGTTGCTCGTTTACTCCAAACGTTTTCATGGAGGAAACGAGCTGCCGATCAGAAAAACGTTTGCAGACGTCGGGGCAACTGTGGCGGATAATTTCCAAGTCCGTATGCCGGAGCATGGGGAAAGCTTTTTACCCTATTTAAAATGAATGAACAGGATCAAATGGTTCTGCCCTCATGAAAGGGTATTGTACGGCAATTTCATCAGGAAAAGCATGAAAAAGCGATGGATGGAACGAAGTATAAAATAACATTGAAATCTTTCAAAAGCGGTGAGAACAGATGAGAATGGTAGATATTATTGAAAAAAAGAGAAACGGAAATGAGCTTTCTACAGAAGAAATTCAATTTTTTATTAACGGCTACACAAAAGGAGAAATTCCGGATTATCAAGTAAGTTCGTTGTTAATGGCCATATTTTTTCAGGGAATGACAGAAAGAGAGCGCGCAGATTTGACGATGGCGATGGTGCGTTCCGGTGATCAAATCGATTTATCGGCGATTCACGGAATCAAGGTCGATAAACACTCTACTGGAGGAGTGGGTGATACGACGACGCTTGTACTTGGACCGCTTGTGGCTTCGGTTGGCGTACCGGTTGCTAAAATGAGCGGGCGCGGTTTGGGCCACACCGGGGGCACCATTGATAAATTAGAGTCTGTACCCGGTTTTCACGTAGAAATTGACAATCAAGAATTTATAGAACTCGTAAACCGAAATAAATTGGCTGTTATCGGACAAAGCGGGAACTTAACGCCTGCAGATAAAAAATTATATGCTCTCCGAGATGTAACGGCTACGGTAGACAGTATCCCGCTGATAGCCAGTTCCATTATGAGCAAAAAAATCGCCGCAGGTGCCGATGCCATTGTACTGGATGTCAAAACCGGGGCGGGTGCCTTTATGAAAACAAGGGAAGAGGCGCGTCAGCTTGCGGAAGCGATGGTTCGCATCGGCAATCAAGTTGGACGCAAGACGATGGCCATCATTTCGGATATGAGTCAGCCCCTTGGCTATGCGATCGGCAACGCATTGGAAGTAAAAGAGGCGATGGATACATTAAAAGGGGAAGGACCGAAAGATTTAACCGAACTTTGTTTAACTTTAGGCAGTTACATGGTCTTGCTGGCAGAACAAGCAAATACGCTGGAAGAAGCGCGTGAGAAACTGCTTACGTCCATTCAGAATGGATCGGCATTGCAAACGTTCCGAACTTTCTTGGCTGCCCAAGGAGGCGATGCTTCTGTTGTGGATCAACCGAATAAACTGCCGCAGGCAAAGTACCAAATCGACTTGCCTGCTAAGGAAGACGGTTATATAGCAGAGATGGAAGCGGACAGCATTGGAACGGCAGCAATGTGGCTGGGGGCAGGAAGAGCCACAAAAGAATCGACAATCGATCTGGCAGTGGGTCTTGTCCTGAAGAAAAAAATCGGCGACGAAGTCAAAAAAGGCGAATCGATCGTCACCATATACAGCAATCGCGAAGATGTTGAAGATGTAAAAGAAAAGTTATATGAAAGCATCAAGATTTCCAAAGAAAAAGTGACGGCACCGACGTTAATATACGAAGTCATTTCAAAATAAAAACGGCTAGCATCGCTTTTATGAGGCTGGCTTCTCCCAATTCCTTCAATAGACGGATCAGTCAATGGCGTCTGATCTGTCTGGGATGCGGAGAGGTCGGTCTTTTCTTTTTATTTATTTCAGGAAAACTTTGCATAAATTTTATGAAACTGGAAAAGATGGGTTTAGATAGCTTACAAAACAAATGGAGGGTAGAAAAATGAAACGATTCTTGATCGTCTTCGCTGCTTTGTTCCTATGGATATCATCTATGTCATCACTTGCTTTTGCAGAAGAAAAGCAAAAGGATGGAACAAAATCGGAACTTGCTGATGAAGCGAAATCCGCTGTTTTAATTGAAAGAGATACAGGAGCGGTTCTTTATGACAAAAACAGCCATGAACGGCTTCCTCCGGCATCTATGACCAAAATTATGACAATGATTCTCATTATGGAAGCTATACAAGAAGGGCGCCTTCATTGGAATGATAAAGTAAGAACAAGCGAAAAAGCGGCTTCCATGGGTGGTTCACAAGTCTTCTTGGAGCCTGGTGAAGAGATGACGGTGAAAGAAATGCTAAAGGCCATCGCGGTGGGATCTGCAAATGATGCCTCTATTGCCATGGCAGAGCATATTGCGGGGAGCGAAGAAGAATTTGTGAAAATGATGAACAAAAAAGCTAAAGAGTTGGGATTGAAAGATACCAAATTTCAAAATCCGACTGGGCTTCCGGCAAAAGGCCATTACAGTTCTGCTTACGATATGGCTTTGATGGCAAAAGAGCTGTTAAAGTACCCACAAATTACAAAATATACGGGGCTTTATGAATCCTATCTCCGTGAAAACACCGATAAAAAATTTTGGCTCGTCAATACGAATAAGCTAGTCAAACATTATCCGGGAGTAGACGGTTTGAAAACCGGTTTTACGAACGATGCGAAATACTGTTTAACTGCTACAGCGAAAAAAAATAATATGCGTGTCATCGCAGTCGTATTTGGTGCACCTACTCCAAAATCAAGAAATACACAAATTTCCAAAATGCTGGATTATGCCTTTGCGCGCTATGAAACTTCCCCGATTTACGGACAGGGAGAAACGTTGGGGCAAGTCAAAATTTCCAAAGGTAAAAAATCCAAAATTGACGCCAAAACGGCTGAAAGCGTCTCGGTTCTTATTAAAAAAGGCGAGGCGTTGAATAAGCTGCAGAGGGATATACATCTGAAAAAAGATATAAAGGCACCTGTTCATAAAGGCGACAAAATTGGTGAACTCGTTTTGAAAAAAGATGGAAAAATTTTGTCCAAAACGCCGTTGATCAGCGAAGAGAATGTAGCAAAAGCCGGCTGGTGGCAATATTACAAGAAAGCGTTTAACTTATTCACAAAGGCAGAGGAATAGAACCTTTGATTTAGAAGATGGAGGTTTTTGTATAAAATCCACTGGTTCTGGCGAATAGATACTATTTTTGTCATGGAGAAGGATTCCATGATTCATAAGTCGAATTGACTCACTAGCAAAGGATTAAAGGAGGAAAACGCTGTGAGTCTTGCGATTGATATGGAAGTGAAAACGGATGTGCTCTGCATTCGATTAAGCGGCGAATTGGACCACCACACGGCTGAATCATTGAGAAAACAGGCGTCAGAAACCATCGAAGCATACGATATTCGTCATATTGTTTTGAATTTGGAGCATTTGTCCTTTATGGACAGCTCCGGACTCGGTGTCATATTAGGCAGATATAAGCAAATTCAGCAAAAACATGGTGAGATGGTCGTTTGCGCCATATCTCCATCTGTCAAGCGGCTGTTTGAAATGTCGGGACTGTTCAAAATCATTCGATTGGAACAATCAGAGACAGGCGCTTTGGTAAGATTGGGGGTAGCGTAGAATGCGAAATGAAATGAGTTTGCAATTTAGTGCTATTAGCGAAAATGAATCATTTGCTCGAGTGACGGTGGCTGCTTTTATTGCACAGCTGGATCCGACGATGGATGAATTGACGGAAATCAAAACGGTCGTGTCAGAAGCTGTGACGAATGCCATCATTCATGGATATGAAAACAATCCTGCAGGAATCATCTATATTTCTGTCGCCATTGAAGATGGCGTCGTCGACATGGTCATACGGGACGAAGGGATTGGGATAGCCAATATCGAAGAAGCTCGCCAACCTTTGTTTACAACAAAGCCTGAATTGGAACGCTCAGGCATGGGCTTTACGATTATGGAAAATTTTATGGATGAAGTCGAAGTGATCTCACAACCTGGAAAAGGCACCACGATTCGATTGACCAAACACATCGCCAACAGTAAAGCATTGTGTAACTAAGGAGTCGTGCCTATGGACGTGGAATTGAAAAAGGATAAAGGTAAACCATCCATCTTAAAAGATCATGAAGTTAAAGATTTGATCCAAAAGAGCCAGCAAGGCAATCAAGAGGCAAGAGAGCTCCTTGTCCAAAAAAATATGCGGCTAGTCTGGTCTGTTGTACAGCGTTTTTTAAACAGGGGATATGAACCGGATGATTTGTTTCAAATTGGCTGTATCGGATTATTAAAATCTGTAGATAAATTTGATTTGACATACGATGTGAAGTTTTCGACTTATGCGGTCCCCATGATCATCGGGGAAATACAAAGGTTTATAAGAGATGACGGTACAGTAAAAGTGAGCCGTTCCTTGAAAGAAATGGGAAACAGAGTACGCAAAGCAAAGGATGAATTAACGAAACGTTTGGGGCGGGCTCCTACAATCAACGAATTGGCAGCGCATTTAGATCTTTCGCCGGAAGAAATCATTATGGCGCAAGAAGCTAGCAAAATGCCTACCTCTATTCATGAAACAGTGTATGAAAATGACGGTGATCCTATTACCTTGCTGGATCAAATCGCCGATCAAAATGATGAGCAATGGTTTGATAAAATGGCGCTAAAAGAGGCGATCCGTGAATTGGATGAACGGGAAAGGCTGATTGTCTATTTGCGCTATTATAAAGATCAGACGCAATCTGAAGTGGCTGAAAGGCTGGGAATATCTCAAGTGCAAGTGTCAAGGCTTGAGAAAAAGATTTTAATTCAAATGAGAACGCACATGAATCAATCATAACGATTCATGTGCTTTTTTTTGTTCAAAATGGTTGATTTCCTATCTTGCATCAAATTCCATGGGCTTTTGCCAATGGATGGATACCATATGTTTAGGATGACTGACAGTTATTGGATTGAAAAAAATAACCAAAACGGCCCATACTATGAACAGAAACAAACTGATCGCTCAGGAAGTGGTAAAACTATGGAAAAAACAATCTACATTCGGATGAGAAACAAGCTACAATGCCCCGAGTTGCAAAAACTATTATTAAAAGATCTTGCTCAAATTATTGCTCCAGAACCGTATTTGAACACTTTGCAAAACTTGCCCATTTATCAGATTAGAAAAGAGGATAAAAATTTTATTATTATCGATGTCATAAAGGTGATTGATCAAGTTTTGAAAGTATTTCCACAGGCAGATGTTCAGACCATCGGGCCGGCTCAGACGATTGTAGAAGTGATTTATAAGAAAAAGAAAGCTTCCCCGCTCTTGTTTATCAGCGTCTGGCTGCTGTTATTTATCGGAGCGGCTTTTACCATTATGAACTTTCATGAAGATGTGAGCATGGGAAAAGTTCATAGGGAGCTGTATCGAATTATCACGGGAAAAGAGGATCAAAATCCGCTGATTTTCCAAATTCCGTACTCGCTTGGTTTAGGTGTGGGAATGATTTTATTCTTCAATCATGTCTTTCAAAAACGGATTAACGAAGAACCGAGCCCTTTGGAAGTCGAAATGTTCAATTACCAGCAAGATTTAGACCAATACATGATTGTACATGAAAACAAAGAAAGCATGAAGGAACTGAAAGATGATTAAAGAGGCGATAGCAGCCTTTGTCGGGCTTGCTGGTGGCTTATCTGTCGGAGGAGGATTCGTCGCTTTTCTAAGTGTGCTGGGAATTGTGCCGCGTCTTACTCAGCTGACGAAAACCGTCAATAAGATTAGCTATTATGAATGGGCGATCGTGCTTGGAGCATTGTTCGGATGTTTGATCAGTTTATGGAAAGTGACATATTCTTTTTTTCCGGCGTTTTTGATTCCAATTGGGCTTATGTACGGGATTTTTATTGGAATGCTTGCGGCTGCGCTGACAGAAGTCACGAACGTGTTGCCGATTTTAGCGAAAAGAATAGGCGTTGATGATCAAATCGTATGGCTATTAATGGCGATCGTGATAGGAAAAGTGGCCGGATCGCTGTTTCATTGGATGTATTTTGCCCGGCTATAGCGATAAAAAATATGTTTGTTTTGTTGATACATTGGAAGGGAGCGTTTAACAATGGGAAAGCAAGATCTCAATACGAAAACCACCATTCCTAAAGACCTTTCTCATCTTGAAGAAATGATGAAAGAAAGGGTGGGATTGGGCACTAGCTTTGATCTAGGTGTTCGGAAACTAAAAATCATCAGAAAAAACGTTCATCTATATTATGTGAACGGTCTATGCGATACTTCCTTTATTACAGGTATTTTGATGTTTTTGACTCGTCTCAACGATACAGAAAGAAATACCATTCGAGTAAAAGAAATCGTGGAAAACCGAATTGTCAATCAATCGGTTCAGAAAGTGAAAACGATTGATGAAATGGTGGATCAAGTACTATCCGGGCTTGTAGCCATTTTAGTGGAAGGGGAAGAAGAGGCCTTTATTGTCGATGTTCGGCATTATCCCGGCAGACAGCCGGAAGAGCCGGACACCGAAAAAGTTGTGCGAGGCTCCCGTGATGGCTATGTGGAAAATATCATTATGAATACGGCATTAACAAGAAGGAGAATCCGTGATGAACGATTGCGGTTCGAGTTATTGAAAATAGGGGAGCGTTCCAAAACGGATGTAGCCATTGGATATATTAAAGATGTGGCTAATCCCGACTTAGTCAACGTGATCAGGCAGGAGCTTGAAAACATTAATATCGACGGCTTGCCCATGGCCGATAAAATAGTAGAAGAATTTTTGCTGAAGCAAGGCTATACCCCATATCCACTCGTTCGCTATACAGAAAGAGCCGATATCGCTTCCGCCCATTTATTGGAAGGGCATGTGATGATTATTGTGGATACATCGCCAAGCGTTATTTTAACTCCTGCAACGTTTTTCCATCATGTCCAGCATGCCGAGGAATACCGGGAGGCAGCAGCCGTAGGGACATTTGTACGATGGACGCGCTTTATCGGCATTTTTATTTCCATCTTTCTGTTGCCTCTTTGGTATTTATGTGTGAAAGATCCATCCTTGCTTCCGGATCAAATCGATTATATAGGCCCCCACAAAAAGTCGCATATTCCTGTAGTGGTTCAGCTCTTTTTAGCAGACATGGGAATCGAATTTTTCAGAATAGCGGCCATTCATACACCGACGCCGTTATCAACGGCTATGGGGCTGATTGCAGCCGTGATGATCGGTGAAATTGCAGTGGAAGTTGGACTGTTTGTTCCGGAAGTCATTTTATATGTATCCGTCGCAGCCATCGGGACCTTTACGACTCCCAGCTATGAATTAAGCATTGCCAATACGTTGGCACGAATGTTTCTCCTCATTATGGTAGTCCTTTTTAAAGTTCCGGGATTTGTCATCAGCAGCACCGTTTTTCTCATCTATCTGGCCAGTATTCGTTCTTTAAATACACCTTATTTATGGCCGTTTATCCCTTTTCATCCAAAAGCGTTGTTAAATGTGTTGGTAAGGCGTCCTGTACCGGGAGAAAAAATTCGTCCGAGCATTGTTCGCTCGCAAGATCGATACAAACAGCCGACTAAATCGTCATGATCGAAATCAGTTAAAACGTCCCTGCCATATTGATTTACTCTGTTTTGAATAGGATGGCAACAAGTAATAAATAGGCCGGAGGAACAAAGTGGTAATGTATGAGTAAAATTATTATGGGCAAAATTTAACCCCCTCATTTGTTGAGGGAACGTTAGAACGCTCAACAAATGAGGGGGCCACCAAGCGAAAGCGCGGTAGTTAATAAGCAAATAACATGAAAAA
>Ga0207866_1000645_pt1 | contig 46053 bp, 40 predicted proteins | sample HigsolmetaAR203D_FD_184835 | JGI IMG/M metagenome (GOLD analysis project Ga0207866, IMG submission 184835) | Ionic liquid and high solid enriched microbial communities from the Joint BioEnergy Institute, USA - AR20-3-D (SPAdes) (version 2) ...
ACTGGGCGATCGCCTTGCAGCAACTGCTCGATCTGATCAACGAAATCGCAACGAAAGCAGGAAAAAAGCTTTCGGCTCTGATTCAACGTCAACTCCAGCAATGGATTGCCGCTTTACCCAACTACATCAAGGCTTATCTGCCTATTTCATGCTGCGAAAGTTGAGTTTTATAATGTTAAAATATGTCGGTTAAAATTTCTCTCAATGTTCAAGTCAGCTCCCTCTGCAACAAAATAAACCGCTCCCCTACGCCGATAAGTTGCTCCAGCACGGGCTCCAGACTTCCCCCGAAATCGGTCAGGCTGTATTCCACCTTCGGGGTAACGGTCGGATAAACGGTGCGCTCCACAAGGTGATCGGCTTCCAGTTTCCTGAGCTGCGTCGTCAGCACATGCCGGGATATGCCGGGCAAGAGCCGCTGCAGCTCGCCGAACCGCTTCGTTTCCCGAAGCAGCTCGTGGATGATGCGGGGCTTCCATTTCCCGCTGATCATCTGGAGGGCCGCTTCGGCCGGACAGCCGCAACGCGCGAGGCCGGGACTCAGAGACCGAGCTCGCCGCGGATGCGCTCCTGGTTCTTCCGGTGATAGTCCCGCATGTTCCGCGGATAGGCGTAACCGTCGATCAGCGCGTCGATTGCCGCCTGGTCGCCCGCCCTGACCGACTCCCGGAGACGCGTGATATACGCGATGTCCCTGTCCCGCCTCCGCCGGATTTCATCGACATCCGATGTGCAGGCGCCGTGCCCGGGGATCAGCAGATTCACCCGGTGCCGGCCGAGGATCGGTTCCACCTTCGCGAGCGATTCCTCGTACTGCCGGCTGTCGGCATGAATGAACGGAAATTCGACATCGGACAGATAGTCGCCGGCGATCCAGACGCCGAGCGGCTCGACAACCGTGAACAGTCCGTCCGGGTTGTGGCCCGGGCTCTGGTAGAAGACAAGGCGCGTCCCGCCGATCTCCAGCACAGCGCCGTCGCCGGAGATGACGTGATCGACGGCCGGGTAAGCGATCGGGTAGTCCCGGTCCAGATAATAGCCGTCGTCGAAGGCGCGGATCTCTTCGAGGATCTTTTCCCGCTCGTTCCCGGGCTTGGCCGCGAAGCTTTCGCTCGCGATAACGGAAGCGCCGGGGAAGGCGCCCCAACCGAGGATATGGTCGAAATCCGAATGGGTGAACAGCAGATACACCGGCCTGCCGGCCCGGATCGCTTCGGCATACGCCCGGATCCGCTCCACTTCCCCGGGCAGCCAGCACGGGTCGACGACGAGCACCAGATCCTCGGTCGCGATCACCGCGGCATTCGTCTTGTACAATGCGCTCTGAAAAAGCTCCACCGCTGTACGTTTCTCTCCCACTCCGTCCACGCTCCGATTCGTTTTCTGGCATTTTCTTTCAATGTTACCACCCGAAAAGCGGCCCCGTCCACCTGCACCCTCATCAAACGAAAAAAAGCCCGGAAATACAGGATTAACATCCCTGTATTTTCCGGACTTCGCCGAACGATTGTCACGCCTGCAGCTGTTTCAATTGATAGAACTCCCCGCGCCGCTGCATCAGCTCTTCGTAGCTGCCGACTTCCTGGATGCGGCCGTTCTTCATGACGACGATCCGGTCGGCGTCGCGTATCGTCGACAGCCGGTGCGCGACGATGAACGTCGTCCGGCCGCGGATCAGTTCGCGCATCGCCTTCTGGACGACGAACTCCGAGATGTTGTCGAGCGCGGAGGTCGCTTCGTCGAGGAAGATGATGCGCGGATTGCGGATCATCGCGCGCGCGATCGCGATCCGCTGCCGCTGGCCGCCGGACAGCTTGCCGCCGTGCTCGCCGATCATCGTGTCCAGCCCGTCGGGCATGGCGGCGATGACGTCCTGCAGGTTCGCCATCCGGATGACGCGCTCGAGCTCTTCCTCCGACACATTCGTAAGACCATACGTGATGTTCTGGCGGATCGTGCCGGAGAAGAGCACCGTGTTCTGCGGCACTACCGCGATCTGCCGGCGGTAGGCGCGCATGTCCAGCTCGTCGAACGGCACGCCGTCGAGCAGGATGCGGCCGCTGGTCGGCCGATAGAAGCCGATCGCCAGATTGAGCACGGTCGACTTGCCCGCGCCGGATTCGCCGACGAGCGCAATCGTCTCGCCGGGCTTCACGTCCAGCGTGAAGCCGTTCAGCACGTGTTTGTCCGTATCTTTGTAGTGGAAGCGGACATTCTCGAAACGGAATGCGCCGCGGATGCTGCCCGGCACCTTCGTGCCCTGATATTCGTCCGTCTCGGTCGAGGCGAGCACTTCGGTGACGGAGTGAATCGACTCGAACCCTTTGGCGAACTGCGGATAGACGTTGATCAGGTTGTTGATCGACATCATGATCGTGCCGAACAGCCCCTGGTACATGACGACGTCGCCGATCTGGATCCGGCCCTGATAAGCCAGCATGCAGGTGAACGTGAGACAGATGACCTGGAACAGCGTGAACGTCACCCAGCCCGAGGCGCCGAACACCGCTTCCGTGATGTCGAGCCGGTACCCTTTGCCGCGCAGATTGTAGAGCGTGCCGTTCACTTTCTCGATCTCGATGTCTTCGAGCCCGTGCGCCTTCGTCACCGGCAGCATCTCGACCGACTCGGCCACGGCGCCGGACATCTCCTCGATCTGACGCCGGAAGTCCCGGTTGCGCTGGCGGATTTTGTTGCGGAAGAAATAGACGAGTCCGCCCGCGAACGGCAGCAGCACGACGAACAGCGAAGCGACGGCCAGGCTCGTGGCGGCCGCGATCGTCACGGCTGCGATGATGTTCAGGATCGCCGGCACGAACGAATACATGACCTGCTTGCTGAGCAGTTCGATCTGCTCGACGTCCCGCAGCACTTTCGCCTGCATTTTGCCCGAGCGCAGCTCGCTGTGGTACGACATGGACAGATGCTGCAGCTTGCGCATCATCGTGCCGCGCAGCCCGGCTTCCATCAGCCGCGAGGAGCGGCTCATGAAGCTGACGTGCAGCGTCTGCGTGGCGACGTTCTGCAGCACGACGGCGAACAGGACGGCCGCGTCGATCCAGAACCACTTCAGATCGGCATCCGGCCGGCTGATGATGTTGATCATGTCCGCGGTGAGCACCGACATGATCCATACGGGCGAATGTTTGATGATGAAAAAGAGAAGCGACAGCAGCAGATTGATGCGCTGTCCCCGATAAAGCCTCCACAACGTCCTGAACGGCCGGCCCTTGCGGCCGCCCGCGTCCATGAACACGCGTTCGAAATCAGGCGTTTCCATGCTCCGTATGCCCATGCTGCCTCCCACTCCATTATCGGCGATGCCGTTCTCTGTCCGGAATCCTTCGCACAATTGTCACAATACGAGTCCCATTTTACCCCCGGTGCGCCTGCGCGTCTACTGCACAAGTCTCAGAAATCATGGATAAAATGCATGAAAATCCGCAAAAATCACCGGGGAACCCGGGAAGCCGACAGAATGAACGGTCCCGCTCCCGCCAGCGCCATCATGATCAGTCCCGTGAACATCGAGATGCCGTACTGTCCCATCCAGGCCGGGCCGCCGGCGATGGCGTCGTAGAGGATGCCGCCGATGAGCGGTCCGACGAATCCCATAAGTCCGGTGGCCGCCGCGAATACGGCGATATACATCGGCCGGTCCGCCTTCGGCGTATCGCCGATCAGGAAGGTGAAGTTCAGCAGATTGTATCCGCCCTGTCCGATCCCGAGGGCAACGTGGACCAGCACCAGCACGGCGAGCACGGGCAGGAACGCAAGCCCCGCCCACAGCAGGCACGCGAGCGCGATGAACGGCAGGCTGCACAGAAGCAGCGTGAAGGCCGGATACCGTGCGTTCAGGCTTCCCCAGGCGTAGTAGCTGATCATCATGACGATCATCTGGACGGTCGTGACGACCGTAACCGCCGTGTAGCTGACCCCGAGTATATCCAGCATGACGTAGGAGAACAGCGGCACGGCCGCGTTCTGGATCAGGATGAACAGCGCGATGAATCCGGTCGCGGTCATGAACGCCCGGTCGCGGACCGGCTTCAGCAGCCGGCCGACGCCGGATGTCTCCTGCGATTTCTCGAACGGCAGATTCGGATAGCGGAGCAGCATGATTCCGTTCCATACCGTGCAGATTGCCGCCGTCAAGTACAGGATGGCGAATCCGGCTGCCGGGGAACCGGCGCTTTCCAGAATTTGACCCGACAGGAGCAGCGCGATGCTGGCGAACGCCCAGTGCACCGTATTCCGCACGCCGAAATAGCGTCCGCGCACCTGCGCCGGGACCATGTCGCTCATGAGCGAAGACCAGACGACGCCGCTCACGGCGGCGCTGATGAACGAGCAGGCGAACAGCGCGACGAATGCCGGCACGCGCGCCGGCGCCGGCAGCAGCACGGGAATCAGTCCGGTCAGCACCCAGAACATCCGGTGCAGAATCCCGGACAGCGCCATCCAGAATTTCCGGTTCTCCATCCGCTGCATGAAGAACGCGGCGAACACCTGCACGATGTTCGCGAGCGACTGGATGGCGAGCACGAGGCCGACCGCCGTCGACCCCGCCTTCAAATAAAGAAGGAAGGCGGTCAGAATCGGACCGCCCAGAATGTTGCCGATGATCGTGGCGGGAATGCCCTCGATCACCGACGTCTGCAGCCAGCGGCGCTGCTCGGTGGCGTTCCGCCGGAAGCGGAACGCCTTCAGAAACGCAATCTGCGGCATATCGATGCTCCTTCTCGGGTGTTACGTCTTCGTCATGCCGTTGTCCGAGCCGCTCCGAGCTGCAGTACATATTCGGCCAGCGTCCGCGTCATGACGCCGGTTGCCCCTTTCATGTCCCAGCCTCTGTCCTTGAACAACCAGGCGGTTCCGCCGATGTCCAGGTGAATCCACGGCAGTCCGTCGGCGAATTCGCCGATGAACAGCCCGCCCGTAATCGTGCCGGCATGTCGGCCGCCGCTGTTCTTCAGATCGGCGGCTTCGCTCTCGAGTTGTTTGCGGTATTCCGGCCAGGACGGCAGCTGCCAGATTCGCTCGCCCGTCCTGCGGCTAGCTTCGATCAGTTCGGCGAGGAACGCGTCGTCGTTCGTCACCGCGCCGGTCGCGACGTCGCCGAGGGCGACCATGACGGCGCCGGTCAGCGTCGCCACGTCGATGAGCCGGGTCGCGCCGCGCCGGATGGCGGTCGTCAGCCCGTCGGCCAGCACGAGCCGCCCTTCGGCGTCGGTGTTGACGACCTCGACCGTCCGGCCGCTCATCGTCTTGAGCACGTCGCCGGGCTTCAGCGCCCGGTCGGAGGGCATGTTCTCCGCCGCCGGAATGACGGCGACGACGTTGACGGCGGGTTTCGCTTGGGCGATCACCCGCATCGCGCCGAGCACCGCCGCCGCGCCGGCCATGTCGGAGATCATCTCCTCCATGCCGTCCGCGCGCTTGAGCGAAATGCCGCCGGTGTCGAACGTGATGCCTTTGCCGACGAGGCCAAGCTTCTCCTTCGCATCCGGCGCGCCCTCATAGTGCAGGACGATCATGCGCGGCGGATTGGCGCTGCCCTGGCCGACGCCGAGCAGCCCGCCCATCTCCAGCTCCGCCGCGGTCCATTCATCGATCACTTCGATGTCGAGCTCACATTCGTTGGCCAGCGCTTCGGCTTCGAGCGCCAGCATCTCCGGCGTCAGCATGTTGCCCGGCAGATTCGTGAGCCGGCGGGCATAGGCGACCGCTTCGCCGAACATCCGTCCCCGGCGCATGCCCGCCTGAAACGCCTCCGCCGAAGGGTCCGCCGCTGCCGATGGCGTAAACACGACGCGCAGCTTCGGCTCCTCCGGCTGCTCCCGGCGCTGCGGCACGCGGGCGGCGGCGCCGAGCATGAAGCCTTCCGCCAGCGCCTGCGCGCGGAGCCGCACCGCCTCCTCCGCGTCTTTCTCCGCCCCGCCCTTCAGCAGTTCCGGGCCGATGAGGACGCAGATGTTCTCCGTCTTGAGCTGCTTGCTAGCTTTCGCCGCGGCCGCTCCCGCCTGGCGCAGCGCATCGGCCGTACCGTCGCCGATGCCCGCGAGCACGACATATCCGGCTTTCATCGTCCCGAGCGTCGGGAAGGTCTGGGTGCCGCCCGCCTCGCCCTTGAACAGGCCGGACGTTCGGAACCGGCCGATCGCTTCCGCCAGCGCGGGGGGAAGCGGGCCGTCAGCCTTGCCGGCCGCCTCTCCGGCTTCCGGTCCCGCGAAGACGACGACCGTCCCGGCAGATTCCAACGCTTCCTCAAGACCGCTTGTATAATGAAGTTCGACTCCCAAGATCCATCCTCCAAACCGCAATGCTTCTCGCCCGTTCCGGAAAAAGCAAAAGAATCGGGCGCTAACCCGATTCTAATGCTTTAATCCACCGAAGGCAAATAGATCTTGAATTCCGTTCCTTCGCCCGGACGGCTGCTCACCCGGATCGTTCCGCCGTGATTTCGGATGATGCGGTAGCTGACCGAAAGCCCCAGCCCGGTGCCCTGTTGTTTCGTCGTGAAAAACGGATCGAACAGGCGGCTCATCGTCGACTGGTTCATCCCTTTGCCGTTGTCGCGGACGGAAATTTCGACGAATGCGCCGTCTTTCCGTGCGACGATGTCGATGCGCCCGCTCCTTGCGCCGCCGAGTTCAGTGATCGCATCGAGCGCGTTCTTGACGATGTTCAGCATCACCTGCTTGATCTGCTTGACATCGATCGATACTTTCGCCTGTGCGTCGTACGCTTCAAGATGCATCTGGCAGCCTCGCATGATCGCTTCGCTCTCCGACAGCAACATGACTTCCTTCAGCAGCGATTCAATGGTGACGATCTGCGCCATCGGTGCGGTCGGCTTGCTCGAGTTGAGAAATTCATAGATGATGTCGTTCGCGCGGTCGATCTCGTCGAGGATGATGCGCGCGTATTCCTCTTTGCCGAGCGTCATCAGATGCGGCCTGAGCAGTTGAATGAAGCCGCGGATCGACGTGAGGGGGTTGCGGATCTCGTGCGCGATGGATGCCGCGATTTTGCCGAGCATGGCGAGCTTGTCGTTCTGATAGGCCGTCTGCTCGATCTGCTTGAACTCGGACACATCCTTGACACTGACCAGATATTGGCCGTCCAGTTGGTCGCCGTACGTGATGGTGATGAGCAGATGGCGCCCCTGCGCGTCCTGCATTTCGAAATACCGGGAGCGCTTCAGCACCATTTCCTTGCAAATCCGGAGAATCATCCGTTTGACGGAACGCTTGAGCTGCGGGTGGAAAAGAATGTTGCGCAGGTTGCAGCCTGCAAGCGTTTTCCTCGGAACGTCGAGCAGCTTCGCCATCTGCAGATTGATGAAGGACAGCGTGCCTTCGCTGTCAAACAGAGCGATGCCGCTGTCCATGTGCTGCAGAACGCTTTCATACTTGTTTTTGACATCAACAACCGAGCGGCGTGAGCGGTTCAGCTGCTCCTTCATTTCCGTGTACCATTCAAACGTCGGTCCGGTTTGCAGTTTCTTGCCGCGGAAAGCCGTCATGGTTTCGATCAGAAACGGAAACGACCGGTCATAGACGCCCAGCGCTTCCTCCGGCTCCGCATTGGCAATCAGCATCTGTACGGCGGCGTGGTGCATCGCGACGATATCTTCCGGCTGAACCCCCTCCAATGTACGGCCCAATTCGACCGCATTCTGAAGCGAGACCGGCGATTCGGTTCGCAAATAGGCTGCAAGCGCTGGAAAATAACGCCTGCTGGTCGACAACATCAAACCGCCCTCCTCCGCATTCCGGACGGAAAAGTCGGCACCTGGGCAAAGGCTTCCGCCCGCCATCCAAACCAATCGTCATCGCCTCCGATGTTGATCCTAGATGCGCAGTCATTCCAAACCTCGGTTACCCTAATCATAGAGACGGGCATGACAGCGTGTCAACCGAAGAGTTTGTCGATTTGTGTGGTCGCTTAAGCCGTGTCTTCCTTCCTGGTCCGGGCCGCTCATTGCCGCCTGGGACCCGGACCTTCGCCTCCGGCATAAGCGGCGGAATCTGCTCCGGACCGCATAAATCCGGCCATTTGAACATCCCGGGAGCCGGGTCGATCGTCCTGCTGCCGTTCCGCCTTCCGCTCGCCTGCTCCGTCATGCCGGCCGCGGGAATTTTGTCCATAACTCCGATATTTGTCGTTTGAGCTCCTTTTCTGTTGATACTGCTCCTGTTGTTTTTGCCGATTCTGCTCTTGCTCCTTCTGCTGTTTCTGATCTTGTCGATTTTGCTGTTTATGCGCTTGCTGCTTTTTCTGCTCCTGCTGCCTCTGCTTCTGCTGTTCCTGATGCTTCTGTTCCTGGCGCTTCTCCCGCTCCTGCCGCAGCTTCAGCTCCGGCTGTTTCTGTTGTTCCCGCTTTCGCTGCTCCCATTGTTTTTGCTGCTCTTGCCGTCTCTTCTGCTCCTCCTGCTGCTGCAGCTTCCGGCCGAATGTCTGCCGCTCTGATGTGCGAACGGACGACTCGGCCCCGCGCTGTTGCCGCCAATCCGGCGTCTGCCGTTCCGGCTTGCGGTTATTCGACACAGCCTCGCGCAGATTCCGGCCGCCCGCCTGCTCCGCCTTCCAGGCCGCCTGCCATGCGAACTGACCTGCGGACTGCCGGACTTCCGCCTTCTCCTCGGATTTCTTCGCCTTGCCGGTCTTCTCGTTCGACCGGGCTGCCGGCTTGTCCTTCTTGCCGGCGTTGGCTGACGCTTTCTTGCCCGCGTCCGCGGAAGCCTTCTTCCCGGCGTTCGCCGATGCCGCTTGGTCATTGCCTGAACCCGCGGAATGGTTTTGCGCTTTCGCCGCCTCCCGGGCCAGCAGGTCGGCCAGTTCGCGTTTCCGCTCTTCGTCCGACTGCCCGTCGCCGAGCAATCCGGAGATGCCGCCGTACGGCTCGACCGCCTGCCGGATCGATCCCTTCTTGAGATCATCCAGCGAGATCGGCAGCCCCTGCTTTTCCGCCAGCAGATAGACGGCCATCTTGCCCGGCGAGACGCCGTTCGCCTGCGCCCTCTCCCGCAGTTCGCCCGGTGCGCGGACGATCGTCACCTCAATGTCGGGTCCGGATGCCGCGTTCGGCTTGCTCCTCAAGGCCGGATCCGATTCAGCGGGGACATCCGCGGCCGCTTTCGATCCCGGCTTCGATACCGATCCGGGTTGCGATTCGGATTTCGATCCGGAATCCGATCCCGGATCTCCCGCATCCGTCCCGGCTGCGACCGTCACGTCATTCACGACGGCATGCTGCACCGCCGCCGCATGTACGGCCTGTCCGATCTCCTGCATCAGTTGCTCTTCGAACTGTTCGGCCGTGCCAGCCGCCGCCATGCTGGTGACGAACACCTCGCCGCCGTTCTGCAAATATTGCGCTTCCTCCGCGTTGCGAATGATGTCCGCCGCAACCTCGCCGACCGGCCTTTTCCTGTATTCGACGCCCTCGATCACCCGCTCGCCGTCCGGATTGAGCGCATGGAGCTCAATGACGCTGCGGCGCTTGTCCACGCCGATCTCGACGCTCGGATTGATGTCGATCGCCACATAGGCCGCGACCTTCGGTTCGTCGAAAATCGACAGCCTCGGCAGCGCGAAAGCCACCAGGAGCAGGACGGCGGCCGCGGAGGCGGTAAGCAGGAGCCGTCGGTGCAATGCCGCCCGGCGCAGCAACGCAAAGCTGATCTCCTCGCCGATCTCTCCCGGCCTGCCGGGCACTTCCACGAATTCGCCTTCCGGCGTCAGGACGACCAGGCTGCGCCGATTCGCGGCCATGACGATTCCCCTTCTCACGATCCCACCTCCTTCGATGCCGCAGCTTCCTGCACGGCCGGCTGCAAATAGGACTGCAACAACGGAAAGTCGCCCGACAGAATCAGGGCGGTCGCCATGATATATTTCCGGTTTCGCTCAAGCGTCTTGCGCGATACCCGGCAGTATTCCATCAGTTCCTTGATCGGCAGACGGCCGTGCCGCTCCATGGCGGCCATCAGTTCGGGCCGGCTCGCCAGCTCCGCGCTGATGCCGAGCAGCATGGCGCGGGAGTCGGCATGCCGGGGCGACCGGTCAGCGAGATCGGTGAACGAGATGCCGCATCGCTCCAGCCGCTCGGCCAGCGCTTCGATCTCCAGCCTCCGGGATTCCGACAGCCGTTCGGTGACATACGCGTCCATCGCGCCTGCCGTCTCCGCGGCGTTCACGGGCGATTCGCCGCTCTGCTCGCCTTCGAACGCGCTCATCGGCAGAGACCGGGCGTGGCGCTGCTCCTTGCGGACATAGTCGATCAGACGTCTGCGGATGACCGTGTCGGCGAAACCGAGGAACGATTTTCCGGCGTCGTCATCGTAGCCGTCGATCGCCTCATTGAACGCGGCAAGAGCGATGCTGTATTCGTCATCGCGCGACGGATCGATATATCGTTTGCAGAAGCGGCTTGCCGCTTTGGCGATATAGGGGCGGTAGTCCGCGATGAACGATTCGCGGAGCGCGTCGTCCCCTGCCCGGATGCGGGCCACGACCGTCTCCGGCGGTTCCTGCGCGCCATTCCGCGCGTTTCCGCCGGATCCGGGCTTGCCGAACAGCCGCTTGATCAGTAGAAGTAACAACCGCTCCACCTCTAATCAGATAACCTTCGCAGGCCCGTCCATTTTTCGGGGGGTTCGGGCAAATACGGCTGCCGCCGTCCGCTCCTGGAAGGCGTACCATCTCCCGGAGCAAAAAAACAGCCTCCTTGCGGGAGGCTGTCGTGACGAATGACGGCCAGGTCAAGTGCGCCGGCCGCTCGTCCGCCGCTGTAACAGCTTGTTGCGCCGGTTGTTCAGGGCGGTGAGCCGCCGCTTCAGCTGCTCTTCCCATTCCGGATCGCCGAGCTGTTTGGCGACGGCCAGCAGATCGAGCGCCATGTCGATCTGGTTCAGCACGATCTCCATCGGATCCTCGTCCTCGTGATTGACGCAGTTCGCCAGCAGCTCTTCGCGATCCTGATCGACATAGTCGCGGAAATCCACCTCGGAGGCGCCGTCTCCGTGCGCGTATTCCGCGAGCAATTCGTATTCCTGTTCGACCAGATGATGAATTTCGACACGATGGCAGACCGGACAGAACAGAATCGGCACATTGTGGATGAACGTGCGGAAATGCTTCATCGTCCCCCTCGTACCGATCATGCTCGCGCCGCAGCAGAAGCTCATCGCCGTCACCTCCGATTCGGCCGGATCATTCTTCCCTTGCCCCATTGTATTCGCCGCCGGAAGTCCGAATTCCTTCACGCCGCCGGCAAGAAAAATATCAAGAAGCCATGAATCCGGGCTTTCGTTCATGTTTTAATTGAGATTTGACGACTTGATTTCTATAATATTTATGGATTTCTTTATTTTGGAACAACGTTCGCGTGAGGAGTTCGACATGGTCAATAATATTTTGCATCACGCCTGCACCGGAGCGATTATCGCGCTGCTGTTCAGCACGCCAAAGAAAACATGGTTTTATCTCTTGCTCGGCGCGGCTGCGGCCCTACTCCCTGACGTAACGAAGGAGCTGTTTCAAGATTCACTGCTGCACTCCCTGATCGCCGCACCTTTCGCAGCGGCTCTGTTCGCCGGGATATTGAAAACCATTTTCAAGAAAGAACCGTTCATGCGAATCTTCGGCTCCTTTCTGGCCGCCTTCGTGTTCGGACATCTGCTGCTGGATCTGATCGACAACGGCAACGCCATTTTTTATCCCTTTGTCAAGGAAGAGCTGGAGTACAGCATCATCAGCAAATCGACCCCATTGGTTTGGATCATTGCGCTCGCCGCCATCTCCGCCGGTTTGGCCTTCAAGAGAATCCGGCTCTTGTCCGCTGCGGGGATCTTGACGATTCTCCTGTACATCGGATTCCAGGCCGCTGCGAAAGAGATGGTGACAAACGCCTTGCACGAGCGGTATCCGTTCCCCAATGCCGCGATAACCGTTTTTCCGACAGGAGAGTGGCCCTGGGAAGCGATGAACTGGTCCTATCATGCAAGATCCGAACAATTTCTGGCCAGCGGCGACAGCAATGCCACAGGCGGCAAAATCAGCGAAACGCTCTTCTACTTCACGGCTCCCGGAGAAGGATTGCGTTACCGTGTCGAAGAATGGACGAAAACGCGGGAATCCTTCGTTCTTAAATGCTTCGATGAGCAAAATGGCCAGATCGTCTATTCCAATCATCAGACGGCATCCATTGGCGTCCCGCGGCCTGATGGTCGAACCTTCCGGCACACAAGGCGCCCTCCCCGGTTCCGTCCGGAATCCGGAGTAGTCCTCAAGGCGAAAAAAGCCGCATCCGCCTTGCGGCGGACACGGCTTGTCCGATGTTCGTGAGACACGTATTCGGATTATTTCATCGCGGCGACGATCAGATCGCCCATTTGCTGCGTGCCGACCGCCTTGCTCCGGTCGGTCGCGATGTCCGCCGTCCGATGGCCGGCGTCCAGCACGCTCGCAACCGCGTCCTCGATCGACTGCGCGGCTTCGTGATAGCCGAACGTCAGGCGGTACATGAGCGCGACGGACAGAATCGTCGCGATCGGGTTCGCGATGCCCTGGCCCGCGATGTCCGGCGCCGAGCCGTGCACCGGCTCGTACAGGCCGAAGGCGCCCTCGCCGAGCGAAGCGGAAGACAGCATGCCGATCGAACCGGTCAGCATGGCCGCCTCGTCGCTCAGGATGTCGCCGAACATGTTCTCCGTCACGATGACGTCGAAGCTCGCCGGACGGCGCAGCAGCTGCATCGCGCAGTTGTCGACCAGCACATGCTCAAGCTCGACGTCCGGGTATTCCGGTGCGATCCGGCCCACGACCTCGCGCCAGAGGCGGGACGTCTCGAGCACGTTCGCCTTGTCGACCGAAGCGAGCTTCTTGCGGCGCGTGCGGGCGATTTCGAACGCCTGGCGCACGATGCGCTCGACTTCATGCACGTTGTAGACGCACGTGTCGACCGCTTCTTCGCCGTTCGCACCTTCGCGGCGGAATTTGTCGCCGAAGTAGATTCCGCCGGTCAGCTCGCGCACGACGATCAGGTCCGTGCCTTCGAGCACTTCCGGTTTCAGCGTCGACGCGTCTTTCAGGCAGTCGAAAATTTTCGCCGGACGGATGTTCGAGAACAGCCCGAGCGCCTTGCGGATGCCGAGCAGCCCTGTCTCCGGGCGAAGCTCCTTCGGATTGTTGTCCCACTTCGGACCGCCGACCGCGCCAAGCAGCACCGCGTCCGCCGCCTTGCACATGTCGAGCGTCTCCTGCGGCAGCGGCGTCCCTTTCTCGTCGATCGCGATGCCGCCGAACAGGCCGTGCTCGAATTCGAAGCTCAGCCCGTACAGTTCTTCCGTCTTCTTCATCACTTTGATCGCTTCCGCGACCACCTCGGGACCGATGCCGTCGCCGGCGATGACCGCGATTTTCTTCGTATCCGCCATGCAGCTTGTTTCCTCCCCGTCAGATCAGGCTCATCCGGTCGCGCCGACGCGGCGACTTGCGCCGTTCGATCAACCGGTTCAGCGCGTCGATGTACGCGCGGGCGCTCGCCTCGAGAATGTCGGTGCTTAAGCCCCGTCCCTGCGCCGAAACGCCGTTCTGTCCGAGCACGACGTACACTTCGCCGAGCGCGTCCTTGCCCTGCGACACCGACTTGATCGCATAGTCTTCCAACTCGACCTGCTCGCCGGTCAGCGCGTCGATCGCGTTGTAGATCGCGTCGACCGAACCGTTGCCTTCGGCCCGCTGTTCCTTGACGCCTTCGCCCTGCACGTTGACCGCGATGACGGCGCTCGGCACCGAGCGGTTGTCGTAGGCGACCTGCAGCTTCTCAAGCCGGTACACTTCCGGCGTGTCGACCAGCTTCTCCTCGAGCAGCGCGCGAATGTCCTCGTCGCTTACCTGCTTCTTCTTGTCCGCGAGATCCTTGAACTTCGCGAATGCTTCGTTGAGCGCCTCGTCATCCAGCTCGTAGCCGAGATCGATCAACTTCTCGCGGAACGCGTGGCGGCCGGAATGCTTGCCGAGGACAAGCTTCGATTCGACCAGGCCGATCGTCTCCGGCGAGATGATCTCGTAGGTCGACTTCTCCTTGAGCATGCCGTCCTGGTGGATGCCCGATTCGTGCGCGAACGCGTTCGCGCCGACGATCGCCTTGTTGCCCGGCACGGGCATTCCCGTCAGCTTGCTGACGAGCCGGCTCGTGCGCGCAATCTCCTTCAGGTTCAGCGTCGTCTTCGCCTGGTAATAGTTGAACCGGGTCTCCAGCGCCAGCGCGACTTCCTCGATCGCGGTGTTGCCCGCCCGTTCGCCGATGCCGTTGATCGTGCCTTCGATCTGCTCGGCGCCGTTCTCGATGGCGGCAAGGGCGTTGGCCGTCGCCATGCCGAGGTCGTCGTGGCAGTGGGCGCTCAGCTGGATCTTCTCGATGCCCGGCACTTTCTCCCGCAGCGTTTTGAAAATGTTGCCGAACTCAACCGGCGTCATGTAGCCGACCGTATCCGGAATGTTGACGACGGTCGCGCCCGCACGGATCGCCATCTCCGTCACTTCGCAGAGGAAGTCCAGCTCGGTGCGGCCGGCGTCTTCCGGCGAAAACTCGATCTTGCTGAAAAATTGCTTCGCGTACCGGATCGCCGCTTCCGCCGTCTCCAGCACCTGCTCCTTCGACATCCGCAGCTTGTGCTGACGGTGGATCGGCGAAGTCGCAAGGAACAGGTGGATGCACGGATCCTCGGCGCCTTTGAGCGCTTCGCGGACGGCGTCGATATCCTGCGTGCGCGAACGGGAAAGGCCGATGATCGTCGCGTTCTTGACCGCCCGCGCAACCGCATTCACGGCGGCCAGGTCGCCGGGAGAAGCGGCCGGGAAACCGGCTTCAATCCGGTCGACGCCCAGCTTCTCGAGCTGCAGTGCGATCTCGACCTTCTCCTGCGTATTCAGATTGACGCCCGGCGACTGCTCGCCGTCGCGGAGCGTCGTATCAAAAATGTAAATTTTCCGCATATTGCACCTCCATGACGCCCGCCATCGTCAGATCACCGCTCCATGTCTGCCGCGGGGCCGAACGCTTCCGGACAGCACGGCGCGCCTTGCCCTCGCGAGAAGCGCGGACAAGGCGCCGTCCGTCCTTTCCTTCAACTTGACCGGTCTTATTTCTTGATCCAGTGCATCAGTTCGCGGAGCTGCTTGCCGACCTGCTCGATCGGATGCTCGGCTTCGCGGCGGCGGATCGCCGTCAGCATCGCGCGGTTCGACTGGTTCTCGAGGATGAAGTCGCGGGCGAACTTGCCGGACTGGATGTCGGCGAGCACGCGCTTCATTTCCTTCTTCGTCTCTTCCGTGATGATGCGCGGGCCGGTGACGTAGTCGCCGTATTCCGCCGTGTTGGAGATCGAGTCGCGCATTGCGGCGAGGCCGCCTTCGTACATCAGGTCGACGATGAGCTTCAGCTCGTGCAGGCACTCGAAGTAGGCCATTTCCGGAGCGTAGCCGGCTTCAACCAGCGTCTCGAATCCGGCTTTGACGAGCGCGGCCGTGCCGCCGCACAGTACGGCCTGTTCGCCGAACAGGTCCGTCTCCGTCTCTTCGCGGAACGACGTCTCGATGACGCCGGCGCGCGTGCAGCCGATGCCCTTCGCGTAAGCGAGGCCGATCGCCATTGCGTTGCCGGTCGCGTCTTGCTCGATCGCGATCAGGCCGGGAACGCCGAAGCCTTCCACATACGTCCGGCGCACCATGTGGCCCGGCGATTTCGGAGCGACGAGCAGGACGTCCATGTCCGGGCGCGGAACGATTTGGCCGTAATGGATGTTGAAACCGTGGGAGAACATGAGTGCGGCGCCTTGTTTCAGGTTCGGCTCAATCTCCTCGCGGTACACTTTCGCCTGCGTTTCGTCCGGCATCAGGATTTGCACGACATCGGCGATCTTCACCGCTTCGGCGACGGAAAGCACTTCGAAACCGTCGTTCTTCGCTTTCTCCGCCGATTTGCCCGGCCGAAGGCCGATGACGACCCGCACGCCGCTGTCGCGCAGGTTCTGCGCTTGCGCGTGGCCCTGGGAGCCATAGCCGATGACCGCGACCGTCTTATTCTGCAGGACGCTGAGGTCTGCATCTTTTTCGTAGTACAGTTTGACTGCCATTGCGAATGAGCGCCTCCTTCAAAATATGCACATTTTCCATCTTACCTCATATTGCCGCCGGTTGCATCCCCCAATCGGCAATGCCGGCCGGTTTTTTCGCGGGAACGGCGGAATTACTTCATGCTGCCCCGGGTCATCGCGGTCACGCCCGTCCGGCTCAGCTCGCGGATGCCGTACGGCTTGAGCAGCTCGATGATCGCGTCGATCTTCTCCGTATCGCCGACGGCCTGGACGATCATCGTCGAAGCGCCGATGTCGACGACGGACGCCCGGAACGTCTCGACAACGCCGAGAATTTCCGGCCGGGCCGCCGGTTCCGCATGCACCTTGATGAGCGCAAGCTCCCGGGCAACCATCGGATTGGCACTGAGATCCACAACCTTGATGACATCGATCAGCTTGTACAATTGCTTGCCGACCTGTTCGATCGTCTTTTCGTCGCCGGTCGTCACGATGACCATCCGGGACAGGCCCGGCTCCTCGCTGGTGCCGACCGTAATGGATTCGATATTGAAGCCGCGCCGGCCGAACAGGCCGGCGACGCGCTGCAGCACACCGGGTTGGTTGTTGACGAGAATCGAGATCGTATGCCGTTTCATCTCACGCATCCCCCAGAATCATGTCATCGATCGTATTGCCCTGGGTGACCATCGGATAGACGTTCTCATGCTTGCTGACGACGAACTCGACGACCGCCGGGCCGTCATGCGCCAGCGCCTTCTCCCACGCGGCCCGCGCTTCCTCCTTGTTCGTCGCGCGGAATCCGCGGACACCGTAAGCTTCGGCCAGCTTGACGAAGTCCGGGCTGCCGGCGAGGTCGATGTGGCTGTAGCGGTTGTCGTAGATGATCTCCTGCCACTGACGCACCATGCCGAGCACCTGGTTGTTGATAATCGCGACTTTGACCGGAATGTTGTTGATCGCGCAGACCGCCAGCTCTTGGGCGCACATCTGCATGCCGCCGTCGCCGTTGATCGAGACGACCGTCCGGTCCGGGAACGCCATCTGGGCGCCGATCGCCGACGGGAAGCCGAAGCCCATCGTGCCGAGACCGCCCGACGTGATCCACGAGCGCGGCTTGCTGAACTTGTAGAATTGGGCGGCCCACATCTGATGCTGGCCGACGTCCGTCGTCACGATCGCTTCGCCCTTCGTCGTCTCGTAGATCATCTCGATGACCCATTGCGGCTTCAGCTCGGTGTCCGAATCTTCGTAGCGGAGCGGCACTTCCCGCTTCCAGGCCGCGATTTGGGCGCGCCATTCGTCCGCATCGGTCCGCTTCGCCTCGCGGTTCAGAATCTCGAGCACCGTCTTGACGTCGCCGACGATCGGGATGTCGGTCGGGACGTTCTTGCCGATCTCCGCCGGGTCGATGTCGATGTGGGCGACCTTCGCGTTCGGCGCGAAGCCTTGCAGCTTCATCGTCACCCGGTCGTCGAAGCGGGCGCCGATGTTGATCAGCAGGTCGGAGCCCTGGATCGCCTTGTTCGCCGTGTAGGTGCCGTGCATGCCCGGCATGCCCATCCACAGCTCGTGTCCGCTCGGGAAGCCGCCGAGTCCGAGCAGCGTCGTCGTGATCGGAATCTGCGTCGTCTCGATGAACTTGAGCAGCTCCTCGTGGGCGCCCGAGTAGACGACGCCGCCGCCGGCGAGCACGACCGGACGCTTCGCTTCGGCGATCGCCTTCAGCAGCTTGTCGACCTGCAGCTTGTTCGGCATGACCGTCGGGTTGTAGCCGCGCAGGTTCACTTCGGTGGCCGGCTTGAACAGTGCCTTCTCCGCCGAAACATCCTTCGGGATGTCGATCAGGACCGGGCCGCGGCGGCCGGTGCTCGCGATGTGGAACGCCTCATGGATGATGCGCGGGATGTCCTCGGCCTTGCGCACGAGATAGCTGTGCTTCGTGATCGGCATCGTAATGCCGATGATGTCGGCTTCCTGGAACGCGTCCGTGCCGATGGCGCTCTGCACGACGTTGCCGGTGATGACGACCAGCGGCACCGAGTCCATGTAAGCCGTCGCGATGCCGGTGACAAGGTTCGTCGCCCCCGGACCGCTCGTCGCGATGCAGACGCCGACCTTGCCCGTGGCCCGGGCGTAGCCGTCAGCCGCGTGGATCGCTCCCTGCTCGTGGCGCGTCAGCACGTGGTGGAAATCCGTGAAGCCGTACATCGCGTCGTAGATGTACAGAACGGCGCCCCCCGGATAGCCGAATACGCATTCCACGCCTTCCAGCAGCAAGCTGCGAAGAAGCATTTCCGAACCGGTGATGACCTCCGGTTTGGACCATTTCTCGATCAATTCACTCTTGGATCGCAGAGCGGCAGGTTGCGTGCTCATGTTCCCATCCTCCCTTGCGTATTGCATGGTTCAAGCCTTGCCGTGGGCCGGCAATCCAATGCTTGTCGGGCGGCTTGATGCCCGTGTCGGCAACAAGCTTCTATCGGCATACAATCAAACTTGCATCGGCATGCAAGCTCCAGCCAGCAAAAAAGCCTTCCGCCGCCGAACGCGCTGCTGCGCATTCCGGGACGAAAGGCTTGACACTTCCGTGGTACCACCCTGATTCACCCTATGCCTCGCGGCATAAGGCCTCGGCAGGTGCAAATCCGGCTGTGGACGCCGAATCCGACCTTGGGCAGGGTAACGCTTGCCATGCGATTCCCTCTACTGGACGCCGGATCCGTATGCATCGTCGTTCAAGGGAACAGCTCCGAGGCGACATTCGCGGTACAGGGATTTCGGCGGCGGTTGCAGCATATTCCGTCCGCTCTCTGGGCGAAAGAGCCCTGACGCTTTCTCCTCATCATAGCCGATGTCAATATTAGACTTAACGTATATTATAGACCCGGGCGGGACGATCGTCAATACGAATATGATGCGCATATCATGGCGGCTTATCCGGGGCGATCCACACGCCGCGGTCTTGCGCCTGAGTCTGTCCCCGCGCCCGGTCTCCAGCCGGCCGGGCGGCATAGAATGGTATGCCGGAGCGGCGCCGCCGCCCGGCAGCAACGTTCGGGCAAGGAGCGACCGCCATGGCTGCCGACTACACGATCCGTCCCTATCGACACCGGCAGGACACCGCCGCCATCCTGGAGCTGATCCGCCGCGAGCTCGCGCCGCTGTCGAACGCGCCGATCGGGCGCGAAGCGCTGACGGACCGCGCGCTCACCGCGCGCATCCGGCAAGGGCGGACGCTGGTCGCCGCCGGCCGGAGCGGCAGCGTGAAGGGATTCATCCATGTCATGGTCACAAGCCGGCCGAATGCGCCTGTCCTGCTCCAGATCGACATGCTGGCGGTGGAGCCGGACAGCCGGGGACAGGGAATCGGTACGGCGCTGCTCCGGGAAGCCGAACGGTACGGCCGGTTCCGCCGCTGCACAGCCGCATCGCTCTTCGTGGACGAGGGCAACGACCGGGCACACCTGTTCTATCTGCGCGCGGGATACCGGGCCATCCGATACTGGCCGTCGCTCCGCTGCTGGGAATTGTATAAACCGCTCATCCCCGTTATCTGAACAGCAGCATGTGATCGACACATCGCGCGACGCACCAGATGGAATCCCCCGATGCCGGAATGCCGGCATCGGGTGCATTTGTGCACCAGATTGGCCCGCTGCTTGGCAAAATGGCTCCATTTGGTGCAAATGTGCACCAGATTGGTCCTCTGATCGGCAAATAGGGGTCCATCTGGTGTATTTTTGCACCAAATCCGCCGAAATTGCGCGCCGTCCATTGAATAAGGGGCAAAAATGCACCAGAGGGTTGACCAGTTCAAGAAACGATGCAAAAGGGCTTCCGGCCAAGCGCCATGCTTGAACGGAAGCCCTTATCGGCTGTTAAGCGTTGATCTTCTCTTTGGCAATGCCGGCCAGCGCGTTGAACGCGTTCGAATCGTTCACCGCGAGGTCCGCGAGCATCTTGCGGTTCACTTCCACGCCGGCCAGTTTCAGACCGTGCATGAACTTGCTGTAGCTCAGGCCGTTCTGACGAGCGGCCGCGTTGATCCGCGTGATCCACAGCTTGCGGAAATCGCGCTTCCGCTGACGGCGGTCGCGGTACGCGTACAGCAGCGATTTCATCACTTGTTCCTTGGCGGTCTTGAACAAGCGGTGTTTGGAACCGTAGTAACCTTTCGCGAGCTTCAGGATCCGCTTGCGGCGGCGCGTGCGGACGAAGCCGCCTTTCACTCTTGCCATATGGATAACCTCCCGTTGATTCTGTCAGATGTCCGGCTCGATGCTGATTATCGCAGTTGGGCGAGTCCCTGCTTCAGACGGGCGACGTCGCCTTTCGACGTGAGCGGCTGGTTCGACAGCACGCGCTTCTGGCGGCCGGATTTGCCGTAGAGCAGATGGTTCTTGTAGGCTTTGTACCGTTTCACCTTGCCGGTGCCGGTAATCTTGAAGCGGTCTTTCAGACTGCTGTGCGTTTTCATTTTCGGCATAACCATTAATCCTCCATCGCTTGTGGTTTCGGCGGAACGCCGGGACGGGTCCGCCGGATGACGCGTCAGTCCTTGTCCTTGTTCTTCGGCGCCAGAATCATGACCATGCTGCGGCCTTCCAGCTTCGGCACGCGCTCGACGACGCAGAGGTCCGCCACTTCGCTGCGCAGCCGGTCAAGAATGCGCTGGCCGATCTCCGCGTGGGTGATCTCACGGCCGCGGAAACGGACCGACGCCTTCACCTTGTTGCCTTCGCCCAGGAACTTGACGACGTTCCGGTATTTCACCTGATAGTCGTGCTCCTCGATGTTGGCGCGGAACCAGACTTCCTTGACGTCGACAATCTTCTGGTTCTTGCGCGCTTCTTTCTCTTTCTTCTGCTGTTCGTAACGGAACTTGCCGTAATCCATGATCCGGCAGACCGGCGGCTTCGCCATCGGCGCGACGTTCACGAGATCCATGTCCATGTCGATCGCCATTTGCAAAGCTTCGCGGAACGGCTTGATTCCGATCTGCTCGCCGTCCGGACCGACCAGGCGAACTTCCCTCGCCCGGATCTCCTCGTTGATCTGATGATCTCGGCTAATAATGTTCCACCTCCAGATAATCGCGTGGCGATCCCCTTGCAAGTCAAACGGCTCGCGCCGTCTTCTTCCAGGCAGGCGCATCCGTTTTGCGTCGAAAGATAAGCCGAATCCTTATCTTTCATTAAAAAATGCGGGCCGCATGGACCCGCATTCCTTGACCAGTCTGCAATCGGCCCGCCACACCGGCATGCCCGGAGCGGTACGGAACCTTATCGGACGGCGAGAACCAGCCGGCCGCTGCCGGTCAGGTGAGAAGCGGGCGCTTCTGCTTGTGCCACTTTGAAATATGCCTGATGAATATTATCACACAAGCAACCGATTTGTCAACCGTGTGCAAGCATCACCGCTCGCGCCAAACCAAGGCAGGAAAAAGCGACTTCAAACCTGTTTGCTGTGCACCTCTTCCAGCCGGATGACGCGCGTATGCTTCGTATGGCTCCACTGCTTGTTGTTTTGCGTGAAAAACGCGTACAGCGTGATCGGCCACCACGACAGCAGGAACAGCGGCAGCGTCAGCAGGTGGGCGTACATGCGCCATTCCTTCACCCGCTCCAGAAGGAGCGCGGCCGGGAACTGGATGGCGGAAATCGTCATCGCCGCGCCGACCGTCCATGCCGGCAGCGCTTCGTATATCGAAGTGAAATGGTTCGCCGCCGGCAGCACATTGTCGATCCACAGCGCGGCCGTCGCGATGAACGCGATCAGCACGTTGTACACCGTGACCGAATAGATTGCGGCGTCGAACTTGATGAAGTTCCGCTCCTTGATGCTGTCCCGCAGCAGCGGAATGAAGTAGCGCCGCGCCACGTTGAAATGCCCCTGCATCCAGCGGAGCCGCTGGCGGACGGACGCCCGGAACGTGAGCGGCTTTTCGTCGTACACTTTCGCGTCGTAGTCGAGCACCGGGTAGATGCCACGTTTGATGCAGCGCATCGTGAACTCGAGGTCTTCGACCAGGCTGGTCGCGCCCCATCCCATCTCTTTCAACAGGCGCGTTTCGAAACACATGCCGGTGCCGCCGAGAAAATTCGCCATGCCGAGATTCGTGCGCGATTGCTGCCAGAGCCGGTTGCAGTACCAGTACGTGATGCCGTAAGCGGCCGTCACCCAGGAGTCGTTCGGATTTTTCGTGTCCAGATAGCCCTGGATGACCCGATGCCCTTCGCACAAATCGTCGTTCATCAGCCGCAGGAAGTCCGGATTTACGAGGTTGTCGGCATCGAACATGACGACCGCGTCGTACGACCTCGGCATTTTCCACAATTCATTGAGCATCCATTCGATGGCATGGCCTTTGCCGCGCAATTGCGGGTTGTGCCGCACGAATGCGTGAACGCCGTCGTAGCTGCGGACGACATCCGCCGTACCGTCGGTGCAGTTGTCGCAGATGACGAAAATGTCGTACAACTCCCGCGGATAATCCAGCTTCAGCAAGTTTTCCACCAGCGCGCCGATCACCTGCTCCTCGTTATGGGCGGCGACGATGACGGCGAACGAGTGCTTCGGCTCATGCCGCCGGCGCGGTTTGCGCCGTTTCATCAGGCCGGACAGCGAGATGACAAACTGATACACGCCGATGAATGCCACGATGATCTGCGCGGCGATCAGAAAAGCGTTAATCATATGCGATTGTGCCCCCTTATTGATTTACCCTGTCTTTTCTCTGTTTGTCTTGGTCTGCGTTTGTCTTTGTCTGCAACGCACGTTTTGTCCGGATGGTAAACCGGCGGTTTGTCGTATAACCTTTCCAATCGGCGGCATTTTCATCCCTGGCGGCAAAAAAACGGACCGACCCGCAGCTGCCTTGCCTAAACAAATCCTTCGCAAAACGGAGGTGCTGTGGGTCCGTCATATGGTATGATGCAAAATGAGAAAAATTTTTTCAAGCGGGAAAAGAGTCGCAGGAAGACCGGAGGATTCGGATGAAACGCGGATGGAAAGAAGCAGCCGGCAAGCTGCGCGCATGGCTCATCGCCAAGGAGAAGCGGCTTGTGCTGTGGGCGAACAACAGACATCTCGACAGGGGACTGAAGAAGCTGCTCGGCGTCTGGCTGCGGACGATCACGCATGCCGGCGGGGCCGTCTTCACGCTGGCGGTTTCGCTGGCGGCCGCGCTCTTCGCGCCCGCTCCGTGGAACGCGGCGGGCTGGCAGAGCCTGACGGCCGTCACGATCAGCCATGTCCCGGTATACATCATGAAACGCAAGTTCCGCAGACTCCGGCCGTACCAGGCGCTCAAGGAAATCGTCACCGGAACGAAAAAGCCCCTCACGGACCCTTCGTTCCCTTCGGGGCATACCACGGCGATCTTCGCGTTCGTCATTCCGTTTCTGGCGGCGGACGCCCAAATGCTGCCGCTGCTCCTGCCCGCCGGGCTGATCGTCATGGCGTCGGTGGGCTGGTCGCGCATTTACCTCGGGCTGCACTATCCGTCGGACGTGGCAGCCGGCGCCCTGATCGGCGCGGTGACCGCGCTCGTCGTCACATCGGTCGGCTGGATGCCGGTCTAGCATCCCGGATGCCGGCAAGCTCGGCTTCCTTCGCTTCGCGGTGCCGGCGGAGCGCCGCCTCGCCGACCACGGCTTCCAGCCGGTAGATCGGCATGCCCTGCTCCGCGAATTTCGTCTCGTACTCGGTCATGACGAGGTCTTCCCGCAGGCCGTCCCGATGCAGATCGAGCGAGATGTTCCGCAGCGTAATCTCCATGTCGCAGAAACTGTTCAGCGAAAATTCGAAGAGCAGCCGGGAGTCCGTCTTGAAATGGATTTCCCCGTTCTCGTTCAGAATGTCGAGATATTTGCGCAGGAAGCGGGGGTGCGTCAGCCTCCGCTTCACATGTTTCTTCTTCGGCCACGGATCGCTGAAGTTCAGGTAGATCCGCTCGATTTCCCCCGGCGCGAAGAACGTCTCCAGATATTCGATGTTGGCGCGCACCAGCGCCAGGTTCGGCGGGGTTTCCGCGCCCTGCGGCGCCCACGCCGCCCGCGCCTTGACGGCGGCCCGGCGGATCAGCTCGTCGAACATGTCAATGCCGATGTAGTTGATCTCCGGATTCCGCACGCTCATTTCGCTGATGAATTTTCCCTTGCCCATGCCGAGCTCGACGTGAATCGGCCGGTCGTTGCCGAAACGTTCGCGCCAGCGCCCCCTGTACGGTGCGGGGTCCAGCACCACCAGTTCCGGCTGGCTTTCAATCTCTTCGCGGATTCCTTTTCTTCCGCGCAGTCGCATGCTTCCATTCCTCCCTTGTGCTCCCTTGCACACCATTCCCCATTGTGCCCGACGACAGCCCTTATGTAAAGCAGCAAAAAGACCTTCCGGATGGTCCGTTCCGGAAGGTCCATGTCAAAATTCGCCGCATCCGCCGTCAGTGGATCCTGTACGTGTCCTCAAGCGCTTCGTTCAGCTTCTTGCGCGCGGAAATCTCGACGCCCTTGTCGAGGGGGAACTTCTGGCCGGCCAGCGCCAGCAGTTCCTTGACCGTCAGTTCGACCGTCACTTTCTCTTCGCCGTTCGGGATTTTCAGCTGGTTCATGTCCATCACCTCGCTCGACATTTACATTGTCATTTCTGCCAAATTCAGGACGGCGTTTAATGCGGCTGAGAATGAATTTCATGTAAGGTTTTTTTATTGATTTTACGCACTTTTAATATAACACATCATGTAAGGTTGTGCAAGAAGGGGACGCGGAATCGGGCTTTTCCTTTTCCAGTTGTCCGATTCCGAACGATGCGCGGCAACCGGCCTTGCTTCGTACGCCGAATGGACCGGAGCAGCCCGTTTTCCGGCGCTTCCGAAACCCGAACGTTTCCTTTCCGGCAAGGCGGACCGGGATCGGAACAGCGTGTCCGCGCACATGGCGCGAAAAAAATTTTTTCGCTATAATGTTCCCATGATTGCGCGGCCTTCATACGGCCCGAAAACGGAGGAACAGCAATTGAACTTGGCCGGAACGAGCCCTTCGGGCAGCGAAACGCCGCTTCTGTGGGGCGACAAACGGTTTCATACATGGAATTACGAGATGCGCCGACAGTTCGGCCGCAAGGTGTTCAAGGTGATGCTGGACGCCGGCTTCACCTGCCCGAACCGTGACGGTCGCGTAGCAATCGGCGGCTGCACGTTCTGCAGCGCGCGCGGGTCCGGCGACTTCGCCGGCAGCCGGCGCGACGACCTGGTCGTCCAGTTCAACAAAATCCGCGACCGCCAGCACAAGAAATGGCCGGACGCGCTCTACATCGGCTATTTCCAGGCGTACACGAACACGTATGCGCCGGTCCATGTGCTGCGCGAATATTACGAGACGATTCTCGCACAGCCCGGCGTCGTCGGCCTGTCGATCGCCACGCGCCCGGACTGCCTGCCGGACGACGTCGTCGACTACCTCGCCGAGCTGAACGAGCGAACGTATCTGTGGGTCGAGATGGGGCTGCAGACGATCCACGAGTCGACGTCGAAGCTGATCAACCGGGCCCATGACACGGCCTGCTACTACGACGCCGTCCGCCGGCTGCGGGAGCGCGGCATCCGCGTCTGCGCGCACATCATCTACGGGCTGCCGCTCGAGACGCGCGAGATGATGCTGGAGACGGGGCGGGCGGTCGCGGAGATGGACGTGCAGGGGATCAAGATTCATCTGCTCCACCTGATGCGCAAGACGCCGATGGTGAAGCAATACGAGGCGGGGCTGGTCCGTTTCCTCGAGATGGACGAGTACGTGAACCTCGTCGTCGACACGCTCGAGATGCTGCCGCCGGAGATGATCGTCCACCGGGTGACGGGCGACGCGCCGCGGGAGCTGCTGATCGGGCCGATGTGGAGCCTGAAGAAATGGGAAGTGCTGAACGCGATCGACGCCGAGCTCGTGCGGCGGAACACGTGGCAGGGCAAGCTGCGGGGATCCGCCGATGCGGTGAATGCGGCGGGCGCGGCCGGCGCGGTCGGAGGAAGCGTTCTGTCCGGCGGCCGATCGGATGCGGCCTTCGCGGACTTTGCTGGCGGCGCGGATTACGAAGAGGATGAGCTGGCGGACAGCCGGTCCGGCGCCGGCGGCTGCCCGGGAGGGTGCTGATGGGCTTCCCTTCCGTGCTGACGATGGCCCACCGGCTGGCCGCCGAACGCATCCAGCCGGGGGATGCGGTCATTGACGCGACCGTCGGCAACGGCGTCGACACCGCCTTCCTCGCGAAGGCCGTCGGCCCGAAGGGCGTCGTCTACGGCTTCGACATCCAGCAGGCCGCCCTCGACGCGGCCCGCGCCCGCGTGGCGGCGGAGGCGCCGGATACGCGGCTTGAGCTGCTGCTCTCGAGCCACCACCGAATGGCGGAGCTGCTGCCTGCGGACCTTGCGGGCCGCGTCTCTTCCGTCATGTTCAATCTCGGCTACCTGCCCGGCGCCGATGACGTCCGGACTGTCGTGACCCGCCCGGAGACGACGCTGGCGGCGCTCGACGCCTCGCTCGCCTTCCTCCGCCCGGGAGGCGTGCTCACCGTTGTTGTCTATACGGGCCATGAAGGCGGCCGCGAAGAGGGTGAAGCGGTCGACGCGTGGGCGCGCGCCCTGCCCGCTTCCACCGGACAGGCCGTGCTGTACCGGATGCCGCAGCGTCCGCAGGCGCCGTATTTGATCGCGGTGGAACGCAAGTAAGCCGCATCGCCGCGGCTGGGAGATTCGCAACAGAAAGCAGATTTGCAACAGACTGCAAATGTGCAACAGACAGATGAAGAGGAGAGAATGCCATGACCGTACAACCTTATCCGCTCAAGTTCGCCCCCGAGTTCAAGGAACGCGTATGGGGCGGACGCGCGCTCGAACGTTTCGGGCTGACGCCGCCGGAAGGGGCCATCGGCGAAGGCTGGATGATCGCCGACCATCCGAACGGCACGACGCAGGTCGTGAACGGCCCGCTCGCCGGCAAGGGGCTTGACGAGATCCGCGAAACTTACGGCCGCGAATGGTTCGGCTCGCGGGGATTCTCCGAGCGCAACGGCCGGTTCCCGCTGCTCGTCAAGCTGCTCGACTGCAACGACGACCTGTCCGTGCAGGTGCACCCGACGGACGATTATGAAGGGCTGCCGGAAGGCGAGCTCGGCAAGACCGAAATGTGGTACGTGCTCGACGCGAAGCCGGGCGCGAAAATCATCTACGGGCTGAAGGACGGCATCGACCGCGCCGGTCTGGAAGCGGCCATCGCCGAAGGCCGGATCATGGAGTGCCTGCAGGAAGTGCCGGTGGAAGCGGGCGACGCGTTCTACATCCCCGCGGGCACGGTGCACGCGCTGTGCGCGGGCGTCGTCGTGGCGGAGATCCAGCAGAACTCGGACACGACGTACCGGCTGTACGACTACAACCGCCCCGGACTTGACGGCAAGCTGCGCGAGCTGCACATCGAGGATTCGCTGAACGTCATCGCCTACGACGGCGCAGGCGCGACCCGGATGAAGACGGACGGCGTCCGTCCGGGCGAATGGCTCAAGATTGCGGAATCGCCGTACTTCGTCGTCGAGAAGGGCATCGTGGACGGCAGCGTGAAGCTGGCGACGACCGGCGACAGCTTCGTCATCCTGATCGCCGCGGACGGCAGCGGCACGCTGCGCTGGAATGGCGGCGAGCAGCCGGTCGCGCCCGGCGACTGCTTCCTCGTGCCGGCCAATCTCGGCGAGTACGAGATCGAAGGCGCCCTCACCGTGCTGCGCAGCCGGGTGCCGTGATTGCCTGCACTCCCCCAACTCGAATAGCGGAAATATCTTCGCTTATTCTGTCGAATTCGGCCTTTATTCTCTAATATAGAAAAAAAACTTCCTCTATTTTCCGCCAAACGCCCGAAAATCGGGATTTTGGACGGAATAGAGGAAGTTTTTTCGCTTATTATCCCGGTCTTCGACTCTACCGCCTCACTTCTCCGGCTCGAACAGCCCCAGGTAAGCGCCGTAGCCTTCCTTCTCCATCTCCGACTTCGGAATGAAGCGCAGCGCCGCCGAGTTGATGCAATAGCGCAGTCCGCCGCGGTCCGCCGGCCCGTCCGGGAAGACGTGGCCGAGATGCGAGTCGGCTTCCCGGCTGCGCACCTCGATGCGCACCATGCCGTGCGACAGGTCCATGTGCTCGGTGACGCTGCCCTTGTGGATCGGCCGCGTGAAGCTCGGCCAGCCGCAGCCGGCGTCGAACTTGTCCCTCGAGCTGAAGAGCGGCTCCCCGGACACGATGTCGACGTAGATGCCTTCTTCTTCGTTGTCGTAGTATTCGTTGCGGAAAGGCGGCTCGGTCGCGTTCCGCTGCGTCACCTCGTACTGGATCGGGGTGAGCCGGCGCTTCAGCTCCTCTGGGTCCTTCCTGATCCGCCAATGCCGATCGATAAAATCATCCCTTCCGGACGCCTTGCGGTACATCTTGTAGCGGTACGGCTGCTTCTTGTGGTACGCCTGATGATATTCCTCCGCCGGATAGAACGGCCCGGCGGGCACGATCTCCGTCACGATCGGCCGGTCGAACCGCCCGCTCGCCTCCAGTTCGCGCTTCGATTCCTCGGCCAGCTTCCGCTGCTCCTCGGTATAATAGAAGATCGCCGTCCGGTACGACGACCCGCGGTCGTGAAATTGTCCGCCCGGGTCGGTCGGATCGATCTGCCGCCAGAAAATGTCGAGCAGCAGCTTGTACGGCATCCGCCGCGGATCGTACGTAATATGAACGGCTTCCGCGTGTCCCGTCGTATCCGAGCAGACTTCCTCGTACGTCGGGTTCGGCTTGTGGCCGCCCGTATAGCCCGATACGACGCGGATGACGCCGGGCATTTCCTCGAACGGCTCGACCATGCACCAGAAGCAGCCGCCCGCAAAAGCCGCCTGCTCATAAGCCGGGTTATCCGGTTGTTCCGGTTTATCCGTATTCGTCACAACCATTCCTCCTTCGCCGCGCAGACCGCCCGAAGACCGCCGGTCCGCCGCCGGCATGGATGTACTTTTATTATAAAGTTCCGCCTCCTCCGTTTCCACCAACCCGATTTTTTCAATTTACGCTTCCGGTAAGCCCATTTTCATGCTATAATGAAAGCGCTCACAATATACAAAGAGCAAATATGAAGGGGGAAATGCCGATGGTGCAAGCCGTGATGCCTGACCGCAATCCGTATGAGGAACTTGCGCTGGAGCACGACGTTCTTTTCTTCAAGCTGGGTGGACCCGAACTTGTCTGCTTTCATGGGCGAAACTTCAATATGAAGCGACGGATGAGCTCCGATCGAATCGCGCTTCTTCGTTCGGATCCGAATTTCTGCCTGGTCGCCCCCGATACGTACGTCAATCTCCGAAAGGTCAGCGAATTCGACGGCGATGTGCTCTACTTCGGCGAGAAAGGACCCGAGGCGAAGCGGCTGCCGGTCTCCCGCTGGCGCCGGAACGCGATCCGCGAGAAAATCGCAAATCTGAAATAACGGAGAATGGGCGATGCCCGTCCCCGAACGGAAAGCAAGCTCCCGCTGCGATGTGGCGCACGCGGGAGTTTTTATTGATTCAAGAATGCCGGCGCCGCACTTGCATCAGCCCCGAAATTGCGTTTAACTAGATGAGTGTGCACGTGTAAACGCGTGTACATGACAGCATGAGACACTCGGGAACAGCCGAATGGGGAGGCGTGTGCGGTGAGCGCAGGAACGGATTGGAAAGCCAAGTGGCGCGAGGAGCTGGAACGGGAACTCAAGGACAACATCCTTCACTATTGGATGACCCGCACCGTCGACGAGAAGAACGGCGGCTTCATCGGGCGGATCGGCGACGACCGGCAGCCGGATTACGAAGCGGCCAAAAGTCTGGTGCTGAACACCCGGATTTTGTGGACGTTCTCGGCCGCATACCGCGTGTTCAAGGATGACCGCTATCTGGCCGTGGCCGAACGGGCTTACGGATACGTGACGGACAAATTCGCGGATCGTGAATATGGCGGATTCTACTGGATGGTTGACGCGCAGGGCAGCCCGCTGGAGGACAAGAAACAGGTGTACGGCCAGGCGTTCGCGATCTACGCGCTCTCCGAGTTTTACCGGGCGGCGCGGCGCAAGGAAGCGCTGGACAAGGCGATCGAAACGTACCGGCTGCTGGAGCGACACAGCTACGATCCGGCGAACCGCGGCTATATCGAGGCGCATGCCCGCGACTGGTCGGAGACGGACAGGCTCACCCTCGGCGGCGGCGACATGAACGAGCGCAAGTCGATGAACACACATCTGCATGTGCTCGAGGCCTATACGAACCTGTACCGGGTCTGGCCGACGGAGGAACTGAACAAGACGCACAAGGAACTGATCGAGGTCATGCTCGATCGCATCGTCGATCCGGAGACGGCGCATTTCAAGCTGTTCTTCGATGACGAATGGAACAGCAAGTCGGACCTCATCTCCTACGGCCACGACATCGAAGGCAGCTGGCTGCTGACGGAGGCGGCCGAACTGTGCGGGGACGAGGCGCTTCTCAAGTGGACGAAGGAGACGGCGATCCGCATGGCGGAAGCGACGCTGAACGAAGGCGTGGACGCCGACGGCGGCCTGCTGAACGAAGCGAATGCGGCCGGGCTCATCGACACGAACAAGGACTGGTGGCCGCAGGCGGAAGCCGTGGTCGGATTCTACAATGCTTATCAGCTCTCGGGCGAAGACAAGTATCTGGACGCCGCCCGCCGGTCCTGGTCGTTCATCGACCGCTGCATCATCGACAAGGAAGACGGCGAATGGTTCTGGAGCGTGGACCGCGACGGCCGCCCGACCGGGGGGCACGGCAAGGTGAACGCCTGGAAATGCCCGTACCACAACGGCCGGGCGTGCTTCGAGATGATGGAGCGTCTGATCTCCGCGCATTGACGGGCGTCAGCCGCAAAAAAGCTCCGGCGAGCGATTCGCCGGAGCTTTTTTTATTGATCCGAATAACCAGAAAAAAAAGCTGCCCCGCCATGGGACAGCCCGTTGCTTCAGCCCGCGATCAAGACTTGACCGCGCCGCTCGTGACGCCGGAGAAAATATAGCGCTGCATGAACAGGAACATCACGATCGTCGGGATGAAGATCAGCAGAATGTACGCGGAGATCACTTCCATGCGCGCCGCGTTCGGCCCGACGAACGACTGGATCGCCGTCGCCACCGTGCGCAACCCCCTGTCCGGCATGTACAGGTACGGCACGTAGAAGTCGTTGTAGATCGTGATGAACTTCAGGATCACAACGGTTGCCGTCGCCGGCCCGAGGAGCGGGAAGATCACGCTCCGGAAAATCTTGAACAGCGACGCGCCCTCCATCATCGCCGCCTCATCCAGCTCGTACGGAATGTTGCGGATGAACTGGAGATAGATCGTGAGCTGGATGACGTCCGCCCCCAGATACAGTGCGATCGGCGCGCCGTACGTATTGTACAGGCCGAGCGCCTTGATGACCGAGTAGGTGACGACCTGCGTCGTGATGAGCGGAATGACCGCGGCCACCAGGTACGAACCGATGATCAGGTTTCTCCCCTTGAACTCGAACCGCCCGAGCGCATACGCCGACATCGACCCGATCAGCACGTTGCCGACGATCGAGACGATCAGGATGAACAGCGTGTTGCCGAGGCCGAGCGCCAGATCCCCTTTCTCCCACGCGATCGAGAAGTTCTCGAAATTCCAGGTCGAGGGAAGCGACAGCCGGTCGATGTAGAATTCCTGCCGCGTCTTGAACGCGCCGACGAAGACGGAGTACAGCGGGAAGAACACGACGAACGTGCCGATGAGCAGCGCGATATATTTCATGGTGTCGAAAAACAGTTGTTTCGCCTTCATACTCTCGTCCCGCCTTCCCTCAGAATCAGCCGCTGGATGAGCACGACGACGGCGACCATCAAGAGCAGCACGACGGCGAGCGCGGATGCGAGGCCGAACTGATTGAATTTGAAGGCGACGTCCAACGTCTTCATCAGGAAGGTGGACGTGTCGTTCGCGCCGAGCGTCATGATGTACGGCACGGTGAAAGCCTGCAGCGCGCCGCTCAGCGTCAGGATGAGCATCAGCTCGACGACATTCTTGATGCTCGGCATCGTAATGTGCCAGAAGCTCTGCCAGGCGTTCGCACCGTCGATGCGCGCCGCTTCATACAAATCATCCGAGATCGACTGCAGCGCACCGATGAAGATGACCATGTTGTAGCCCATGTACATCCAGAGGGAAACGAATGCCAGCGCCCAGTCGTTGATCGCCGGGTTGCCGAGCCATTGCTGTTTCCACGCTTCGAGTCCGAGCACTTCGAGCAGCTTGTTCAGCGAGCCGTAGGACGTGTGGTACACGGTCTGAAACATGATCGCGATCGCAACCTGATGCAGAATGTACGGCAGGAACAGGATGACCCGGAACACATTCCTTCCCTTGAGCTTCGAGTTCAGAATGACGGCGAAGAACAGCGCCAGCGCCGTCTGGACCAGCCCGCCGATGAAATAGTACAGGTTGTTGCGCAGAATCTGGAAGTATTCCGGATTCGAGAAGATCTCCCTGTAGTTCTTCAGCCCGACGAAGTTCACGTCAAAGCCGAAGCCGTCCCAGTCCGTGAAGCTGTAGTAGACCAGCATGACAGACGGGTAGTAGGTGAAAAGGAGCAGCAAAACGAGCGGCAAGGCGAGAAAACCGGTGATGATGATGATCCGCTGGGTTTTGTAGCTGAGATTCAAGGCGCCGCGCCTCCTCATGCCAGGATCAAGCCATAACGGTCGGCGCCGTCCTCCCGGAAGGCGCACCCGCTATGCGGTAAGTGACAAGCTTGATGACGTCTTGTCTTGGAAAAAACCTGAGGCTGCCGTCGGGCGCGATTCGCTTCGCCCTGACGGTCAGCCCCAGTCTGCACGCCGGTTACCTGCTCATCGAATCAATAGCCGAGTTCTTTCTTGGCTGCGGCCCATTTCTGATTCAACTTGTCGAATTCGGCCTGCAGATCCTTCGCAACGGCAGCTTGCTGGATTTCTTCACCCGTGAACGGAATCTGCGCCTTGTTCGCAATCTCGTTGAACCGGGAATCCGACGGCACGGATTCGAGGATGTTGGGATTGTAGCTCATGAACTCCGCCATTTGCGGCAGCGTCGGTTCGTTGTTCTTGTTGGTCGGGATGAAACCGGAATCGGCGTCGTAACCAGATTCCATGACCATGAACTTGACAAACGCCTTGGCGGCTTCAAGATTCTTGCTGTCCTTGCTTACGCCCATGAAGTAGTCCGGGCCGAGAACGGCGTTCACCGTGCCGCTGTTGTCATGCGGGAACGGGAAGAAGCCGATGTCTTCCGGCGCCGCGCCGCCTTGCTCGATGATCTGGTTGATGACCCAGTTGCCGAGGAAGTACATTGCCGCGTTGCCCGTCGCGATTTCAACCTTCGAAGCTTCCCAGTTGTTCGTGGCCAGGTCTTCTTCGGTATAGCCTTTCTCGATCAGGGTGCGGACAATGTTCAGGCCGATGCCCCACGCGTTGTCAAGCTGGAACGGCGCGTCCATTTCCACCATGTTGTTCTCGAAGTTGACGTCGCCGGAGAAATGCGCCAGGCTGTTGCGGCCCCATTGACCCATCGGCCATTGCGCGCCGTAGTTGATGTAGATCGGCACGATGCCGGCGTCTTTCAGCTTCTGGCAGGCTTCGTAGAACTCGTCCAGCGTCTTCGGAATTTCCGTGATGCCCGCTTTTTCGAACGCCTTCTTGTTGTAAACGATGCCGTTCGTCGAAGCGCCCGTTGCAACCCCGTAGTAGTTGCCGTCATACGCCTTGAAATCCGCGAACCGCACTTGATCGAAGATGTCGAGGTCATTCAGCGGAGCGAAGAAATCGCCGAGCTCGGAGTTCGCGATGTTCGTCGGAATCATGAGCACGTCGCCGGCGTCGCCCGCCGTCAGCTTGACGCGGATGTCTTGCTCGTAGTTCGTGTACGGAGCGTATTTGACTTTGACGTTCGGATATTGCTTGTTGAACTCCGACACGTATTTGTCGTAAGTCCCGTTGTCGACCAGGTCCGTGCGGTGCGTCGCGAACACAATCTCGCCGGAGATTTCGGTGTTGCCGCCCGCATTCGACTGACCGTTGCCCGCGGTGTTGTCCGTACCGCCGTTGCCTTCGTTCTTCGAGCCGCCGCAGGCAGCAAGCACGAGCGACAGCACGACGAGGACAGACAGCATCATGGCTAATCTTCTTTTCATGCGCGAGTCCCCCTGTTTCCGTGTTGTGTGACCGAACGGTTTCGGCAAAATCCGCCGTTTCCGATCGGTTCCGGCCTTCATTATAGCGGTGAAAACCGCTTACAAAAATGCAACGTGTTTGCTTTTCTTGTCCTCTGTTATCCTAACTTTTCTAACAATTGATCGAACAAGAGGCCGGATGCTAACGTACGATTTGCCGATATTCGTTGGGTGTCATGCCCACAATCCGCTTGAACAGTTTGGTAAAATAGGCCGAATCCGGATAGCCCACCTGCTCGCCGACTTCGTACGTCTTCAGGTCCGGCCGGCTGCGGAGCAGGTTCTTCGCCTGCTCGATCCGCACATTGATCAGGTAATCGGTGATCGTGACGCCCGTTTCCTGCTTGAACAGCCGGCTCAGGTAGCTCGGCGTGAGATACACGCGCTCCGCGAGCATCCCGAGATCCAGATCCTCGTGATAGCTTGTCGCGATGATCGCCTTCACGGCATCGACCGCGCGCACGCTGCCGCTCCGACGCTCGCGGATGCGCACGATCGCGTCGATCATCCGTTCCGTGAACCATTGCCGCAGCGGGTCGTATTTGAAAAACCGGGACAGTTCCTCGAGCCGCCGGTCCGCCGGGCCGAACAGTTCCTCCGCTTCTTCGGCGAATCCGCCGACTTCCCGTTCCGCCAGCTCGAGCATCCGGATCAGCAGTTCCATCAGCACGCCGGGCGCTTCCTGGCGCCTGCGCATCTCCTCGAAGAAGGCGTTCAGCTCCTGCTCGATCTTCCCCGCGTCGAGAATCTGCAGGCTGCGGACATACTCCGTCTCCCACGATTTGTACCAGTCGCTGAAGCGGGCCGGCCTGGCCTGCTGGGGCCCCGCTTCGGATGCCGGTACGAAGACGGCCCGCTCGAACCGGTAGAACGCTTTGCCGGCCGCCATCTCGGCTTCGGCGAACGCTTCCCGCAGACGTTTCGCTCCGCGGAACGGCAGCGAGGCGCCGATGGCCGCGCCGGTATGCTCCGTCAGCGCCGCGGCCAGCGCGAAGCCTGCCCGCTCCGGCGCGGACGTCAGCGAAGCGCCGGCGTCCAGCTCAAGCAGCACGCCGTAGGTCCGGTCGCGGACCGCGATCGCGCAAGATCTGACGTCTTCGGCATTCGCCGCCGCCTCCAGCGTATCGAGCCCGACCGCCGCTTCCGTCCGCACGACGTACCAGACCGCGAACGCATCGTCCGGGATGACCGGCTCCGCGGATGCTTCGCCGGCAAGCGCGCGTTCGAGCCTGTGCCGCCGGAATATTTTCGTCTGCCTTCGCGCTTCGGCGATTTCCTTCGCCATCTCCCGCAGCACGCGATACAGTTCGGCCTTGTCCACCGGTTTCAGCAGATAGTCCCGCACCTGATGGCGCATCGCGGTGCGCGCATAATCGAAATCGCTGTATCCGCTGACGATGACGCAGCGCACGCCGGGATGCTCGGCCTGCAGCTTCTCGGCAACCTGAAGCCCGTCCATGACCGGCATCCGGATGTCGGTGATGACGACATCCGCCCCTTCTTCCTTGAGGAACTTCAGCAGTTCCGCGCCGTTCGCGAAGACCCCGGCAACCTCATAGTCCTCCGATGCGGAGCGGACGAGCTTGGCCAGTCCGCGACGGATCCGTTCTTCATCATCTGCAATTACGATGCGAAACATGCGTCAGACCTCCTGTTTCACGCTGCTTACGTCTGCAGCCGGCTCGGCAGGGTCACGGTCACTTCCGTGCCGGCGCCCGGCTCGCTGGCGATGTCGATGCCATAGCCCTCGCCGTAGAACAGCCGGATTCGCTCGTTCACGTTCCGGAGGCCGATGCCGAAGCCGCGCGAGCCGCCGCCTTCGCCCGGCGGCGTGTCGATCACGCCGCGCAGCCGCTCCAGCGTATCGGCGTCCAGCCCCGCGCCGTCGTCGCGGATGCGGAAGATGATGCGATCGCCCTCGGCCTCGCACGAGAGCACGATCGTCATGCGCTCCTTGCGTTCGTCATAGCCGTGCAGCACCGCGTTCTCGATGATCGGCTGCAGCAGGAGCTTGACCATTTTCATTTCGCGATACGGATCGCAGCCGGCGACCTCGAGCCTGAACCGGCCCGGATAGCGGTACTCGACGATGCGCATGAACGTCTCCAGGTGCATGAGCTCGTCCTCCAGCCGCACGATCTCGCCAGCCGTGTTCACGCTGTAGCGCAGCAGCCGGCCGAGCAGCTGGATCATGTCCGCCACTTCGGGATTGTCGTCGACTTCAGCCGTCATGCGGATCGACTCCAGCGTATTGTGCAGAAAATGCGGGTTGATCTGGCTCTGCAGAGCCAGCAGTTCGGCTTCCTTGCGGCGCAATTGCATATGGTAGTTGTCGTTGATCAGCTCGCGGATCCGGCCGATCATCCGGTTGAAATGAAAGCCCAGCATGCCGATTTCGTCCTGCCGCCGGACCGGGAACGACACCTCGAGATTGCCGGCCTGCACGTGTTTCATGAGCTGCATCAGCGAGCGCAGCGGCTTCGTCAGGGCGAACGAAATGACGACCGAAGCGGCCAGCGCGAGGAAACCGGTCAGCAGCGCCGTCGCCAGCGTGAAGTTGCGGTTCGCCACCGCGTCCTTCATCAGCACGCCGACCGGAACGGAGATGATGACCTTCCAGCCGGTCTTGTTCGAGCGGTCGTAAATGACGATCCGCTGGCCGTCTTCCGCGTCGTGGCGGAACGTGCCGCGGCTTCCGACAGCCTGCGCGACGACCGGATCGTTCGACCGGTTCTGGGCGAGATGCCGCATGCCGCTGTCGTAAATGACGTTGTTGTTCTCGTCGAGGATCATCGTCTCCCCGCCGGTGACGCTGTCCAATTCGGATACGTACCGCTCGATGACGCTGATGTTCGCGTCGACGGCGACGAGGCCGAGCAGTTCGAGCGACGGCGTATAGATTTGGCGGACGACGGTGAAGACGTAGCGTTTGCGGTTGTGATTGCTCGTGTATTCCTGCGTGCTGACGAGCGCGGCGTTCGTCCCCTCCCGCCGGGCGCGCTCCAGCCATTGCTGATAGGTGGTCATGATGTCGGAGCGGACGCCGCCGACCTGCACGCGGTAATAGCCGTTGCCGAAATTGTCGAACAGATAGATCGACGTTGCGCCTTCCTTGACGCTGTTCAGAAAGTAGATGCTCTCCTCCACCCGGCGCTGAATTTCGAGCGCGGTGCCTTTCTGGCTCGGAATGATGTAAGGGCTGTCCCCGATTTCGAGATCGGGGCGGGAATAGAATTCATTGGCCGCCCTGAGGCTGTCCTGGATCTCCTCGATGGCGCCGGGCAGCGCGGTGATCCGCTCCATGTCGGAGATGTAGTCGTCAAGGCTGACGATCAGCTTGCGGGCGAGTTCCGCAACGTATGATGTGGTGTTGTCCTCGATGGTCCGCGCGTACCGGTCATAGGAAACCAGACTGAGCGCCATGATCGGCAAGATAACCAGAAAAAGGAAAACCAATATCAGCTTCCGCTCCATCGGCAGATCGCGGAATCTGGTCGCCGGATTCCATTTGCGCACGGCGTTCCGCCTCCAGTCACGGCATGGTATGGGGAAGCGCGATCAGCTCCGCTTGCGCCCGTTCGTATCCCGGCTCGATTCGCGGTACACCATCTCGCCGGAAATCAGGATCTTCTCGTGCGGCTCGCCGGGCGATGCCACCCGCTCGAGCAGCCGGTCCACCGCCTTGCGGCCGAGCGCCAGCTTCGGCACGTGCACGGTCGTGAGCGCGGGCCGGACGCGCTGCGCGTCTTCGATGTCGTCGAAGCCGCAGAGCGACAGGGCGCCCGGCACGGACAGCCCGAGCTCGGCGAACGCCTGAAGTGCGTCGATGGCGATGCTGTCGTTCGCGCAGACGACCGCGGAAGGCAGTTTGCCTTCCGCGCGGCAGCGGGACGCCCAATCCACGAATTGTCCGGAATACCCGCTGATCCCTTCCAGGCTGATCAGATGGTCGTCGCGCAGCGGGATACCGTGCGTCTCGAGCGCGCCCCGAAAGCCGTTCCAGCGGTCGAAGAAACTGCGCGAGAACCGGATGTTGCCCGCGAACAGCAGGTCGCGGTGTCCGATGCCGATCAAGTACTGGGTAAGCTTGTACATGCAGTCGTAGTTATTCACGAACACGGTGTCCGACGGGATGAGCGGATCTTCATGGTCGATGAGCACCATCGGCAGACCGCAGCGGTGCACCTCGAGCAGCAGCGAGGTTGAAATTTCGCCGACGCCGATCATGCCGAGCAGGCCGTTCGGGTTGAGCACGTGGAGCAGCCCGTCGATGCTGTGCTCGGAGATGATCACCATGCCGTATCCCCGCTCTTCGAGACGGATCGAAATGCCGTCGAGGATGCGTCCCCAGTAGACCGATTCCTTCGTTTGAAAACGGATGTTGGGCATCAACACGAGCACGGACGGCTTCGAGCCGCCCGCGGGGAGCTGTCCGGGTTTCTCCTGTCTTGCGGCTGCGCCCCGCTGGGCGAAATAGCCGAGCTGCGACGCCGCCTGGATGACCCGCTCCTTCGTCGCGGGACTGACGCCGTCCTTGCCTGAAAGCGCCTTCGACACGACAAATTTCGAGACGCCCAAATAATCGGCAATCTGCTGCATCGTGACCTTTTTCGACATATTCATCCCCGTCCGTGTCATATTCTTTTATTCTAGCACAAGTATTATGTACGCGTAATGAACGGGGGAGGAGGTGCCCGAACGCTAAAAGGCGGCACCCGCGCTTGCACGCAGGTCCGCTCCATTCGTCTTGTCGCCGGAAGTTGTCCGCGGCGCGGCCGCCGTGATTTTTTACCCTCCGATTGCTTATCGGCTGAGAATCATCTCTTCAATTCGTTTCCGATCCGTCAGGTGTTCGAAGCTCCGGTCGAGCTCCAGTTCCTCCGTGCGGATCAGATGGTCGCCTTCATAATGGCAGCGAAGCTCGAAACAACCGTCACCGGCGGTCAAAAGCCTGACGCAATGCGGCACGTTCGGCGTGATCCCCATGTTCTCGGGATGCAGAATCCAATCCGTCTTCTTCCAATCCAGAATGCCTTCCGGCGTTCGGATCGGAATGTCCGTGCGGTCATCGGAAGGAAGTTCGGCATGGTACACGTACATGCCGCCGAACTCCCGCCCGCCCGTAAACCAGGTGACGATGCCCCGAAAGTCGACGGAATCAAGCAAAAGGCCCGTCTCTTCCGCGATCTCCCGCAAGGCCGACGCCCTCGGCGTCTCGCCTGGTTCAAGCTTGCCTCCGGGCGCGTTCCACATTCCCATCCAGACGGGGTATTCCCGGTTGAGCAACAGAAAGCGGTCTTCTTGTTGGATGAAGCAGATGGTATATTTCAGCATGCGTGCCTCCAAACGGTCATGGGTGTGAACGGATTTTCGGCTGGTGCTCCTCTCGATGTCCGGAACCTTTTCAAGTTGTTGTGAATATATTCCTGACCCGTTGCCGTTCTCCTGCTCGGTCCATTGGCTTTAGCCTCATTCACCGCATCAACGACATGGGCCGACTTTGTAACGCGGTATCCGCGTTGCAGCCGCAACCTCCGGGCTCGAATCGACGCTGTAACGTGGTATCCGCGTTGCAGCCGCAACCTCCGGGCTCGAATCGACGCTGTAACGTGGTATCCGCGTTACAGACGCATCCACCGGACTCGAATCGACGCTGTAACGTGGTATCCGCGTTACAGACGCATCCACCGGACTCGAATCGACGCTGTAACGCGGTATCCGCGTTACAGGACGCATCCACCGGACTCGAATCGACACTGTAACGTGGTATCCACGTTACAGCAGCACCCACCGGACTCGAATCGACGCTGTAACGTGGTATCCACGTTACAGCAGCACCCACCGGACTCGAATCGACGCTGTAACGCGGTATCCGCGTTGCAGCCGCACCCACAGGGCTCGAAACGACGCTGTAACGTGGTATCCGCGTTACAGGACGCATCCACCGGACTCGAATCGACGCTGTAACGTGGTATCCGCGTTACAGGACGCATCCACCGGACTCGAATCGACGCTGTAACGTGGTATCCGCGTTACAGACGCATCCACCGGACTCGAATCGACGCTGTAACGTGGTATCCGCGTTGCAGCCGCAACCTCCGGGCTCGAAACGACGCTGTAACGTGGTATCCGCGTTACAGACGCATCCACCGGACTCGAATCGACACTGTAACGTGGTATCCGCGTTACAGGACGCATCCACCGGACTCGAATCGACGCTGTAACGTGGTATCCGCGTTACAGCTTCGCGGGCACAAAACAAGGGCTGGCCAAAAGCCGCATTCCGACTCTCGACCAGCCCCGTCCCCGCATTCCCGCTATACCGCTTTCTCTTCTCCGATCGCCCGCGTCGAATCGCGGACGACCAGTTCGGGCGCGTAGGTCACGTCCTCCGCCTCGGCCGAGGGATCGGCCATCAGGCGGAGCAGCATCTCCGCCGCCCGCTCGCCCATCGCCGTCTTCGGATGGGTCAGCGTCGTCAACTTCACTTCGGCCGCCTGGGCCAGCGTCGAATCGTCGAACCCGACGATCGACAAATCGTCCGGCACGGCGAGTCCGGCTGCTCGGATCGCCGGCAGCAACGCGACGGCCAGCTCGTCGTTGTAGCAGACGAACGCCGTCGGCCGGCCGTTCCGCCGCAGCAGCCCGGCTGCCGCCTCGGCCGGACGGGACCATTTGTTCTCCGAGGCGTACGTGACGACGCCGTCCGGCAGCATCGGTACGCCGTAATGCTTCATGGCGCGCAGAAACCCTTTCATCCGGCGCGTGCCCTGCAGGTCGTCCGTTTTGAAAAATCCGGCGATCCGCCGGTGCCCGAGCTTGATCAGATGTTCCGTCGCCGCGAATCCGCCGGCTTCGTCGTCCAAGACCAGGCACGGGCAGTCCAGTTCCGGATAGCGGGCGTTGATCATGACGACCGGGATGCCGCGGTACCGGAACGCCAGGAACTGCTCCAGGTTCGGATTGCCTTCCGCGCTTTTCGTCGGCTCGACGATCAGACCGCCGACTCCCCGGTCCATCATCATCTGAAGACTGCCTTGTTCCCGCTGCTTGTCGTTGTCGGTGCTCGACAGGTACAGCCCCATGCCATGGGCGCGCAGCACCGCTTCCGCTCCCCGCACAATGTGCGGGAAGATGTAGTCCGAGATATACGTCGTCACCATGCCGACGGCGGCCTGGGCCGCCCCGGCCTTGATGAAGTCCGGCGGCGCCACGAACGTTCCCTTGCCGCGCTGGCGATACAGATAGCCTTCCTGCTCCAGTTCGTTCAACGTCTGGCGAACGGTCTGCCGGCTCATGCCGAACCGGGCAGCCAGTTCATTCTCCGACGGCAGCAGCTCGTGCGGCTTCCATTCGCCGCTGTGCAGCCAGGACAGAATCTCTTGCTTCAATTGCAAATATTTCGGCAGATCGCCGCGCGTCATTCCGTTGACACCGCCTTGCCTCCGTTCACGACTTGCGCAGCTTCCACGCCAGATCGGCGAGCACGAGCTCCCGACGCAGCGCGTCCGGGCGCGTATCCTTGCCGATGATGACCGACTCGATGCCGGCCATTTCGGCGAAATCGGCCATCTGCGCGGCCGTCACATGATAGGAGAAGCCGGTATGGTGCGCGCCGCCGGCGAGAATCCACGACTCGACGCCATCCCTGAGGTTCGGCAGAACACGCCACAACACACGCGCCACCGGCAGCTTCGGCATCGGACGCTCGACCGGCACCGCTTCGACTTCGTTCACGAGCAGGCGGAACCGGCTGCCGAGATCGACGATCGACGCGTTGATCGCCGCGCCCGCCCGGCCGTTGAACACCATCCGGGCCGGCGGCTCCTTGCCGCCGATGCCGAGCGGATGCACTTCGATGCGCGGTTTGTCCGCCGCGATCGTCGGGCACACCTCAAGCATGTGCGCGCCGAGCACCAGCTCGTTGCCCGGTTCGAGATGGTAGGTGTAGTCTTCCATGAACGACGTGCCTTTGCCGCCCGCCATCACTTTCATGAGCCGCACGAGGGCGGCCGTCTTCCAGTCGCCTTCGCCCGCGAAGCCGTACCCGTCTTCCATCAGCCGCTGCACCGCGAGGCCGGGCAGCTGCCGCAGGCCGTGCAAGTCCTCGAACGTCGTCGTGAACGCGGAGAAACCGCCCTCCTCGAGCATCGAGCGCAGGCCGAGCTCGATCCGCGCCTGGTAGGCGATCGCCTCCCGCTTCTCCTCGGTATCCGCGACGATATCATAACGCGATCCGTATTCTTCGAGCAACCGTTTCACATCGGCTTCGCTCACGGCGTTCACCCGTTCGGCGAGATCGCCGACGCCCCAGGTGTTCACCGACCAGCCGAAGACAATCTCGGCTTCGACCTTGTCGCCTTCGGTGACGGCCACCTGCCGCATGTTGTCGCCGATCCGCAGCACTTTGAGCGTCCGGCTTTCGGCCCAGGCAGCGGCCGTCCGCATCCACGCGCCGATCCGCTCCTGCGCCCCGCGGTCTTCCCAGTGTCCGAACACGACGGACCGGCGGACGTCCATCCGCGCGTGGATATGGCCGTGCTCGCGGTCGCCGTGGGCGGCCTGGTTCAGGTTCATGAAATCCATATCGATCGAATCCCACGGGATGTCGCGGTTGTATTGCGTCGCAAAGTGCAGCAGCGGTTTCTTGAGCACCGACAGCCCGCCGATCCACATTTTCGACGGCGAGAACGTGTGCATCCACGTGATGACGCCGGCGCACGCGTCGTCCGCGTTCGCTTCGATCATGAAGCGCCGGATGTCCTCCGGCGTCGTCAGCACCGGCTTCAGCACCAGCTCATAGCCGAGCGCGCCGCTTGCGTTCAGTCCCGCGACGATCGCCCGGGCGTTCTCCGCAACCTGCTCCAGCGTCTCCGGTCCGTACAAATGCTGGCTGCCGACCGCGAACCAGAACCGATATTTTCTCGTCTCAAGCATGACGGGTAACCTCCTCTTTCAATGCTTTCAACCGTTTCATCACATCGTTGCCGCCGCGTCCGAAATAGTCATGCAGCGCCGTGTATTCCTTGTACAGCCGGTCGTAGATCGCCGCGTTTTCCGGAATCGGCTTGAACGATTCCTCCCGCACGCGCGCCATCTTCTTCGCCGCTTCCACGATCGAATCGTAACCGCCCGCCGCCGAACCCGCCGCGACCGCGGCGAACATCGCCGCGCCGACCGCCGGCGTCTGCCGGGACGCCGCCACCTTGATCTCGCGGTTCGTCACGTCGGCGTAGATCTGCATGAGCAGCCGGTTCTTCTGCGGCAGCCCGCCGCAGGCGTACAGCTCCTTCACCTCGACGCCGTTGCTGTCAAACGCTTCGACGATCTTGCGCGTGCCGTACGCGGTTGCTTCGAGCAGCGCCCGGTAGATCTCTTCCGGCTTCGTCAGCAGCGTGCAGCCGACGATGACGCCCGTCAGATCGGCATCGACGAGGACGGACCGGTTGCCGTTCCACCAGTCGAGCGCGACCAGCCCCGACTCGCCGGGCTTGAGCTTGGCCGCCCGCGCTTCGAGCCACTCGTGCACGCTGACACCTTCGCGTTCCGCCGCTTCTTTCACATAGGCCGGAACCGCTTCCTCCACATACCATTCGAAAATGTCCCCGACCGCAGACTGGCCTGCTTCATAGCCGAAATATCCCGGAATGATGCCGTCTTCGACGACGCCGCACATGCCTTCGACTTCACGCTCTTCGGTGCCGAGCAGCATATGGCAGATCGACGTGCCCATCGCCATGACGAGTTTGCCCGGCTCGGTGACGCCGACCCCCGGCACGGCCGCGTGCGCGTCGACGTTGCCGACGGCGACGGCCGTCCCCTCCTTGAGGCCCGTGATCTTCGCCATCTCCGGCGTCAGCCCGCCGGCGCGCGTGCCGAGCGGCACAATCTCGCCGCGCAGCTTCGTCTCCGTGAGATTCTCAAGGCGCGGGTCGAGCGCCTTGAAATATTCGCGGCTCGGGTAGCCCTCCTGCTTGTGCCAGATCGCCTTGTAGCCGGCCGTGCAGCTGTTGCGGAGAATGTTGCCGGACAGCTGCGCGATGACCCAGTCCGTCGCTTCGAGGAACTGGTCGGCCGCGTCATAAATCTCCGGCGCTTCGTCCAGAATCTGCCACACCTTGGCAATCATCCATTCGGACGAAATTTTGCCGCCGTACCGCTTGAGCCATTTCTCGCCGCGCGCTTCCGCGATCCGGTTGATCTTGTTCGCCTCGTCCTGCGCCGCGTGGTGCTTCCACAGCTTCACCCAGCTGTGCGGGTTGTCCCTGTACGGAGGCAGCATGCAGAGCGGCGTGCCCTGCGCGTCCACCGGCAGCATCGTGCAGGCCGTGAAATCGATGCCGATGCCGATCACATCGTCCGGATCGACGCCGGACATTTCGAGCACGGCCGGCACCGAACGCCGCAGCACTTCAATGTAATCGTCGGGATGCTGCAGCGCCCAGTCCGGCTCGAGTCTGACGCCCGATCCCGGCAGCTTCTCGTCAATGACGCCGTGGGGATACGGCGTCACGTGGTCCGCAACTTCCGTCCCGTCCGCCAGATCGACGAGTACCGCGCGTCCCGATTGCGTGCCGTAGTCAATGCCGATCGCGTATTTTTTCCCCATGTCCGCTCCTCCCGTTCCTCAGGCTGTCGGCCCGGATTGGCCGTAATAAGCGTTCGCTCCGTGCTTGCGAAGGAAATGCCGGTCGAGCAGCGCCTGATCCATCGGTCCGACCTCGCGCAGCTGCAGCGTCCGGTGGCCGATCTTCGCGACTTCTTCCAGCACGACCGCGTTGTGCACCGCTTCGTGCGCGTCCTTGCCCCACGCGAACGGCGCGTGGCAGTGGACGAGCACGCCCGGCACCATCGCCGGATCGATGCCCCGCGTCCGGAATGTCTCGATGATGACGTTGCCCGTCTCCAGTTCGTAGGCGCCGCGGATTTCCTCCTCCGTCATCGGGCGCGTGCACGGAATTTCGCCGTAGAAATAATCGGCGTGCGTCGTGCCGAGCGCCGGAATGCCCCTTCCGGCCTGCGCCCACGCGGTCGCCCAGGGCGAGTGCGTATGCACGATCCCGCCGATCGACGGGAATGCCCGGTACAGCGCCAGATGCGTCGGCGTGTCGGACGAAGGCTTGAGCGCGCCTTCCACCTTGTTTCCTTCCAGATCGACGACGACAAGATCGTCCGCCTTCAGCTTCTCGTACGGTACGCCGCTCGGCTTGATGACGACCAGCCCGCTCTCCCGGTCAATGCCGCTTACATTGCCCCAAGTGAATGTGACAAGGCCGTACCGCGGCAGATCGAGATTCGCGGCGAGCACCTCTTCTTTCAGCGCTTCCAGCATGCGCGGCTCATCTCCTCCTTCATTGTAAAGGCTTTCTTTTTGCATTGTAGCACTTGTTCGTACAAGTTGGCAATTATAAAGTTGGATTCGACAAAGTTGTACATACAACTACTAGAGTAAAGGGCTGGGGATTCCAGCCCCTCCTCATCAAACCGTACGTGAGGTTTTCCCTCATACGGCTTTCCGATGTTCGTCATTCATGTGCATGCAACTAGCAGAGCTTCTTTAGTCCACAGACATTGGCAATGTGTTTCACTTTGTGCCAGCAACTACGCCAGTTCCGCCGCTGGTGCTTTTTCGCGTACCAGCGCGTCAACCGCATA
>Ga0207866_1000653_pt1 | contig 45693 bp, 38 predicted proteins | sample HigsolmetaAR203D_FD_184835 | JGI IMG/M metagenome (GOLD analysis project Ga0207866, IMG submission 184835) | Ionic liquid and high solid enriched microbial communities from the Joint BioEnergy Institute, USA - AR20-3-D (SPAdes) (version 2) ...
TCTCCAAGCGCTTCGGCGACCGCCTGCTGATCGACGACCTGAGCTTCATCGTGCCGCCGGGCGCGATCGTCGGCATCATCGGCCCGAACGGCGCCGGCAAGTCCACGCTGTTCAAGATGATCACCGGCCAGGAAAAGCCGGACTCGGGCGAGATCATCATCGGCCCGACGGTGAAGCTGGCCTACGTGGACCAGAGCCGCGACGCGCTGGACCCGGACAAGACCGTGTTCGAGGAGGTGTCCGGCGGCCTGGACATCCTCAACATCAACGGCATCGAGATCCAGTCGCGCGCCTACATCGGCCGCTTCAACTTCAAGGGCCCGGACCAGCAGAAGCGCGTCGGCTCGCTGTCCGGCGGCGAGCGCGGCCGCCTGCATATGGCCAAGACCCTGCTGCAGGGCGGCAACGTGCTGCTGCTGGACGAGCCGTCCAACGACCTGGACGTGGAGACCCTGCGCGCCCTGGAGGACGCCCTGCTGGAGTTCCCGGGCAACGCCTTCGTGATCTCCCACGACCGCTGGTTCCTGGACCGCATCGCCACGCACATCCTCGCCTTCGAGGGCGACTCGCACGTGGAGTTCTTCCAGGGCAACTACCGCGAGTACGAGGAGGACAAGAAGCGCCGCCTCGGCGACGACGCCGGTCCCAAGCGCCTGCGCTTCAAGGCCCTGAAGTAAGCTGCCACCGGCCGCCCCGCGCGGCCGGTGCCTTTTCCAGCCCCCGCCGCGTCCGGAGGCCGCCATGTCCCTGCCCGAACGCCTGTTCAAGCTGCGCGAGCACGGCACCAGCGTGCGCACCGAGCTGCTGGCAGGCCTGACCACCTTCCTGACGATGTCCTACATCGTCTTCGTCAATCCGGCGATCCTGGCCACCACCGGCATGGACGCCGGCGCGGTGTTCGTCGCCACCTGCCTGGCCGCGGCGCTGGGCTCGGCGGTGATGGGGCTGGCGGCCAACTTCCCGGTGGGCATGGCCCCCGGCATGGGCCTCAACGCCTTCTTCGCCTTCACCGTGGTCGGCGCCGCCGGCCTGCCCTGGGAACAGGCGCTGGCCGCGGTGCTGCTGTCGGGCGTCGTGTTCCTGCTGCTGACCGTGACCGGTGTGCGGCGCTGGCTGGTGGACGGCATCCCGGCCTCGCTGCGCAGCGCCATCGTCGCCGGCATCGGCCTGTTCCTGGCCATCATCGCCCTGCAGAAGTCCGGGGTGGTGGTCGCCGACCCGGACACCCTGGTGCGCCTGGGCGCGATGACCGCGCCCGAGCCGCTGCTGGCCCTCGGCGGCTTCCTGCTGATCGCCATCCTCGAGGCGCGCGGCGTGCGCGGCGCGATCCTGGCGGGCATCCTCGCGGTCACCGCCCTGGCCTGGGCGCTGGGACTGGTGCAGTGGAACGGCCTGGTCTCGCTGCCGCCCAGCCTGGCCCCCACCTTCCTCAAGCTGGACCTGCCCGGCCTGCTGCACTGGGAGGAGGGCTCCGGCTGGTCGGTGCTGCTGCACGTGGTGCTGGTGTTCGTGCTGGTGGAGGTGTTCGACGCCACCGGCACCCTGTACGGCGTGGCCGGCCGCGCCGGCCTGCTGCGGCTGCCGGACGGCCGCCGGCGCTTCGGCCGCGCCCTGCTGGCCGACAGCACCGCGATCCTGGCCGGCTCGCTGCTGGGCACCAGCTCCACCACCGCCTACGCCGAGAGCGCCTCCGGCGTGCAGGCCGGCGGCCGCACCGGCCTGGTCGCGCTGGTGGTGGCCGCGCTGTTCCTGGCCGCGCTGCTGTTCTCGCCGCTGGCGGCGATGGTGCCGGCCTACGCCACCGCGCCGGCGCTGCTGTACGTGGCCGGGCTGATGCTGCGCGAGCTGGTGGAGGTGCAGTGGAGCGAGCTGACCGAGGCGGTGCCGGCGGCGCTGTGCGCCCTGGCCATGCCCTTCACCTACTCCATCGCCAACGGCCTGGCCTTCGGCTTCATCGCCTACGCGGTGCTCAAGGCCGGCACCGGCCGCTGGCGGCAGGTGCACCCGGCGGTGTGGCTGGTGGCCGGGCTGTTCGCGCTGCGCTACGCCCTGGCCTGAGGCCGGGACACGCCCGCGCCTAGTCCTCCAGCGCCAGCGGGCGCACGTGCTCCAGCAGGCTGACCAGGGTCTTGCCCGGCTCCTCCCACGGGATCATGTGCGCCGAGTGCTCGAACCACACCCCGCGCTTGTACGGCGCGCGCACCTGCTCCAGCCAGCGCGCGGTCGGCCCGGACGGCGTGGTGTAGTCGTGCCGGCCCATGAACATCACCACCGGCACCGGGAACTCCTGCACGCCGGTGAAATCCACCTGCAGGAACTCCGGCAGCAGCCGGTCCAGGGTGAACAGGCTGCCGGCGTCGATGGCCCGGGCCGCGGCCGCGTCGTACTCGGGCGAGAGCCGCCAGGCGCCGAAGTAGTACAGCGAGCTTTCGCGGAAGGCGCTCAGGCCACCGTAGAACTGCGGCCACTTGCGCGCGACGACGATGCGCTCGCGGGTGATCGGCGCATCACCCGGGTACGGAGCGATGGACTCCAGCTCGGCGAGGGCCTCGGTGTTGCCGTGCAGGCGCGCCTGCCGCAGGCCGTACTCGAAGCTCAGGCGCTCGTTCTCGCGGGTGTTGATCACCTGGCCGATGCCCACGTAGGCGTGGAACAGGTCCGGGCGCCGCAGCGCCGCGTGCATGCCCACCACCGTGCCCCAGCTGTGCCCGACCAGGACCAGCTTGCGCTTGCCGTAGCGCTGGCGCAGGTGCTCGGCCACCTCGATGGCGTCGTCCACGTAGCGCTGGATGCGGATGCTGTCGGCCACCGCGTCCGGATCGTTGTCCAGGAAGGTGCGGCCGGCGCCGCGCTGGTCCCACTGCACGACGGAGAAGTACTCCTCCAGCGGGCGCTGGAACTGCCACAGGCTGGGCGCGGCCGGCGAGGCCGGGCCGCCGTGCACGAACAGCAGCAGCGGGTTGGCGCGGTCCTGCCCGCGCACGTACAGCCACTGCTCGATGCCGCCGATGCGCACCTTGTACGACTCCTGCACGCCGTCCGGGCTGGTGATGCGCATCAGGTCGGCGACCACGGCGCGGGCGCGCAGGCAGTCGTCCGCCGGCGCAGGCGCCTGCGCCTGCACGGACAGGGCCGGGGCGAGCAGCAGGCACAGGCAGGCAAGCACTCTTCTCATGCGTTCTCCTCGGAATGGGAAGGGGAAACGCCAGCGTCGCGGCGTGGCGGAGGCCGCCTCAGCGGCGGTCGGCCAGCTCCGGGAACAGCACGTCGGTGAAGCCGAAGCTGGTGAAGTCGCGCATGCGCATCGGGTACAGGATGCCGTCCAGGTGGTCCACCTCGTGCTGCACCACGCGGGCGTGGAAGCCCTCGGCCACCCGCTCGATGCGGCGGCCCTCCACGTCGTAGCCGCTGTAGCGGATGCGGCGGATGCGTGGCACCTTCGCGCGCAGCCCGGGAATGGACAGGCAGCCTTCCCAGTCCTCCTCGACCTCGCCGGTCAGCGGCTCGATCGCCGGGTTGACCAGCACCGTGGGAGGCACCGGCGGGGCATGCGGATAGCGGCTGCTGTGCTCGAAGCCGAACACGATCACGCGCAGGCCGACGGCCACCTGCGGCGCGGCCAGGCCGACTCCGCCGGCCTGCTCCATGGTCTGCCACATGTCCTCGGCCAGGTCGCGCAGCTCGCCGGTGCCCATGTGCTCCACCGGCTCGGCCGCGCGCACCAGCACCGGCTCGCCCATCCTCACGATCTGGCGGATCACCGCATCCTCTCCCGTGCCCGTGTGCCCGGGCCAACGATAGCGCAAGCGGGCGCGGCGGTTCAGTCGAGCACGTCAATGAACGCGTTGACCGACAACCGCCCGGCCAGCGGGTCGGGCGGCGGCACGTTGCGGTTGTCGATGGTGGCCGAGTGCAGGCAGTTGCGCGGGTAGATGACGATGCGGTTGAACGCCGCCTCCACCTGGCCGATGCGCTCGAACATCGGCGTGTCCTCGCCGATGTAGCCCGGCCCCGGCGCGTCCGGCCCCTGCGCCTCGCGCTCCAGCTGGCCGAAGTAGGCCTCGTAGCGCTCCACGTCCACGTACTCGAAGCCGGTGGCGCGGTGCCGGTAGAAGGCGGTGCCGCCCCACGGGCCGCGGAACAGGTAGTGGACCGAGGCCAGGCCCTGGCGGGTGGTGGAGTCGATGTGCGGGATGCGCTGCAGGAAGGCCAGCTGCTCCGGCGGCCGGGTCACCAGCGAGTAGTGGCACATCGGGAAGGCGAAGCGGCCCGGCCGCAGGCCGAAGAAGTCCACCAGGTACGGCCGGACCAGCTTCTCCAGGAACACCTCGTACGAGGCCGGGGCGCGGGCGCGGATGCCGGGGAACATCGCCCCCTGCGGGGTGAACCGGCTGCGCGCGGCCTTGCGCACCAGCCGCTCCGGTTCCAGCACCGGCCCGTCGATGACCAGCAGCGGCGTGCCTTCCCGTCCGATCGACAGGCGCTGCACGCGCATCCGCGGGTTCAGGTCGATGATCACCCCTAGCCCACCGTGGACTTGCCGCGCATTTCCCAAACCGACGGGTCGGCCGGGCAGTAGCTGCGCAGGAACTCGTGGTGCGGCGGCATGGCCGCCACGAGCTGCTCGATCGGGCGGCGGATGGCCTCGAACAGCTTGCGCATGTCGGCGTCGGCCAGGCCGCGGGCCAGCGGGTGGTGGTTCTTCGGCACCACCCCCTGCCCGAGCATGCAGTGCGTCCAGGAGTCCAGGCGGAACAGCTCGTCCTCGCCCTGCCAGGCGTAGGCGGTGTCGCGGAACACCTGGATGCGGTTGGCGAGCGCATCGGGGATGCGCATGTTGCGGCAGGCCTGCCACAGCGGCTCGTCGCGCTGGTTGAGGTGGTAGTGCAGGATGATGAAGTCGCGCACGTGCTCCAGCTCGGCCCGGCTGACCTGGTTGTAGCGCGCCACCACCGACTCGTCGATGCCGGTGTGCGGGAACATCTGCACCAGGCGGGTCACCGCGCTGAGGGTCAGGTGGATGCTGGTGGACTCCAGCGGCTCGATGAAGCTGGAGGCCAGGCCCAGGGCCACCACGTTCTTGTTCCACACCTGCAGGCGGCGGCCGGTGCGGAAGCGCACCACCCAGGGCTCGCGCACCAGGCGTGTGCCCGGATAGGCCGCCTTGAGCCTGGCCGCGGCCTCGTCGTCGGACATGTGCGCGCTGGAGAACACCCAGCCGCAGCCGACCCGGTGCTGCAGGGCGATGTGCCAGCGCCAGCCGGCCTGGTGGGCCACCGCTCGGGTATACGGCACCGGCGGGTCGTCCGTCTCCACCTGCATGGCCACCGCACGGTCGCAGGGCAGCCAGTTGTTCCAGTCCTCGTAGCCGGTGCCCAGGGCCTGGCCGATCAGCAGGGCGCGGAAGCCGGTGCAGTCGATGAACAGGTCCCCCTCCACGACCTGGCCGTCCTCCAGGACCAGGGCGCGGACGAAGCCGTTCTCCGGATCCTTGCGCACCTCGCGGATCTTGCCCTCGATGCGCACCAGGCCACGGCCCTCGCACTTGCGGCGCATGAAGGCGGCGTACAGCGCCGCATCGAAGTGGTAGGCGTAGCTGAGGTCCGAGCGCTCGAACGAGGTCGCCGGGCGGGTCCAGCGCATGGACCACTGCTGGGCGGCACCGCCGGGCGGCCCGAACAGGGCGAACCGGTCCTGGCGCGAGGCCACCGTTTCCAGGCAGTAGTCGCCCAGCTCCGACTTCACACCGCGGCGCAGGCTTTCCAGCCAGAACTGGTGGAAGTCGCACGACCAGGTGTTCATGCCGGTGGTGCCGAACGGGTGGAAGTAGCGGTCACCCGGCCGCTTCCAGTTCTCGAAGGAGATCGACAGCTTGAAGCTGCCGGCCACCGCGCTCATGAACTCGCGCTCGTCGATCTGCAGCAGGCGGTGGAAGGTGCGGATGGTGGGGATGGTGGATTCGCCCACGCCCACCGTACCGATCTCCTCCGACTCCACCAGCACCACCTCCAGCAGGTCGCGGAACTGGTGGGTCAGCGCGCAGGCGGTGACCCAGCCGGCGGTGCCGCCGCCGGCGATGACGACCTTGCGGATCCTCCCGTTTGCGTTCTCCAAGTCGGTTCCTCCCCTGGCCCCGGCGTACGCCGGACTGGACCTCCGCCGCGCCGGCCGGCGCGGCGCCCCTCAACGGTTGAGCTTCTGGATGAGCATGGCCCGCAGCTGGCGCGCACGGACCTCGTCGATCGGCCCGAGCAGGCCGCGCGCCTGCTCCGGCAGGTGCTCGCCGGCGCGCCCGGACGGGCCGAACACGTAGTACTCGAACACCTCGCGCCAGGCGCGCTTCTCGCGCTCGGGCCGGTCGCGGATGGCCCACATGGCGTGGTAGAGCGCGTGCATCGGCGTGGGGATCCAGGCCGGCATGCTGCCCCACCAGTAGTTCACCAGCACGGTGAACGGGGTCAGCCCCTGGACGTGGTGCCACCACATGCTGGGGATGAAGATGGCATCCCCCGGCTCCAGCTCCACGCTCTGCCCCGCCTCCAGCGCCTGGGCAAAGCGCGGGTAGCGGACCAGGTCCGGATGTTCGAAGTCCACCACGCTGATCGCCTGTCCGCCCGGCGTGGGATCCAGTGGGCCGGGGTAGAGGTTGGCGATCTGCTCCGGCGGGAACAGGGTGAAGCGGCGCCGTCCCACCGCGCAGCAGGCGATGTTGTCCGGCGCGTCGTAGTGGCACGAGGCGGTGACCCGGTTGCCGATCCAGATGGCCGGCGGCGCGTTCACGCCGTGCGCGGCCAGGTCCAGGTCGCTGTCGGCGCGCAGCCCGGGCAGGCAGTAGTCCACCGGCAGCGAGGCCACGTAGTAGGTGGGCGGGCTCGGTTCGTCCAGCAGCGCGGCCAGCTCGTCCAGCACCTGCTCCAGGCTGCCGCGCCGCACCTGGCAGTTCAGCGCGGTGAAGTCCTCGTTGTAGAACGGGCGGCCGGCGGTGGCCGGTTCGCCCCAGTTGTACTGCACCGGTCGGCCGTTGTAGTGGCGGCGCAGGTGGTCCATCGCCGCCTGCGGCGAGCGCAGGCCGGCCTGCACCAGGCCCCAGTCGCGCACCAGGCCCTTGAGCACGGTGGGCACGCCTTCCTCGAGCAGGCGCCGCAGCGGCAGCGTCTCCGGCCGGCAGCCCTCCAGCACGCGGACGGGGGCGAAACGCGCGTCCATGGTCCTCAGGCCACCAGGCCCTCCACCGGCAGGCCCGCCTCCTCGCGCAGGCGCCGCTGCTTCTCGGCGATCAGGTGACGCATGTTGTGCAGCGAGGCCAGCACCAGGTAGGCGCCCTCCAGCCAGCCGTCGCGGTGCAGGGCGTGCAGCCGGGCCGCGTCCAGCGCGGCCAGGCGCTCGCGATCGATGCCGTACAGCCCCTCCAGGCGCACGGCGTGGTCGTCGTCGAAGCGCACCTCCAGCGCCAACGGCTGGATCAGTTCGTGTTCCTGCAGCGCCGCGCACATCGCCGCGCCGGCCTGGACACCGGTGTGGATGCCGCGCAGCACGGTGATCACCCGCTCCAGGTAGGGGCTGTACCCGCCCTGCGGCAGGAACAGCGGATGGCCGTCGCCGTCGCGCAGGCGCGGGTGCTCCATGTCGATGTGGACCACCGGCTCGCTGTGCAGCTCGCCGGCCACCATCTGCTCCTGGAAGCCGATCAGGAACGGCCCGCGCGCGATCGCGCCGGGCAGGTAGCGCGCGTTCCAGCGGCCGTCGCGCAGGAACAGGTTCTCGCGCGGCGAGAAGCCCAGCAGCGCCACGGCGTGGAAGCTGCCATCCTCGCCCTTGCGGAAGAAGATCGGATATTCGCGTTGCAGCTCGGCGAATTCGGTCGGGAACGCCTGCACCAGCCCCACGTCGTCGCCGTACTCCGGCCCGAACCGGGCGGACACCCGCAGGTCCTTGTGGGCGATGTTGTCGAGCATCTCGTAGCGGGGCATGGCGGTTCCGTGTGGTCGTCGTCCCCGGGGGAGGACACAGGCGGGTTGCGTGCCGCCTCCGTCCGACGGCCCGACCATATCGGCAGGCCGCGCCTTCGGCAAGCGGGGCCTCCCCGGGCCCTGGAAAAAAGGGGCCGCCGCCGGCGCGGCGGCCCCCTCCGGTCATGACACCCGGCGCAGGGCGTCAGAACTCGTAGCGCAGACCCAGCATGTAGCGCGGCTCCTGGTCCACCAGGCGCACCATCTGGTTCTTCGAGCGGGCGTGCCAGCGGATGTCCTCGCCGGTCAGGTTGATCACCTCCAGCGACAGCGTCAGCTTGTCGTTGAAGCTGTAGGCCACGCTGAGGTCGATCTGGTCGTACGCCTCGACGAAGTACGGGTTGCGGTTGTTGCCGTTCTGGTTGGCCGCCAGCAGGTACTTGTCGCGCCAGTTCCAGGCCAGGCGCGCCGACCAGCCGTACTTCTCGTACATCAGCACCAGGTTGGCGGTGTCCGACAGGCCGGTGAGGGCGAACACATCCTCGCCCGGGTCGGCAGCCCGGTCGATGCCCACATCGCCTTTGACGATGGTGTAGTTGGCCAGGACGCCGAAGCCGGTGTCGCCGAAGAAGTACTGGCCGCCGATCTCCCAGCCGTGCAGGCGCGCCGAGCGCTGGTTGACCGGGCGGTTGACGTCGAACATGTACAGCGGGTCGTCGGCCTCGCCGAAGATGTCGAAGCGCGACTCCATCTCCAGCACCTGCGCGCTGGAGCCGTTGTACGCGGCCAGGCCACCGGTCGCCGCCTCGTTGCGCAGCATCGCCAGGGCGGTGAACAGCGTGGTGTAGTTGCCCACGCAGGCCTCGCCCGGGTCGTTGCCGGCCGCCAGCACCTGGGCCTCGCACTGCGCGCTCTCCAGGAACGCCAGGGCGGCCTGCGCGTCGGGGCCGGAGGTCGGGTCGGTGATGCCGTACAGGTTCTGGCGGACCACGCTGTTGCCGATGAAGTTCTTGACCCGCTTGTTCCAGTAGGTCACACCCACGAAGCTGGACGGGGCGAAGTACCACTCCACGCCCAGGTCGAGGTTGTCGGACTCCAGCGGCAGCAGGCCCGGATCCTGCGCGCTGCCGGCGCCGCGGAACTGCTCGCCGAACAGGATCGATCCGGACGGCGCGCCCGGCACCGGGCCGGCATACAGGTTGCCGTACGGCGGACGGGCGATGGTCTTGCTGAACGAGGCCCGGCCCTTCAGGTCCGAGGTGAAGTCGATGCTGAAGTCCAGGTTCGGCAGGACGTAGCTGTAGCTGCCCTTCTCGCTGAACGGCTGCGCCTCGTCCGATGCGTCGATGGTGAAGTCGTTGTTGGACATCCAGCGGATCGCCCGCGGAATCTGGATCACCGAGGTGGAGGTCACGTCGGTCTTCTCGTAGCGCACGCCGACCACGGTGTAGGTCGGGAAGTTGCCGAGCTGGCCCTCCTGCTCCCACTGGACGTAGATCGCCTTGCTCTCCTCCTCGACCAGGTTGTTCTGGTCGTAGACGGTGCGCACCTTCGAGCTGATCTGGTCGCAGTCCGGCCACACCGCCGGGGCGGTGCCGCTGGCGCAGGCCGACTCGGCCCAGCGCGCCAAGGCGCTGGCGTCGCCGCGCCAGGCGTGCGGCGAGCCGCCACGGGTGCTGAAGTCGCTGAACAGGCCGGCGATGTTGATCCGGTGCAGCAGATCGGTCATGCCCTGCACCTGGCCGGCATCGTCCACGCCCCAGTTGCCCAGGGTCATCAGGTGGGCGTGGCCGTCCACGTTCAGCCGGCGCATCTTGGTCTGCGACCCGTCGGCGCCGAACACGAAGCGGCCGTTGTCGAAGTTCAGCTCGCCCTCCAGACGCCCCTGCTTGATCTCGGTCTCCTGCCGCGTGGCCCAGATGCGCATGATCTGCGAACCGAGCTGCGACGGCTCGAAGGCCGGATTGACGATGCCGTTGGTGTTGGCCAGGGCATCGGCCGTGGTCGGGTACAGGGTATTGGACATGATCGGCAGGCCGCCGCTGAACCAGTACTCCTGCGCCCAGTTGTTGTTGTTGCGGTCGGGGGCGACGCCGGCGAAGCTGAACGCGGTGGAGCTGCCGCCGGTGATCGGATCGTTGGGCAGGCTCTTGGTCTTGGTGTTGTGCGCGTCGAAGTGGACGGTGAAGCGGTCGTTCACGTCCCAGCGCATGTTCAGGCCCAGCGAGTCCAGCGTGTACTTCTGCTCGTCGCGCTGCTGCTCGAAGCCGAAGTCCTTGCCGGAGCCGGCGATGTCGCGGATGTAGATCGGCGTGGCGACCTGCGGATCCCCGTCGAAGGTGACGTGGGTCAGGCTGTTCTGCAGCCACATGGTCTGCTCGCCGCGCTGCGACGAGATCTCGTTGCGCGAGTAGGTGTAGTCCAGGGTGAAGGTGAACGCGTCGGTCGGGGCGAACTGCAGCACCGCCTGGGCGTTGGTGCGCTCGCGCTCGAAGTCCTGGAATGCGTAGCGCAGGTCGTTGGGCATGGAGTACAGCTGGCCGACCTGCGGGGCGTTCTCGATCACCGCGCCGGGGCGGAAGCGCGAGTCGGACCCGGTCCAGCGCGCCACGTTCCAGGTGTTCTCGGTGGCCTGCACCGAGCCGCCGTGGCGCTTCTGGTAGCTGGCGCTCAGGCCGACGCCCCAGACCTTGTCCGGGTTGGCGTAGCTGAAGATGCCGGACACCTCGGGCGTGATGTCGCTGCCGAAGACCTGCGACTCGTCCGAGACCGCCTTCACGCCGGCGCTGGCCACCACCTCGCCGCCCCGGTGGTTGAACGGCCGGTCGGTGAGAATGTCGATGGTGGCGCCGATGCCGCCGGAGGGCACGTTGGCGCGGCCGGTCTTGTACACCGTCACGCCGGAGATGGCCTCGGCCGCCAGCTGCGCGAAGTTGAAGCCGCGCACGCCCGAGCCGACGCCGCCGATCTCCAGGGCGCCGCTGCCGAAGCCATCGGCACCCGGGATCTGGCGGCCGTTGAGGGTCACCATGTTGAAGTCCGAGCCGAATCCGCGGGCGGTGACCTGGGCGCCCTCGCCGTCGCGACGCTCGATCGAGATGCCGGTGATGCGCTGCAGCGACTCGGCCAGGTTGGTGTCGGGGAACTTGCCGATGTCCTCGGCGGAGATCGCGTCCACGATGCCCGGCGTGTCGCGCTTGATGTTCATGGCGTGGTCCAGCGAGGAACGCATGCCGGTGACGACCACGGTGTCCAGGGTCGTCGCATCGTCCTGCTGGCGGGCATCCTGCGCGTAGGCGGGATTGATGATGATGGCGCCGCCGACGATGGTGAACATCGCCTTCGACCTGAAGCGGCGGCGGGTCTTGTGCTTCTGGCTCATTGGGCTGTCCTCAGCGCTCGTCGTGGTGGGCGCCGGCCGGCGCGCCTGGCTTGGCCGTCCGCGGCGCGGACGCTGCTGTCACCTCGCTGGATGACAGCGCAAGACATCGGTTCGGGCAAAAACTCATCTGCAAACCCTCCCTCCTGAGTTCAAACACTGGTGGATGTCTTTGCCCCGTGGGGGCGGCGGTTTACTTCCCCGCCTTCAGGTGAGCCGGAGCCGGCATGGGCTCCGTTTACTTCACGGCCGGCAAAACAGAATCCGGCCGAAAAAACATCCGTGCATCCCGTCTGCGTCCGTCGTGCTCCCAATCCCTCCGCGCGCAGCCGCCAAACACAGGCCTGATAACGCTATCAGCTCGAATTGCGCGCACTGTTAGCACGCACCCCCGGGGGTGTCACTGTGCGGCGCAACACAATTTTTACAGTTTCCCAGGCAACGATCGGGAATGTTTCAGCGCTTGTTTCATGACACCGCAGGACATGACATTCCATGTGGCCATGGTGAATGTCCGCGCGCATATTTCCACACGGACTTAACATTTATGTCCCGACAAACCGGCCGCTTCCGCGCCTGGCGGACGGCTGGCGAAACGGATGCCGAAACCCGGCCCCGGGCGTGTTCGATGCGGTGCAACATGCCTGCGCGAGCGGCAGGCCACCCGTGCCCGGGCGGCGACGGGCCAGGCGGTTCAGCGGCGCCGCAGGCGGCTGCGCAGCGCGGCCAGGGCGAAGTGGGCCCAGATCGCGGCGAACACCGCCGCGCGGGTGAGCGGGCCGCGGCGCGCGGCCTCGAAACGGCGGAAGTAGCGCCACAGGCCGCGGTGCTTGTGCCATTCGACGAACAGCGGGCGCGCGCGGCTGGAAACGCCGCGCACGTGCAGCACCGCCACATCGTTGGCCACCGCCACCCGGGCACCCGCCTGGCGCGCGCGGCGGCACAGGTCCAGGTCCTCCGCGTGCAGCCGGTAACCCTCGTCGAAGCCGCCGATGCGCTGGAACAGCGCGCGCGGCACCAGCATCAGCGCGCCGGAGACCGCGTCGACCGGCTGCAGCGCCAGCGCCGGATCGCGCGGCACCTCCAGGCGCGTGCCCGCCGCGGGATTGCGCAGCATGGCCGCGAAGTCCGGATCGCGCCGGCGCGCCGCGCCGTCGTACACGCCATCCTCGCCATACAGGTCCGCGCCCAGCAGCACCTCCCCGCCCAGCGAGACGGCGTGGGCGCGCAGGCGCACCAGGGTGTCCGGCTCCACCTGCAGGTCGGGATTGACGAAGGCCAGCCACGGCGCGGCCGAGGCCGCCGCGCCCTGGTTGCAGGCCACGGCGAAGCCCGGGTTGTCCGGGTTGGCGATGAAGCGCACCCGCGGATCGGCCAGGGCGTGGCGCTGCACGATCTCCAGGGTGGCGTCGGTGGAGGCGTTGTCCACCACGCGGATCTCGGCCACGTCCGCGGCCGCACGCAGGCGGGCCAGACAGGCATCGATGGTGCCGGCACTCTGGTGGCTGACCACCACCGCGGCGATGCCGCCGTTGGCCGTGCTCATGCACGCCCCTCCGCGGCGGCGAACAGATCGTGCTGCGGGCTGTCGCGCAGCACCTCGTGCAGACCGGCCAGGCGCTGGCGCAGGGCGTGCAGCGGGTCGTCCATGAGGAAGCCGGCCAGACGCGGATGCCAGGCCGGCCACCGCGCGGCCAGCCGCTCCATGTCGCCGTCGGCCGGGCACCCCTCGGCGCCACGGGCGACGAAGGCCGTCTCGCACAGCACGTTGCGCCAGCCCAGGCCGGCCAGGCGCAGGGACAGGTCGATCAGCGCCGCGTACCAGGAGGCGAAACTGGCCACGTCCAGACCGCCGGCCATGCGCCGGGCGCGGCCACGCAGCGCCACCGCGTGGGTGATCGCCGCCGGCAGTTCCGGATGCACGGGCGCCAGCGCCGCGCAGGCCTGCGCGGTGAGGGCGGGGTCGGCCGGCGGCGGGGCGATCTCGCCCAGGCGCGGCCAGCTGGCCGCCTCGCCGGCATTGCTCCAGGGCGTGGCGGTGGCGATGGCGGCATCGCGGGCCAGGCAGGCGGCCAGCTGCGCCAGCCAGCCGGGCAACGGCTGCGCGTCGGCGGCCAGCACCACCACGTCGGCCTCGCCGCAGGCCTCGAGCATCTGCTGCAGGTGCGCCACCTCGCCCACCGGCCGCGGCCGCCGGGTGTACTCGGCGCGCAGCCGGGTGCGCTTGAGCCAGCGCTCGACCAGGGCCACGCCGCGCGGGCCGGCGGCGGCGTCATCGGCCAGCCACACCGGCGTGCCGGCCGGCGTGGCCGCATCCAGCGCCGCCAGGCAGGCATCGAGGGCGTCCTCGTCGGTGCCGAGCGGCAGCAGGACGATGGGCAGGTCGCTCACGGGCGGCGGGATCTTCGTGTCGGGCAACGGCGCAGACTTTAACAGGCGCCGCACGCCCTCCTGTAGGCGCACGCGGCGACGCGACGGACGCCTCCGGTCATGTCGCGCGGGGTGCCTCCAGGCGCGGCGGTCAAACGCCGGCGCCGGGTGCGCCGGCCGGATCGCCGCTGACGCGGCTCCTGCAGATGACGCGCGGCCGGACGCTGCCCTGCCGGGCGCCTCCGCATGTGGGGGGCCGAGCGCCGTGCCCGCCCCGCGCCGTGCGCACGGGGCGGGCGGCCGGGTCAGCCGACCCAGACCCGGGCGTTGCGGAACATGCGCATCCAGGGCGAGAACTCGCCCCACTCGGCCGGGTGCCAGCTCAGGTTGACCGTGCGCAGCACCCGCTCCGGATGCGGCATCAGGATGGTGGCGCGGCCGTCCTCGCTGGTCAGGCCGGTGATGCCGTCGGGCGAACCGTTCGGGTTGAGCGGGTAGCGGGTGGCCACGTTGCCGTCGCCGTCCACGTAGCGCAGGGCCACGCGCGCGGCGGCCTGGTCCACGGCCGAGTCGAACTCGACGCGGCCCTCGCCATGCGCCACCGCCACCGGGATGCGCGAGCCGGCCATGCCGCGCAGCAGCACCGACGGCGACTCCACCACCTCCAGCAGCGCGGTGCGCGCCTCGAACTGCTCGCTGCGGTTGCGCAGGAAGCGCGGCCAGTGCTGCGCGCCGGGGATGATCCCGCGCAGTTGGCTGAGCATCTGGCAGCCGTTGCACACGCCCAGCGAGAAGGTGTCCTCGCGGGCGAAGAAGGCGGCGAACATCTCGCGCAGCGCCGGGCGCTCCAGGATCGAGGTGGCCCAGCCGCGGCCGGCGCCGAGCACGTCGCCGTAGCTGAAGCCGCCACAGGCGGCCAGGCCCTTGAAGCCGTCGAGGGTGATGCGGCCGGCGATCAGGTCGCTCATGTGCACGTCCACGGCTTCGAAACCGGCGCGGTCGAAGCCGCGCGCCATCTCCACCTGGCCGTTGACGCCCTGCTCGCGCAGGATGGCCACGCGCGGGCGTGCGCCGGTGGCGATGAACGGCGCGGCCACGTCCTCGTCCGGGTCGAAGGCCAGCTTCGGCTTCAGGCCCGGGGCCTCGAAGTCGCGCGCGACCTCGCGCTCCTCGTCGGCGCTGTCGGGGTTGTCGCGCAGCCTCTGCATGGCGTGGGTCACCGACCACCAGGCGTCGAACAGCTCCTCCCAGCGCCACTCGGCCAGGCGGTGGCCGTCGCGCATGACCCGCACCACCGGGCGCGCGGTCGGGCGGGCGATGCGCTGTGCGCACTCGGTCAGGGCATGGCGCTCGACCAGGTCGGCGAAGGCGGCACGGTCCTCGTCGGCCACCTGCACGATCGCGCCCAGCTCCTCGTTGAACAGGGTGCGGAACGGGTCGTCGCCCCAGCCGTCGAGCACGATCTCCAGTCCCTGGCGCGAGGCGAAGGCCATCTCGCACAGGGCGGCGAAGGCGCCGCCGTCGCTGCGGTCGTGGTAGGCCAGCAGCAGGCCGGCCTCGCGCGCGTCGCGGATCAGTTCGAAGAAGGCGCGCAGGCGCTGCGGATCGTCCAGGTCCGGCACCGGGCCGGCGAAGGCCGGCAGGCCGTCGCCCTGCGCGTGCACCTGCGCCAGCACCGAACCGCCCAGGCGCTGGCGGCCGCCGCCCAGGCCGATCAGCCACAGGTCGCTGTCGCGGCGCGGGGCCAGCAGCGGGGTCAGCTGCGCGCGCACGTCCGCCACCGGTGCGAAGGCCGAGACCACCAGCGACACCGGCGAGACCGATTTGTGGGTGGTGCCGTCGGCCTGCCACTGCGCCTGCATGGACAGCGAGTCCTTGCCCACCGGGATGGCCAGGTCCAGCTGCGGGCACAGCTCCATGCCGACCGCGCGCACCGCGTCGTACAGCAGCGCGTCCTCGCCCGGGTGGCCGGCGGCGGCCATCCAGTTGGCCGACAGCTTGACCGTGTCCAGCGAGCCCACCGGGGCCGCGCACAGGTTGGTGATGGCCTCGCCCACCGCCATGCGCGCGGCCGCGGCCGCGTCCAGCAGGGCCAGCGGGGTGCGCTCGCCGATGGCCATGGCCTCGCCGGCCACGCCGTCGTAGTCGGCCAGGGTGATGGCGCAGTCGGCCACCGGCACCTGCCAGGGGCCGACCATCTGCTCGCGCGCGGTCAGCCCGCCGACGCTGCGGTCGCCGATGGTGACCAGGAAGTTCTTGGACGCGACCGTGGGATGGGCTAGCACGCGCAGGCCGGCCTCGCGCAGGTCCAGCCCGGCGGTGGACAGCGCCGGCCAGCGCGGCGCCGGCGGATGCGCGGTGTCGCGGTGCATCTTCGGCGGCTTGCCGAACAGCACGTCCATGGGCAGGTCGATGGCCGCGTCGGCCGGGATCGCGTCCACCCTGGCGCCCCAGCCGACCACCAGGCGCTCCTCCGCGGTGGCGGTGCCAACCACGGCGAACGGGCAGCGCTCGCGCTCGCACAAGGCGGCGAACTCGGCCAGCCGGTCCTGGGGCACGCCCAGCACGTAGCGCTCCTGCGATTCGTTGCACCACAGCTGCATGGGCGACAGCGACGGGTCGTCGCTGGGCACCTTGTCCAGGTCGATCACGCCGCCCACGCCCGAGTCGTGCAGCAGCTCGGGGATGGCGTTGGACAGGCCGCCGGCGCCCACGTCGTGGATGCACAGGATGGGGTTGGCCTCGCCCATGGCCACGCAGCGGTCGATGACCTCCTGGCAGCGGCGCTCCATCTCCGGGTTGTCGCGCTGCACGCTGGCGAAGTCCAGGTCCTCGCTGCTCTGGCCGGAGGCCACCGAGCTGGCGGCACCGCCGCCCAGGCCGATCAGCATGGACGGACCGCCCAGCACCACCACCGCGTCGCCCGGGGAGAGCTTCTTCTTCTGCACCTGGATGCGATCGATCGCGCCCAGGCCGCCGGCCAGCATGATCGGCTTGTCGTAGGCGCGCACCAGGCGGCTGCCGTCGGCGTCCTCGCCCTCCGGCAGCTCGAAACTGCGGAAGTAGCCCAGCAGGTTGGGCCGGCCGAACTCGTTGTTGAACGCCGCGCCACCCAGCGGACCGTCGAGCATGATCTCCAGCGCCGGGGCCATGCGCGGGTTGAGCGGGCGCTCGCCCTCCCATGGCCGCGGCAGCGTGGGGATGCGCAGGTGCGAGACGGTGAAGCCGGTCAGGCCGGCCTTGGGCTTGCCGCCACGGCCGGTGGCGCCCTCGTCGCGGATCTCGCCGCCGGCGCCGGTGGAGGCGCCCGGGAACGGCGAGATCGCGGTCGGGTGGTTGTGGGTCTCCACCTTGATGCAGAAGGCCGACGGTTCCACCGGGCCGGTGCGGTAGACGCCGTCGTGGCCCGGGCGGTAGCGCGCGGCCGGGTAGCCCTCGATCACCGCGGCGTTGTCGCTGTAGGCCGACAGGGTGTGCTGCGGGGTCTGCTGGTGGGTGTGCCGGATCATCCGGAACAGCGAGCGCTCCTGCGGCTTGCCGTCGATGGTCCAGCTGGCGTTGAAGATCTTGTGCCGGCAGTGCTCGGAGTTGGCCTGCGCGAACATCATCAGCTCCACGTCCGAGGGCTGGCGACCCAGCTCGGCGTAGCGCGCGCGCAGGTACTCGATCTCGTCCCCGGCCAGGGCCAGGCCCAGGCGCCGGTTGGCCTCCTCCAGCGACTCCAGCGGGATGCGCTCCAGCCGCCCGCGCGGCGGCACGGCGAAGAGCGCCTGCGCGGCCTGGCGCGAGTCCAGCAGCGACTGGGTCATCGGATCGTGCAGCAGGCGCGCCACCGCGGCCTGCGCGGCCGGATCCTGCGGCCAGCCGGCCAGGTCCAGGCGCATGCCGCGCTCGACCCGCGCCACCGCCAGGCCGGCGCCCTGCAGCAGCTCGGTGGCCTTGCTCGACCACGGCGAGCGCGTGCCCAGGCGCGGCACCACGAAGCGGGAGCAGGTGCCCGCGGCGGCCGGGGCCGGCGTCTCCTGCGCCTGCAGGATGCGGCACAGGGCCTCGGGGTCGGGCCGCCCGTCGCCGGGCTGGACGAAGTAGACGTGCCAGGCGCCTTCGATGCGAAGGCCGGGGACCAGGGACTGCAGACGGGATTCAAGCCGCTGCCGGCGGAACGGCGAAAGGGCAGGCGCGCCCTCGAGGACGATCATGTCCGGGAAAGTCGCAGGGAATGGCCGGCCATTGTAACGGAGCCGGCCGCCGGGCACCCGGCGGCCGGGTGGCGGGCCGCGCGGCGCGGCCCCGCGGGGCCGGCGCACGCGGCCGTTGCGGCCTCAGCGGCCGCCGGCCTGGCCGTCCGCGCCGGCCAGGCGGTCCAGGGCGGCGCGCAGCTGCGCCGGCGGCACGTAGCCGCCCAGCTGGGTGCCGTCGGGCGCGAACACCGCCGGGGTGCCGGTCACGCCCACCCGCTGGCCGAGGGTGTAGTGCATCGCCACCGGGCTGGTGCAGTCCTTGCGCGGCACCGGCTTGCCGCTCTTGGCGTCGGTCAGGGCTTTGCGGCGGTCGGCCGCGCACCAGACCGAGACCATGTTGCGGAAGTCCTCGCTGGCCATGCCCATGCGCGGGAAGGCCAGGTACTCCACGGCGATGCCCAGGCGGTTGTACTCGGCGATGTCCTGGTGCATGCGCCGGCAGTACCCGCACTCGATGTCGGTGAACACCGTCACCGTGTACCTGGCGTTGGGCGGAGCGAAGACGATGCGCTCGCCGGCCGGCACCGACGCCAGCAGGCTGCGGCGGTACTCCATCAGCCCGGCGCTGGCGGCCGGCTGGCGGGTCTGCAGGTCGAAGGGCTGGCCCTGCATCAGGTAGCGGCCGTCGTCGGACACGTACAGCACCTGCCCGTCCAGCAGGATCTCGCGGAAGCCCGGGAACGGCGCCGCGCCCACGTAGTCCGGCTGCACGCCCGGCACCAGCTGGCCGAGGGCCTCGCGCACCCGGGCCTCGGGCGAGCCGGCCGGTGCCGCCCTGGCGGCGGCCGCGGGCTGGGCCGGGGACGGCTGGACCGGGGACGGATCGGCGGGCTGCGCGCAGGCGCCGAGGCTCATGGCGCACAGCAGCGCGGGGAGGAAGGAACGGGACATGCGGGACACCGTCAGGGAGGTTGGGCGAAGTTTCGCATATCGCACCGCCCCGTCCCGCCACCGGGCCGCGGCCGCCCGCCCCGCCCTGCGGTTGCGGTTCAGCCGCGCGGGTGGTGGCGCGCGTGCAGCTGCCGCAGCTGCTCGTTGGCCACCCGGGTGTAGATCTGGGTGGTGGACAGGCTGGCGTGGCCCAGCAGCAGCTGCAGGGCGCGCAGGTCGGCGCCGCGGTTGAGCAGGTGGGTGGCGAAGCTGTGGCGCAGCCCGTGCGGGGTGACCGTGCGCGGGTCCACCCCGGCCGCGGCGGCATGGCGCTTGAGCGCCTGCCAGAAGGCCTGGCGGGTGGGCGCGCGGCGCGCGGCGGTCAGGAACAGCGGCACCTGGCCGTCCGGCCCGGCCGGGACCGGGCGGTTCCCGGCCAGCACCGGGCGGGCCTGCTCCAGGTAGCGCTGCAGCCAGTGCTGCGACTCCTCGCCCAGCGGCACCAGGCGCTCCTTGCCGCCCTTGCCCAGCACCCGCACCACGCCCTGGCGCAGGTTGACCGCGTTGGCCGGCAGGCCCACCAGCTCGCTCACGCGCAGGCCGGCGGCGTACATGAGCTCGAGCATGGCGCGGTCGCGCAGGCCCTCCGGCGTGGCGGTGTCGGGCGCGGCCAGCAGGGCGTCCACCTCCGACTCGGTGAGCGCCTTGGGCAGCGGCCGCGGCACCCTGGGCGGGTCCAGCAGCGCCGCCGGATCGTCCGCGCGCGCGCCCGAGCGCACCAGGTGGCCGTAGAAGGCGCGCAGGCTGGCGCGCAGGCGGGCATTGCTGCGCGGGTGGTAGCCCTGACGCGCGCGCCAGGCCAGGTAGTCGAACAGGGCCTGGCGGTCGGCACCCTCCAGGCCGCCACCGGCGCCGTCGCGCCAGCGCGCCAGCTGCTCCAGGTCGCGCCGGTAGGCCTCCAGGCTGCGCCGGGCCAGGCCCTGCTCGGCCCAGGCGGCGTCGAGGAAGCGCTGGATGGCGCGCGCGTCGGCCTCGCGCAGCGGCGGCAGCGCGCGGGCCAGCTGGCGGCGTTCGGCGGTGGTGCGGGCCTGGGCCATCGGCACAGGATAGCCCGGCGCTGCCGCTATCCTGTTGCGCATGGAAAACACCGCCGCCGACACCACGCCCGAACGCCCGCGCGCCCTGCTGGGCTGGCGCCTGCTGGCGCTGTTCTACGACCTGTGGCCGGTGGTGGCGCTGTGGTTCCTGACCGCGGTGCCGTTCGTGCTTCTGGACGTGGTCCTCAGCGGCGACACCCGCCACAACATCGCCCCCCTCAGCCCGCTGTGGTGGCTGCTGTGGCTGGCCTGCTGGGCGGTGGCCGGGCTGTACGCCACGCTCAGCTGGCGCCACGGCGGGCAGACCCTGGGCATGCGCCCGTGGCGGATCCGGGTGGTGGCGCGCGACGGCGGGGCGCCCGGCCGGGGCGCGGCCTGGCTGCGCTTCGCGGTGGCCACGCTGTCGCTGGCCGCCGGCGGCCTGGGCTTCTGGTGGGCGTGGTTCGACCGCGAGCACCTGACCTGGCACGACCGCGCCAGCGGCACGCGCGTGCTGCGGGTGCCGAAGCGGCGCTGAACGCTCAGCCGGACTTGCGCCGGAACAGCAGCCAGGAGATGCCCAGCATCAGCACCGGCGGCAGCGCGTAGGCGATGCGGTAGTCGAAGCGGAACGCGCCGGCCAGGCGGCCGAACTGCATCTGCAGCAGCATGAAGCCCAGGGCGAAGATGATGCCCAGGAACAGGCGCTTGCCCATGCCGCCGCTGCGCAGGCTGCCGAAGGCGAAGGGCACCGCGGCCAGGCACAGGGCCAGCACGTTCACCGGGTAGAACCAGCGGCTCCAGTAGGTGTCCTCGTACTCGCGCGCGTCCAGGCCGTTGCGCTGGCGGTACTCGATGCTGGCCTGCAGGTCGGCGGCCGAGAGGTTGCGCGGCCGGGTCACGCCGGCGGCCAGGGCGTTGGGATCCAGCTCCGACTCCCAGCGCTGCTCGGCCGCCTCGGTGCGGCGCGCGTGGTCCTCGCCGAACTCGATCCGGCGCACGTCCAGCAGGCGCCAGCCGCTGCTGTCGTGCACCGCCATGCCGGCGCGGGTCAGCGAACGCAGGCGCCCCTCCCCGTCCACCTGGTACAGGCGCACATCGCGCAGCTCCAGCACGCGGCGGCCGCCCTCGATGCGCTCCTGGCCGTCCACGGCGTTGAGGAAGGTGTCGCCCTCGCGCGCCCACAGGCCGGAGTAGCGGGCCATGGCCACGTTGTTGTTCTTGGCCGCCAGCTTGAGCTGGTCGGCCTGGCGCTGGCCCCAGGGGGCCAGGGTCTCGCCGTTGACCACCATCAGCCCGGTCAGCAGGACCAGCGCCGCCACCACCGACACCGACAGCCGCCGCCGCGACAGGCCCAGCGCGCGCAGCGCGGTCAGCTCGGAGGTCGCCGCCAGCTGGCCCAGGCCCAGCAGCGAGCCGATCACCGCCGCGTAGGGGAAGATCGTGTAGGCGCGGCGCGGCACCGACAGGGCCACGTAGACCAGGGCGGTGGGGAAGTCGTAGCTGCCCTTGCCCAGGTCGCCCAGCTGCCCGGACAGGGCCATGACCACGTCCAGGCCCACCAGCACCGCCCAGGTGAGCAGGACCGTGGCCAGCACCACGCGGCCGATGTAGAGGTCGTGCAGGCGCGGACGCCAGGGCCGGCTCATGCCACCGCCCCCCGGCGCCGCCGCGGCAGGCGCCCGTCACGCAGGTACAGCCAGGCGGCCAGGGCCAGCAGCGGCAGGGTCAGCCACCACAGCCCGGCCGCCGCCGGCAGGCGCCCGTCGGCCAGCATGCGCACGCCGATGAACATCAGGTTCACGCCCACCAGGTAGGCCAGAAAGCCCAGCAGCAGGCGGCCGTAGCGCTGCTGGCGCGGGGCACTGCGCGCCATCGGCACGGTCAGCAGGGCGAAGCCCAGAGCCAGCAGCGGCGGGGCCAGGCGCCGGTGCAGCTCGGCCGCCGCCTCCGGGCGGCCGTCGCCGAACAGGTCGGTGGTCGGCAGCAGCGCCGGGGCGTCCTCGTCCGGGGTCTCGGCCCGGTCCGGCAGGGCCAGCTCGTTGATGGCGTAGCGCATCAGGCGGAAGTCCAGGCCGCCGTCCAGCGGGCCTTCGACCCGGTGGCCGTCGCGCAGCTGCAGGTAGCGCTCGTGTTCGCCGGCCAGCTCCAGGGTGCCGGTGCGGGCGGTGGACACGTCCACGCGGCCGTCGCGCTCGCGCTGGGTGAAGATGCCCTGCAGGGTGGTGCCGTCCTCGCTCATGCCGTCGATGTAGACGATCCCGCCCCCCGGCAGGGTGGTGAAGCGGCCCGGCTCCATGCCGGCCACGATCAGGCTGCGGTTGGCCTGCTCGACCATGCGCACCGCCGCCCGGTCGGCCCAGGGCCCCAGCCACAGCGAGCAGGCCCCGACCACCGCCACCACCGGCAGCACCGCCAGCAGCAGCGGCCGCAGCAGCCGCCGCGGGCCCACGCCCACGGCGTTGAGCACCGCCATCTCCGAGTCCCGGTACAGGCGGGCCACGGCCAGCATCAGGCCCAGCATCAGGGCCAGGGGCAGCACCAGCGGCAGGTAGACCAGCAGCTGCAGACCCAGCTGGGACAGCAGCAGGCGTGCCGGAATGCCACCGTCGGCGATCTCCCCCAGCACGTCCACCAGCACCCCGCCCAGGCTGACGGTCAGCAGCACGATCAGCGTCGCCAGGAAGCTCTGGACGAAGTCGCGCAGCAGGTAACGGTCGAGCTTCGGCATCGGGCGGGCCAGTCCTATAAACTCTTGGGTTCGCTTGCGGACGCCCGCCGCCGGCCGGCGGCCGGAATGGGCGAATCCGTGATTGTACGTACCTGCCCCCGGAATCTGATCAATGGCCCTGCAATTCACCCTGAACCGCGACGCCGCGCCTGCGGCCGCCTTCGACTGCGTCATCGCCGGCGCCTTCGCCGACAAGACGCTCACGCCCGCGGGGCAGGCCATCGACGAGGCCAGCGGCGGCCGCCTGCGCGCCCTGCTGGAGCGCGGCGACCTCAGCGGCCGCACCGGCCGCAGCCTGATGCTGCACGACCTGCCGGGGGTGACCGCCCCGCGCGTGCTGGTGATCGGCCTGGGCGAGCCGGCCAGGTTCGGCGTGCCGCAGTACCTGAAGGCCGTGGCCGACGCGGTGCGGGCGCTGAAGACCGGCCCGGCCGGGCGCGCCCTGCTGACCCTCAGCGAGCTGGCCGTGCCGGGCCGCGACGCCGCCTGGAACGTACGCCAGGCGGTGGTGGCCGCCGACCACGCCGCCTACCGCTACACCGCCACCCTGGGCCGCAAGCAGGACGAGCCGGGCCTGCGCGAGCTGGCCATCGCCGGCGAGGACGCCGGCGCCCTGGCCCAGGGCCAGGCCATCGCGGAGGGCGTGGCCTTCACCCGCGAACTGGGCAACCTGCCGCCGAACATCTGCAACCCGGCCTACCTGGCCGAGCAGGCGCAGAAGTTCGCCGCCGCCCACGAGGGCGCCGAGTGCGAGGTGCTGGACGAGGCCCAGATGCAGGCCCTGGGCATGGGCGCGCTGCTGGCCGTGGCCCGCGGCTCGGCCAACCGCCCGCGCCTGATCGTGCTCAAGTGGAACGGCGGCGGCGACGCCAGGCCCTACGTGCTGGTCGGCAAGGGCATCACCTTCGACACCGGCGGCGTCAACCTCAAGACCCAGGGCGGCATCGAGGAGATGAAGTACGACATGCTCGGCGCCGGCAGCGTCATGGGCACGTTCGTGGCCGCGGTGAAGATGAAGCTGCCGCTGAACCTGGTGGTGGTCGCCCCGGCGGTGGAGAACGCGATCGACGGCAACAGCTACCGCCCGTCGGACGTGATCACCTCCATGTCCGGCAAGACCATCGAGGTCGGCAACACCGACGCCGAGGGCCGCCTGATCCTGTGCGACGCGCTGACCTACGCCCAGCGCTTCGAGCCGGCCGCGCTGGTGGACGTGGCCACCCTGACCGGCGCCTGCATGGTCGCCCTGGGCCACTTCGCCACCGGCCTGATGAGCAAGCACGACGACCTGGCCCAGGAGCTGCTGGACGCCGGCGAGCACGTGTTCGACCGCGCCTGGCGCCTGCCGCTGTGGGACGAGTACCAGACCCTGCTGGAGTCCAGCTTCGCCGACGTCTACAACATCGGCGGCCGCTGGGGCGGCGCCATCACCGCCGGCTGCTTCCTGTCGCGCTTCACCGAGGGCCAGCGCTGGGCGCACCTGGACATCGCCGGTTCGGCCAGCGAGGAAGGCAAGCGCGGCATGGCCACCGGCCGCCCGGTCGGCCTGCTGTGCCAGTGGCTGCTGGACCGGGCGCACTGACCGCGCCGCCATGCCCCGCGCCGACTTCTACCTGATCGCCAGGCCGCGCTTCGCGGAGCAGCCGCTGCTGCTGGTGTGCGAGCTGGCGCGGCGCGCCTGCGACGCCAACCAGTGGACGGTGATCCTGGCGCGCGACCAGGCCCAGGCCGAGGAGCTGGACGACCTGCTGTGGGCGTTCGACCCGGACGCCTACATCCCGCACCAGATCGCCGGCGACGAGGAGGACGAGCTGACCCCGGTGCTGATCGTCCCGCCGGAGCTGGAGACCCCGCAGCGCCCGCTGGTGATCAACCTGCGCGACGGCGCCTACACCGCCCCGTGCGAACGCGTGCTGGAGGTGGTGCCGGCCGACCCGGCCGCGCGCGGCCCGCTGCGCCAGCGCTGGCGCGAGTACCAGGGGCTCGGTTACGAGCTGCACAAGCACGACATGTGACCATGCGCCTGCTGATCGCCCTGCTCCTGCCCTGGCTGGCCTTCTTCACCATCGGCCGTCCCTTCGCCGGCCTGCTGTGCCTGCTGCTGCAGCTGACCGTGCTGGGCTGGGCGCCGGCGGCGATCTGGGCCGCCTACGCGGTCGGCCAGTACCGCACCGACCAGAAGATCCGGCGCGCGCTGCGGGCGCGCGCCTGACCGCCACTTCCCGGAAAACCTCCCGATGACCACCCTGCCCCCCGGCTACGAACCCAAGGACTTCGAGTCGCGCCTGTACGCGGAATGGGAAGCCTCCGGCTGCTTCCGCCCCAGCGGCCAGGGCACGCCCTACTGCATCCTGCTGCCCCCGCCGAACGTGACCGGCACCCTGCACATGGGCCACGCCTTCCAGCACACGCTGATGGACGCCCTGGCCCGCTACCACCGCATGCGCGGCTTCGACGTGCTGTGGCAGATGGGCACCGACCACGCCGGCATCGCCACCGAGATGGTGGTCAGCCGCAACCTGGCTGCCGAGGGCAAGGGGCAGACCCGCGACTCGCTGGGCCGCGAAGGCTTCATCGCCAAGGTCTGGGAGTGGAAGGCCACCTCCGGCGACACCATCGAGCGGCAGATGCGCCGCATGGGCGCCTCCGGCGACTGGTCGCGCAGCACCTTCACCATGGACGAGATGTCGTCCCGGGCGGTGGTCGAGGCCTTCGTGCGCTGGTACGAGGACGGGCTGATCTACCGCGGCCAGCGCCTGGTCAACTGGGACCCGGTGCTGAAGACCGCCATCTCCGACCTGGAGGTGGAGAACGTCGAGGAGGACGGCTTCCTCTGGTCGATCCGCTACCCGCTGGCCGACGGCGCCACCTACGAGCACGTCGAGCGCGACGCCGACGGCAACGAGGTGCTGCGCGAGGTGCGCGACTACCTGGTGGTGGCCACCACCCGCCCGGAGACCATGCTGGGCGACACCGCGGTGATGGTCCACCCGGAGGACCCGCGCTACCCGGGCCTGGTCGGCAGGGAAGTGGTGCTGCCGCTGACCGGTCGCCGCATCCCGGTGATCGGCGACGAGTACGTGGACCGCGAGTTCGGCACCGGCGTGGTCAAGGTGACCCCGGCGCACGACTTCAACGACTACCAGGTCGGCCAGCGCCACGGCCTGCCGGTGATCAACATCTTCACCCCGGAGGCGGCGCTCAACGACAACGCCCCGGAGAAGTACCGCGGCCTGGACCGCTACGAGGCACGCAAGGCCATCCTGGCCGACCTGGAGGCCCAGGGCCTGCTGGTGGAAACCAGACCGCACAAGCTGCAGGTGCCGCGCGGCGACCGCACCGGCCAGGTGATCGAGCCGTACCTGACCGACCAGTGGTTCGTGCGCATGGACGCGCTGGCCCGCCGCGGCCTGGAGCTGGTCGAGTCCGGCCAGGTGCAGTTCGTCCCGCCCAACTGGATCAACACCTACCGCCACTGGATGGAGAACATCCAGGACTGGTGCATCAGCCGCCAGCTGTGGTGGGGCCACCGCATCCCGGCCTGGTTCGACGAGGCCGGCAACTGCTACGTCGGCCGCAGCGAGGCCGAGGTGCGGCAGAAGCACGGCCTGGGCGCCGAGATGGCCCTGCGCCAGGACCCGGACGTGCTGGAGACCTGGTTCTCCTCGCAGCTGTGGCCGTTCTCGACCATGGGCTGGCCGGACCCGGAGAAGATGGCCGAGCGCGGCTTCGACCGCTACCTGCCGTCCAGCGTGCTGGTCACCGGCTTCGACATCATCTTCTTCTGGGTGGCCCGCATGATCATGGCCACCGACTACTTCACCGGGAAGGTGCCGTTCCGCGACGTGTACATCACCGGCCTGATCCGCGACAAGGACGGCCAGAAGATGTCCAAGTCCAAGGGCAACGTGCTCGACCCGCTGGACATCATCGACGGCATCTCGCTGGAGGACCTGGTCGCCAAGCGCACCCGCGGCCTGATGCAGCCGAAGATGGCCGAGAAGATCGAGAAGGCCACGCGCAAGGAGTTCCCGGACGGCATCCCGGCGCACGGCGCCGACGCGCTGCGCTTCACCTTCGCCGCGCTGGCCAGCCACGGCCGCGACATCAAGTTCGACCTGGGCCGCGCCGAGGGCTACAAGAACTTCTGCAACAAGCTGTGGAACGCCACCCGCTTCGTGCTGATGAACACCGGCGGGGCGCAGTTCGCCGGCGCGCCACAGCCGCGCACCGACGCCGAGAAGTGGATCCTCTCGCGCCTGGCCGCGGTGGTGGCCGAGGCGCAGACGCAGTTCGCCGCCTACCGCTTCGACCTGCTGGCGCAGGCGCTGTACGAGTTCGCCTGGAACGAGTTCTGCGACTGGTTCGTGGAGCTGGCCAAGCCGGCGCTCAACGGCGGGGACGAGGCCGCCGCGGCCAGCACCCGCCACACCCTGCTGTACGTGCTGGAGGCGCTGCTGCGCCTGCTGCATCCGCTGATCCCGTTCGTCACCGAGGAACTGTGGCGGCAGGTGGCCCCGCGCCTGGGCATCGAGGGCGCCTCGGTGTCGCTGCGCCCGTACCCGCTGCCGGAGGACTTCGACGTGGCCGGCTGCGCCGGCGCGGCCGCGGACGTGGACTGGTTCCGCGCCATGGTCTCGGCCCTGCGCCGCGTGCGCAGCGAGCTGGGCGTTTCGCCCTCGCGCCAGGTGCGCCTGCTGCTGCAGGGCGGCGACGCGCAGGACCACGCCCGGGTGGAGCGCTTCGACGCGCAGCTGCGCTTCCTGCTGCGCCTGGAGGCGATCGAGGCGCTGCCGGCCGGCAGCGAGCCGCCGCCGGCGGCCGCGGCCGTGGTCGGCGAGCTGAAGCTGCTGGTGCCGCTGGAAGGCCTGGTGGACCTGGATGCCGAGCGTGCCCGCCTGGACAAGGAGATCGCGCGCGTGGCCGCGGAGAAGGCCAAGAGCGAGGCCAAGCTCGCCCGGTTCACCGAGAAGGTGCCGCCGGCCGTGGTCGAGCAGGAGCGCCAGCGCCTGGCCGACTGGACCACCAAGCTCGCCGCCCTGACCGGACAGCGCGCGCGGCTGGGCTGATCCGCCGCGCCACATGCCCGCCGGCGCGCACATGGCGCCCGGCGGGACAGCTTTCCCGCTGTCCGGGCACACGACGCGCCACCGGACGTGGCCGGTGACCCATGCCCGGGCCGCCCTCCCCGGCCAGCTCGCCGCTTTCCTGGAACGCCGGCCCCGGCTGCGCCGACCGGGTCGCCGCGGACACGGCGACGCGACGGACATTTCCGGTCACGTCGCACCCGGGCCGAGGGCGCCCCAACCATGGCGGTTGAACGCCGGCACCACGCACGGCGCCCGGGTGACGTGCCTGTGGGAGCCGCGTACGCGGCGACGCGACGTACCTGTCCGGTTGCAACGGACGCTCTTGCGCCGAGGGCGCCTCCAACCGGACCGGTTGAACGCCGGTCCCGGCTGCGCCGGCCGGGTCGCCGCGGACGCGGCTGCCCCACGATGCGCGGTGACGCGACAACCCCGGCCATTCGCGGCGGATGCACCCGCCTGGGGTGCCTGGAACGCGGGAGGGGGGCGAACGCCGGCCCCGATGCAGGGCCAGACCCGGGGCCATCCGCGGTCAGCGCGGCGGCATCCCGGCTTCGCCGGCGTCGGGGAGCAGCTCCATCGCCATCACGATGGCGTCCTCGCGGCCGTTGTGCGCCGGGTAGTAGCGCGGGCGGCGGCCGATCTCGTTGAAGCCCTCGCTGTGGTACAGGGCCAGGGCCGGCGGGTTGGACGGACGCACCTCCAGGAAGATGCGCTGTGCGCCGCGGTCGCGTGCCATGCGCAGCAGGGCCCGCAGCAGGTACCGGCCCAGCCCGCGCGACTGCCGCTCCGGCGCCGTACACAGGTTCAGCAGGTGCGCCTCGTCCGCGGCGATGCTCATCACCCCGTAGCCCACCGGGGTCTCCCCCTCCAGCGCCAGCAGGGCCGGATAGCCGGCCAGCAGGCAGTCGTGGAAGATGCCGCGGGTCCAGGGGAACGGATAGGCGCAGCGCTCGATGGCCATGACCGCGTCCAGGTCGGCCTCGCGCATGGCGCGCAGCCGCCAGGTCGGCGGGGACAGCTCGCGGTAGGCCGCCACGCTCATGGCCGCCGCCTCCGCAGCGCGCGCAACTGCGGCCAGAACGCGCGCTTGGCCGCCGGATCGCCGCGCAGGGCCTCGACCGGCCAGGTCTCCATCAGCGCCCGGGTGGCCGGATCGGCCGGATCCAGGCCCGAGGCGCGCAGCAGGGCCAGCTGCAGGCGGTCCGGCACCGGCGGCGGACGCCGCGTGGCCGGGCCCCGCGGCGCCGGGCCGGTCTCCATCGCCACGGGCGGCGGCGCGGCAGGCGCGCGCCGGGCCGGCGCGGCCGGGCGCGGTTCGGCCGGTTCCGGACGCCAGGGCGGCCGGCCGTGCTCCTCCTCATGCACCGGCGGCGCCTCGCGCGCCTCGGTCAGGAGCGCCTGGTCCCCGCCGCCGAGCCGGTACACGGCATACCCCAGCGCCTGCAGCCAGCGCCGCTGCTGCGGGCTCCAGGGCGAGGCGGCGGCGTTCACGATACCGGCTCCGGACGGCGCACGCGGTGCCACAGGGCCAGCACCGGCCCGGACAGGGCGTACAGCACGCCCACGCCCAGCAGCGCGCGCGGCAGATCGATCACCAGCACGGCGATCACCACCGGCACGATCAGCAGCATCGCGAAGGAGACGCGGTCGCCGCCGGCGCCGGTGCCCTTGAAGCTCCAGTAGCGGATGCGGCTGACCATCAGCAGCGCGGCGGCCAGGGTCACGCCCAGGGCCACGTAGCGCAGCTCCTCGCCGCTCCAGCCCAGCTCGCCGTCGGCGAAGGCCCAGACGAAGGACATCATCAGCCCCGCCGCCGCCGGGCTGGCCAGGCCCACGAACCACTTCTTGTCCACGATCCCGACCTGGGTGTTGAACCGGGCCAGGCGCAGCGCGGCACAGGCCGCGTACAGGAAGGCCACCGCCCAGCCGACCCGGCCCATCAGCCCGCCATCGAACTTCAGCGCCGACAGCGACCAGTGGTACATGACCAGCGCCGGCGCCAGGCCGAAGCTGACCAGGTCGGCCAGGGAGTCGTACTGCACGCCGAACTCGCTGCTGGTGCCGGTCAGGCGCGCCACCCGGCCGTCGATGCCGTCGGCCAGCGCGGCCACGAACACGGCCACGGCGGCGGCCGTGAACCGGCCGTTGGCCGCGGCGATGATCGCGTAGAAGCCCGCGAACAGGCCGCAGGTGGTGAACAGGTTGGGCAGCAGGTAGATGCCCCGCGAGCGCGGCGGAGGGGTCTGGGATTCCATAGGACGCCCAGTGTACGGCCCGGCCGCCCGCGGCGGAACGCACCGATGGCGCTTGCCAGCCCTGCGCCGGGGTGCTGCAATCGGCGGGCCTGTACCGGTCCACGCCGTGGAGAGCCATCGATGCGCATCCTTGCCCGCACCTGCCTGCTGATCCTGACCGCCGGCCTGTGCGCCGCCGCCTGGGCCGGCAACGTCTACCGCTGGAAGGATGCCAACGGCGTCACCCACGCCTCGGACCGGCCGCCGCCGGGCCAGCGCTACGAGACCCGGCGGGTCGCGGCCGACCCCGACGCCGCGCCGGCCCAGGCCGCGCAGCAGCCGGCCGAGGATCCCCGCTGCACCACCGCCCGCAGCAACCTGGCGCTGCTCGACCAGGCCGGCACCGAAGTCCAGCAGGACGTCGACGGCGACGGCAAGCCCGACCGCACCCTGGATGCGGAGGAGCGCGCGGCCCAGCGCGAGCTGGCCCAGGCCGCCATCAAGGCCTACTGCAGGTAGGCGGTCCGGCGCGGCGCCCCGCAGGCCACGGCCCCGGCCGTGGCCTTTTCCGTGCGCCCGCCCACCGGATCGCCGCCGCGGACGGGGCCGGGCGGCCGCCGCCGCCGGCGTCGGCCCCAGAAGCCGCCCCATTGCTGGCAAAATGTCCGGTTCCCGTCCCGGACCGATGCCGCGATGCGCCTGTCACGCTTCCACCTGCACACCACCAAGGAAACCCCGGCCGACGCCGAGCTGGTCAGCCACAAGCTGATGCTGCGCGCCGGCATGATCCGCAAGCTGGCCGCCGGCCTGTACACCTGGTCGCCGCTGGGCCTGCGCGTGCTGCGCAAGGTGGAGCGGATCGTCCGCGAGGAAATGGACCGCGCCGGCGCCATCGAGCTGCAGCTGCCGACCATCCAGCCGCGCGAGCTGTGGGAGGAGACCGGCCGCTGGGAGAAGTTCGGCGGCCAGCTGCTGAAGATCCGCGACCGCAAGGAAGCCGAGTACTGCTTCAGCCCCACCGCCGAGGAGGCGATCACCGACTACGCGCGCCAGGAGCTGAGCAGCTACAAGCAGCTGCCGGTGAACTTCTACCAGATCCACACCAAGTTCCGCGACGAGATCCGCCCGCGCTTCGGCGTGATGCGCGCGCGCGAGTTCCTGATGAAGGACGCCTACTCCTTCCACGTCAACGACGCGGACCTGGTGCGCGAGTACGAGAACATGAAGGCGGCCTACACCCGCATCTTCACCCGCCTGGGACTGCAGTTCCGCGCGGTGCAGGCCGACTCGGGCGCCATCGGCGGCGATGCCTCGCAGGAGTTCCACGTCCTGGCCGACTCCGGCGAGGACGCCATCGCCTTCTCGACCGGCTCGGACTACGCGGCCAACGTCGAGGCCGCCGTGGCCGCCGGGCCCGGCCCGCGCCCGGCCCCGGCCGAGGAGCTGCGCAGGGTCCAGACCCCGACCCAGAAGACCTGCGAGGAGGTGGCCGCGCTGCTGGGCATCCCGCTCTCGCGCACGGTCAAGTCGGTGGCCGTGATCGCCGGGGACGGCAGCTTCGTCCTGGCCCTGGTGCGCGGCGACCACGCGGTCAACGAGATCAAGCTGGGCAAGGTGCCGGGCGTGGGCGAATACCGCATGGCCGGCGAGGCCGAGATCCTCGAGCACCTGGGCTGCGAGCCGGGCTTCCTCGGCCCGCTTGGCCCGCGCAAGCCGGTGCGCGTGGTCGCCGACCGCGAGGTGGCGGCCCTGGCGGACTTCGTGATCGGCGCCAACGAGCCGGGCTTCCACCTGGCCGGTGTCAACTGGGGCCGCGACCTGCCCGAGCCGGACGCGGTGGCCGACATCCGCAACGTGGTCGAGGGCGACCGCGCCATCGACGGCGGCCGGATCCGCCTGGCCCGCGGCATCGAGGTCGGCCACGTGTTCCAGCTCGGCCGCAAGTACTCCCAGGCCATGGGCTTCACCGTGCTGGACGAGAACGGCAAGGCCGTGGTACCGACCATGGGCTGCTACGGCATCGGCGTCTCGCGCATCGTCGCCGCCGCCATCGAGCAGAACCACGACCAGGCCGGCATCATCTGGCCCGAGCCGATGGCACCGTGGACCGTGGCCATCTGTGTCATCAACCCGAAGAAGGACCCGAAGGTTGACGAGGCCGCCGAATCCCTGCTGCAGGAGCTGAAGACCGCCGGCGTGGATGCCGTGCTGGACGACCGCGGCCTGCGCCCGGGCGCGATGTTCGCCGACATCGAGCTGATCGGCATTCCGCACCGCGTGGTGGTTTCCGAGCGCGGCCTGGCCGCCGGCACGTTCGAATACCGTGCCCGCCGCGCCAGTGAATCCGAGGCCCTGGACCGCGCGCAGCTGCTGCAGCACCTCGGCGTCGCCTGAAATCCGTGACCAACGGCACATGCCGCCTGCCGGAAACGGCCGGCGGCATTTGTTTTTGCGCGGATTTTCCGCCGGTTTCGGCGCGATCCACACCCCATTCAGCCAGGGATTACCATTTACCTATGCAGGACATTAATTCCGGCGGGATAATCATCGGATATTCCGCCTCTCCTGCTCAGGGATGGGCATCCCCCCTCTGTCCACAACCCGGAGATTTTCAATGTCGATCGACCTTTCCACGCTGTCCCCGCGTGAGCTCGGTGCATTGATCGCCAGCGCCAGGAAGCGCCAGCAGCAGCTGGCCAAGCGCAGCCCGGCGAGCAAGGTCCGCGCGAAGCTGACCAGGCTGGCCAAGGCCGAGGGTTACACCATCGAGGAGCTGTTCGGCCCGGGTGGCGGCGCCACCGGCACCCGCGGTGCCGCGCGGCCGGCCCGCAAGCTGGGCAAGGTTCCGCCGAAGTACCGCAACCCGGACAACCCGAAGGAGACCTGGACCGGCCGCGGCAAGCAGCCGCGCTGGCTGGCCGCCGAGCTGGCCAAGGGCCGCGACATCAGCGAGTTCCTGATCCCCGGCGTGACCAAGCCCACCGCCGCCAAGCCGGCCGCGGGCAAGCGCGTGGTCAAGAAGGCCAAGAAGTAAGCCGCCCGCCGCGGCACGAGGAAAACGCCGGCCCGGATGGCCGGCGTTTTTTTTGCCCGCACGCAGGTCCGGCCGGTCGCCCGGCCCTCGCCACCGGCCCGCCCCTTCCCAACCGGATCGCCGCATTTTTGCAGGCACCGCGTACGCGGCGATGCGACAGTGCCGCCCGGTCGCGGCGGACGCACCCGCGCCCGTCTGGATCGTCGTGGATGTACGCCGGCCGGGCCGCCGCGGACGCGGCTCCCTGGGGGCACACGCGCGGCAACGGCGGCGGACCGCCGGGCGCGCTGCCGGGTCAGAGGTTCTTGCGCGCCGGGATCACCAGGTTGCCGAACAGCAGGCCGGCCACCAGCGCCATCAGGATGTTGAGCACGCCCAGCATCGCGCTCTGGCCCACGTCCATGTCCTGCTGCTGCACCAGGGTCAGCAGGCCGCGCAGGCTGGCGCTTCCGGGCACCAGCATGATGATGCCCGGCAGGCGGATCAGGGCGCCCGGGCGCTGCACCCAGCGGCCGAAGCCATTGCCGGCGGCGGTCAGCACCAATGCCGAGAGGAAGATGCCGGACTGGTTGCCCCAGGCGTCCCCGGCGTAGCGGGCGATCAGGTAGCCGGCCACGGCCGCGCCCATCACCCACGGGTAGTCGCGCAGGCTGGCCTTGAACAGCACGGCGAAGGCGAACGCGGCCACGCCCAGCGCGGCCCATTCCACCCAGTCCGGCTGCGGCCGCGAGGCGCGCACCTGCGGCTCCAGGCCGGCCAGGTCCAGCAGTATCACCGCCACCATCGCGCCCACGGTCAGCTTCAGCACCGTGGTCAGGGCGCCGGCGAAGCGTACCGTGCCGGAGACCCAGTGCTGGCTGGACAGCTCGTTCATGGCGTTGGTGATCGCCATACCAGGCAGGAGCACGACCAGCGAGGCGATCACCACCGTGTTGAGGTTCAACGGCCCGACCGCGGCGGCCACCAGGCTGACCACGGTGCCGGCCACCAGCGCCGACAGGGCCTCGCCGGCCTCGCGCCAGTTCAGGCGCTGGCTGACGAACTGGTCCAGCAGGCCCATCAGCACGCCGGTGACGCCGGCGGTGGCGATGTCCAGCCACGGCAGGCGCCACAGGCCGGCCACGCCGGCCGCGGCCAGGCCGAAGGCCAGCACCTGCATGATCCGGCTGCGCAGCCGCGGCGGCCGGTCGAGGGTGCGCAAGGCGGTATGGCCCTGGGCGATGCTCATGTGGCCGTTGGCCACCGCCTCGGCGATGCGGTCGGCCTCGCACAGCTTGTGCAGGTCGTTCTCGCCCGGCGGCAGGCGGATCACCCGGGTGGTGTCGGTGCTGCCCAGCGGCTTGCGCGGGTCGCTGAAGCTGAGGATCAGGCCGGTCGGGTTGGACCAGGCCTCGCACTCCAGGTCCAGCCGCTGCGACAGGGCGGTGATGGCCGCCTCCAGGCGCTGGGCGGTGGTGCCGTACCGGTGCAGGCGGGCGGCCATCTCCGCGACGAAGGCGATGCGCTGGGCATAGCTGGCCTGGGAGTGGACGGAAGCGGTCGCCATCGGACTAGTATGGCCCGAGGCGCGGCCACGCGCCCTTCCCCCGCCGCCTGTATGCTCGCCGGGCCGACATGAGCCACACGCCCACGAACCCGCCACGATGGCAGCAGGACCCGGCCGACCCCGGCCGCGTGGTCCTGTCCGGCGAATGGACCCTCGCCCATGCCCCGGCCCTGGCCGACTGCCTGCGCGCGGTCCCGGAGGGGACGGCCACGGTGGATGCCTCCGGCGTGGCCCGGCTGGACTCGGCCGGCGCCCTGCAGCTGCTGCGTTTCGCCCGCCGGCGCGGGCTGGGCGAGGGCGCCATGCGCTTCTCCCCGGCCCACACCGCCCTGGTCCAGGCCATCGAGGACGTCTCCGGCAACCCGCCGCCGGCCCGGCGCGACTACGGCTTCGGCGCGGCCCTGGAACGCCTGGGCCGGGCGGTGCACCGCAACCTGCGCGAGGTGGTGGCGCTGCTGGGCTTCACCGGCGAAAACCTGTGGAAGCTGGCACGCATGGTGCGCGAGCCGCGCCGCTTCCGCCTGACCGCCACCGTGGCGCACATGGAGCAGGTCGGGCTGGACGCAGTGCTGCTGGTGGCGCTGCTGTCCTACCTGGTCGGCGCGGTGATCGCCTTCCTCGGCTCGACCATCCTGCGCGACTTCGGCGCCGAAATCTTCGTGGTGGAGCTGGTGTCCATCGCCTTCCTGCGCGAGTTCGCCGTGCTGCTGACCGCGATCGTCCTGGCCGGCCGCACCGCCAGCGCCTTCACCGCGCAGATCGGGGCGATGAAGGCGCGTGAGGAGATCGACGCCATCCGCACCCTCGGCCTGGACCCGATCGACCTGCTGGTGATCCCGCGCCTGCTGGCCCTGCTGGTCACCCTGCCCCTGCTGACCTTCATCGCGATGATGGCCGGCCTGGCCGGCGGCGTCACCGTGGGCGCCTTCGACCTGGACATCCCGCCGCAGATGTACCTGGCGCGCATGCAGGAGACGATGGAGGTGCGCCACTTCCTGGTGGGCCTGTCCAAGGCCCCGGTGTTCGCCCTGGTGATCGGCCTGATCGGCTGTCTGGAGGGCCTGCAGGTGCAGGGCACGGCGCAGTCGGTGGGCGAGCGCACCACCTCCAGCGTGGTGCAGACCATCTCCCTGGTCATCACCATCGACGCACTGGCCGCGCTGTGGTTCATGCACATGGACTGGTGAGCATGGCGACCGACAGCCCCCGTCCCGCCACCGCCCCGGCAGCCCCCGACGACGCGCCGGCCATCCGCATCCGCGGCCTGGTCAACCGCTTCGGGCAGCAGGTGGTGCACGACGGCCTGGACCTGGACGTGCGCCGCGGCGAGATCCTCGGCGTGGTCGGCGGCTCGGGCACCGGCAAGTCGGTGCTGATGCGCACCATCCTCGGCCTGCGCCGGCCGCAGGCCGGCAGCATCCAGGTGCTGGGCACCGACGCCCTGTCCGACCGCCCGGAGGACCGGCTGCGCATCGAACGCAGCACCGGCGTGCTGTTCCAGGACGGGGCGCTGTTCTCCTCGCTGACCGTGGGCGAGAACGTCGAGGTGCCGTTGAAGGAGCACCACCCCGAGCTGCCGGCGACCTGGCGCCGCGAACTGGCCCTGCTCAAGGTCAAGCTGGCCGGCCTGCCGGGCGACGCGGTGGACAAGCTGCCCTCGCAGCTGTCCGGCGGCATGCGCAAGCGCGCCGGGCTGGCGCGGGCGCTGGCCCTGGACCCGCCGCTGCTGTTCCTGGACGAGCCCACCGCCGGCCTGGACCCGATCGGCGCGGCCGCCTTCGACCGGCTGCTGCGCACCCTGCAGCAGGCCCTCGGCCTGACCGTGTTTCTCATCACCCACGACCTGGACACCCTGTACGCTATCTGCGACCGCGTGGCGGTGCTGGCCGACCGCCGCGTGGTGGTCGCCGCGCCACTGCCGGACGTCGAGCGCTTCGACCACCCCTGGGTGCAGGAGTACTTCCACGGACCGCGCGCGCGCGCCGCGCGCCGCGCCCGGGCCACCGCGACGGAGGCGGACTGAGCATGGAAACCCGCGCCAACTACGTGCTGATCGGCGCCTTCACCATCGTGGTGTCGATCGCACTGCTGCTGTTCGGCCTGTGGGCCGCCAAGTACTCCTCCGAGCGCAGCTGGCAGCGCTACCAGATCGTGTTCGACGAGGCGGTCACCGGCCTGTCGGTGGGCAGCCCGGTGCAGTACAACGGCATCGCCGTCGGCTCCATCCAGAAGCTGAGCCTGGACCCGGAGGACCCGCGCCGGGTGATCGCCGTCATCCGCGCCGACGCCAGCGTGCCGATCAAGGCCGACACCCGCGCCAAGCTGGCCATCACCAGCCTCACCGGCCCGGTCATCATCCAGCTCACCGGCGGCACCCCGGAGGCGCCGCTGCTGACCGCGGTGGACCGGCGCGACCCGCCGGTGATCCAGACCACGCCCTCGGCGCTGCAGAACATCACCGACACCGCCAACCGCATCGTCGAACGCCTGGACCAGGTGCTCAGCGACGAAAACGTGGCGCGCATCGGCCAGACCCTGGCCCACCTGGAGCGGATCAGCGGCACGCTGGCCTCGGACGAGGAGGGCCTGCAGGCGCTGCTGGCCAGCGCACGCGACGCCGCGCGCCAGCTCGACGCCACGCTGCAGACCACCAACGGCACCATGCAGCGCTTCGACCGGAACCTCGTGCGCGAGCTGCCGGGGCTGGTGGACCGCCTGGATTCCACCCTGGCACGGCTGGACTCGGCCGCCGGCCACGCCGATGCCATCCTCGGCGAGAACCGCGCCGCACTGAACAGCTTCGCCAACGAGGGCATGGCCCAGCTCGGCCCCACCCTCACCGAGCTGCGCGGCCTGATCCGCGACCTGCGCCAGATCAGCGACCGCCTGGAGAACAATCCCGGCCGCTTCCTGCTCGGCCGCGACGCGCCCAAGGAGTTCGAACCGCGATGAATGCCCCCTCCCGCGCCCGTGCACGTCCGGCCCCGCGCCCTGCCGCGCTGCCGCTGCTGGCCGCCGCGCTGTGCCTGCTGGCCGGCTGCTCGATCCTCGGCGGCAAGCAGCGCGACCCGGTCACCCTGTACTCGCCCGAGGTCCGCGTGCAGGCCGACCCGTCCTGGCCGGCGGTGGAATGGCAGCTGGCCATCGCCCGCCCCACTGCGCCGCGCCTGGTGGACAGCGCGCGCATCGGCGTGCGCCCGGTGCCGGGCGAGCTGCAGGTCTACCGGGGCGCGGTGTGGGTGCAGCCGCCCACCGACATGCTGGAAGCCGCGGTGCTGCGCACCCTGGAGGACTCGGGGAAGATCGCCGCGGTCGGCCGCCAGGCCACCGGCCTGCGCTCGGACTTCCGCCTGGCCATGGACATCCGCCGGTTCGAAGCCGACTACGCCGGCGGCACGCTGCCGGCGGCGACCATCGAGGTCAACGCCAAGCTGCTGCGCAACGGCGAGCAGCGCGTGGCCGCCAGCCGCACCTTCCTGCGCGCCCAGCCGGCCACCGCCACCGACACGGCCAGCGTGGTGCGCGCCTTCGAGCAGGCGCTTGGCGCCATCACCGCCGACATCGCCGGCTGGACCCTGGCCGAAGGCCAGGCCGACATGCTGCGCCACCCACCGCAGTAACGCCCCGGCAGGTGCCGGGCAAGCGGCGACACGGGAGTGACCGGCCGCGGCGTGTGCTTCTGCGCCGGGGACACCGGACGGGCCACGCAATACAGGTGGCGGCTGCACACCGGCTCCGGATGCGCCGACCGGGTCGCCGCTGACGCGGCTCCTACAGAGGCTCCTGCGGGCACGACCGGCGCGGCGGCGCCCCCCCCGGTTCCTGGCGCGCCGGGCGCCGGAGGACGTGGCGGAAGGTCAGGTTGATGCGCTCGCCCACCGGCCGCGCGGTGCGTGGCAGGGCGTGGCGCCAGTGGCGCTGGGTCGGCCCTTCCATCAGCAGCAGGCTGCCCGGTTCCAGGTCCAGGGCCAGACGCAGCGCCGGATCCCGGCGGTGGCGCAGCAGGAAGCGGCGGGTGGCCCCCAGGCTCAGCGAGGCGATCACCGGCTCCGGACCCAGCTCCGGCTCGTCATCGCTGTGCCAGCCCATGGCGTCGGCGCCACCGCGGTAGCGGTTGGCCAGCACGCTGTTGAATGGCCGGCCCAGTTCGGCCTGCAGGCGGTCGCGCAGGGCCGCCAGCTCCGGCAGCCAGGGGTGCGGCTCGAAGCGGCTGCCGGAATAGCGGTACACGGCCCCGGCGTCGCCGATCCAGCAGCTCAGGCGCGGCGAGGGCAGCTCGCGTCCGAACAGGCGGACCCGGTGCACTTCCCACGGGACCTCGCGCAGCAGGCGCGCGTGCAGGGCCCCGGCCTCCGCCGGCGCCAGCCAGCCACGGGCCAGGCGCACGCGTGCCTGGGGCAGGTCGAAATGCTCCCATTCCATGCCGCCAACCTAGCAGGCCGGCGCGGCGGCGGCGTGCATTTGCTCCGCCCGCGCCGAACCCCGAGAATGGGGTTTTTCCATCAGCAAGCCCGGAGCCCGCACGATGTCGGACACCCAAGCCAGCACGATTGCCCAGGCGGCCGAAGCCGTCGAACGTGACGTGATGGAATACGACGTCGTCACCGTGGGCGCCGGCCCGGCCGGCCTGGCCTTCGCCATCCGCCTCAAGCAGCTCAACCCGGACATCTCGGTCTGCGTGATCGAGAAGGCCAGCACGGTGGGCGCGCACATCCTCTCAGGCGCGGTGATCGAGCCCGGCCCGCTGGACGAGCTGCTGCCCGGCTGGCGCGACAACCCGCCGCCGATCTGCGTGCCGGCCACCGAGGACGAGTTCTGGTTCCTGACGAAGGACGGTGGCCGCAAGTTCCCGGTGGTGCCGCCGGGCATGCGCAACCACGGCAACTTCATCGTCTCCCTGGGCGCACTGTGCGCCTGGCTGGCGCCGCAGGCCGAGGCGCTGGGCGTGGAGATCTACCCGGGCTTCGCCGCCGCCGAAACCCTGCACGCCGCGGACGGCACGGTGCTGGGCGTGCGCATCGGCGACATGGGCGTGGCCCGCGACGGCTCGCACAAGCCCGGCTACACGCCCGGCATCGACATCCGCGCCAAGGTCACGGTGCTGGCCGAGGGCGCGCGCGGCCACCTGACCAAGCGCCTGGTCAAGCGCTTCGCCCTGGACCGCGACTGCGATCCGCAGGCCTACTCCATCGGCATCAAGGAGCTGTGGCAGGTGCCGGCCGGACGCGTGAGCCCCGGCAGGATCGTGCACACCCTGGGCTGGCCGGCCGACAGCCGCACCTACGGCGGCAGCTTCCTCTACCACCTGGACGGCGACCGCGTCGCCCTGGGCTACGTCAGCGGCCTGGACTACCGCGACCCGGAGTACAAGCCCTGGGAAGCCTTCCAGCAGTGGAAGAACCACCCGATGATCGCGCCGCTGCTGGAAGGCGGCAGCATCCTCTCGGCCGGCGCGCGCGCCATCGTCACCGGCGGCTGGCAGTCCCTGCCCAGGGTGGAGATGCCCGGCGCGCTGCTGATCGGCGACACCGCCGGCCTGCTCAACGTGCCCAAGATCAAGGGCACGCACCAGGCCATCCGCAGCGGCATGCTGGCCGCCGAGCACCTGGCCGGCAACGGCCTGGACCCGGCCGGCTTCGACGCCAGGCTGCGCGGCTCAGCGGTGGCCGCCGAGCTGAAGCAGGTGCGCAACATCAAGCCCGGCTTCAAGAAGGGTCTGTGGTTCGGCCTGGCCAACGCGGCCTGGGAGACCCTGGTGCGCGGCGCCTCGCCGTGGACGCTGAAGGTCACCCCGGACTGGTCCTCGCTGGACAGGATCGGCGAGCACGAGCAGCCCAGGCGCGACTACGTGGAGCGCAGGCTGCCGCCGCGCGACCGCCTGCAGGGCGTGTACTACGCCGCCACCGAGCACGACGAGGACCAGCCGGTGCACCTGAAGGTGCGCGACACCTCGATCTGCATCGAGCGCTGCACGGTCGAGTACGGCAACCCCTGCACCCGCTTCTGTCCGGCGGGGGTGTACGAGATCGTCGAGGACGCGGCCGGCCGCCGCCTGCAGATCAACGCCGCCAACTGCGTGCACTGCAAGACCTGCGACATCAAGGACCCGTACCAGATCATCGACTGGGTCACGCCCGAAGGCGGTTCAGGCCCGAACTACCAGAACCTGTGACCTTGACGCGGTAACGACCTCCGCCGTTTTTAGCATCGGCCCACCGCCCGCGATCGGGGAGGTGGGCCGTGGAGTTCAGGTTCCAGGACTGGAAAAGCCGGCAGGACCATCCCGGGCTGCGCGATGCCTGGCTGGCGACGCAGGAACTGGCCGCACGCAGGCTCGACGGGCGGGTGGCCGATTGCATCCTGTGCGGGCGCCCCACCGTGCTGCGCCTGGCCGGCGCCACCGATCCACCGGACCTGCGCGAGCAGCTGGTCTGCACCCGCTGCGGTCTCAACACCCGCCTGCGCGCGGCACTGCACCTGCTGCGCGGGCAGCTGCGCGGCCGGGTGCCCGCGCCACGCCCCCCGCCGTCGCTTCCGCGCCGGCTGCTGTCCCGCATCGGCCTGGGCCCGGATCCGCCCCGCCTGCGGGTCTACGTGACCGAGCAGGCCACGCCCGCCTTCGTGTGGATGCAGAAGCACCTCGGTGTGGACCTGGAGGGCGGCGAGTTCGAACCGGACCGTGCCCGCCGCTGGCAGCTCACCCTGCACCTGCACCGGCTGGGCGGCCGGGGCCGGGTGGCCTACCGCGACCTCACCGCGCTGGATTTCCCCGATGCCTCGCTGGACGCGGTGGCCAGCTTCGAGGTGCTCGAACACATCCCGGACTACCGCGCGGCGATCCGCCAACTGGCCCGGGTGCTGAAACCGGGCGGAGCCTGCGTGGCCACCTTCCCCTTCAACGACCGGCCGGACACGCTGGTGCGTGCCCGGCACAGTCCCGACGGCACGGTCGAACACCTCGAGCCGCCCGAGTACCACGGCGACCCGCTGGGCGGCGGCATCCTCTGCTACCACCACTTCGGCTGGGACGTGCTGGACCGCTTCCGCGAAGCCGGCTTCGCCCATGCGGCCATGGTCATGCCCTGGTCGCTGGAGCGCGCACTGCCCTACGGGATGTGGACGCTGCTGGCGCTCCGCTGAGCGCCGGCCGCCTCAGTGGGCGAAAGGCACGCCGGTCTTGGCCTTGAGCTCGTCGAGGTCCACGCCCGGCGCGGTCTCCACCAGCTTCAGGCCTTCGGGCGTGACGTCGAACACCGCCAGGTCGGTGATGATGCGGTTGACCACGCCCACGCCGGTCAGCGGCAGGGTGCACTGCGGCACGATCTTGTGCTCGCCGTTCTTGGCCACGTGCTCCATCAGCACGACCACGCGCTTGACGCCGGCCACCAGGTCCATGGCCCCGCCCATGCCCTTGACCATCTTGCCCGGCACCATCCAGTTGGCCAGGTCGCCCTTGTCGGTGACCTGCATGGCGCCGAGGATGGCCAGGTCGATGTGGCCGCCGCGGATCATGGCGAAGGAATCGTGGCTGCCGAAGTAGCTGGCGCCCGGGCGGGCGGTGACGGTCTGCTTGCCGGCGTTGATCAGGTCCGGGTCCACCTCGTCCTCGGTCGGGAACGGGCCGATGCCCAGCAGGCCGTTCTCCGACTGCAGCCACACGTCCACACCCTCGGGGATGTAGTTGGCCACCAGGGTCGGCAGGCCGATGCCCAGGTTGACGTAGGCCCCGTCCGTGAGCTCCTGCGCGGCGCGCTGCGCCATCTGGTCGCGGGTCCAGGCCATTACTTCGCTCCTCGCACGGTGCGCTGCTCGATGCGCTTCTCGGGGTTGGGGTTGACCACGATGCGGTCCACGTAGATGCCGGGCAGGTGGACGTGGTCCGGGTCGATCTCGCCGATCTCCACCAGCTGTTCCACCTCGGCCACGCAGACCTTGCCGGCCATGGCGCAGGCCGGGTTGAAGTTGCGCGCGGTCTTGCGGAACACCAGATTGCCGGCCTTGTCGGCCTTCCACGCCTTGACCAGGGAGACGTCGGCCCTGAGCGCGGTCTCCAGCACGTACCAGTGGCCGTCGTCGAACTGCCGGGTCTCCTTGCCCTCGGCCACCACCGTGCCGTAGCCGGTGCGGGTGTAGAAGGCCGGGATGCCGGCGCCGCCGGCACGCAGGCGCTCGGCCAGGGTGCCCTGCGGGTTGAACTCCAGCTCCAGCTCGCCGGAGAGGAACTGGCGCTCGAATTCCTTGTTCTCGCCCACGTAGGACGAAATCATCTTGCGGATCTGCCGCGTCTCCAGCAGCAGGCCGAGGCCGAAGCCGTCCACGCCGGCGTTGTTGGAGATCACGGTCAGCCCCTTGACCCCCGAATCGCGCAGCGCGGCGATCAGGGCCTCGGGGATGCCGCACAGACCGAACCCGCCCACCGCCAGGGTCTGCCCGTCGGCGACCAGGTCGGCCAGCGCGGTTCTGGCGTCCGGATAGAGTTTGGAAACGGCCATGGTGCCCTCGCTGGAAAACCTCCCGCGATTCTAGCCACAGCCCCGGACCTGGCCACATGTACCTTCGGGCAGGTGCACGCGCGCGCCGGCGCGGGCAGGGCGCCGGTCAGCGGCGGCAGGGCTCGCTGGCCAGGGTGCGCCGCGCCAGCACCCGGCCGTCCAGGGCCTTGAGGGTCACGGTGTACCCGTCGTGGGCCCATTTTCCCGCCTCGGCGCTGCCGCGCTTGCCGCCCTGCACCCACAACTTGGGGGGGCGGCCCAGGTTGTTCACCTCCAGTCTCACGCCACCCTCGCCGCGCAGCGCCGTGGCGTCCCACCGCACCCGGGTCACGGCCGGCGTCTCGCAGGCCCGGACCCGTTCCGGCTCCAGCTCCAGCCGCACCGGTGCCGGATCCATCTGCAGGCGGGCGGCCACGCCCGCCGCCACCACCAGGGCCACCACCCCCACTCCCGCACGCCAGGCCACTTTCATCGCAGGAACTCCTCGAAGCGCCCCTGGAACCGGGCCACCGCCGCCGCCTCCACGCCGCGCCGCAGCAGGCGGGCCTCCTCCGAGCCCGGCGGCAGCGCCGCCAGGCGGCGGCCGGCCACGCGGACCAGGTCGTAGTAGGGATCACCGCCGATGCCGGCCACCTCGAGGGCCTCCGCCGCCAGCTCCCAGGCGTGCAGCCTGCGCCCGGCGGCCCGTCGCCCCGTGTCCCCGACGATCAGCCAGGGGACGGTCTGCTCCTGCGCCCTGCGGCCGTCGACGAAGGACAGCGCCTCGTAGGCCTCGGGCAGGGCCGGCAGGTGGTCGCCGAAGAACACCACCACGAACGGCCTGCCGCGGGCCCGCAGGCCGTCGAGCAGGCGCACCAGCTCCCGGTCGGCATTGGCGAGGTGGTAGAGATAGTTGCGCAGGCCGGTCGCGGCGCCGTCCGGCAACCCCTCGGGTAGGCGGATCGCCGCGCGGGCGGCCTCGTCCAGCACCGGTGCGCGGCTGTCGTACGGGCCGTGGTTCTCCATGCTCACCGCCACCACCAGCAGCGGACGGTCGGCGCGCTCCAGCTCGCGCAGGACCAGGTCGGTCATGGAGGCGTCCGAGTACCAGCCGCCGTCCTTCTTCCCGCCTTCACGGAACGCGCGTTCGGTGAGGAAGCGGTCGATGCCCATGGACTTGTAGGTGTCGGTGCGGTTCCAGAACGCGCCCGAATTGGCGTGGATGGCCACCGTGGCGTAGCCGCGCCCGCGCAGCAGCAGCGGCAGGCCGGGCATCCGTCGTGCCGACATGTCCGCGTAGGGATAGATCACCGAGGGGAACGCGCTGACCGGCATCCCGGTCAGCACCTCGAACTCGGTCCGTACGGTGCCGCCGCCGTAGGTGGGCACCACCATTTCGCCTCCGGCGCCCTGCCGGATCAGCGCGCGTGCGCCGGGGATCACGTCGCCCAGCGCCTCCATGCCGGACAGGATGTGCGGGTCCATGAACGACTCGCTCAGGACCACGACGATGTCCGGCAGCTCCCCGCTGGCGGGCGCCGCCGCGCCGCCGGCGCGTTCGGCGGCGGTGGCGGCCAGCACCGCCCGCAGCGCCTCCTCGTCCAGCTTGTACACGGTGTTGGCGACTTCCAGGTGCTTGTACACCAGGCTGCTCATGAGCCCGGCGCGCAGCACCGCGGGTTCCGGGCCGAGGGCCGACGGGCGCACGTGCTCGCGCGTGTACACCGCGGTCCACGGCCACGTGGCCAGGGACTGGGACAGGGCCAGCGCGAGCCCGGCGGCCAGCACCGTGACGCTGGCCGCCCCGGCCCTGCGCGGGACCGGGGACTCGATCCGGAACGCGGCCACCACCGCAACCAGGCCGGCGACGCAGGCCAGCGCGAACGCCCGCGCATCCTCAAGGTAGGAGCCCAGGACCTCCAGGCTGGCGCGGTTGAAGCTGGTGAGGAAGTAGAAGTCCTGCAGGATCAGCGGCGTGCCCAGCACCTGCTGCTTGACCATGCTGGCCTGGCAGGCCGCCGCCTGCAGCAGCAGGACCAGCAGCAGCGAGGAGAACAGCCGCCGGGTCAGGCCCCACAGCAGCAGCACCCAGGGCAGTGCCACGGCGGCATTGAGGCCGACGTTGGCCAGGGTGCGGTAGGCACCGGGGGCCACGCCCAGGGCCCGCCGGTCCAAGCCCCAGAGCAGCAGCGCGTACAGCACCACGCACAGCAGTGCGCCTGCGGCCCAGGCCAGGCGCGGCCACCACGCGCGCCTGCCGGCACCCGGCTGCGGGACGGACACCGCGGACGGAGTTGCTGCGTTCATGCGATCCGAACCTCCCTGTCGATCCCGGGGCACGTCCGTCCCCGTGTGGGCACGGCGCCGGGACGCGCCTGGCGTGCACCGCGCTCCCGCAGGATCGCGCCGCCGGCGTGCAGCCCGACATGCGGCAGGCGGACGAAACGTACGGAGTGGGCAGGCCTGCGCCGCCCGCGGCAGGCCGTGGCGGCGGCCGGGTCGCGCCTGCCCCCGGCGGGCCGGTAGAATCGCGGTCCGGCAGCGGCCGCCGTCGCGGACGCGCCGCCCGAACATCCCCGAGGAATCCCCGCACGATGAAGATCCTAGTCGCCTACAAGCGGGTGGTGGACTACAACGTCCGCATCCAGGTCAAGCCGGATGGCTCCGGCGTGGTCACCGAGGGCGTGAAGCTCTCGCCCAAC
>Ga0207866_1000657_pt1 | contig 45231 bp, 39 predicted proteins | sample HigsolmetaAR203D_FD_184835 | JGI IMG/M metagenome (GOLD analysis project Ga0207866, IMG submission 184835) | Ionic liquid and high solid enriched microbial communities from the Joint BioEnergy Institute, USA - AR20-3-D (SPAdes) (version 2) ...
TCAGCGGATAGCTCATCGATCATTCCTCCCGTATGGCTTGTTCGGTCATCCGGCCGTCAGACCGGCTTGCGGCCCGCCCAATAGGCCGCGATCGCGGCGACCAGCGCGTCGATCGTCGATTCCGGCAGCTCGATCGCGACGTCGAGTCCCGCTTCCCGGGCGGCCGCCGACGTGAGCGGCCCGATCGACGCGACGGCCGCGCCGGCGAGCAGCCCGGCCGGATCGTCGGCGCCGGCGGCGCGCAGCCGGCCGATCAGATTGCGCACCGTCGAGGCACTCGTGAACGTGACGATGTGGATGCCGCCCTCGCGCAGCAGCTCGAGGATGTCCTCCCCGCCGCCGGCCGGCACCGTCTCGTATACATCGATCTCGACCGGCTCGACGCCGAGCGCCCCGAGCGCCTCGGGCAGCGACTTGCGCGCGAGGTCGCCGCGCGGCAGCAGCGCCCGCTGCCCCGGCGAGACGGCCCCGCGCAAGCTCTCCAGCAGGCCTTCGGCGTGGAACGCCTCGGGCAGCGCGGCCGGCGCCAGACCGATCTCGCGCAGCGCCTCGGCCGTCTTCGGGCCGACGGCGGCGATGCGCGCCCGGTGGAACCGGCGGATATCCTGCCCGAACCTGCGCAGCCACTCCAGAAAATACCGCACGCCGTTCACGCTCGTGAAAATCAGATGGTCATACGTCTCCGCCGCGGCCAGCGCTTCCCCGATCGCCGCTTCGGCCGCCGCGCCCCCGGGCATCCGCGTCTCGATCGCCGGATACTCGATCGGCTCGCCGCCGAGCTCCTCGATCCGCTGCGACAGCGTGCCGGCCTGCTCCCGGGCCCGCGTGACGAGGACGCGGGCGCCGAACAGCGGCCGACGCTCGAACCACATGAGCTGCTCGCGCTTGCCTACGACATCGCCGACGACGATGACGGCCGGCGGCTCGAAGCGCGCCGCCTTCACCTTCTCCTCGATGTCGGCGAGCGTGCCGACGAGCGTCCGCTGGTCGGCCGTCGTGCCCCAGCGGATGAGCGCGACCTTCGTCTCCGGCGGACGCCCGTGGCGGACGAGCTGGCGGGCGATGTGGCCGATGCGCGCGACGCCCATCAGGAAGACGAGCGTGCCGGCCGCGTTCGTCACCCGGTCCCATTGAATGAGCTCGTCCAGCTTCTCCGGATTCTCGTGCCCGGTGATGATCGACACCGACGACGCCAGATCCCGATGGGTGACCGGAATGCCCGCATAGGCCGGCACCGCGATCGCGGACGTGACGCCGGGCACGATCTCGTACTCGATCCCTTCGCGGCGCAGCGCCTCCGCTTCCTCGCCGCCGCGGCCGAAGACGGTCGGATCGCCGCCCTTGAGCCGCGTGACGATCTTGCCTTGCAGCGCCTGCTCGACCAGAATCCGGTTGATCTCCTCCTGCTTCATCGTGTGGCGGTCGGGCAGCTTGCCGACATAGATCCGCTCGGCCCCCGGCTTCAGGTGCGCGAGCAGCCGCGGACTGGCCAGCCGGTCGTAGACGATCACGTCGCACATCCGGATGCATTCGAGCCCGCGCAGCGTGATCAGCTTCGGATCGCCCGGTCCGGCTCCGACCAGGTACACTTTCCCCTTGCTCAAACCTCCCGGTCACCTCACATCCGCGAGTATGCGGTCGGCGCCGAGCTTGACAAGCCTGCGCGCCAGTTCCCTGCCGAGGAGACGGGCGTCCGTACCCGTCATCGACTCCTTGAGGAGCACCTCGCCGTCCGGCGTGCCGACCATGCCGGTCAGCCGGATCGTTCCGCCGTCGGGTTCGGCGTAGGCGCCGATCGGCACCTGGCAGCCGCCGTTCAGCTCGGCGAGGAAGCTGCGCTCCGCCTCCACCGCTCTGGCGGTCGTCTCATCGTTGTACCGGCCGAGCAGGGCGAGCATCTCCGCATCGTCGGCGCGGCATTCCACGCCGAGCGCCCCCTGCCCGGCGGCCGGCAGGCAATCCTCGACCGGAATCGGCGCGGCGGCCCGGTCCTCCCAGCCCATCCGCTTCAGGCCGGCCATCGCCAGGATGATCGCGTCGAATCCTTCCGTCTCCAGCTTCCGGATCCGCGTGTCGATGTTGCCGCGCACCGGCTCGAGCGCAAGGTCCGGCCGCAGCTTCCGGAGCTGGCACACCCGCCTCAGGCTGCTCGTGCCGACCCGTGCGCCCCGCGGCAGTTCCGCGAGGGAGCGGGCCCCGCGCGCAATCAGCGCGTCGCGCGGATCGACGCGGGGCGGCACGGCGCCGATGACCAGGCCGTCCTCGAGCGTGTGCGGCACGTCCTTCATGCTGTGTACCGCGATGTCGATGCCGCCGTCCAGCAGCTCCTGTTCGATCTCCTTGACAAAAAGCCCCTTGCCGCCGACCTTCGACAGCGTCACATCCAGAATCCGGTCGCCCTTCGTGACAATCCGGCGCGTCTCGAAACGCACGTCAAGCCCGAGCTCCCGCGCCAGCCGCGTCAGATCCGCGATCACCTGTCCCGTCTGCGTGAGCGCCAGGGCGCTTTGCCGCGTGCCCACGACAATGGTTCGTACTCCCGCCATCTCTTCACTCCCCGTCTGTTCCGTCGGCGTCGTCTTCCGCCTCCAGCGATTCCGGTTGGCCCAGCAGCGCCCGGAGCCGCGCGGACAGGCCGCCATCCGCGAGATCGCGCCTCCATTCCGATTCCGGCACATCCAGCGCGGCGCGCAGCGCCCGCCGCCGCTTGCGCGCATCGGGCACCTCGGCGAAAGCCGTCTCGCGCAACCGGTGCAGCCATTCCGTATAGTCCGCCCAGGACTCGCCGTAGCGCTCCGCCAGTTCGCGCGCGATCCGGGCGGCCAGGGCCGGGCTGGCGCCCGACGCGGTGACGGCCAGCACCAGCCGCCCCCGGCGCACGACGGCCGGCGCCGCGAATGTTCCGGCCTCCCGGTCGTCCGCCGCGTTCACGAGAATGCCGCGGCGTCTTGCTTCCCCGGCGACCCGGCGGTTCACTTCGCGGCTTGCCGCCGCGAAGCAGAGCCGGACGCCGTCGAGGTCCTCATCCCGGTATTCCCGGCGGTCGCAGGCGATATACCCCTCGCTTGCCAGCTTCTCCAATCCTTCCGTCAACTCGGGCGCGACCACCCGCACGCGGGCGCCCGCTTCCAACAATCCGCGCGTCCGGCGCTCCGCCACCGGACCGCCGCCGACGACCAGGCAGGCTTCGCCTTTCAGCCGCAGCATGATCGGGTAGTACCGCGTCACGTTCTCCTCACCGCCCTACGACCAGGAATGGAATCGCGACGCCGCGCCGATCAGCGTGTTGGCCAGCAGCGCGCAGAAGGCGTACAGATTCCACCGCGCCGTCGACAGTCCGGGATGCGCCCGGAGCTTCCGTTTGGCTATGTAAAGGATATAGGCGGCCGCAGCGACGAGCGCCGCGAACACCTTCCAGTCGGCGATCCATTCCGCCCGTTGCGCCGTGAGCAGCGCCGCCAGCGCCGTCGCGAGCGACAGAATGAGCAGCGGCGTGCCGGCGAGCACGGCGCCGAACGCGTACCGGTCGATCGTCTCGAGGCTGGGCATGCGCCGCACCACCGCGTTCCAGCTCCGGCTCTTGAGCTGCCGGTGCAGCAGCAGATACATGAGCGAGAGCACGGCGCCCGCGGTGAACAGCGCATACGCCGCCAGCGCGAGGCTGATGTGCACGATCAGCAAATACCGGCCGGCGTCCCACGCCTCGAGCGGCGCCACGGACGGCCCCTCCGCGGCCACCGCCGCCAGCACCGAAAAGCCGACGACGTTCACGGCGAACACGAAGGGCTCGATCCGGGCCGCCCGGCTCGCGGCGAGCGAGATCGTGACGAGCAGCCAGACGAAGAAGAACATCGTCTCGAACCGCGTCAGACCGGACGGTCCGTCGAGTTGCATCAGGCGCAGAATGAGATAACCGGTCTGAAGCGCCCATACGAACACAAGGAGCCCTGCGCCCATCCGTTTTACTTTCCGGCTTTCGGACACGAAATCGGAGAAATAAAACAGAAGGCTCAGGGCATACAATACCAACAATCCATGAACCGCAAGGCCGTACATGGGGCATGCCACCTCCGGGCCGTACCCTCACGGTGTGGCGGCGGCGAAGCGGCCTGCCGCCTTCCGGACCGCCGTCGCGTCCGGGCGCTTGTCCGCCCGCGCTTCGGCGCTCTTCGGTTCCGCGCCCGCCTCGCCGGAACGGACCGCGTCTTCGAGCGCGAACAGTTTGATGAACAGCTCCTTCGCTTCGCCGGCTTTCTTGTCCCCGGCCAGCTCCTTGATCCGTAGGATCGGATCGTGCATCATTTGGTTGACGATGCTCTTCGTCAGCTTCCGGATCACCTTGAGCTCATGCTCGGTCAAATCCGGAAGCTTGTTCGTCAGGCTTTGCAGCGTCTCCTCGTGGATTCTGGCCGCCTTCTCCTGCAGCGCGCGGATGAGCGGCACGACGCCGAGCGTCTTGTACCAGTTCAGGAAGGCTTCCAGCTCCTCGCCGATCATCGTCTCGATGCGGGCCGCTTCCCTGCGCCGCTGCTCGAGATTCGATTCCACGATCCCCTCGAGATCGTCGATGTCGTACAGGAAGACATTCGGAATGTCGGCGATCGCCGGCTCGATGTCGCGCGGAACGGCGATGTCGATCAGGAAGAGCGGACGGGACGGCCGGAGCCTCATCGCCCGCTCCACCTGCGCCTTCGTCAGCACATATTCCCGCGAACCGGTCGAACTGATGACGACATCCGCCTCGGCAAGGCGTTCGGCCGCTTCATCGAGCCGCAGCGGCTCGCCGCCGAGCCGCGCGGCGAACTCGGCCGCCCGCTCGTACGTCCGGTTCGCGACGAGCACCCGCTTGATGCCGGAAGCGTTCAGATGCTTCGCCGTCAGCTCGCCCATTTTGCCCGCTCCGACGATCAGGGCCGTCTTGCCGCCAAACCCGCCGAAAATCCGCTTGCCGAGCTCGACCGCGGCATAGCTGACGGACACGGCGGACTCGCCGATCGACGTCTCGGTATGGGCTCTTTTGCCGACCGTGACCGCCTGCTTGAACAGCATGTTGAACAGCGTCCCCGTCGCGCGCTCCCGCTGGGCGAGCAGAAACGCGTCCCGCACCTGGCCGAGAATTTGCGTCTCGCCGATGATCATCGAATCGAGGCCGCACGCCACGCGGAACAGATGGCGGATCGCCGCCTCGTCCTCATACATGTAGAGATACTTCGTGAACGTCTCGCGCGGCATGCCGAACCATTGTTCCATGAAATGCCGGATGTAGTGGCCGCACAGCACATGGCGGTCGACGACGGCGTACAGTTCCGTACGGTTGCACGTGGCAACGATGACGCACTCCATGATGCTCGGCGTCTGTTTCAGCATTTCGATGGCCTTCGGCAGCTCCCGCTCGGCGAAAGCGAACCGCTCCCGCACTTCGACAGGCGCCGTCCTGAAGTTGAGTCCCACGACGATGATGTGCACCCGCGTCACCACTCCATGCCGGGCCGCGCAACCTGCAGACCCGGAGAGATTTCGGCTTTGCAATAGTATAGCACAGTTCGGCAGCGCGTTCCCGGACAAAAATGAAAATTATTTGAAAACACCGGCATATTCCTATTGTGGACGCCGGTTCGGCCGCCTATGCGGCAGAAAAAGCAAAAACAGCCACGGAACGCTGTCCGTGGCTGTCCAGTACGATTGTCGATGCCGCTCAGACCAGGGCAAACGGCTTCAGCACAGGCTCTTCGACCTTCAGCTCGCCGATGCCGCGAACGAGCTTCTTCGCGTGAACTTCGCGCGGCTTCAGCACGGAAAGGAGATAGTCGATCGCGAGTTGCGGGTCAACCGTCTCGCCGCACGTGTAGCAGTCCAGCGCCGCGAACCCTTTCTCAGGATACGTATGAATCGAGAGGTGGCTTTCCGAAAGCAGGACAAGCACCGTCGCTCCCTGAGGTTCAAATTGCTTCGACTGTACCGAGAGAACCGTGGCACCGCAGGTTTCGGCGGCCTCCACCAATTGGGCTTGCAGGAACTCGGCGTTGTTGAGCAGATCGTAATCCACGCCCCAGGCGTCGACTGCCACGTGTCTTCCGAAAGTTGAGTACTCCACTTTCGGTTCCCCCTTCCTAGGAATAAAATGTGAAGCAAATTTCATCCGCTAGGACCTACGTCATTCACTACCCGAGGGAATCATTCTCTCGCAACATAACATGTCCTGAGTGAATCCTGGTTCCTATATTGAATTCAACGATGATTAAAATAACATCTTCCGCCGAGAAATGCAACCCTTTTTTTCAAACGTGTGAAATCGCCGGAATCCCGCGCCGGACAAGGGATCTCGGGCGACGAAAAAAAGGCCGCCGGCTGAAAACCGGCGGCCCGCCTTGCCGCTTATTCCGCTTCCAGGATGAACAGTTGCTTCGTGTACCGGCGCAGCCGCTCGTCGACGGCCCGCTTCTCGTCCGGCGAGGTGCATTGGTTGCGCAGATCGAGCAGCTCGTCGATCGCGTCCTGGATGCGCTCGATCTCCAATTCCACCCGGCGGCTCACGTACAGCGATTCCAGCTCGCCGAGCGTATCCCGCCGCTCGAACACGACCCGCACGCCGTCCCTGCCGTGCTCCACGATCTTGTGGACGGCGCCGCGCTTGTAGTAATACGTCATTGTAAATCCCTGATAAATGCGATTGACAACGGCATCGCCGCGGAACGCCGCGACGGCTTTTCTCATGGCATTGGTCAGCTTCGGATGGACCAACCGGCAGGACAGCTCACAGACAAACCGGTCACCGCGCTGTTCGAACGTCAGGCTGACTTCCTCGCCGCTCGCTTCGTCCACCAGCGCCATTTCCTGGTTGCCGCGGCCGACCACCCGCACCCGGATGCGGATGTTCTGGCCGCCCACGAATCGGACGAACCGGTCCAGATCGTCAGCCGTAAGCTGCAGACGGGCGTTCACATACTCTGTGGCCAGCCGTTTTGCCATATAAAATCTCCTCAATTCTTAAGCTTGCGCCGCAAATCGCGGCTTTCTGCCTGATTCCATTATAAGCGATCTTCGCCCCGGGCGTCTTCCGCCCCGGTCGCGATTATCGCGCAATTTCCCGAGAAATTCCGGCGTATATCGCAAGCTGTCTGGCATTTTGCACGGTATCCTCTGAATTGTACCGCAAGTTGTCGGGCTTGCGGCCTCATCCGGCAATTGCCGTCTCGACGATTTTCCACAGCTCGTCCCGCCCTTCGCCCGTCTCCGAGGAGAACATGACAAGCGGAACGGCGTCGTCCAGGCCGAGCGTCTCGCGGACGGCGCGCAGATGCCGGAGCCGCTTCGTGCGCGGCACCTTGTCCGCCTTCGTCGCGACGACGCAGGTCGGAATGCCGAAATGGCGCAGCCAATCGTACATGAGCCGATCGTCCTCCGTGGGCGGATGCCGGAGGTCGACGATGAGCAGTTGCAGCTTGAGCTGCTTCCGCTCGCGGATGTACGATTCGATGAACCGGCCCCATTTCGCCCGTTCCGCCTTCGAGACTTTCGCATAGCCGTAGCCCGGAAAATCGACGAAGTAGAGCGCGCCGTTCACCCGGTAGAAATTCAGTTGTCGCGTCTTGCCGGGCTGCGAGCTCGTTCGGGCCAGATTCTTCCGCTCGATCATCCGGTTGATGAGCGACGATTTGCCGACATTGGAGCGGCCCGCCAGGGCAATTTCCGGCAGGCCGTCTTCCGGAAGCTGTTCGGGGCGCATTGCGCCGATCACGAATTCGGTGCTGACGATCTTCATGGCTCCTGTCCGTTCTCCCGTAGCCTCACGATTTCCCCGCGGAGGGTGATCAGTGGATGTCAAGCCGGGCTTCCTCGCCGCCGGCGCCGGACTGCAGCACGTGGACGGGCGGCAATCCGCCGACCAGGGCGTGAGCGAGCACCTCGTCCATGTGCGACACCGTGACGAATTCCAGCTCCTCGCGGATGCACTCCGGCACATCCTGCAGATCGCGCGCGTTGTCCTTCGGCACGAGCACCTTCCGGATGCCGGCGCGGTGGGCGGCGAGCGACTTTTCCTTCAGCCCGCCGATCGGCAGCACCCGGCCGCGCAGCGTGATTTCCCCGGTCATCGCGACTTCCTTCGAGACGGGGCGTCCCGTCAGCGCGGAGATGAGCGCGGTCGCCATCGTGATGCCCGCGGACGGACCGTCCTTCGGTATCGCGCCTTCCGGCACGTGGATGTGGATGTCGTTCTTCTCGTGGAAATCCGGCTCGATGCCGAACTCGACCGCCTTGGACCGCGTATAGCTGAATGCGGCCTGCGCCGATTCCTTCATGACGTCGCCCAGCTTGCCGGTCAGCGTCAGCTTGCCGCTGCCGGGCATGACGGTCACTTCGATCATGAGCGTGTCGCCGCCGACCTCGGTCCAGGCGAGGCCCGTCGCGGCGCCGACCTGGTCCTCCTGTTCGGCGAGCCCGTAACGGAACTTGGCCGGTCCGAGCCACTCCTCGAGCCGCTTCCGGTCGACGACGATCGTGCCGCGCTCCGGATCGGTGACGATCTCCTTCGCCGTCTTCCGGCAGATCGCGGCGATCTGCTGCTCGAGGCCGCGCACGCCCGATTCGCGCGTGTATTCCCGGATCAGCGCCTGCAGCGCGTCCGGTTCGACGGCGAGCTGGTCCTCCCTCAGGCCGTGGTCGCGCTTCTGTTTCGGCAGCAGGTAGCGCTCCGCGATCTCCTTTTTCTCCAGTTCGGTGTAGCCCGGAATGTACAGCACTTCCATCCGGTCGAGCAGCGGGCGCGGAATGTTGTGCACCGCGTTCGCCGTCGTTACGAACATGACGCTCGACAGGTCGAACGGCAGCTCGATGTAATGGTCGCTGAACGTGCTGTTCTGCTCCGGATCGAGGACTTCGAGCAGCGCCGCAGCCGGATCGCCGCGGAAGTCCATCGCCATCTTGTCGATCTCGTCCAGCAGGAAGACCGGATTGGCCGTTCCCGCCGTCTTCATTCCCTGGATGATGCGTCCCGGCATGGCGCCGACATAAGTTCTGCGGTGGCCGCGGATCTCCGCCTCATCCCGCACACCGCCGAGTGAAATGCGGACGAATTGGCGGCCGAGCGACCTGGCGATCGACCGCGCGATCGACGTCTTGCCGACGCCCGGCGGCCCGACGAGGCACAGGATCGGCCCCTTCAGGCGGTTGACCAGCTTCTGCACGGCGAGGTACTCGAGCACGCGCTCCTTCGGCTTCTCGAGGCCGTAATGGTCCTCGTTCAGCACCGCCTCGGCCTTGGCGATGTCGAGGTCGTCCTCGGTGCGCTTCCGCCACGGCAGCGCGAGCAGCCAGTCGATGTAGTTGCGGATGACGCCCGCCTCGGCCGACGACGTCGGCATCCGCTCGAGCCGGTCAATCTCCTTCGCGATCCGCTCGCGCACATTGTCCGGCACGTCGGCTTCCTCGAGCTGGGCGCGCAGCTCCTCGACCTCGCCCGCCCGTCCTTCCTTGTCGCCGAGCTCCTTCTGGATCGCCTTCATCTGCTCGCGCAGGTAGTATTCCTTCTGCGTCTTCTCCATCTGCTTCTTGACGCGCTGGCTGATCTTGCGCTCGAGCTCCAGCACTTCGCGCTCGTTGTTCAGCAGATCGAGAATCTTCTCGAGCCGCTCGCGCACGTCGATCGTCTCGAGGATGTCCTGTTTGTCCTTGATCTTCAGCGACAGATGGCTGGCGATGACGTCCGCGAGCCGGCCCGGCTCGTCGATGTCGCCCACCGCCGCCAGCGTCTCCGGCGTCACTTTCTTCGACAGGTTGATATAGTGTTCGAATTGGCTGAGCACCGTGCGCATGAGGGCGTCGATCTCGGGATCGGCCGCCTGCCGCTCGGGCAGCTCCTTCACGATGACTTCGTAGAACTGGTCATTCGGGACGTACTCCGTTATTTCGGCTCGCGTCAAGCCTTCCACCAGCACGCGGATCGTGCCGTTCGGCAGCTTGAGCATCTGCCGCACCCGCGCAATGGTGCCGACACGGTAAATGTCGTCCTGCGTCGGTTCCTCGATGCCCGACTCCGCCTGGGAACAGAGCAGGATCGTGTTGTCGCCGACCATGCAGCGCTCCAGCGCCCGCACCGATTTTTCCCTGCCGACATCGAGGTGAAGCACCATGCTCGGATAAACGAGCAGTCCCCTGAGCGGCAGCAAGGGCAGGCGCCGTCCTTTCCATTTGCCCGGTACCACGCCAGCACCTCCCTCAACGATTGCACAGCCCGCCGGCCGCGCCGAGTAAGGCGGCTGTCCGGCGGTATATACGATCTATTTTAGCATTCCGCCGAATCGGCCTGCAAATACGACACCTCCGGCACGGCAAACCGTTCGGCCGGCGAGCCGGTTTCGAGGTCGGCACGGCGCAGCTCGAGGCCGGGGAACGCGATCCGGAGCACTTCGTCCGCGTGGCTGACCGGAATGACGTTGAGCCCGTCGAACCGGCCGAAGAAGTCCTGCCAGTTGTCCTTCGGGATGACGACCGTGCGGGCGCCGGCCTGGAACGCGGCCTCCACCTTCGCGAGCACGCCGCCGACCGGCTTCACGTTGCCGTGGATGCCGATCTCGCCGGTCATCGCGAGCCGGTTGTCGACGGCCCGTCCCGTGATGGCCGAGGCGATCGCGGTCATCATCGCGATCCCCGCCGACGGCCCGTCGATCGGCGTGCCGCCCGGGAAGTTGATGTGCAGGTCGTACCGGTGCGGCTGGAAACCGAAGCGCCGCAGCACGGTCAGCACATTCTCGACAGACCCCCTCGCCATGCTCTTCCGGCGCAGCGTCCGCGAGCCGCCGCCCAGTTCCTCCTCCTCGACGACGCCCGTGATTGTGAACGAGCCCTTGCCCGTGCGGACCGGGATCGCGCTGACCTCGATCTCGAGCAGCGTCCCCATGTTCGGGCCGTAGACGGCCAGGCCGTTCACATAGCCGACCTGCGGCTCCGGCGGCACCTTGCGCTCGGGGCGCGGCGGAAGCTGGCTGGAGTTTGCCACCCACTCGATGTCGGCCGCCTCGATCCGCTCGCGCCGCTCGGACATCACGAGCCCCGCCGCGAGCTGCACCATGTTGACCGCCTCGCGGCCGTTCGTCGCGTATTTCGTGACGGCCTTCACCGCGTCGGTCGCATACGGCAGTCCGATCTTGCGCATCGCGTCCTCGGCGATCTCCGCGATCTCGTCCGGCAGCAGCGGGCGGAAATAGATCTCCATGCACCGGGACCGGAGCGCGGGCGCGATCTCCTGCGGCGAGCGCGTCGTCGCGCCGACGAGCCGGAAATCGGCGGGCAGGCCGTTCTGGAAGATGTCGTGGATGTACTGCGGGATGTTCGGGTCTTCCGAATGGTAGTAGGCGCTCTCGAGGAACACCTTCCGGTCTTCGAGCACCTTCAGCAGCTTGTTCATCTGGATCGGATGGAGCTCCCCGATCTCGTCGATGAACAGCACGCCGCCGTGCGCCTTCGTGACGGCGCCCGGCTTCGGCTGCGGGATGCCGGCGACGCCGAGCGCGCCGGCGCCCTGGTAGATCGGATCGTGCACCGAGCCGATCAGCGGATCGGCGATGCCGCGCTCGTCGAAGCGGGCGGTCGTCGCGTCGATCTCGAGGAACTTCGCGTCATGGCGGAACGGCGAAGCCGGGTTTTTCTTCGCCTCCTCGAGCACGACGCGGGCGGCCGCCGTCTTCCCGACGCCCGGCGGGCCGTAGATGATGACATGCTGCGGATTGGAGCTGCAGAGCGCCGCCTTGAGCGCGCGCAGCCCCTCGTGCTGCCCGACGATGTCGTCCATCGTCTGCGGCCGCGTCTTCTCGGCGAGCGGCTTCGTCAGCGAGATCGAGCGGAGCCGGCGCAGCTTCTCCATCTCCTTGCGCGATTCCCGGTCCACGGCCGTCTTGTTCGTACGCTGCGTCCGCAGCAGGTTCCAGAAGTACAGTCCGATCACCACGGCGAAAAACACCTGGATCAACAGCAGCGCGACACTCAAATTCATGCGATTCGCTCCTCCCGCAAAAAAAATCCGGCAATCAGGATCAATACTTGTAAGTATTGCCTGTTTGCCGGACATGATACGGGAGATCAAATTTTGGCAGCCGGACTGCCGGCGTGCCGCTTCCGTCCGGGAATTTCCCCGGTCTCGTTGTAGATGCGCACGATCTCGTCGATTTCCTTCTTCAGTTCGTTCACAAGCTCCGCCTCCGGCACCTTGCGGATCATCTCGCCGTAGCGGAACAGCAGCCCTTCGCCGCGGGCGCCGGCAATGCCGATGTCGGCTTCCCGGGCCTCCCCGGGACCGTTCACCGCGCAGCCGAGCACCGACACCTTGATCGGCACCTTGATGTTGGCGATGTAGGCCTCCACCTCATTGGCGATCGAGAACAGGTCGATGTCCAGCCGTCCGCAGGTCGGGCAGGAGACGAGCGTCGCCGCGTTCGAGATCAGGCCGAACGCCTTCAGCAGCTCGCGGGCCACCTTCACCTCTTCCACCGGATCGGCGCTCAGGCTGATGCGCACCGTGTTGCCGATGCCCATCGCGAGCAGCGCGCCGATGCCGGCCGCGCTCTTGACCGTGCCGGAGAACAGCGTGCCGGCCTCCGTGATGCCGAGATGAAGCGGGTAGCGGATCTTCTCCGCCGCCATCTTGTACGCGGCGATCGCCATCGGCACATCGGACGCCTTCAGAGAGACGATGATGTCATGGAAATCCAGCTCCTCCAGGATGCCGATGTGGTAGAGCGCGCTCTCGACCATCGCCTCCGGCGTCGGATAGCCGTATTTCTCCAGCAGATGATGCTCGAGCGAACCCGCGTTGACGCCGATCCGGATCGGGATGCCCCGCTCCTTGCACGCCTTGACGACGGCTTCGACCTTCTCGCGGCGGCCGATGTTGCCGGGGTTGATCCGCACCTTGTCGATGCCGTTCTCGATCGCGGCCAGCGCCAGCCGGTAATCGAAATGGATGTCCGCCACGAGCGGGATATGGATCCGCTTCTTGATCTCCCGGATCGCCTCCGCCGCTTCCCGGTTGTTGACGGTCACGCGCACGAGCTGGCAGCCCGCCTCTTCCAGGCGATGAATCTGGGCGACGGTCGCCTCGACGTCGGCGGTCTTCGTCGTGCACATGCTCTGGATCGTCACTTCGTCGCTGCCGCCGATCACGAGGTTGCCGACCCGGACCGGGACGGTGTCTTTCCGATGATACATGACCTTCTCTCCCCATAGAACGTCAAATGCCACCCGAGCCGCGGGGGACGCTCCCCCGCGGCAGAGGTGGTCGCAAGCTCAAGCGCCCGGTTCAGGCGCTTTCTTCTTTCTTCTTGCCCTTCTTCGTGGTCAGCTCGGGCATCACTTTCTCCCGTACGACCTGCTCGGTGATCATGCAGCTCGTGACGTCGTCGCGGGACGGCACCTCGTACATGACGTCGAGCATGATGTCCTCGATGATCGCCCTGAGGCCGCGCGCGCCCGTGTTCCGCTTGATCGCTTCCTTCGCGATCGCCTCGAGCGCCGCCGGTTCGAAGTCGAGCTTCACGTTGTCCATCTCGAGCAGCTTCTGGTACTGCTTCACCAGCGCGTTCTTCGGCTCGGACAGGATGCGGATGAGCGCCTGCTCGTCAAGCGGCTCGAGCGAAGCGATGACCGGCAGACGGCCGACGAATTCCGGAATGAGACCGTACTTGATCAGGTCTTCCGGCTGCACAAGCTTCAGGTATTCGCCCGGCTTCAGATCCTTCGCGTTCTCGCCGCCGGCGGTGAAGCCGATGACCTTCTTGCCGATCCGGCGCTTGATGATCTGCTCCAGCCCGTCGAAGGCGCCGCCGCAGATGAACAGGATGTTCGTCGTGTCGATCTGGATGAACTCCTGGTGCGGATGCTTGCGTCCGCCTTGCGGCGGCACCGACGCGACCGTGCCCTCGAGAATCTTGAGCAGCGCCTGCTGCACGCCTTCGCCCGACACGTCGCGGGTGATGGACGGATTCTCCGACTTGCGCGCGATCTTGTCGATTTCGTCGATGTAGATGATGCCGCGTTCCGCCTTCTCCACGTCGTAATCCGCGGCCTGGATCAGTTTCAGCAGGATGTTCTCGACGTCTTCGCCGACATAGCCCGCTTCCGTCAGGGACGTGGCGTCGGCGATCGCGAACGGCACGTTCAGGATCTTCGCCATCGTCTGGGCGAGCAGCGTCTTGCCGGAACCGGTCGGTCCGACGAGCAGGATGTTGCTCTTCTGCAGTTCCACGTCCTCGTGCTTGCTCTGCGAATTGATCCGCTTGTAGTGGTTGTAGACGGCCACGGAGAGCGATTTCTTCGCCTGGTCCTGGCCGATGACATACTGGTCCAGAATCGCCCGGATATCTTTCGGCTTCGGGATGTCCTTCAGATCCACTTCCTCTTCCGATCCGAGCTCCTCTTCCACGATCTCCGTGCAGAGCTCGATGCATTCATCGCATATATAGACGCCCGGACCGGCAACCAGTTTGCGCACCTGATCCTGCGACTTGCCGCAGAAGGAGCACTTGAGCTGGCCCTTCTCGTCATTGAATTTGAACATTTCGGCTATCTCCCCTTCGTCATGCGTCACGCGCCTGCGGCTTCGGGCCGGGTGATGACCTTGTCGATCAATCCGTAAGCGAGCGCCTCTTCCGCGCTCATGAAGAAGTCGCGGTCCGTGTCGCGTTCGATTCTCTCATAGGGCTGTCCGGTACGCTCCACGTAGATCTGGTTCAGCTTGTGCTTCGTCTTCAGGATCCAGTCGGCATGAATCTTGATGTCCGCCGCCTGCCCGCGCACGCCGCCGAGCGGCTGGTGGATCATCACTTCGCTGTTCGGCAGCGCGTAGCGCTTGCCCTTGGCGCCCGCCGCGAGCAGCAGCGAGCCCATGCTGGCCGCCATGCCGACGCAGATCGTCGAGACGTCCGGCTTGATGTACTGCATCGTGTCATATATGCCGAGCCCGGCCGTCACGGAACCGCCGGGGGAGTTGATGTACAGATGGATGTCCTTCTCCGGATCTTCGGCCGCAAGGAACAGCAACTGGGCGATGACGAGATTGGCCACATCGTCGTCGATCGGGCTGCCCAGAAAAATGATCCGGTCCTTCAGGAGCCGGGAGTAGATATCGTAGGATCGCTCGCCGCGGCTGCTTTGTTCCACTACGATTGGCACCAGATTCATGCGACCCACCTCTTTTCGTTTTCGACTTTGAAACCTATTGTACCATGTCTGCGGCGCAATGTCATACCCGGCGGAAGCGGATGCCGCCGCCGTTCGGGCTCCGGCCCATCGTTTACCTATATGTATGCGCCAGGCGGCGCGGCGTGCACCGCCCGGCTGCGGGTGAAGATGGAGAAATAAGGCACGTGCCTGTTAAGTACGTGCCTTACTCTCATGCCGAAATTCCCGGTCTCAGGCGACCGTGGAAGCCTCTTTGCTGTTGTCGATCAGGAACTTGACCGTCTTGCGCAGGACCAGATCTTCCTTCAGGCTGTCCAGGCTGCCGTTCCGCTCGAACAGTTCGCGGAGCTCGTCCGCCGGACGGTTGTACAGGCCGGACAGCCGCTCCAGCTCCTCGCCCACTTCCTCTTCCGAGACGGCGATGTTCTCCGCCTTCGCGATCGCTTCGAGCACGAGGTTGTTGCGGACCCGCTTCTCGGCGTCGCCCCTCATCTGCTCGCGGAGCTTCGCTTCGTCCTGCCCGGAGAAGCGGTAGTACAGCTCGAGCGTCATCCCCTGCATCCGCAGGCGGTTCTCGAAATCGCGCAGCATGTAGTCGATCTCCGAACGGATCATCGCTTCCGGAATGTCGACTTCCGCATTGGCCGACGCCTTCTCGATGGCGGCCGCCTCGCGCGCGTTCTCGGCTTCCTTCGCCTTCCGTTCCTTCAGTCTGGCCGCGAGATCCTGTTTGTATTCCTCCAGCGTATCGAATTCGCTGACATCCTTCGCGAATTCATCGTCCAGCGCCGGCAGATTCTTCCGCTTGATCTCGTGCAGCTTCACCTTGAAAACCGCCGGCTTGCCCTTCAGCTCATCCGCATGATAGTCCTCGGGGAACGTCACTTCGATGTCCTTGTAATCGCCGATGTGCATGCCGACGATCTGATCCTCGAAGCCCGGGATGAACGTGCCGGAGCCGAGCTCGAGCGAGTGGCGCTCGCCGCGGCCGCCTTCGAACGGTTCGCCACCGATGAACCCTTCGAAATCGATGATGACGATGTCGCCCTTCTCCGCCTGGCCGTCCTCGACGGCGACCAGTTCGGCGTGGCGCTGCTGCTGGCGCTCGAGTTCGGCCTGCACTTCCTCGTCCGTCACGACGGCTTCGGCGGGCGGCAGCTCGAGCCCCTTGTATGCTCCGAGCTTGACTTCCGGCTTGACCGTCACCTTCGCCTTGAAGATGAACGGCTTGCCCTTGCCGAACTGCTCGATGTCAATTTCCGGCGCGTCGACCGGAAAGATGCCCGTCTCCTTCACCGCGTCCGCGTAAGCCTCGGGAAGCAGAATGTCGACCGCGTCCTGATAGAGGCTCTCGACGCCGAAGCGCGCCTCGAAAATCTGGCGCGGCACCTTGCCCTTCCGGAATCCGGGCACATTCACCTTCTGGACGATCTTCCTGAACGCCTTGTCCAGCGCGGCGGCGACCCGATCCGCGTCGACCTCGACGCTCAGCACGCCCGTGTTCTTCTCCAGAGTCTGCCAACTTGCCTTCATCTCATGCCTTCCCCTTCCACAACTGACGCAACCGTCTGATTCTTCACGCTAACTAAACCACTCCATTATAGCCAACCCTGATGGAGATTTCAAGATTTCCCGGGACCGGCCGCAAGCGGCGGCATCGCGCGCCGGACGGCGCGGCACGCCTGCTCGAACCGGAAGCGGAGCGATTCCGGTATGCCGTACACCGCGCGGATCTCCGCCTCGTCCGCGCGGCCGTGCGCCGCGAGCTGCACGACGAGATGAAGCGCGGCGGCCCAGCAATCGATCGCGTCCTCGCCTCCGGACACCATCCATTCATAATCGGAAGTGCCGTAGATCGATTTCAGGATCTCCTCCCACAGTTCGCGGGCGAAGAACGGAAGCGTCGGATCGTACGATTCGGTGCCGCGGCACGCCCGCTCCAGCACCTCGCCCGCGGCGGTCGGATAGTCGTCCTCCGAGAGCGGCGTCCGCTCGATCTCAAGCTCCACGCGCTCGCCCCCGCGATCCAGCAGCACCCGGCCGACGGCGCCGCGCCGCCTGAGCGTCTGCAGGACGCGGAACTGCATCGACGGGTGCATCGGTTCGCCGTGCAGCCAGTCCAGAATCTCCCGGTCCACCTCCGGATCGTCGAGGTATACGGCCTTCTCCAGCGCGAGCAGCCGCTGCTCGAGACGCGGGCTTCGCTTCAGCTCCTCAAGCACCCGGCGGGTCCGCTCCTTCCGGTCCCCGCCGCCTTCCTTCGGCTGAAGCGCCAGATCGCGCATCACCGCCTCGTCGTCCGGAAGTTCCTCTTCCGGCGGACTTCCTGTTTCATCCCCCGCATCAAAAACCTCACCGCCGTCCGCCCGGCCGGCCCTTGCCGCCAGTTCGGGAAACACCGCCTCCAGCCACCGGATCAGCCGTCGCCATTCCCCGTAGGCCTGCTTATCCTGCCCGCGGCATTCAAGCAGGAAGCGGAGCAGCGCGTGCGCTTCGCCGAACCGCTCGGACTCGAGCAGCCGCGTCACCCGGCCGCGGTATTCGTTCACCGTGGACGGCATCAGGTACACGTTGCCCTTGCCTTCTTCTCCTTCGCGATTTCGCATGGTCCAGGCATCGCTCCCGTGCGGCGCCGCCGGAGCCGGACATGGCCCGTCCGTCCGAAGGCGCCGAGGATCGTAGTTCGCTGCAATCGTTCCCAGTATAGCACGGAGCGCCGCGCGCTTCACCTTCGGTCCGGCGGTCCGGCCGCGGCGTGTCAACTCATATAAAAATGTTACCGAAGGAGAATGGATCACTCATGTATTTTTGTTACCCATGTTACCCTGTGGAGGCTGTCAGACTGCCTCCACAGGCCGTGCGGTGGAGGCAGGCGTCGCGGAGCGGGAAAGCAACGCCTCCAACTGGTTGCGCAAGGCAAGCGGGTCCTGGGCAGACTGACACACCTGCAATTGTTGGACTTGTTCCGGTGAAAGCACGTTAGTATCCAGTAACCGCGCAACGGGCGTTTTGGCGGTATCGAACGTTTTCTTCACTCGAGCCCCGTGACGCTCTTTGCCGATGAGCTTGCGAGTGGGCAAGCAGCAATTGAAGTACCGATCATGCAGCGCATAGATGGAGTTCAGCCATTCCACCTGTTCCGGTTGGTCATAGCGTTCGTAGCCGACCAGTTGGCGGACGAGGAAGCCGTTCTTCTGTTCCACGTGGGCATTGTCGTTTTTGCGATAAGGGCGGCTGCGCGTGAACCGAATGTGGTTCGAAGCGCAGAAGGTTCGCAAATGGGCGTTTAAAAACTCCTGACCGTTATCGCTGTGGATCCCCCAAGGCCGCATGGGCCACTCGGCGATGATAAGCTTGAGCTCCCGAAGCACGGCAAGCTGGGATCTGCCTAACAGCGCGCGCCGGCGTGTATAGCCGGAAACCACGTCCGTTACCGTCAGCGTGTAGGCGAAGTGGCCGAGCGACGATCCGCCGTTATGTTCGACCAGGTCGATTTCCAAGGCGCCTGGACGCGTTTCATCCCAATCGTAAGCGATCATCGGCACCTGGGAGCGAAGTTCGGCAAGCGGCTTCCGCTTGTTGACCGAAGGCCTGGCCTTGGGCGAACGGAGCCGGGACAACCGGCGTGCCAGTGTCGGACGGCTGATCTGTTGCAATTGCGAAACAATGGAGTCGTCAAGACGCAGGTGCCCATGCCGGGCAAGGGTCTGAGCGGTTTCAAGCAGAACCGGATGCAGTCGCTCGGCACAAGGATAATCCAGCGCTTCCCAAACGCGCTCAATGACGGGCATGGCATCCTGATAAGCGAATGGTCGTTTCCGTTTCGCTTTCGCAGGCGTCAGTGCAGGAGGGTTTGTAAGAACGCGAATCGCATGCTTACGATGGCAACTTAGAACCTTCACGGCATTGTCCAGTATTGCAGATTTCTCATTACGCGTTTTCGCTCTCTTGTACTGATCAGCCAAGGCATGGATCACTTCACGTCGTGTTTTCATGCTCAATTTCAACTCACATCCCCTCGGTAACATTTCGATGTGAGTGATCCGATGCCTCTTCGGTACCATTTTAGCTGAGTGATTGCGCGCGGTTGCATTTTCGCCTGTCCTGTGCTATGATGTTTTGTGCTCTCCACGCGGGTGTAGTTCAATGGTAGAACTCCAGCTTCCCAAGCTGGCGGCGCGGGTTCGATTCCCGTCACCCGCTCCAGAACTTCTCCCAGTAGCTCAGTTGGATAGAGCACGCGCCTTCTAAGCGCGGTGTCGGGGGTTCGAATCCCTCCTGGGAGGCCATGCTTGAAAGCAGCAAAGCCGCCAATCGGGCGGCTTTTTGTTGTAGCCGGGGATCTGCGCCAATGCACTGATACGCCCTATCGCCCTGTAGCGACTTATCGGTTCCACGGCTGCAAACTTGTCATCTGCCGGCTGCCGATTGCCAGCCATGCAGCTTGGTGGCTTGTACACTTTGCCACTGGCCTCTATACCGGAATACAGGCACGCAGTGTGGCTTGCGCCTTGCTACCGGTCGTATACAGCCTCTACAACATTGAATCTTTAGTGCCCTGTACTCTTGAATCTGCCTGCTAACGCGCGGCGGCGGTTCGGTGAGGCTTACGGCTGTACGGTGTGGCTACACATCCCAAGGACTACAGACACGCGTCGATGTCCTTCGGCTTCGTCTGACCATTCCTTGTGCAGCCGGATGCTGCCAAGGGACCAGCTGGGGATGCCCCGGCCTTCATGCCGCTTGTCGACGATCATGCCCGGCCCGCCCAACCTTTTCAGTCCGTTCGGCGGAGAGGAACAAGGCCTTCTTCTGAGAATAAAGCCGCCTTATCCTGCCATCAATGAGATGTCAATCTGTTCCACATCGAACGGAGAAACCCTGTACCATGTTTCGGTTTCACCGTCCTTGATGCGGATCCATTCCGGGTAAACGGTCATCACGATGGCATCCCCATACAGAAAAAACGAAATCTCCGTTAAAAATGCACCGTCCTGGATATCAGGTTTTGGCGCTTCCTTCCTGTCCGACCGAAGAAAAGCGGCCGCCACCCCCCGTACACGGGATTCGTCGATAGCGTAATACCGCAAATTGTCCCGCCGGACCAACAGGAATCCGCTGTCCAGCATTCTTCTTTCAAGCGACTCTGCTGGCATAAAATCCGGTTTTGGCAGCAGCGCCCGGCCAAGGCTAGTCAGTCCCGCATCCACCCTGAAAAATCTGCCGGGAAGTATCTCCGGAAATTCTACCGCTTCCCTCGCATGGACAAGGATCAATACGCTCTCATTTTTGTTCCTTAGTTCAATGGAAAAAGGCTCCAGGGTGTACGGTATGGCACCGCCCCACGAAATCGGATCACCGATGATCAGATGGGACTTCAGCGATTCCAGAAAATCTCGATCCGAAATCGTCACGCGATGTTTATCATCAAGAACGGTCACTTCATCCCAGACAGACTCGGGACTCACTGATCGAAAAGGTACAAGCCGTGAATAAGCCTCCCGTTCATCCGGGGGAATGCTATTTTCCTTTGATTTACAGGATTCACATTGCGTTTCACACTGTTCAAGTTTCGATTTCAAAGACACGATCTCGGCTTTTAGCTGTTCCACCTCTGCCGATTCTTCATTTGTTGTGTTATTTTTATTGATTGTTTCTGATGGATTGCCGTTTTCACAACCGAATACAATGAACATCGACAACAAGAAGAAGAAAACGCCTGTTTTTTTAGGCAAAAAGATACCTCCTTTTCTCCCGAAAGAATGAACGATACATCAAGAGTTTATGAAAAAGACGGGCGGCTTGATCGCCCCCCATCACTCACCAACTTACCATGAAATTGAATAGTTTGAATCAGCCGACCCATAAACGGCGAAATAATACGTTGAGTATGGAGCTACAGTGAAAGTGAACTTGTCGGTACCCAAAGCGTTTTTGGAACTGCCAATAAGCGTGAACGATGCATTGTAAATATACAAATCAGGATTACCGGATGACGGAGTAACAGTTACAGTTTTTGTGTCTGTTGATGAGGTTGTATTGGTAAACTTGTAATACTTCGTCTGACCTCGGATAACTGAAGATGCGCCCCAATTCGTAATTGCAACATCAATGTCATCCCCTGCTTGTTTCGTCCACCAGGTCCTATGATAATAGCCTGTCAATTCAGACCAATTTCTCTTATAAAATTTTGCACCCTGCATGTTAGAACCGGCTACATTGCCATAATCCGTGGTTGATTCGACGGTATAAATCCCCGTTCCGTCTGATGCTCGGTAATCGTAAAACAAAACGTGAACTCCTGGTTTTACAAACATATCCATCGGTTGCAAAGCTCTCCAGCTTGAAAATCCTGAGCCCGTATTACTATCATTTACAGGAATGCTGTTGTTAAAAATAACATCAGTTCCTGGTTTGGTGCCACTGAAGCTATACACAGCTGCTGCACTTGCGACAAATCCAGAGCAATCTATTCCTGCCCCCAGTCCACCAGTCAAAACAGTGCCTGCAGAACTTGTATCTCCAACAATTGGACCATAATTCGTGTAATAACTTAACGCGCTGGCCCAGTTTGACCAAGGAGCCCCGTCAGTATGGCTGTACGGACTATCCCAGCCTCCCCATAAGTATGGGATCCCAGTTTGGGAAACACCATCGGTAGAAGGCAAATGCGCCGGTTTGGTCGCAGTATATGTGTTCCTGCTTTTTCCGTTTTTATCATAATCATACTTGTTATTCCATGTCCAAGTTACCATTGCCATATTATAAGCCCTGGTTCGCGTTTCTTGACGTGATAATGGATTTCCTATAAATGTCGCCTGAATCGATATGTCTTTATTATTATTCATATTTTCTAGACTGGCGTCATGAGCAAGTTGCCCAATGTTCTCCTCGCGAATTTTCTCCAAAACCTGATCCCGTTTCTCGGCCAAAATGCTGGTGTACTTTTGACCAAGCTCGACTTTATATACATTTACAGCGTCTCTTAAATTGACCAACAGATAGATATCTCCGTTTTCTGTTATTTCTACAGGTCTGACCGGGAAAGCATCCATATCCGGCAGCCTGATGACACCTGTCAACTTGCCACTATAGCCATATTGTCTTAACGTCACTTCAGTAATGATCACCGGGGATGGATCCGCCAGTTCCTCAACCAGTACGTATACATGTTTTTCATCAATTTTCAAGATTGTAGCAGATCCAAATGCTTGATCAGTCTCTATTTCAATATTGATGCTGCCATCAGGAGAAGTAATGCGACCTCTTTTGTAATCAACGTATTCACCAATCACACTGATTTCATTGTTCTGTTCTTTCACTCCAAGGGCAATTCGATCTTTCATAGATTGAAAATCAGCATTTTTTGAAATGTTCTCAAGGGGAAGTTCATAGTAACCCGATGTCCAGAGAACTACTTTATCGTTATTATTCGCCAAACGAATGATGGAATTGCTTCCCAAATCTTGAGGCAACGAGTATTCATTGACAACTTTGCCATCTGCGGTGAATTCGTAGACTTTTGCATCACTGTCCAAAATAAAGAGATTATTATCTAAAGAGAGAATATCTATAGGCATGACTGTATTCGGGATGGGAATCGTTTGCTCGACTTTGTTGTTGTTCACAACCAACACTTGGCTCTGTGCCGAATCAAGAACTTAAATTTTGCCATCAAGGGAAACAGCGAGGCTCTTGGGTCCTTGCGGAGTCCCACCTTCCACATCCAGCAAAACCTTCGCGTGACCCTGTCCCTCTCCTACCGGTATTGATGCAACCAACTCCAATTTGCCTTCACTCACACTTGGGTTTCCTTCAGCTTGCACACTTGCAGATGCTAACGAGACGACAAGAACGCATACGAGTAACGGAATCATGAATTGAGATTTTCTTTTCATTAATTCATCACCTCGTTATCCATTTTTTATAAAGTGTTTCTGAAATGCAAATCCTTGACCTATCCCACATTTTTCCGGTAATTATATATTACAATTATTTAGTTCTATTGTAAATATAATGATTTATTTGAACACTCAAACATTCCTCGCTTTCGTTTGAAGGTCCTGACGTCATGATGAGTCCAGTCGGCCCTCTCCTTGCCCACGGAGATACTTCTCTGCCGCTTCGATTTTGCTGCTGGAACGGAAACCTTTCCCGTGTCTTCCCAATAGAAATACTCCCCTCGAAGTAGTCCTGAATTATTGTTATTTCAGGTGTCTACTTCGAAGGGAGCATATCAGAACGCATGCGGGCACATGCCACGCTGATGTTAAAGCAAGGTACACACCCAAAGATCGTATCGGAGCGTTTGGGGCACAGTTCGATTCAAGTTACGCTAGACACTTACTCTCATTTGTTGCCAAATATGCAAGCGGCGGCGGAGAGTTTCGGAAAGCTGTTGGAACCGCCGGGCACTGAATCGGAATACACGGCATTGTAACATCGCGGGGAGCCGGAAGTGACTCCCTAAATCGGCGTGTCGGTGTATCCATTACTACAGGGATGGCGGCTAGGGTGATAGGTGGTGTACACGCCCTGCTGCTCACTCTGCCGCTAGCCCCTGTACTCCCGAATTCGTGATTTCATTTGCTCTGAATCAAACTGAGCGAAGCATAGGGTTTTCAATGGACGGAACAATGCCCCTTATGCATGAACCCTCGCTATCAAGATATTCCAAAACCAATTTCCGACATACAAACTGGCGCTCGTATTCAGTATGGTATGTAAGTGTTTGCAGCATTCCGTTGTTAGCGCGGTGTTTGCGCGGATACGCCCGTGCAAAACTGCAAGTATGTACAGGGAGATGCCCCCGATGTAGGCAGAGATCACGTAGGACACGGATTCGTGGTATTTTGGGATGGGAGTGGAAGGACCTCAACGGGGGCAATACGAATGATCGCCTTCTAAGCGTACGGTCAGGGGTTCGAATCCCTTCTGGGACGCCATATATCAATCCTGCCAAGCCGCTTGTGTCCGCAAGCGGCTTTTTCGTTTTCCGCGTCCGCCAATATCCGCCTGAAAACCGCTTGAGTCGACGGCAATCCCGCGACCGGACAAAGGATCTACCAATCCAAGCCAAGTTTATGCTATGATGGCGTTGACAGATTCCGACTTGCCATGATTCGGTCCGGGAGGTTGCGTCATGCCGTTATTCAGCAGTTTGGCGAAGAATACGGACAAATCGAGGAACAAGGCGCCGGTTTCTTCAGGGGGAGCGGGCTACGCCTGGCGCCCTTCGGATGACAAATCGCAACAGCGGCAGAAGGGCAATCAGTCCATGCTCCGGAATATTCACAAGCAACACGGACTGACGATGATTCCCACGCGAAAACAGCTCGAGCAGGTGCTCGGAGAAGCGAAAGGCGCTTCCTTCTTCGGACTCAAGGAAAACAGCACCACCTATCGTCCGGTGCTGGACAGTCTGGATCAACTGAATTATTTTCTTGACACAACCGAACTGGCCCCGGACCCGGAAGGCATGGAGGAGCAGCTCAACCGGGCGCTTGCCCTGATGGACAATCTGGAGCAGGCGGTCAATCATTATATCGCCAAGAAAAACAACAAAAAAGCCAAATATATGAAGGATTTGCTGCTCCCGTTGATCCGGAACGTGCGGGTGGGCATGACCGCGCGAATCAACAAGTACAAACTGAATCCCCCCATGCTGTCGCCCAAATGGTACCTTATCGCGAACGGGGATCTGACGCGGGCGCCGCGCACGATGAAGGATTCCATGAAATCCAGGGGTTCGGCGTCAGGCGCGATCAACACCGTGGATTTCTACAAAGTCAACTATTCGGAAGAATTCGTGTTCAAGCAAACCAAGGACGTCCTTGAAGAGGATACTACCGAATACGATGTCGCTCACTATGATGCCAGAATCGACACCAAGAACGCCCGTTTTGCCAATCGCAACGTGGCCCTGTACAGGCTTGACAAGCTGCTGGGCGGCGACCTGATTCCCAAAACCGAATTTGCGATGCGCGTGGCCAACGACGGGAAACGGAAAGTCCTGCAGGAAGGCACCATCATGCGGGTGGCGGCGGGCGAAAGCGCGGCCGACATCGGCGAAAGCGGACGGTTCGTCCATCACGAGTCGGACAAGGCCGGCAAGGCTTATTTGAAGACAGACGGATCTCAGCAAAAGCCCATCGCGATTACCGACCCGAATTTGCAGCGTCTGCTGTCGAGGCTGCAGCTTCTGGACGCGCTCGCATTCCAGGTGGACCGTCATACCGGCAACTTCTTTATTGAATTTGACGAAAACGGAAACGTGGTCGGCGTCAAGGGCATCGATAACGACATGACGTTCGGAACCGAGAAAGAACTCAGACCCGTCAACCGATTCCCCGGCGTAAGCAAATTTGTCGACAAAGAAATGGCCGAACGCATTCTGGCGCTTCGGAATGAAGATCTGCAGGCGGCGTTGGGCGATTTGCTGACTCCGGAAGAAATGCAGGCGCTCTTCACGCGTCTCGACAAATTGAAACAGCGTCTGGCCTCCGCCGAGTTGCTCGAACCGGACCAATGGAATGACGCAACCGCGATGATGCTGGCAAAAGAAGGGGCGCAGAGCAAGTTCAACGACACCAGCTATTTCGGGAAATTGTACAGAATATTCCTCGACGAAAACAAAATCAAGCTGGATGACTGAATGCCCGCTTATCTGTTCCGTTCAAGGAGGCGCATTACTTCCTCCCGAACGGAGCCGAAATTCAATACCCGCTCTCCGAACGACCCGCTGCCCCCGGCGGCCGCGGCACTCCGATAAGCGTCCGTCCGATCGATCGCCGCCTGGTGCAGCGGGTTGTCGTACCAGTCAATCTCGCGATCCGCGTCGTTTTCGATCACCCGCACCATCTCGAGCCCGCCATCGGCGGCCTGCGCGAAATAGACCAGCAGCGTCGCCGCGCGGTCATCGCCTGTCGCCACTTCCACTTCCGCGCACGGACGTCCGTCCAGATTGACCGTTCTCCTGACCCGCGCATCCGCGATGTCCATAGAGCGTATCCTCCTTTTTTCCTCATTGCAGGCGCATCCGTTCGATGAACGCCTTCGTCTCCGGTGTCCCGAGCTCGTGGAGCAACCGGTAGATGCGCGTCGTCACGTCGCCCGTCGAAGCCGACATTTGCTCGGTGGACGCCGTTTCGAACGGGTGCCGGGTAAAATGCAACACCTCCGCCTCCTCCAGGCTGGCCAGCTCCTCGAACAGATCCTGCAGCCGGTACAGTTCCTCCTCGTTCGCGCGAATCTCGAACTCCCAGGCCGTCGCGCCCCTGTCCTTCACGATTTCCTTGCCTCCGACGGAGACATAGTAGGTCTCTCGGCCGTCATCCGATCTCATGCGTGTGCTCTCCTCCCTGCCCGGCCCGGATTGACGCGGCCGGGACGCGCAATCTCGCCATAGCTTGCCGCGCGGACAGACATTTTATGCCCCGATTCCGCATATATCTCCTTATGCCGTTCTGACGCTTCCGAGGCATGAAGACCGACACGAGAGGATGAAAAGCCATGTGCGGAATTACCGGATGGATCGACTGGACGCGCGATCTGACGCTGGACAGCGCCATTCTGGAGAACATGACCGACACGCTCGCGCCGCGCGGCCCCGATGCTTCCGGCACCTGGATTACGACGCATTGCGCGCTCGGGCACCGTAGGCTCAGCGTCATGGACCCGGAGAACGGCGCGCAGCCCATGGTCCGGCATGCCGGAGACAATACGTTCGTGATCGTATACAACGGCGAGCTGTACAACGCGCCGGAACTGAAGCGCGAACTGGAGGGGCGGGGGCACCGCTTCTCCACGAACTGCGACACGGAGGTGCTGCTCGTCGCCTACATCGAATGGGGGCCGGAGGCGCTTGATCGGTTAAACGGCATCTACGCCTTCGCGGTGTGGGACACGCGGGCCGAGCGGCTGTTCGCCGCCCGCGACCGTCTCGGCGTCAAGCCGTTCTTCTACGCCGAAGTGGACGGCAAGTTCCTGTTCGGCTCCGAGCCGAAGGCGATTCTGGCGCATCCGTCGTTCGAGCCGGCGGTCGGAGCCGAAGGGCTCGCCGAAGTGTTCGTGATCGGGCCGGCGCGCACCCCGGGCGTCGGCATCTATCAGGGCATGACCGAGCTGAAGGCGGGGCAATGCCTGACGGTCGACCGTTCCGGCGTGCGCGTCCGCACGTATTGGAAGCTGGAAAGCCGGCCGCACGAGGACGACGAGACGCGGACGGCCGAGCGTGTGCGGGAGCTGCTGCAGGACACGGTCGAGCGCCAGCTCCTGTCCGACGTGCCGGTCTGCACGCTGCTCTCCGGCGGCCTCGATTCGAGCGCGCTCACGGCGCTGGCCGTCGGGCACTGCAACCGCACCGGCCGCGGCGCGCTCGGCACGTATTCCGTTGACTATGTCGACAACGACAAGCACTTCCAGGCGCACGCGTTCCAGCCGAACGCCGACGGGCCGTGGATCGAGCGGATGAGCAGCCATCTCGGCACGCAGCACACCCGGGTTCAGTTTGACACGCCGGAGCTGGTGCGGGCGCTCGACGATGCGGTGATCGCGCGCGACGCGCCGGGCATGGCCGACATCGACGCTTCGCTGCTCCTGTTCTGCCGGGAGATCAAGAAGGGGGCGACGGTCGCGCTGTCGGGCGAAGCGGCGGATGAGGTGTTCGGCGGCTATCCGTGGTTTCACCGCAAGGAGGCGCTGGAGGCCCGGACATTCCCGTGGTCGCTTGCGACCGCGATGCGCGCGGAATTGCTGGCGCCTGAGGTGGCGGCCTGGGTGAAGCCGGTCGAGTACATCGAGCGGCGGTACGCGGAGGCGATCGCGGAAGTGCCGCATCTCGCAGGCGAGGACGAGGCGAAGCGGCGGATGCGGGAAATGTCGTACCTCAACATTACGCGCTTCATGCCGACGCTGCTCGACCGGAAGGACCGGATGAGCATGGCGGCCGGCCTCGAAGTGCGGGTGCCGTACTGCGACCATCGGCTCGTCGAGTACGTGTTCAACATCCCGTGGGAGATCAAGACGGCCGGCGGCCGGGAGAAGGGCATTCTGCGCCGCGCGCTGCAGGGCGTGCTGCCGGACGACGTGCTGTACCGGAAGAAGAGCCCCTACCCGAAGACGCACAACCCGAACTACCTCGAGGCGGTGCGGAAGCGGCTGCTCGAGGTGCTGGACGATCCGTCCTCTCCGCTTCTGCCGCTGATCAACGTCGCGAAGGTGCGCGAGATCGCGGACTCGACCGAGGCTTCGTCGCATATGCCGTGGTTCGGCCAGCTCATGTCCGGACCGCAGTTGTTCGCGTATCTCGTGCAGGTCGACACGTGGCTTCGCACGTACCGCGTGGCGATCCGGTAAGGGGCGCCCATCATGCGCAAGGCCGGCGTTCTGGAAAACGCCGGCCTTGCGCCGTTCATGACCACTTTCACCGCAGCAGATCCGCGAGCTTCGCCAGCGCGCGGCCGCGGTGGCTGATCGACTGCTTCTCGTCCGTCGTAAGCTCCGCCATCGTCCGTCCGAATGCCGGCACCCAGAACAGCGGATCGTAGCCGAATCCGTTCGCGCCCCGCGGACTGTCGATGATCCAGCCGTCCACGGCGCCCTCCGCCTCCGTCAGTCCGCCCGTCTCCGGGTCGTAGAGCGCCAGCGCGCAGACGAAGCGCGCCCGGCTGAGCGCGCGCACGCCCGCGGGCAGGCCGTCCGGCTGCGGCGCATCCGCTTCCAGCGCGGCCAGCTCGCGCAGCAGCTTCGCGTTGTTCGCGGCGTCGCCGGCGCCCTCGCCGGCGTAGCGGGCGGAGTAGACGCCCGGCGCGCCGCCCAGCGCCTCCGTCTCGAGGCCGGAGTCGTCGGCCAGCACCGGCACGCCGAGCGCTTCGCCCGCGACGCGCGCCTTCTTGCGCGCGTTCTCGGCGAACGTCGCGCCGTCCTCGACGATGTCGGGCACCCCGCTCAATCCGGCCAGCGTCCGCACGGCGAGGCCGAGCGGCGCCAGCGCGTGCGCGAACTCGCGGGCTTTGCCTTCGTTCTTCGTGGCGACGACGATGACGTTTCGTTCCCGGCTCATGCCGATCCCGCCGCTTCCGCCGGTCCCGCTCCCGCGGAACCCGCTCCGATCCGCGCGCCCTTCTCGCCGAGCGCCTCGCGCTGACGCTCGATCAGTTGCCGGATGCCGCCCTCGGCCAGCTCGAGCAGGCGGTCCAGTTCGGCGCGGCTGAACGGCTGTTCCTCGCCCGTTCCCTGCACCTCGACGAACTGGCCGGAACCGGTCATGACCACGTTCATGTCGACCTTCGCGTGCGAATCTTCCTCATAATTCAGATCGAGCAGCGGGCGGCCTTCCACGACGCCGACGCTGACCGAAGCGAGAAAATCCGTGATCGGATATCGCCCGAACGGCTGCTGGGCGTCCAGCTTGTCGACGGCGAGCGCCAGCGCGACGAACGCGCCGGTGATCGAGGTCGTGCGCGTGCCGCCGTCCGCCTGGATCACGTCGCAATCGAGCGTGATCGTCCGCTCGCCGAGCGCCTCGAGGTCGACGACCGAGCGGAGCGCCCGGCCGATCAGACGCTGGATCTCCATCGTCCGTCCGGTCAGCTTGCCCCGCGCCGATTCGCGCTGGTTGCGCACCTGCGTCGCCCGGGGCAGCATGGCGTATTCGGCCGTCACCCAGCCGCGGCCTTGTCCCTTCATGAAGGCCGGCACCTTGTCTTCGACGGTGGCGGTGCAGATCACCTTCGTGTTGCCCATCTCGATCCAGACCGAACCTTCGGCGTAAGGGTTCGGATTGAGTTGCAGCACAAGAGGGCGGAGTTCGTCATCCGCCCGATTGTCGTTGCGCATTCGGCAGCCTCCCGATGATTTTCTTCCGCATGACGGGTTTATTGTACCAAAATCGTGGAGGAAAAGCATCCGGGAAGACAGCCTCTGATCACGTCCGCAGCGCGTTTACATGTTCCGGACGGCTCACCGGCTCGGACCAGGAACGGTTGTCCGTGTCCACGAGGTTCGTCGACCCGTTCACCCGTATCTGCACCTTCTCCGCGCCCGTGTTTTCGCTGACGGACAGCACGACCGCCTGCAGCATCTCGGCCGGCAGCGGCTGGCCCTCCATATGGGTTTCATCCCGCAGATCGACCAGGGCCGTATCGCCGTCCACCGCGATCGCCTCGGCCTCGACATCGCCGGTCATGACGCCGGCGAGCTCCGCGCCCCGCGTCGGCCCCGCGATCAGTTCGCGCAGCGCGGCGATCGCCGGGTCCTCCCCGCGCTCGACGAGCCGGGTGACCGGCACGAAATAGGCGTCGCCGTCATCCGAGATCGCCGAGAAATAGACGGTCACCGGCATCGAATCGCCGTACGAGACCCCCGGCGCCAGCTCGAGGTTGATGCCCATCGCCCGCGTGAGCGGACCGTCGAGCGGGAAGCCGTCGACCGGCATCTCGCCGAGCGGTTCGCCGTCGTGCAGGATCACGACGCTGTCGACATCGGACAGGCCGGTCAGCGTCCACGTCACCGCCTCCACGATGCGACGCTCGTCCTGCGGATTGTAGTCGGCGAACGATCCGGAGAAATCGACGGTCGCGATCCGCTGCTCCCGGTCGATCGTCAGCTTCCCGATCCGCGTGCCGGCCGGCAGCACCCCGCGGAACCCTTCCGGCAGCGCTCCCGCTTCGCCGCCCTCGATCATCCGCTCCAACGCCCGAAGGCCGGCTTCCTCTTCGCTCTTCGCCACCGTGTTCACCGTTACCGGCGCCAGATAGCCGCCCCTGTCCTTCACATAGACGGTAATCGGCGTCACCATGCCCGCCGTCTCGCCGGATTTCGACAAATCCGGAGCCGATGGACCGGTCTGCCTCCCGATCCCCCCGTCCTCTTCCGTACGGACATCCTGCGGCGGATCGATCGGCTGCTTCCCGGCCGAAGCGCCGCCGAACAGACCGCAGCCGGACACCAGCAGCGGCACGGCCAGCATGCCGGCCACCGCGCACTTGCGCAGGGTGTGGAACCGCATCATCTCGCTTACGCCTCCCGTTCTAACAATTCCTGGATTTGTTGATTTCGGAATTTTTGTAGTACTATGTATACGAGTCTTGTCCGACGCTAGAACCGGATTCTCGCAATGCTGGACGGTTATTTGATCTTTATTATCAGACAGACGGGAGTGCAGACGCATGACGGAACCGAGACCCTACGTGCTGAACAGCCGTGAAGTTCAGCGCGCGACATTGGAATGGCTGGAAAAACGGGGCGTCACCACGAAGCATATCGCGGAACTTGTCCATTACCTGCAATCGCCGTACTTTCCGGATCTGACCCTGGAGGAGTGCGAGCATCACGTGCTGGCGGTGCTGGACAAGCGCGAGGTGCAGAACGCCGTGCTGACCGGCATCCAGCTCGACATTCTGGCGGAAGAGGGCAAGCTGATGCCGCCGCTGCAGGACATGGTGAAGCACGACGAGGCGCTGTACGGCATCGACGAAGTGCTGGCGTTGTCCATCGTGAATGTGTACGGCAGCATCGGCTTTACAAATTTCGGCTATATCGACAAGCAGAAGCCGGGCATTCTGATGAAACTGAACGATAAGAACGAGAAGGAGACCCACACCTTCCTCGACGACATCGTCGGCGCGATCGCCTCGTCCGCGGCCAGCCGGATGGCGCATCGCAAGCAGGGCGAAAAGGAAAACGGCGCCGGAAGCGCCGGCTGAACCGGCGCGCCGGCACCGTACAAAAATCGCGAAAAACTCAGATTCGCCGCCAGCGGACGACGCCGTCACGGCCCCGCATGGCGGCGATTCGTCCTTCCATGGCCAAATGCTCGAGATGCGCCAGCGTCTCGGACAACGCGAAGCGCAAATTGTGCATGCTGCTCTGCGCGCGGTCGCCGAACAGGCGCATGCAGACCTCGTAGCCGGGGAGCGGCTCGTCCAGCATGCTCTCCATCAACCCGAGCCTTCGGACATGATGCGCCCGGATCTCCCCGATCCGGCCCTTCATGTCGCGGATCGGATCGCGGTGACCGGGATACGCCAGATCGATCTCAACCGATTCGAGCAGCGCGAGGCTGTCCAGGAACCTTGCGAGCACGCCGGGCGCCGCGCCGGGCAGGAGGCTGATGTTCGGCGTGATGCCGGACAGCACCTGATCGCCGACCAGCATCACCCGCAAATCCCGCTGTAGGAAGCAGAGGTGGCTGTCCGCGTGGCCGGGCGTATGCAGGATCTCCCAGTCGCGTCCGCCGATCTCCAGCGTGCCGCCCCCCTCGATGAACGACGGATCCGGCAACGGGGACACCATCGCGATGAAGCTCTCCAGATGTTCCGCAAGCTCGTCTGCTTTTTCCCGCGGCATGCCGTTCTCGAGGAAAAAGGCGATCTGCTCTTCCGAAAACGTCTGCCCCGGCCCCCACAACCGCGTCGCGAACGCATGCGCCTTCCGGGACATGAGCGCGGGCGCGCCCGTCAGCTCCTGGAACCAGCCAGCCAGCCCGACATGGTCGGGGTGATGGTGCGTCACCACAATCGACCGGATGTCGGCGGCGGCGATGCCGCACCGCGCCAGCACATCCCGCCACAGCCGCTCCGATTCCGGCGTCCTGAGTCCCGGGTCCACCAGCGTCCATCCATCCCGTTCCGGAATCAGATACGCGTTCACATATTTGAGCGGAAAAGGCAGCGGCACCCTGACCCGAATCCAGCCTTCCGCCAGCCGTTCTTCGCCCTCATGCGCCATCCAGTCCAATCCCCTTCGCATGATAAATCCCGCGGTCGCCATCGCCGCGGGACGTGTCCGTGCTATCGTTCAATCCGTTTCTGATCGGTCAGAAGACGCTCCACCGTGCGCCAATCCGGCGTCGCCTCCCAGTCGCCGCGCCCCTGTACGACGAGGGAGCCGCAGATGCTGGCGAGCCGCACCGCTTCCTCGATCGTCCAGCCCTTGAGCAGACCGGCCAGCAGCCCGGCGCAGAAACCGTCGCCGGCCCCGACCGTGTCGACGACCTTCTCTGCCTTGTGGAACGGCACGGCGGTGCGCCGCCCGCCCTCGACGATGACCGTCGTCTCCCCGACGCCCTTCACGACTGAGACGGCGGACAGCTTCTCGAGGCGTCCGAAGATCGCCTCCTGATCCGTCGTGTCGTAAAGCAGTTGCAGCTCGTCGTAGCCCGGGAGAAAATAATCCGCCTGTTCCGCGATCGGCAGCAGCACTTCCCTCGCTTCTTCGATCGTCCACAGCTTCAGCCGCAGGTTCGGGTCGAAGGACACCTTGACGCCGGCTTCCTTCGCGATCCGGACGGCCTCCCGGACCGTATCGCGCGCGCTCTCGCTGATCGCGCACGTGATGCCGGTCACGTGCAAAATCTTGCTGCCGCGGATATACGCCGCGTCCAGGTCGGACGGCTTCATCCGGCTCGCGGCGGAAAGCTTCCGGTAATAGTAAACCGACAGCTTGCCGCCGGGGTTGTCCCGGAACATGACGCCGGTCTGCTCGCCCGGGACGAGCCGCGCGCGGGAGACATCGACGCCTTCTCCCCGGATCGCCTTCAAAATTTTCAGTCCGAACGGATCGTCTCCGAGTGCGCCGAACCAGCCGCTGGACACGCCGAGCCGCGCGGCGCCGATGGCCAGATTGCTCTCCGCGCCGCCGAACGTCAGCTCCAGCGAAGCGGCCTGGTCAAGCCCCTTGTAATCCGGCGCCATGCACAGCGCCATCGATTCCCCGAACGTGATCAGGTCCGGTGATTGTGCTGCCATATTGCATGCCTTCCCTTCTCCAGTACCGGAATATCGCGCTTGTCCGCAGCGTCAAATCTGCGGATACTCCATGACGAAAATGATGGCCACATACAGCGCCAGCAGAAGGAAACTGAACATGCGCACCCGGGCGATATGGCCCGAGGCGCTCTCGCCGGCCTTCGCGGCCGTTACAATCGCTTTCAACGGCTTCGTCATGACGCCGCCGAGCGCGCCGATGCCCAGGAACAGCACCAGCGTCAGCGTCGACCACAGGGGGGAGTAATCGGCGAGCGTCATCAGATACAAGCCCGTGAGCAGTTGCACGGCAAGGCAAATTTGCGCCACCCGGTTCGCGGTCAGCAGTCCGTCTGCGAAGCCGGCCTGGCCTTCGCTGCTGAGCTGCGTGATTCTGCCGACCAGAAACGGCAGCAGCAGATAGATGCCCAGCCCGACAGCCCCGATCGCGTGAAGGAACAACAGAAACTGACCCATTCGGCACCTCCTGACATGGACTACCCCCAGTATAGCCGATCTTGCCCGCACTGGCAAAAACGGCAGCCGCCGTCCGTTCCGGAAAAAACAAGACCCTGAGCGCAATCAGGGTCTTGGTGACCATCCGGAAAAGACCGGACGGCGTGTCAGCCGGCCGCGACGCGGATGACCGCGCGGACGGATTCGGCGGATTTGTCGAGCGCCGCCTTCTCCTCCGGCGTCAGCTCCAGCTCGATCACCCGCTCGATGCCGCCGCCGCCGAGGATGACCGGAACGCCCATGAACAGGTCGTCGTATCCGTACTCGCCTTCAAGCAGCGCGATGACCGGCAGGATGCGCTTCTTGTCCTTCAGGATCGCTTCCGCCATCTGCGCGAGCGACGCGGCCGGCGCGTAGTAGGCGCTGCCGCTCCCGAGCAGATTTACGATCTCGCCGCCGCCGACGCGGGTGCGCTGCACGATCGCCTCGATGCGCTCCTTCGGCAGCAGCTTCTCAATCGGGATGCCGCCGACGTTCGAGTACCGGACCAGCGGCACCATGTCGTCGCCGTGCCCGCCGAGCACGAATCCGTGCACGTCTTCGACCGACACGTTCAGCTCCTGCGCGATGAACGTGCGGAAGCGCGCCGTATCGAGCACGCCGGACTGGCCGATGACGCGGTTCTTCGGAAAGCCGAGCGTCCGATGCGCGACCCAGGTCATCGCGTCGACCGGGTTGCTGAGGACCAGGACGAACGCATCCGGGGAAGTCGCGCGCACCTGCTCGCATACCGAGCGGACAATGCCCGCGTTGATCGTGACGAGATCGTCGCGGCTCATGCCCGGCTTGCGCGCCACGCCGGCCGTGATGATCACGATGTCGGAGCCGGACGTGTCGCGATAGTCGGAAGTTCCGGCAATCCGGCTGTCAACGCCCAGCACCGGAGTCGACTCGAGCATGTCCAGCGCCTTGCCCTTCGTCGGGTTTTCTTGCTGCGGAATATCAAGCAGGACAATGTCGCCGAGTTCCTTCTGCGCGAGCATGAGCGCCGTCGTCGCGCCGGTGAAACCCGCGCCGATGACCGAGATCTTCTTCCTTCTGATCGACACGGCTGGCTCCAACCTCCGTTAATCTTGATGTCGTCAAGCCATGTGTTTGATGACTTCGTCGGCGAACTCCGAGCATTTGACTTCCTTCGCGCCTTCCATGAGGCGGGCGAAGTCGTACGTGACCGTCTTGTTGTTGATCGCCGTCTCCATGCCCTTGTAAATCAGGTCGGCCGCTTCCAGCCAGCCGAGATGCTCGAGCATCATGACGCCGGACAGGATGACGGAACCGGGGTTGACGACGTCCTTGTCGGCGTATTTCGGCGCCGTGCCGTGGGTCGCTTCGAAGATCGCGTGGCCCGTGACGTAGTTGATGTTGGCCCCCGGCGCGATGCCGATGCCGCCGACTTGCGCGGCCAGCGCGTCGGACAGATAGTCGCCGTTCAGGTTCAGCGTCGCGATGACGTCGAACTCCGCCGGACGCGTCAGCACCTGCTGCAGCATGATGTCCGCGATCGTGTCCTTGACGATGATCTTGCCGGCCGCCACCGCTTCGGCCTGCGCCTTGTTCGCGGCTTCTTCGCCTTCAGCCGCCTTGATGCGGTCATATTGCGCCCAGGTGAACGTCTTGTCGGCGTACTCCTGTTCCGCGAGCTCGTAGCCCCAGTTCTTGAACGCGCCTTCGGTGAACTTCATGATGTTGCCCTTGTGCACGAGGGTCACCGATTTGCGCTTGTGCTTGATCGCGTATTCGATCGCCGCGCGGATGAGCCGCTTCGAGCCTTCGGACGATACCGGCTTGATGCCGATGCCGCTCGTCTCGGGGAAGCGGATCTTCTTCACGCCCATTTCCTTCTGCAGGAACTCAATCACTTTCCGCACTTCGGGCGTTCCCGCCTGCCATTCGATGCCGGCGTAGATGTCCTCCGTATTTTCGCGGAAGATGACCATGTTGACGAGGTCCGGACGCTTCACCGGCGACGGAACGCCCTGGAAGTAGCGGACCGGACGGAGGCAGACGTACAGGTCCAGCTCCTGCCGCAGCGCGACGTTCAGGGAGCGGATGCCGCCGCCCACCGGCGTCGTCAGCGGACCCTTGATGGCGACGATGTATTCGCGGATGGCGGTCAGCGTGTCGTTCGGCAGCCATTCGCCGTATGTATTGTACGCTTTCTCGCCGGCAAACACTTCATACCATGCGATTTTCTTCTCGCCCTTGTAGGCTTTCTCAACGGCCGCATCGAGCACGCGCTTCGAGGCGCGCCAGATGTCGCGTCCCGTTCCGTCGCCTTCGATGAACGGAATGATCGGGTTGTTCGGCACCTGCAGCTTGCCGTCTTTCATCGTGATTTTTTCGCCTTCCGTCGGCGGGGCGAATTTCTCGAGCTGAAGCATGTTGTGGGTTCCTCCTTTTGCAAACGGGTTCTGACATCACATATTGCTGTTATCCGACCGGCGGACGCCGGGCCGGGGCTCGTCCCGTGCGGACGGACCCGCCTCAACGCTCGTCGATCGGCACAAAACGGACATTGGTCGGGCCGGTGTATTCCGCGCGCGGACGAATGAGCCGGTTGTCGCTGTACTGTTCGAGGATGTGCGCCGTCCAGCCCGATACGCGGCTGATGGCGAAGATCGGCGTGAACAGGTCGCGCGGGATGCCCAGCGTCGTGTAGACCGATGCCGAATAGAAGTCGACGTTCGGCTTCAGCCCCTTCTGTCCGGTCACAAGCTCCTCGATCTTGACGGACATCTCGTAGAGCCGCAGATCGCCCGCCCGTTCGCCCAGCTCGCGGGACATCTTCTGCAGATGCTTCGCGCGCGGGTCGCCGTTCTTGTAGACGCGATGGCCGAAGCCCATGATCTTTTCCTTCCGGGCCAGCTTGCCGTTGATGTACGATTCGACATTCTCGATCGAGCCGATCTCGTCGAGCATGATCATGACCGCTTCGTTCGCGCCGCCGTGGAGCGGCCCCTTCAGCGCGCCGATCGCGCTCGTGACGCCCGAATAGATGTCCGAAAGCGTCGCCACCGTGACCCTCGCCGCGAACGTCGAAGCGTTCAGCTCGTGGTCCGCGTGCAGCACGAGCGCCTTGTCCAGCGCCCGGACGGCGACTTCGTCCGGATCGTTGCCCGTCAGCATGTACAGGAAGTTGTGCGCGATGGATACGCCGGACTTCGGCCGGACCGGCTCCTTGCCCTCGCGGATCCGCGCGAACGCGGCCACGATCGTCGGCAGCTTCGCCTGCAGCTTCACCGCCTTGCGCAGATTGGCCTCCCGCGACATGTCGTTCGCCTCTTCGTCATACAGCGCCAGGGCGGAGACAGCCGACCGGAGCGCGGCCATCGAATTGGCGCCGGGAGGGTACGTCTTGAGCTGCGCGATGAGCTCGTCGGGCAGCGTCGCGTTGGCTGAAAGTTCGTCCAGCAGACCGTTCAGCTCGGCCCGGTTCGGCAGCTTGCCGTGCCAGAGCAGGTAAACGACTTCTTCGAAGGTGGCGTTTTCCGCCAGATCGTCGATGTTGATCCCGCGGTAGGTCAATACGCCGTCGATGATCGAGCTGATCTCCGAAGTCGTCGCGACGATGCCTTCCAGACCTTTCGTTGCCGTCATGTCTCTCTCTCCTTTATCCGCAATTTCCGGGGAAATATTCGCTCCATACGACCGCTCGCGGGCATACGGAGGCACTTCAGCCGAGTAACGTACCACAATATCATAACTTGTTTTGACGGGCATGTGAACATGCATGTCACGTTTGCATGAAATAAAATTGCTTTATCGACGTCATAAAAGAAGTTTTTGTCGCCGGCCAAAACATCGGCATGTTGCCGGTATATTGTGCGACTCCGGCGCGTTTTTCATCCGCGCGCCGCGCCGCCGGCGGAAGCTTCCCGCGCATGGCGCCGAGGCCCGGCCGTCCGGCGCTCACCGGGCTTCGGCCAGCCGCCTGAGCAGCGCGTACAGGTCGGGCGCCGCCCGGTCGATCCTCGCCGGCTTCCATTCCCGGTTCAGCCAGACATGGCCGGTGCCGCCCGCCGCGAGCAGCTCGCCGGGCAAATCCGCTTCCGCGGCCGCCGTCGCCGGCGGCACCTCCGTTTCCCCGATCAGCCGGACTTGCGATTCGAAGGAGAGCCTGAGCGGCGTCACCTCCCGCAGCCGGGTGCAGATGACGACCCTATCGTCATAGCGGGCCGGCCGTTCGTACCGGACGTTCAGATCGACGACCGGCAGCAGCAGGCCCGCGTCCTCCACGAGACGGTACGGCCATCCCGCATGGCGGATGAACTCGGTGCGCCCGATCTCGAACCAGGTCACATAGTTCGCGTAGAACACGACGTCCATCCGGTCCGTCTCCTGATAGCGGACCCGGATCGGGAACAGATGCCAGTGCGATGCCATGTCGCGCCTCCTCCGGGGATGATCGTCCGCGCGCCGGTCCGCCGGCGCAGGCAGACGCGGGAGCGGCTGACCGCCAATGCCTGGCGGTCCGCCGCTCCCGGATGTCTGGTGCCGGCGGCCTGCGCAATTACAGCACGCGTGCCTGTCCCGTATAGATGACGCCGATCTCGGCGTATACCGTCACTTCCATGCCGTCCTTCATTTTCTGCGTCGCGTCGGTGACGCCGAGCACAACCGGAATGCCGAGGTTCAGGCCGACGACGGCCGCGTGGCTCGTGATGCCGCCCGATTCCGTGATCAGCGCCGCCGCCTTCTCGATGGCCGGCATGTAATCGCGGTTGGTCGAAGGCGTGACGAGGATCATGCCCGGCTGCGCCTTCGCGATCGCCTCCTCGGGCGTAAATGCGACGACGACCTTGCCGGTGGCGGACTGGCTGCCGATGCCCTGGCCCTTGGCGACGAGATCGCCGACCGTATGGATCTTGATCAGGTTCGTGGAGCCGGAGCGCCCGACCGGCACGCCGGCCGTGATCACGACCGTGTCGCCGAGCCGGACGAGGCCGGACCGGACGGCGCCGTTCACGGCGATGTCGAACATTTCGTCCGTCGTCTTCGCCGGGGTGCCAAGCACCGGAATGACGCCCCAGACGAGCTGCAGGGTGCGCATGACGTGCTCGGACGGCGTCACGGCGATGATCGGCGCCTTCGGACGGTATTTCGATACCATCCGCGCCGTGTACCCGCTCTCCGTCGAGGTGATGATCGCATCCGCGTCGAGGTCGAGCGCGGAGTTCGCGACCGCCTGGCTGATCGCCTCCGTCACGGTCGTCTGCTGGCCGCTCGCCCGGCGGAGGAAAATTTCGCGATACTCGAGGGCCGCCTCCGCCCGCTCCGCGATGCGGGCCATCGTCAGGACGGATTCGACCGGATATTTGCCGGCCGCCGTCTCGCCCGACAGCATGATCGCGTCGGTGCCGTCGAAGATCGCGTTCGCGACGTCCGTCGCTTCCGCGCGGGTCGGCCGCGGGTTGCGCTGCATCGAGTCGAGCATCTGCGTGGCCGTGATGACCGGCTTGCCGACACGGTTGCATTTCTCGATCATCATTTTCTGCACGAGCGGCACTTCCTCGACCGGAATCTCGACGCCGAGGTCGCCCCGCGCCACCATCAGGCCGTCCGCCACTTCCAGAATTTCATCCAAATTGTCGACGCCCTGGCGATTTTCGATCTTCGCGATGATCTGGATATGCGACGCGTTGTTCTTCTCCAGCAAATCGCGGATCTCCAGCACGTCGCTCGCTCTCCGCACGAACGATGCCGCAATGAAGTCGATGCCCTGCTCGATCCCGAAAAGAATGTCGTTCGCGTCCTTCTCCGTGATGCCCGGCAGGGAGATGGCGACGCCCGGCACGTTCACGCCCTTCTTGCTCTTGATCGGACCGCTGTTCTGAATCTCGCACCTGATCTCGGTGCCCTGGACATCCAGCACCTTCAGGCCGATCAGGCCGTCGTCGAGCAGAATCGTGTCTCCGGGCTTCACATCCCGGGGAAGATCCCGATACGTCACCGGAATGCGATGCCTGTCGCCGAGAATGTTCTCCGTCGTCAGCGTGACGAGCTCTCCCGCCACCAGCTCGATCGGTTCTTCGGCCAGATTGCCGAGGCGGATCTCCGGACCCTTCGTGTCGAGCAGGATCGCGACCGTCTTGCCGAGCTCCCGGCAAGCCTGCCGGATGTTCTTGATCCGGTTGCCGTGCTCCTCGAAATCGCCGTGGGAGAAGTTCAGCCTCGCGACGTTCATGCCCGCTTCGATCAGTTTCTTCGTATTCTCGAGCGACTCGCTCGCGGGACCGATGGTGCATACGATCTTCGTTTTGCGCATGTGCGGTATCCTCCGTATCCGTCAAACCTTGGAATATCCCAGATAAACATACACGAAAAAGCGCCGGCTGTACATGGCCGGCTTTCAGCGGGCGTTCGATTCGATCGCCTTGTCCGCGTCCACTGCGTCGACGCCGGCCGAAGCTTCTCCGTCGGCCGCTCCGTCCGCCGGGGCTTCGGGCGACTGCCGATCCTCCGCCGCCGGCTCCGGACCCGGCTCGTCCGGCCCTTCCGAACCGATCACGCCGATGCTGCGGAACTTCCGGTACCGGTCCTCGACGAGCTGCTCCGGCGTCATCGCCATCAGCTCCTGCAGATGGCGCCATACCGCCTTCTTCACGAGCTCGGCTTGTCCCTCGGGATCGCGGTGCGCGCCGCCCTTCGGCTCCGGAATCACTTCCTCGACGATGCCGAACCGGTGCAGATCCTGCGCCGTGATCTTCATCGCTTCCGCCGCCTCGTCCGCCCGCGACGCGTCCTTCCACAGAATCGAAGCGGCGCCGTTCGGCGAAATGACGGAATAGATCGCGTTCTCGAGCATGAGCACCCGGTTGCCGACGCCGAGCGCGAGCGCCCCGCCGCTGCCGCCCTCGCCGATGACGACGCAGACGATCGGCACGCGCAGTGTCGACATGACGAGCAGGTTGCGCGCGATCGCCTCCGACTGTCCCCTCATCTCGGCGGTGTCGCCCGGATACGCGCCCTTCGTGTCGATGAACGTGATGATCGGCCGACCGAACTTGTCCGCCTGGCGCATCAGGCGCAGCGCCTTGCGGAAGCCTTCCGGGTGCGGGCTGCCGAAAAACCGCGCGATGTTGTCCTTCGTATCCTTGCCGCGCTGGTGGCCGATGACGGTCACCGGCACGCCGTTCAGCTTCGCCAGGCCCCCGACGATCGCGAGATCGTCCGCGAACAGCCGGTCGCCGTGCAATTCGATGAAGTCGGTGAAGATCGCCTGGATGAAGTCAAGCGTCGTCGGACGCTGGTGATGCCGGGCGATGTGCATTTTCTGCGCGGCGGTGAGGGTGCTGTACATCTCGCTTTCGAGCTGCCGATACTGCGTCTCGAGCCTTGCGATTTCCTCGGAGAAATCGAAGCCGCGCTCTTCCGCGAACTTGCGCAGTTCGTCGATCTTGCTGCGGAGCTCGACGAGCGGCTTTTCGAAATCCAGTTCTCCGGCCATCATCCCGCCCTCCCCGTGCTGTGCATGTCGAGCAGTTTCGCGAGCACCGCCTTCATGTCCTTGCGGTGCACCACCTTGTCAAGCTGCCCGTGCTGCAGGTTGAATTCCGCGGTCTGGAAATTGTCCGGCAGCTTCTGCCGGATCGTCTGCTCGATGACGATCCGTCCCGCGAAGCCGATGAGCGCGCCCGGCTCGGCCAGGTTGTAGTCGCCGAGGCTCGCGAAGCTGGCCGTCACGCCGCCCGTCGTCGGGTCCGTCATGACGGAGATGTAGAGCCCGCCGTCGTCCTGGAACCGCGCGAGCGCCGCGCTCGTCTTCGCCATCTGCATCAGGCTGAAGATGCTCTCCTGCATCCGCGCGCCGCCCGAAGTCGAGAAGATGATGAGCGGCAGGCGTTCGCGGTGGGCGTATTCGATGGCGCGGGTGATTTTTTCCCCCACGACCGATCCCATGCTGCCCGTGAAAAAATGAAAATCCATCACCCCGATGACGACCGGATGCCCGCCGATCGTGCCGGTGCCGGTCACAACCGCTTCGTTCATGCCCGTCTTCGCCTTCTGCTGCTCCAGCTTGGCGGCGTAGCCGGGGAAGCCGAGCGGATCGCCCGACTGCATGCCGGCGTCGAATTCGCGCAATTGGCCGTCGTCCATCGTCATCGCGATCCGTTCCCGGGCGGTCAGCCGGAAATGGTATCCGCAGGACGCGCACACCTTCAGGTTCTTCTCCAGTTCCTTGCTGTACTGGATGTTGCCGCATTTCGGGCATTTATTCATCAGGCCTTCGGGAATGTCCCGCTTCACGGGACGTTCGGCCGGTATGGTCGCATATTTTTTCTTGTGGAAGAGATCCTTGAACATGAAGCCACCTCTCAGGGACAAAATGATTGTGACGAGGCCGGCCGGCGCCCGCTTGTGGCGTCTTCTGCTCCGTCAAGGATGGCCGTACCCGTCACAACCGGAGGGTGCTGATCAGGCATTCAGGATTTCGTTCAGTACTTCCTGCACTTCTTCCAATTCCGCGGAGGGCACCAATATCTCGTACTGCTGTCTCGAGAGATTGACCGGCCTGACTTGCACGAGAAACCCTTCTTCGGTCAGTCGCCGGCGGATTGTCTCGGAGATTTTCGCAGTCGGAGCGATATAGATTACCGTCCACATCGAAAGGTACCTCCCGAACCATTCGCAAGAAATAAGGCCGCATGTTGCCATAATGATAGCATATCCGCCGGACGGGCCGCAACAAACGCAGGCCGCGCCGGGCTTGTCCGGCTCCGGCGCGGCGCGGCGGGTCCGGGGCGCGCGGGATGCGGGCTTTCGCGCGATTTGGCGTGGTTCGTCACGGCGATGCGGGTCAGCATGTGCCCGGCAGCCCGTATTTCCGCGCGTCCGGATTCTGGTGCGCGATCCGGGCCGATGCCGCGGCCGCCAGCGCCGACACGAGATCGTCCAGAAAGACGTGGACCCGGCCGCGAGGCTCGCCGGCGCTTCCCGCTCCGTCGCCGTCCGGACCGGCCGGAGCGCGCGCGTTGTCCCCGTCCGGTTTCCCGGCGAAGTCAGCCCGAATGGCAACGCCCGTGCCGCCCGGGTTGTCCGCTTCTCCGTTGTCGGGACCGCCGTCTCCGGACCGGCCGTCCGTTTTCGCATTGACGAGGCTGCCGTCTCCGGACCGGCAGTCCGCTTTTCCGTTATCGGGGCCGCCTTCTCCGGACCGGCCGTCCCCTTTTCCGCCCGCGCCGTTCAGCCTGCCGATCACGCCGGGTTTCATTTTGTCCAGATAGCCGAAGCTGGTCAGGCCGATCATGCCGTAGACGGAGACGATGCCGAACGCCAGCGTCTCGTCCACGCCGTAAAGCGATTCGTCGTCCTCCATGATCTGCTGCAGCGGCTCCGGCAGGAGACCCCGGTCCGCCAGTTCGTCGAGCGCGATGCCGGTCAGCAGCGTGTATTGCACTTCCCGCTTGGCCAGCACCGCGCGCACGCTCTCCTCGCAATCCGCCATCGTCAGCCTGTCGTTGTACGGGCGCTGCAGGGCCAACACGATCTCCGCCACATCCCGGACCGTCACGCCCCTGCGCTCCAGCCAATGCTCGATCGTTGCGGTCATCCGCATACCCCCAATCAGGGGCGTGCACGCCGCATGCCGGCGTTCGCCCTTGTCTAACGATATGCAGCCGGCGCGGCGAACGTTCCTGGGCGCGGGTATCGGCGTGTCCGCGGAGGCGCACAACCCCGGGTGCGGGGAAAGACGGCACAGAGGGCCGGGCGCATGCGAACGCAGGGGGAGCGCCACGCGGGCCGGGCGCTTCCAGTCGCGAGGAAGCGCCACGCGGGCCGGACGCTTCCAGTCGCGGGGGAGCGCCACGCGGGCAGAGCACTTCCGACGCGGAGGAACGACGCACGAGGGATGAACGCCCTCGAACACAAGGGTGCGCCTCGCGGGCTGAACGCTTCCCCTGCGCGGGGAGGCGGGCGCTCGCGGGGCCAACGAAACGGCGACACGTGATTTGCCCGAAATCCCGCCATTCGCAAAACCTAACGTAAATGCCGCCCAAACGGGCGAAAAATCGCTCTGGAACCGCAAATAACAACGCTCAGTTTCGTCAGCCTTCCGATGCAGTCCGAAATCGGCGGAATAGCGTGGCTCAGTTTCGTTGGAGGCGGCTTGTTCCCGATAAAGCCCGTCAGATCCGTCAGAAATGCGGGATCCGAAAAAAGAAAGAGCCGGACATGACCGGCTCCTGAAACCGAAAGCCCGAAACCCGACTCGCCGACCTGCGCAATTTGCCGTCTTCGCGAGCCTTTACTTCACGACGGCCGAGCCTTCGCCGAGCAGCCGCCCGATCGCCGCGAACAGCTCGCGGGAAGGCTTGACGCGGACGGTGTCGGCGAGCTCGATCGTCCGCTGGTCGCGCTCGTAGTAGAGCACCGTGCGCAGCGGGCCGGGATGGCCGTCCAGCAGGCGGCGGAGCTCCCGGAGCACCCCGGGCTGCTCGCGGTCCGCCGGAATGCGGACGAACACCCGCTGCTCGCGGGCGGTACGGCGGGACGGCGCGGCGGCCCTGTCGATCGCAGCCGGGTGCTGGCCGGATGCCGCGCCGCCGGGGCGCGTCGTGCGGGCGCGCTGCTCCGGCGAAGCAGGGCCTGCGGCGCCCGGCGTCGGCGGAATGCCGGGCGCAGCGCCGCCGGCCGTCAGCGGCAGGTCGCCCGCGACGCCGCCGGGCATCGGCGATGCGCCGCCCGCGATGCCGTCCGATTCCGACGGAACGGCGTTCGCAGCGCCCGGCACGGCGATCCGGCCGTATCCTCTGGCCGCGCCGGCATCCGGACGGCCGAATCCGCCGCGATTCGCAGC